>Ga0180222_1000069_pt1 | contig 179214 bp, 157 predicted proteins | sample eDN5th37CKraftOP_FD_151336 | JGI IMG/M metagenome (GOLD analysis project Ga0180222, IMG submission 151336) | Enriched Organic Plus compost microbial communities from Emeryville, California, USA - eDNA 5th pass 37_C Kraft OP (version 2) (version 2) ... | reverse complement strand
GCCGACAGCGGTCAGAAGCGCGGCCGCCGCGCCATTGCTGGCGGAAGGCCGCGGGTGCGCAAGGCACTCTACATGGCAGCGCTTGGAGCCATCCGGGCAAACCAGCGCTTCAAGGACTTCTACAGTGCCATTGCCCGGCGCTCCGGCTCGAAGAAGGTCGCCATCATCGCCGTCGCCCGAAAGCTCGTCACCGTGCTCAACGCCATGCTCCGGGACGGCAAAGCTTTCGCCTGACAAACACAGTTGCCATTCCTGAACGGCGACGCCCCACGTCAGCGCCGAAAGAGCGCACAACCCCATCGCAGGATTAATAGAAATGTTCAGGCATGGACCCCCTGCTCGCGCCCGCTTCGCGGGCTTGGCGGGGATGACGAAGTGGGAAACGATGGCGCTCCAATGAGACCGCAGCTCACGCCACGGTCCGCGCCAGCCACAAGCCGAGAAACACGCCGGCGAGAGACAGCACCACGCTGCCGGCAAGATAGGCAAACGCCTCCAGCATTGCGCCGCGCTGGTAGAGGGTCGCGAAGTCGAGCGAGAAGGCGGAAAAGGTTGTGAAGCCGCCGAGGAGGCCGGTGGCGAGCAGCAGCCGCAGCTCGGGCGCACCGCCAAAACGCCGCGCAAGCACCTCGACGATCACCCCCATCAGGAAGCAGCCGACGAGATTGACGGTGAGCGTGCCCCAGGGAAAGCCTGGGCCGAACAGCCGAACCGTCCAGACATTGGTGAGGTGCCGCAGCACCGAACCCACCGCGCCGCCGACTGCCACCAGCAGGATCTGGTTCATCCCCGCCTCGCCTTACCGTTGGTGCCGCTCGCGGCGCAGCTTTGCCCACCAGTCGAGCCGCTTGCGGATCTCGCGCTCGAAGCCGCGATCCGGCGGATCGTAGAATTTCTGGCGGCCCAGCGCCTCGGGGAAATAATCCTGGCCGGAGAAGGCATCGGGCTCATCGTGATCGTAACGATAGCCGGAACCGTAGCCCTCTTCCTTCATCAGCTTGGTCGGCGCGTTGAGGATGTGCGCCGGCGGGCGCAGCGACCCGTGTTCCTTGGCCTTGCGCATCGCCGCCTTGAAGGCGACGTAGACGCCGTTCGACTTGGGAGCGGTGGCGAGATAGACGCAGGCATGCGCCAGCGCGAGCTCGCCTTCCGGCGAGCCGAGAAAGTCGTATGCATCCTTGGCGGCATTGGCGATCACGACCGCCTGCGGGTCGGCGAGGCCGATGTCCTCGACCGCCATCCGTACCAGCCGCCGGCCGATGAAGAGCGGGTCCTCGCCGGCGTCGAACATGCGCGCGAGGTAGTAGAGCGCTGCATCCGGATCAGAGCCGCGCACCGATTTGTGCAGCGCCGAGATCAGGTTGTAGTGGCCATCCTGGCCCTTGTCGTAGATCGGCGCGCGGCGCTGGACGACGCGCTGCAGCCCCTCCGCATCGAAGATTTCGCCGGGCCGCGCCGCTCGCCACACTTCTTCAGCCAAGGTCAGGGACGCGCGGCCATCGCCGTCGGCCATGCGCACGAGCACCGCACGCGCCTCATCGTTGAGCGGCAGATCCTTGCCTTCCAGCTTTTCCGCACGCTCCAGCAGCCGCTCGATGCTCTCAGGCTCCAGCGATCGGAAGGTCAGCACCCGCGCACGCGACAAGAGTGCCGCGTTCAGCTCGAACGACGGGTTTTCGGTCGTGGCACCGACGAGAATGACCGTACCGTCCTCCATGACCGGCAGGAAGGAATCCTGCTGCGCCCGATTGAAGCGATGGATCTCGTCGACGAACAGGAGCGTCTGGCGCCCGTTGGAGCGGCGCATGCGGGCCGTGTCAAAAACCTTCTTGAGGTCGGCAACGCCAGAAAAGATCGCGGAGATCTGCTCGAAGGCAAGCCCTGTCTCGCCGGCCAGGAGCCGGGCTACCGTCGTCTTGCCGGTCCCCGGAGGACCCCAAAAAATCATCGAACCGAGGGAGCCCGACCGGATCATGCGCGTGAGCGCGCCGTCCTCGCCGGTCAGGTGCTCCTGGCCGACGACCTCGGCGAGGGCCGAAGGGCGAAGCCGGTCAGCCAGCGGCCTGCCCGGCTGGGCAGCCGGCTGCGGATCGGACGAGAAAAGGTCTGCCATGGTCAATAGCGCAGGATCTGGTTCAACAAGCGCCCGTCGCGCTCGATGGTGAATCGCCACCAGCGCGAGTTGGACATAGCGATCTCGCGCAGCTTCTCGGGCGTTGCAACCTTCTCGCCGTTGACCTCGCGGACAATATCTCGCGGTTGCAGGCCGAAACTGGCGGCAGGAGAGTTGCGCGTCACCTCGACGACGGCAACGCCATCGCCGCTCACCTGCCCGCGAATGCCGAGCCGCTGCGCCAGGCGTGGCGACAGCGCCGCCACCTTGGTGCCGGCAAACGGGCTGCGGCCCTCGATGATGATTTCCGCGCTCGATGCGCCTTCCGGCGCCCGCGCCAGCTCGATCTCGACCTTCCTTTCGCTGCCCTGGCTAAGCACCGTCAGTTCCGAGACACTGCCTATCGGCTGAGTGGCAAGGCGATAGCCCAGCGCATCCGGATGCTCGATCGCTGCACCGTTCATGGCAAGCACCACGTCGCCAGGACGCAAGCCTGCTTTCGCCGCTGGGCCGTCGGGTGCCACCAGTTGTACCAGCGCGCCGGTCGGCCGCGCCATGCCGAGCGCATCGGCGATCTGCGCCGTCACGTTCTCGAAGGTAGCGCCGACGAACGGTCGCTCGAAGAAGTCATTGCCCGCACGCGCTGCTTCAACAACCGCGCGTACGATGTTGGAAGGAATCGCGAATCCGATGCCGATAGACCCGCCGGTCTGGCTGTAGATCGCGGTATTGATCCCGATTACCTCTCCGCGCATCGAGACCAGCGCGCCGCCCGAATTTCCCGGATTGATTGCCGCATCGGTCTGGATAAAGAAGCCAAAATCGTTCACGCCGACATGGGTACGCGCGAGCGCCGAGACGATGCCACTGGTGGTGGTCTGGCCGACGCCGAACGGATTACCGATAGCGAGCACAAGGTCGCCGACCTCCAGCGCGTCGGAATCGCCAAGCGGCGCTACCGGAAAGGGCTCGGAGCCTTCGATCTTGAGCACGGCAAGATCGAGGGATTCGTCGCGCAGCAGGATCTCGCTGTTAAACTCGCGCCCGTCCGGCATCGCCACCTTCACCTCGTCCGCGTCTCGGATGACGTGATAGTTGGTGACGATGAATCCGCTAGGATCAACGATGACGCCCGAGCCGAGTGACGACTTAACCCGCGGCGGCATCTGCCGGCGGCCAAAGAACTGCTCAAAGAATGGATCGTCCAGGAACGGCGAGCGCACCGCGACCTGCTGCGAGGCATAGACGTTCACCACCGCCGGCGACACCGCCCGCACCAGCGGCGCATAGGACAGCTGCACCTCCTCCTGGCCGAACGGCACCTTGCGGAGCGGCTTGTCGCCGGCTTCGCCGCTGCGAAGCAACTCGCTCAGTGCGTCGGCGAGGCCGCGGCTCTCCTGGGCGGCGAGGCTCGACGCCGTCCCGAGGGCAAGGGCCAGAGACAAAAAGGCAGGGACCAGAATGTTGCGGCGCATGGAGAATCCTCAGTTCGCTGAAGCGATCGCATTTTCGCAATCAATGTGTAAAATGAAAGGCCGCCGCGAGGCGCGCCGCATCCCTTCTGACAATTGGTCCCATAGGAACTCCTGTGCATTGCGCCAGCTGAGATGCAAAGCCGATTTACTCTACGGCAGTTTCGCGCTTTGATCCCCCAGAACATTGAAAATGCTAGGTGAGGGTTCAATGACGCTTGTGAAATCAGTCCTGGCCGCAACTGCACTCGCGCTGGTAACGACGACTTCCGTCTTTGCGCAACGAACGGACCTCGTGCTGGGCGTCGTCCTCGAGCCCCCTCACCTCGACCCGACCGCGGGCGCGGCCGCCGCGATCGACGAAATCGTCTATGCCAACGTCTTCGAGGGCCTGACCCGTATCGGCCCCTCGGGCGAGGTCCTGCCAGCCCTCGCGGAACGCTGGGACATTTCAGAGGACGGCAAGGTCTACACCTTCCACCTGCGACAGAACGTGAAATTCCATGACGGTACGACCTTCGACGCCGAGGACGCCAAGTTCTCGCTCGACCGCGCCCGCGCCGCCGACTCCACGAACGCCCAGAAGGGCCTGTTTGCGGCGATCGACACCGTCGAGGTTGTCGAGCCGCTGGTGCTGAAGGTCACGCTCAAGAACCCGCAGGGCTCGTTCCTCTACAACATGGGCTGGGGCGACGCCGTGATGGTTGCGCCCGAAAGCGCCGCGACGAACGCCGAAAAGCCGGTCGGCACCGGCCCGTTCAAATTCGAGAACTGGGCGCGCGGCGCTTCTATCACCATCGTCAAGAACCCGGATTACTGGGGTGAGCCGGTCGCGCTCGAAAAGGCCGAATTCCGCGTCATTCCTGACGCTGCAGCCGCTGTTCCGGCGCTGCTCTCCGGCGACGTGCAGGCGTTCCCGATGGCTCCCGTCGGCGAGGTGCTCGACCAGTTCAAGTCCGATCCGCGCTTCGAAGTCGTCGTCGGTGTCACTGAGGGCGAGACGATCCTGACCATGAACAACGGCAAGGAGCCGTTCAACAACCTCAAGGTCCGCCAGGCGATCTCGCACGCGATCAACCGTGACGAGGTCATCGTCGGCAACGGCATGGGTGGTCTCGGCACGCCGATCGGCTCGCACTTCTCGCCGGCCAACGCGGCTTATGTCGATCACACCGGCACCTATCCCTACGATCCGGAGAAGGCGAAGGCACTGCTGGCCGAGGCCGGCTACCCGGACGGCTTCACCGCGACGCTCAAGCTGCCGCCGCCGCCCTATGCGCGCGAGGGCGGCCAAGTTGTTGCCTCGCAACTGCGCCAGGTCGGCATCGACCTCGAGATCGTCCCGGTCGAGTGGGCGGACTGGCTGAGCACGGTGTTCAAGGAAAAGGACTACGACCTCACCATCATCTCGCACACCGAGCCGAACGACATCGATATCTATTCGCGCCCGGACTACTACATCGGTTACCAGAACCCCGAGTTCAACAAGGTGATCGAGGAGCTCGGGCTCACCGCCGACGAGGCCAAGCGTAACGAGCTCTACGCCAAGGCGCAGGAAATCCTCGCCAAGGATGCACCGGTCGGCTTCCTGTTCGAGCTGCCGAAGATCGGCGTCTGGGATGCGAACCTCGAAGGCATGTGGCACAACATGCCGGTGCAGGCGAACGACCTGACCAAGGTGAAGTGGAAACAGTAACGGTTCGCATTTGGGACGCTGCCGCTTCTTCCTGGCTCGCAACCTGACCTCTGCCCGCTCTCCGGGCAGATCGGGGCTTGCGGCACTCCGGAAAAAGCGGCACCCGGTACTGATGCGCGGACTCAGCAGCGAACACCGGTTCTTCCACGTAATGGGGCGGCCTGAAGCACGGAGGGGGATGCTTTCAGGCATGCCCGCTGGGCGTTCGTGAGCGCGTTTCTCGCCAGGCGCCTGCTGATCGGCCTCGTCACCGTCATCGTGGCGTCCATTGTCGTCTTCGCCGTGCTGGAAATCGTGCCGGGCGACCCCGCCCTGCTGATGCTCGGCATGAACGCGACGCCGGAGGCGCTTGCCACCCTGCGCAGCCAGATGGGCCTCGACCAGCCGATCCCGGTTCGCTACCTCAGCTGGATCGGCGGCATGCTGATGGGCGACTTCGGCCGCTCCTGGACCTATTCCTCACCGGTAATCGACCTCATCGTCGAGCGCGGCATCGTCTCTCTGCCGCTTGCGGTCATCTCGCTCATCCTCTCGGCAGCCATTGCCATTCCGGTCGGCATCTTCGCCGCCTCGCGCCGCGGCCGCGCTGCTGACGCGATCTCGATGGGCGCGACGCAGGTCGGCGTCGCCATCCCGAACTTCTGGTTCGCGCTGCTTCTGGTGTACGTCTTCGCGGTCTGGCTGCGCCTCCTGCCCGCCGGCGGCTTTCCCGGCTGGGGCGCCGGCATCTGGCCGGCGTTCAAGGCGCTGATCATGCCGGCGATCGCGCTCGCCCTGCCGCAGGCGGCGATCCTCGCCCGTGTCACGCGCTCGGCCATGCTCGAGGTGCTGGGCGAAGACTACATCCGCACGGCACGCGCCAAGGGCATTCCGCGCCGAAAGGTGCTGTGGCGCCATGCCCTGCGCAACGCGATGATCCCGGTGCTCACGATACTAGGCCTGCAGTTTGCCTTCCTGCTGGCGGGCACAATCATCATCGAGAACGTGTTCTACCTGCCGGGCCTTGGCCGGCTCGTCTTCCAGGCAATCACCCAGCGCGACCTGATCGTCGTCGAGGGCGTGGTGATGCTGCTGGTCGCCAGCGTCGTGATCGTCAACCTTGTGGTCGACATCCTCTACGCGGTGGTGGACCCGAGACTGCGGGTGAAGGCATGAGCATCGGCGAGCCCGTCTTCCCGCGCACCCAGAGCGTCGTGCTGCAGGCCCTGAGCAACCGCTCCTTCGTGGTGGGATGCGTCATTACCGCCATCATCGCCCTGATGGCGCTCGTCTCGTTCTACTGGACGCCCTACGACATCACCAATCTCGTCGTTGCTGACAAGATGAAGCCGCCGTCATGGCAGCACTGGTTCGGCACCGACCATTTCGGCCGCGACATCCTGACGATGATCATGATCGGCTCGCGCAACTCGATCGCCGTTGCCCTGGTCGCCGTCGGCATCGGCATGTGCCTCGGCGTGCCGCTCGGCTGCTGGGCGGCGGCGCGCGGCGGCTGGATCGACGAGGCGGTGATGCGCTTCAACGACATCGTCTTCGCCTTCCCGGCCCTACTTTCCGCCGTGATGATCACCGCCATCTTCGGCCCCGGCGCCATCAACGCCATCATCGCCATCGGCATCTTCAACGTGCCGGTCTTCGCGCGTGTCGCCCGCGCCGGCGCGATGTCGATCTGGCCGCGCGAGTATGTGCTCGCGGCGCGTGCCTCCGGCAAGGGCAAGGCACAGATCACCATCGAGCACATCCTGCCGAACATCGCCGCCATCCTCCTGGTGCAGGGAACGATCCAGTTCGCGCTCGGCATTCTGGCCGAATCCGGCCTCTCCTATGTCGGCCTGGGCGCACAGCCGCCGATGCCTTCATGGGGCCGCATGCTGTTCGACTCGCAGACCCGCATGATGGTCGCGCCTTACCAGGCGTTGTTCCCAGGCCTTGCCATCGTCATCACGGTTCTTGGCCTCAACCTCCTCGGTGACGGCCTTCGCGACCTTCTCGATCCGCGACTGAGGCGCGAGCGATGAGCCTGCTCGAGATCGAGAACCTGCGCCTCGACATCGGCTCCTTGCCTATCCTCAAGGGAGTCAGCCTTTCGCTCGAACAGGGCGAGGTCATGGGCCTCGTTGGCGAGAGCGGTTCGGGCAAGTCGATGACGGCGCTGGCGGTGATGCAGCTCCTGCCGATCGCGATGCGAGCTTCCGGCCGCATCACCTTCGACGGCATCGATATTTTGGGAGCGCCGGAAGCAGCGATGAACCGCCTGCGCGGCAACGAGATCGGCATGGTTTTCCAGGAGCCGATGACCGCGCTCAACCCGGTCAAGACGATCGGCGAGCAGGTGGCCGAGGGCATTCGCTGGCACACCCGCGCCTCGCGCGCTGAGGCGGAAGAGCGCGCACGAAAAATGCTCGACCGTGTCGGGCTGCCGGAGTCGAAGTTCCCGTTGACCCGTTATCCGCACGAACTGTCGGGCGGCCAGCGTCAGCGCGTGGTCATCGCCATTGCCTGTGCGCTGGCGCCAAAGCTGCTGATCGCCGACGAACCCACGACTGCGCTCGACGTCGTGCTGCAGAAGCAGATCCTCGAACTGCTGCGCGACCTCGTCGACGAGCGGAAGATGGGCCTGCTGCTCATCTCGCACGACCTTGCCGTCGTCGCCGACATGTCCGACCGTGTCACCATCATGCGGCATGGCGAGGTGATGGAAGCCGGCGAAACCGCCCGCACCCTCACGCAGCAGGCACATCCCTATACGCGGCAGCTCGCGCTTGCCTCGATGCATGTGCCGGACCGGGGAAGAAAGGATGCGGCCATTGGCGGAGCAGCAACCACTGGCGCCGGATTGGTACCCCCACCCCTAACCCCTCCCCACAAGGGGGAGGGGAACGTTGGGGAAACGGCGAGCACGCACTCTTCAACGAAGTCTCCGTTGCGCGACGAAGAGCCGGCAAGCGCAGCAGAGGACGCACATGCGCGCCTTGAAGAGAAAGGAGACATCTCTTCAACGAATTCATCTGAACACACTGCTTCCTCCGCGACAGGCACGATAAGGGAAGGAGTTTCTTCCAAGTCCCCCTCCCCCTTGTGGGGAGGGGTTAGGGGTGGGGGTAACAACACTTCCTCCAGCGAAGGCGTTTCCGGCCAGGCCGTTTCTGCCGGCCAAGGCGTCTCCACCGCATCCCGCCCCCTCCTTTCAGTCCGCAATGTCGTCCGCGACTATCCGAACCGCCGCACATCGCTGTTCAGGGTTCCCGACGTCTTCCGCGCGGTCGATGACGTGTCGTTCCAGATCGCTGGGGGGCAGTCGGTGGCGCTGGTAGGCAGGTCGGGCTGCGGGAAGTCGACGCTGGCGCGCATGATCCTCGCCCTCGACCGCCCGACGTCCGGCTCGATCAACGTCGACGGGCACGAGGTCAGCGCCTTGCCCGAGGCCCAGCTGAAGCCCGCGCGGCGCAGCATGCAGGTCGTCTTCCAGGACCCGTACGGCTCGTTCAACCCGCGCCACAAGGTCGAGCGGCTGGTGGCTGAGCCGTTGCATCTGCTCGATGAGGCGCCCTCGCCCGCCGAACGCCGCGAGCTGGTCGCTGATGCGCTCGACAAGGTCGGCCTGAAGCCGTCCGACATGGGAAAATACCCGCACGAGTTTTCCGGCGGCCAGCGCCAGCGCATCTCGATCGCCCGCGCCATCATCACCCGTCCGAAGCTGATCGTTGCAGACGAGCCGGTCTCGGCACTGGACGTGTCGATCCGCGCGCAGGTACTGGACCTTTTCGCCGACCTCAACGCGCGGCTCGGCGTCGCCTACCTCTTCATCACCCACGACCTCACGGTCGCCCGCGCAATCACCGACGAGGTGATGGTGATGCAGGAAGGCCGCATCGTCGAGACCGGCAGGACCGACGAAGTCCTTGACCACCCTCAGTCGGATGCCGCAAAGGCTCTGGTGGAAGCAGCGCCCGATCTCCAGCGAGCGCTTGAACGGCGTCTCGCCAGACTGGGCTGAACCTGAATGCTCGTTGACCTTGCACCTCACATCGTCGCGCTCCTCATCGGCGTGGCGTTCCTTGCCGGTTTCATCGACTCGATCGCCGGTGGCGGCGGGCTGATTACGGTGCCGGCCATGTTGCTCGCCGGTTTCCCGCCGGTTGATGCGCTCGGAACCAACAAGCTGCAGGGCCTGTTCGGCTCCGGCTCGGCAACCATCGCCTACGCCTCCAAGGGACACGTCGACCTGCGCAAGCAGCTACCGGCTGCGCTGATCTCGTTCGTCGGCGCGGTGCTGGGCGCGGGCCTTGCGACCATCCTGCCGGGCGAGTGGCTGCGGATGATCCTGCCGCCGCTGCTCATCGCGATCGCGCTCTACTTCGCCTTCAAGCCGAACATGGACGATGTGGATCGCGCCCAGCGCATCACGCCAGCCATGTTCGCGCTGGTTGTCGTGCCCCTTATCGGCTTCTACGACGGCGTGTTCGGCCCCGGCACTGGTTCGTTCTTCATGCTCGCCTTCGTGGCACTGGCCGGTTACGGCGTACTGAAGGCCACCGCCCACACCAAGCTCCTGAACTTCTCCTCGAACCTCGGCGGCTTTGCATTGTTCGCCGCGGTGGGCGTCGTTCACTGGCAGATCGGGCTGGTGATGGGCATCTCGCAATTCATCGGCGCCCGCGTCGGCGCGGGACTCGCGATGAAGAATGGCGCGAAGCTCATCAAGCCGCTGCTGGTCATCACCTGCGTTGCGCTGGCGATCCGCCTGCTGATTGCTTGAGTCTTCGCGCGGGCGACGCTTTCGACTATTCTCGGTCAGGACTTGCCTCTCTCGGGCAGCAACAACTGGGAGACTGTCATGACCTATTCGCCGCATGAGGCGCCTCGGATCTACCCGACCTTCCGCTTCCGCAACGCGACCGCGATGCTGGAATGGCTGACGCAGACGATCGGCTTCCAGATCCTCACCCGCTACGACAATGACGACGGTACAGTTGCCCATGCGGAACTTGCATTGGGCTCATCGATCATCATGTGCGGCGAGGTCCGCAACGATGCCTTCGGTGCCCTAGTTGGCGCGCCGGGCGAACAGGGCGGCAAGGCGCTCTACGTTGCGGTCGAGGACGTCGACACGCTGTTTGCTCGCGTGACCGCTTCTGGCGTGAAGATCGAGGAACAACTCACCGACCGCAGCTATGGCAGCCGCGAGTTCATATGCCGCGATCCGGAAGGCAACGTGTGGTGCTTTGGTACCTACTGGCCGAAGGCAGCTGATGCGCAAATTTGAACGCGCCCAGCATCTCGCTATCGCATCGGCGCACAACCCCTTTGCGGGCCGGCCGTGTTGCGCCCGACCGTCAATGGAATAGATTGGCAGCAAGGTCAAAGAGCATTCAGTCCATAGGGAGGACGCCATGGACGCGGCCAATCCTGCTGCCCAGTTCGAACTCAACGAAGACCAGCGCGCGATCCAGGAGATGACGCGCGACTTCGCAGCCGATCGGGTGGCTCCGCTCGCGCTCGAATGGGACCACAACCGCCACTTTCCGTCCGACGTCATCCGGGAGACCGGGTCGCTCGGCTTCGGCGGCATCTACGTCCGCGAGGATGTCGGCGGCTCTGGCCTCGGTCGGCTGGACGCGGTGCTGATCTTCGAGGCGCTCGCCGCCGCCTGTCCCGGCTTCTCGTCGATGATCTCGATCCACAACATGGCGGCGTGGATGATCGACACGTTCGGCGCGGAAGAGCAGCGCCAGCGCTTCCTGCCGAAGATGACGTCGTTCGAATGGATGGCGAGTTACTGCCTGACCGAACCCGGCGCGGGCTCGGATGCCGCCGCGCTGCGCACCCGCGCGGTCCGTGACGGCGACCACTACGTGCTCAACGGGACGAAGCAGTTCATCTCCGGCGCCGGCGAGTCCGACGTTTATGTCGTCATGGCGCGCACCGGCGAAGATGGCCCCAAGGGTGTTTCCACCTTCATCATCCCGAAGGACGCGCCGGGGCTCTCTTTCGGCCCGTCCGAGAAGAAGATGGGCTGGCACATGCAGCCAACCCGGCAGGTAATCTTCCAGGACTGCCGGGTGCCGGCGGAAAACCTGCTCATGGGGGAAGGCGCGGGCTTCCGCATTGCCATGGCCGGCCTCGACGGCGGCCGCCTCAACATTGCGGCCTGTTCCCTCGGCGGTGCGCAGGCCGCGTTCGAGAAGGCGCTTGCCTATTCCGGCGAGCGTAATGCCTTCGGCAAGCCGATCAACCAGTTCCAGGCCCTGCAGTTCAAGCTGGCCGACATGGAGACGGACCTGCAGGCCTCGCGGATGATGCTCTACACGGCGGCGTCAAAGCTCGACCGCAAGACGCCGGACGCCGGCACGTGGTCGGCAATGGCTAAACGCTTCGTGACCGACACCTGCTTCAACGTCGCCAACGAGGCACTGCAGCTGCACGGCGGCTACGGCTATCTGCACGAATACGGCATCGAGAAGCTGGTGCGCGACCTGCGCGTCCACCAGATCCTCGAAGGCACCAACGAGATCATGCGCGTCATCATCGCGAGGTACTTGGTGGGTAGGTGATTAGGGGGTTAGGGACTTAGGGGTCTAGGGCGAGCATACTCCCCTACGCCCTTATTCACCTACTCCCCTACCATTCAGGGAGGAAACACATGAGCACCATTGCATTCGTCGGCCTCGGCAACATGGGCAACCCGATGGCCGCGAACCTGGTCAAGGCAGGTTACATAGTTCGCGGCTTCGACCTGGTGGACGCCAACCTGAAGACCGCCGAGGGTAACGGCCTGAAGATCGCATCCAGCGCGGCGGATGCGGTCGCTGGCGCCGACATCGTCATCACCATGCTGCCGGCCGGCAAACACGTTCTCTCCGTCTACGGCGACATCGTCCCAGCGGCCGCAAAGGGCATACTGTTCATCGATTCCTCCACCATCGATGTCGACTCCGCGCGCAAGGCGCATGCGATTGCACAGGAAGGCGGCATGCTGTCGATCGACGCACCGGTGTCCGGTGGCGTCGGCGGCGCAGCAGCAGGCACCCTCACCTTCATGGCCGGCGGAACGCAGGAAGCCTTTGCGAAGGCCGAACCGGTCCTGAAGCCGATGGCTGGCAAGATCGTCCACTGCGGCGACGCAGGTGCCGGCCAGGCAGCCAAGATCTGCAACAACATGCTGCTCGGCATCTCGATGATCGGCGTCGGCGAAGCCTTTGTGCTCGCCGAAAAACTCGGCCTTTCGCACCAGGCACTTTTTGACGTCGCATCCACTTCATCCGGCCAGTGCTGGTCGCTGACGACCTATTGCCCGGTCCCCGGCCCGGTTCCTTCCTCTCCCGCCAATCGCGACTACAAGCCGGGCTTCGCCACTGCTCTGATGTTGAAGGACCTGCGCCTGTCGCAGGAAGCAGCACAGAGCTCTGGCGCTGCAACTCCTCTCGGCGCCGCGGCGGCGCAGCTTTATGCGCTCTACGAGGCGGCCGGCGGCGGCGGCGAAGACTTTTCAGCCATCATCCGCTTCCTCAGGGGCGAGCATCCCGCCAGCTAATCACAACCTGTGCGTTTATTCAGCATTCACTGAACAATTTCAGGCTGTGACGGACGTTACACCCTGCCCTCAGAGGGTGATTTTTCGCACTTCGAGGCGGAAAAATCGCGAATTTAGATTTGCTTAAGTTTTTGATAACCCGACGGTAACGATGTCCGACTAAAACGGTGGGTGAGCGGCAAACGCAGCCGCCGAACTCCGGATCAGGTATTGCGTACCGGAGTGTACAGTTTCGCTAGAGTTTTGCGTAAGCGAAGCGCCATGCGTATCTTTGGCAAGACCGCGTCCCTCCCCCGCCGGGAGGACGCGGTTCTGCTGCTTTCTGAGATATGCGGGCGCTCGCTTTCAGCGTCTCCCTGAGCGCATCTAAAGCCCCTACCGTGCGCATGAAAAAGGGACGAAGCTTTCGCTCCGCCCCTCCAAATTCGCCTCAGTTACTTGCGCAGGTCGCGCTCGGCGCGGTCCAGCGCCTTGAGGATCCGCTCCACCGCAAGATCGATCGTCTGCCTCGTCCAGATCAGCGGCGGCGACATGATCATGGTATCGCCGGTCGCGCGCAGCATCATGCCATTTGCAATTGCATGGTCGCGGACGACGACAGCCGCGCTGCCCTCATCCGGGAAGCGCTCGCGCGTCTCCTTGTCCTTTACGATTTCAATGGCACCCATCAGGCCGAACGAGCGCACCTCACCGACGATCCCATGGCCGGCGATGCGCTCCTTGAGCGCCTGGTTGAAGTAGGGGCCGGTTTCGTTGCGGACGCGCTCGATCAGCCCTTCTTTCTCGATGATTTCGAGGTTGGCGAGCGCCACGGCGCAGGCAACCGGATGCCCCGAATAAGTGTAGCCGTGGTAGAATTCGCCGCCCTTCTCGACCAGCGTCGAAGAAATACGGTCGCCGACCAGCAGCGCCGACAGCGGCTGGTAGCCGGAGGTCAGCGCCTTAGCTGTGGTGATGGTGTCGGGCTCCACGCCCATCGCCTGCGCCGCGAACCACTCGCCGGTGCGGCCATAGCCGGTGATCACCTCGTCCAGCATCAGCAGCACGTCGTACTTGCGGCAGATGCGCTGGACTTCCGGCCAGTAGCTCGCTGGCGGGATCTTCACGCCGCCCGCGCCCATGATCGGTTCGCCGATGAAGGCGGCCACGTTCTCGGGGCCATGCTCGAGGATCGCATCCTCGATTGCCTTTGCCGCGCGGATGCCGAAGTCATGCTCGCTCTCGCCAGGCTGCGCCAGCTCGAAGGAATACGGCATCATCACATGGACGATATTCGGCACGGCACCGCCCAGCTGCGAATGCATCGCCGACATCCCGCCCAGCGACGTGCCGGCAACGGTAGAGCCGTGGTAGGCGTTGTGGCGCGAGATCACGATGTTCTTCTGCGGCTTGCCCTCAAGCGCCCAGTAGTGGCGCACGAGACGCAGCGCGGTATCGTTCGCTTCCGAACCCGACGAGCCGTAGAAAACCTGGTTGATGTGCGGCGGCGCGATCTCGGCGAGCTTCTTTGACAAAAGCACCGGCGTCGGCGTCGTGCAGCGGAAGAAAGAGTTGTAATACGGCAGCTCTTTCATCTGCTTGTAGGCCGCGTCAGCGAGCTCGTGGCGGCCATATCCGATGTTCACGCACCAAAGGCCGGCCATGCCGTCGAGGATCTCGTTTCCTTCCGAATCGTAGATATACGGCCCTTCAGCGCGCGTTATCATGCGGCTGCCGGCACCGCGCAGGTCCTTGTGGTCGGTAAACGGATGGAGGTGGTGCGCAGCATCGATCTCCTGAAGCTGCTTCAGGGAAAAATTCTGATAAGACATGTAATTAGCTTCTCCGATTGAATCATCTCGGCAAGTTCTGCCGGGTGAAGGTCAGTCGGAAAGTGGCGGCGAATAGCCGATCCGAGCGCAGAGGATCAGCAACTCGGAATGCCGGGTTCGCGTGGAAGGTGTTACGGCGATACGGTCCGCCATGATATGCTGCAGTCTGATCGTCATGTCTCGCAGCATAGACCGCGCTCAAGCCTTTCAACAAGTGTCCGTGAACGGCGGAACATGAAGAATAAGCGGGGCGTTCCTCTGCCGGCAGACCAACATCCTCGGCCCTGCTCACGGGAGGAGCACCACCATGAAGATCGCTGTGACTGCACTTGCGACCCTGTTTCTGGGCGTCGCTGCCGCCTATGCCGAAGAACCCGCCAAGGTTCAGACGATCGGCGACAAGAAGGTCTACACCGACCAGAACGGCATGACGCTTTACACCTTCGACAAGGACGAAGCCGGGAAGTCGAATTGCGATGCCGGATGCCTGGCTAAATGGCCGGCATTCAAGGCAGAGGAAGGCGCGACGGCAGAGGGCGACTGGTCGGTGGTCGACGCAACCGACGGCACCAAGATGTGGGCCTACAAGGGCAAGCCGCTCTACACGTGGGTCGATGACAAACAGCCCGGCGACATGTCCGGCGACGGTGTCGGCGGCGTCTGGCACATCGCAGTCGCGGAATAGCCTTTTTGAACCACCGACTAGAAGATGCGGCGCTTCTGCGCCGCATCCTGATTCACGGCTGGTTATATCACCGGCTCGAATCCCTGCGGCCGGATGAAGGACAGCTGACGGCCCTTGTTGATCGCGATCATCGTGACGATCTGGGCCAGCTCTTCATCGGTATGTTCACAGTCAGGCATGTGCTCTCGGATGTCCGAAACCACGTTCGGGACTGAAATCAGGGCCGCCTTGCTGTCCGCGATGATCTGCTCCGCAAACGCTGCGACTGAAACCCGCTTCACTTCAATCCTCCTGCATATTTCGCGCCGCCAAACTCGCCAGCGGAACGTTGGTTCCCCTCTAAGTGCAAGATTTTGAAGTTTTTTCTCCCGCAGAAGAGGTTGTGGCACCTTCGCGAATGTCAAGTGATTTCGTCCGCATTTTTTGCGCTATCGGCGGGCGCCCCTGCACGAGGAAAATGCAAGTGGCCACGCATTTCCGAATTGACGACATAAAGATTTCTTTATATCGTTATCCTAATATCGAAATGCACGGAGGCGGCCATGCCTAACCCCATCCATGAACTCCTCGCCCAAAAGGGCGTACTCCTCGCCGACGGCGCCACGGGGACGAACCTGTTCGCGATGGGGCTCAATTCGGGCGAAGCGCCGGAACTGTGGAATGAAACCGCGCCGGCGAAGATCGTGGCCCTGCATCAGGGCTTCGTCGACGCCGGCGCCGACATCATCCTCACCAACTCGTTCGGCGGCACCCGCCACCGCCTCAAGCTGCACAACGCGCAGGATCGCGTCTTCGAACTCAACAGGAAGGCCGCTGAAATCGCCCGTTCGGTTGCCGATCGTGCCGGCCGCAAGGTGATCGTTGCGGGTTCCGTTGGTCCGACCGGCGAACTGCTGGAACCGCTCGGCGCGCTCACCCATGACGCCGCAGTCGATGCCTTTGCCGAGCAGATGGAAGGCCTGAAGGCTGGTGGTGCGGAGGTAGCGTGGATTGAGACCATGTCCGCGCCCGGCGAAATTCGCGCCGCGGCGGAAGCTGCCGCCCGCGTTGGCCTGCCATATGTCTACACCGGCTCATTTGACACTGCTGGCCGCACCATGATGGGCCTTGCCCCGCGCGACATCCATTCGGTGGTGGACGGCCTGCCCGAGCAGCCGGTGGCAGTCGGCGCGAATTGCGGCGTAGGCGCTTCCGACATTCTTGCCTCGCTGCTGGACATGAGCGCCGCCAAGCCCGACGCGATCATCGTCGTCAAGGGCAATTGCGGCATCCCCGAGTTCCAGGGCACCGAAATCGTCTATTCCGGCACACCCGAGCTGATGGCGAAATATGCCTGCATGGCGTTCGACGCCGGTGCGTCGATCATCGGCGGCTGCTGCGGCACATCATGCGAGCACCTGCGTGCAATGCGCGAGGCGCTGGACCACTATGTCCGCGGCGCCGAACGCCCGGACGTCAGTGAGATCGTCACCTATATCGGGCCGCTGCGGAACAAGCAGGCGTTCGAGAGCGGTGCCGGTGAAGGCGAAGGCCGCCGCGAGCGGCGCAGGGCACGTCATGCATGAATCGGTGAAGGAAGCGAACTGACGCGAACCCACGGCTGCGCCCTAGCCCCCCGACCAGCAGCCGGTTTGCCCCCCTCGCTCCTTCACTTTGGCAGGCGGTGCCGAGGCTTCTGGCCTCGCACCGCCTGTTTCATTTGCACACCTTCAGGATGCTGGCACATCGCCCCAAGCCTTGGAGCTGGCGGCGATTGAAAAACCTTGCCGCGCTTAACGATTACTCAACCAAGATCACTAACCTGACAGCAGTTTCCGTATGGAACACTGCCGATGGCCGCGTCAGCTTCACCCTGCGCGCAAATGCAGAGCTTCATTGGGGGCGCTTTGGACACAACGACGCTTTTCCTCGCCAACATCGTCATCCTGCTTGTCATGGCGATCGCCAAAGGCGTTGCGGCACATGGCCGCCGCGACGAGGAGTGGTGGCGTTCCTGGGCGATCGCGAATGTCGTGATCGCGTTGTCGCTGGCGCTCTACACGGTCGACCAGATGCTGCCGCCCCTCGCGATGACCCTGATGCCCGACATCTTCCTCATTATCGGCTTCGGCCTGCGGTGGAAGGCGGCGCGGCAGTTCTCCGGTCGCACGACCCCCTGGTTCGTCACCTGGGGCGGCGTCATTTTTTATCTCGTTGCTGCGGGTCCATTTGCCCTATCGGTGAACGGCGTCGTCCTTGGCGTCGCGAACATCGCGCTGACCACGCAGACCGCGCTGATCGCCTACGAATTTTGGCGCGATCGCGACGACGGTTTTCCGTCCCGCTACTGGCTGATCATCGCCTATGTCGCGATGGGATTGTCGTTTGGCTATCGCATCTTCGTCGGCCTGCTCGATGACGGCTCCATGCCAGCCTACATCCCGCAGGACACCGCCCTCGCCGTCCACCTCGCGGTGGCCCTGTTTCACACGGTTGCTGGCGGCGCCTTCGCTCTCTCGCTCGCCTATGAACGAGGCAGTGCGGCCCTGCGGTTCGCGGCGATGCACGATTCGCTGACCCAGCTCCTTAACCGCAACGCCTTCGAAATGCGCCTGCGCTCATACCTTGCCGAACAGAAGCCGTTCGCGCTGGCGCTCATCGACATTGACCGGTTCAAGTCCATTAACGACCGTTTTGGTCACGGAGCCGGAGACGCAGCGATCCGCACCTGTGCGCAGATCTGCCGTGAGATGGTCGGCGACCGCGGCACGGTCGCGCGTATCGGCGGCGAGGAGTTCACGATCATCTTCGACGCCATCGATCCGGAGGAAGCCGCAGCCTTCATCGAGAAGATTCGCGGGCGCGTCAGCCAGTGGCCGGTGGTGTCGGGCAACGACACCTTTGGCATGACGATCAGCGGCGGTGTTTGCCACATAGATCAGGCGCCCTCCGACTTCGAAGAGCTGATGCGGTTGGTCGACAAGGGCCTCTACGAGTCCAAGAAGAACGGGCGCAACCGCATCACCATCAAGCAGGCAGCCTAAAGCCCGGCAAACGCCTTGTGGTGAAACGCCTGGACTTCGTCCGGGTATCGCCACTCGGTGCCGACCGGGCAGGCATTGCGCGCGATGCAGCGCGTGCGGCATTCGCCAGCGTTCGGCCCGCGCACATGCGCGAGGCACGCCGCGTAGTCGTAGGCGCCGCCATCAAAGGCATGAACCGGACAGGCGTTTATGCAGAATTCTCCGACACATGCGCCGCAGGCATGAATCACTTCCTCAACTTCCTGAATCGGAAACTCAACATCGAACAGGATCGCGCCTCGATAAGCGTGCCACAGGCCGAGACGCGGATCGATCAACGGTCCGACTGGTGACGAGGCCAGCTTCTGCGCGCGCGTAGCCCATTGCTGGAAAGGAGCCCAGGGCCGGTCGTTCGGCATGACGACGCGGCCGCCAAAGCGCTGCGCGACTTCGGAAATGACCTGACGCGACCATGTATCGAGTGGATTGGAAATGCCGGCAGGCTGGCCCTGCCGCCATTGTTCGAAATGGGCCCAGTAACGCGCCCCTTCATTACCCACGAGCACCACGGCCCGGGCGGTTCCCCACTCGCCAACGGCGAGCGGGGCAATGCCGCGGACGCTGAGCCCGGAAGGCGCCAGCGCCTGCGAGATTTCCAAAGGCTGGGAAGGCACTCAGCGCCTCCCCTTGTTCGTCGGATCCTGAAAGGCGCTGCGCCAGACTTCCTTGTGGATGATGTTGGCCACTTTAGCCCGGCCTGAATCGGGCTCCTTTCAGGTGAAGGCGTCGGGCATCGACTCCTTGCGCCGGGCGACGTAGTCGCGCAGGCCTTCGGCGATACCCGGATCGAGATACGGCGCCTCGTAGTTCTCGAGCCAACGGCGTGCGAGCTCGTTGGCGCGCTGCGCTGCGGTCTTCTCGCCTTCGGCCAGCCACTGCTCGTACGAATTGTTGTCCGCGATCGTCGAGCGGTAGAAGGCGGTCTGGAAGTTCGCTTGCGTGTGCGAGCAACCAAGATAGTGGCTGCCGGGGCCCACTTCGCGGATCGCGTCGAGCGCCTGGCCGTTCTCGGACAGGTCCACGCCCTGCGCCAGCTTCTGCATCATGCCGAGCTGGTCGACGTCCATCATGAACTTCTCGTAGCAGGAGGCGAGACCGCCCTCGAGCCAGCCAGCCGCATGCAGCACGAAGTTGGTGCCTGCGAGCAGCGTCGAGTTCAGCGTGTTCGCGCTCTCGTAGGCCGCCTGCGCGTCCGGGATCTTGGACGCGCAGAGCGAGCCGCCGGTGCGGAACGGCAGGCCGAGGCGGCGCGCCAGCTGGGCAGCGCCGTAGGAGACCAGCGTCGGCTCCGGCGTACCGAAGGTCGGAGCGCCCGACTGCATCGAAATCGACGATGCAAAGGTACCGAACACCACCGGCGCGCCCGGACGGATCAGCTGCGTGAAGGCGGCGCCAGCGAGCACTTCGGCCAGAACTTGCGTCAGCGTGCCGGCAACCGTCACCGGGCTCATGGCGCCCGAGAGGATGAACGGCGTGACGATGCAGGCCTGATTGTGGCGGGCATAGACCTTCAGCGCGCCCAGCATGGTCTCATCGAAGACCATCGGCGAGTTGGCGTTGATGAGGTTGATGACCACGGTGTTCTGCTCGACGAATTCGTCGCCGAACAGGATCTTCGCCATCGCGATCGTGTCCTCTGCGCGCTCAGGCGCGGTAACCGAGCCCATGAACGGCTTGTCCGACAGCGTCATGTGCGCCAGCACCATGTCGAGATGGCGCTTGTTGACCGGAACGTCGACCGGCTCGCAGACGGTGCCGCCCGAATGGTGGATCGACGGCGCCATGTAGGAGAGCTTCACGAAGTTGCGGAAGTCCTCGATCGTCGCGTAGCGGCGGTTGCCGTCTAGGTCGCGTACAAACGGAGGACCGTAGACCGGCGCGAAGACGGTCGCATTGCCGCCGATCTGCACCGAGCGCTGCGGATTGCGCGCATGCTGGGTGAACACCGACGGCGCGGTCTTCAGCAGCGACCGCGGCAGACCCTTGGGGAAATGCACCCGCTCGCCGCGAACGTCAGCGCCTGCCTGCTTCCACAGCTCCAGGGCTTCCGGATCGTCGCGGAACTCGATGCCAACTTCTTCCAGCACCGTGTCGGCATTCGCCTCGATCAGTGCCAGCCCCTCCTCGTTGAGGACTTCGTAGAGCGGAATCTCGCGCTTGATGTACGTCAGCTGCGTACCCGCGCTGCCGCTGGTACGCGCCGCGCGCCGCGCAGCCGCACCGCCGCGAGCCCTGCGCCCGCCGGTGTCCTGCTCTACAGTCGTATTGTCTTCCATGCCCGATTCCCTGATTCAACACGGCTTCGGTCGAATCGTAGCCAAGCGGCACGGGATAAGCGGCCAGCCAGCGCCAGAGCCTGTCGCAATTTCGACAACTGCGAAAACTATCGTATCACTGAAATCGCAATCGGTCGCTTTCCACTTGCGCGACGTCGCAAATCAGATAAGCAAACGGCGTCGGGGAACATAAGAATTGGCCGCAATAGCCGCCGCGCCGCGATGCGGGCCATGTCTTCAGGAGCTTGGGAATGTCCGACGACGAAATCATCCTGTCCGAACTCTCCGACGATGAACTCGTGCAGCAGATGCACGACGACCTCTATGATGGTCTGAAGGAAGAGATCGAGGAAGGAACGCGCATCCTTCTGGAGCGCGGCTGGGCACCTTACGACGTGCTGACACAGGCGCTCGTCGAGGGCATGCGCATCGTGGGCGAGGACTTCCGCGACGGCATCCTGTTTGTGCCGGAAGTGTTGCTCTCGGCGAACGCGATGAAGGCCGGCATGGCCATCCTGCGCCCGCTGCTCGCCGCCACCGATGCCCCGAAGCAGGGCAAGCTCGTCATTGGCACGGTGAAGGGCGACATCCACGACATCGGCAAGAACCTCGTCGGCATGATGATGGAAGGCGCCGGTTTCGACGTGATTGACCTCGGCATCAACAACCCGGTCGAGAACTACCTGGCGGCGATCGAAGAGCACAAGCCGGACATCGTCGGCATGTCGGCGCTGCTCACCACCACCATGCCCTACATGAAGGTGGTCATCGACACGCTGAAGGAAAAGGGTATTCGCGACGACTACGTCGTCCTGGTCGGCGGTGCGCCGCTGAACGAGGAATTCGCGAAGGCCGTGGGCGCCGATGCCTACTGCCGCGACGCGGCTGTCGCAGTCGAGACGGCCAAGGACTTCATGAAGCGTCGTCACAACGTTCGCGCGGCCTGAGAGCCGCGCAGAACGCTGTTGCATTCAAGTCAGTAGCTGGCCGAACGCTCGACGGAACGGCCAGCCTGCTGCGTAGCATCGACAGCATTGGCCGTGTCCGCCCCCATGCCGCGGATCGTGTTTGCGCAGCCGGCAGCGAAACCAGCGACGAGGACAAGTGCTGCGACCTTGGAAATGACCTTCGGGTTCATCATCTCTCTCCGTATCGGGATAGAGCGCGGGGTGCGCGGGATCAGTGACGCCAATGCAACGCACGGCCCCAGAAAAGGTTCTCATCATCGCGTGCGGGATGCTCGCGCGTGAGATCCTTGCGGTGAAAGCGGCGAATGGCCTCGACCATCTTGAGCTGACTTGCCTGCCCGCCGAGTATCACTTCCGTCCTAATCAAATCGCGCCCGGTATCGACGCGGCGATCAGCAAGGCCAAGGCCGAAGGCTGGAAGAACATCCTGGTTGGCTATGCCGATTGCGGCACCGGCGGCATGCTGGACGCAGTTTGCGAGAAGCACGGCGTGCAGCGCCTCGCCGGCCCGCATTGCTTCGCCTTCTACCAGGGCCTTGGGGCCTTCGAGCAGGTTGCGGACAGCGACATCACCGCCTTCTACTTTACCGACTTCCTCTGCCGGCAGTTCGAGTCGTTCTTCATCAAGCCGCTGGGTCTCGACCGGCATCCCGAACTCGCCCGGGACTTCTTCGGCAATTACGAGAAGCTGGTCTACCTCGCGCAGACGGACGATCCGGCACTGGAAAAGGTCGCGCAGGACGCGGCGGCGATGCTCGGCCTTGCCTATGAAAAGCGCTTCACCGGGTATGGCGACCTTACCACCGCGCTGGTATCGGCGGCCACGCCTGCGACACGTCCGTGAGTGTTTGTTAGCGCGTCGTTTTTCAACCTGCCCGCGTCGTCGCGCAACAAGCGTCCGCAACGCGGCGCGGCAATTCTCTCTCCACTCAGAAACGGAACCATCATGGCTGACCTTGTCATCGTCTACTGGCGCGATATCCCCGCGCAGGTGATCGTCCGGAAGGGCCGGCAGAACGCCAAGCGCGAACTGCCGCTGCGCTTCACCGAAGCGATCGACATGTGCGCGATGCGCACCGGCGCGAGCGAAACAGACGACTACCTTGCCGAATGGCGCAAATCCGACCCCGTGCCGGTGAGCGACGATCTTGAGGCTGAAGCCGATAAGGCCGCGGCCGATCTCGACGCCGCCTATGACCGCGAGCGGCTGGTTGCGCTGGTAAAGGCTGGCGGCCGGGAAACGGCTTAAAACGTCACCGCCTTGTTGACCAATGCCAATAACGATATAAACAAACCTTTATATCATTCAGGAGAGAGACTTCTATGACCCGCACCATCGTCGCCTCCGCGACCCGGGAAGTCGTCATCGGCTTTGACCAGCCGTTCTGCGTCATCGGTGAGCGCATCAATCCGACCGGCCGCAAGAAGCTCGCCGCCGAGATGGTAGCGGGCAACTTCGATACCGTGCGCAAGGACGCGATCGAGCAGGTCGCTGCTGGCGCCACCATGCTCGACGTCAATGCGGGCGTTACCGCCGTCGACCCTAATGCGACCGAGCCAGCCCTGCTCGTTCAGACGCTGCAGATCGTTCAGGACCTCGTGGACGTTCCGCTGTCGATCGACTCCTCGGTCACGGCCGCCATCGAGGCCGCTCTCAAGGTCGCCAAGGGCCGTCCGCTGATCAACTCGGTCACCGGCGAGGAAGAGAAGCTCGAGGCGATCCTGCCGCTCTGCAAAAAGTATGACGTTCCGGTCGTCGCGATCTCGAACGACGAGACCGGCATCTCGCCTGATCCGGACGTCCGCTTCGCCGTCGCAAAGAAAATCGTCGAGCGCGCCGCCGACTACGGCATCAAGTCCCATGACATCGTAGTCGACCCGCTCGTCATGCCGATTGGTGCGATGGGCACCGCCGGCCTCCAGGTGTTCGCGCTACTGCGCCGCCTGCGCGAGGAGCTCAAGGTCAACACGACCTGTGGCCTTTCCAACATCTCGTTCGGCCTGCCCCACCGCCACGGCATCAACGCCGCCTTCATCCCGATGGTGATCGGCGCGGGCATGACCTCCGCGATCATGAACCCCTGCCGTCCGCAGGAGATGGAAATGGTCCGCGGCGCGAACGTGCTCAACGGCACCGACCGCGACTGCATGACCTGGATCAAGACCTACAAGGACTACAAGCCGGGCGAGCACGCGGCCCCTGCCCCGGTACAGGTGAATGCCCCGGGCGAAGCCGCCGGTGGTGGCCGTCGCCGTGGCGGACGCGAAGCACGCAGGGCCGCCCTCTCCAACTAAGTCAGAAGTGAAATGAAGCCGCCTGTTTCTGCTGCCGACCCTCTCGTTCTTTTCATGCCATCCGGCAAGCGGGGGCGTTTCCCCAAGGGCACGCCCGTGCTCGACGCCGCCCGTCAGCTCGGCGTCTATGTTGAGAGTGTCTGCGGCGGCCGCGCCACCTGCGGCCGCTGCCAGGTAGTGGTGCAGGAAGGCAATTTCGCCAAGCACGGCATCGTCTCCTCCAACGACCACATCTCGCCGAAGGGGCCGAAAGAGGAGCGCTACGAGCGCGTACGAGGCCTGGCTGACGGGCGTCGCCTGTCCTGCTCGTCGACGATCGAGGGCGACCTTGTCATCGACGTGCCGCAGGACACGGTCATCAACGCGCAGGTCGTCCGCAAGGCGGCGACCGACCGCGTCTTCGAGCGCAACCCCGCCGTCCGCCTCTGCTACGTCGAAGTGGACGAGCCGGACATGCACAAGCCGCTCGGCGATCTCGACCGGCTGAAGGCGCTGCTGGAGCGCGACTGGGGGGTGAAGGACCCGCGGCTAGACGCTTACCTGCTGCCGCAGGTGCAGAAGATCCTGCGCAAGGAGAATTGGGGCGTCACGGCCGCTGTTCACCGCGACGCGGAGAGCGATCGTCCCTCGATCATCGCCCTTTGGCCCGGCCTCCACAACGAGGCCTATGGCATCGCCTGCGACATCGGCTCGACAACAATCGCAATGCACCTCGTCTCGCTGCTTTCGGGCCGCATCGTCGCCTCTGCCGGCGCGTCGAACCCGCAGATCCGCTTCGGCGAAGACCTGATGAGCCGCGTGTCCTACGTGATGATGAATCCGGATGGCCGCGAGGCGATGACGAATGCCGTGCGCGAGGCGATAAGCGACTTGATCGTCAAGGTCTGCACCGAAGGCGGTGTCTCAAGCGACGACATCCTCGATGCCGTCTTCGTTGCCAACCCGATCATGCACCACCTCTTTCTCGGTATCGATCCGACCGAACTCGGTCAGGCGCCATTCGCGCTGGCTGTATCGGGCGCGGTGCACCTGCACGCCGGGGATCTTGGCCTCAAGGTCAATCGCGGCGCGCGGGTCTACCTGTTGCCGTGCATTGCCGGCCACGTCGGCGCGGATGCCGCCGCCGCAACGCTGTCGGAAGGCCCGCACCGCCAGGACCGCATGATGCTGCTGGTCGATGTCGGCACCAACGCAGAGATCATTCTCGGCAACAGCCAGCGTGTCGTCGCGGCATCCTCCCCGACCGGCCCAGCCTTCGAAGGCGCGGAAATCTCTTCCGGCCAGCGTGCGGCGCCCGGCGCGATCGAACGCGTGCGCATCGATCCGGAAACGCTGGAGCCACGCTTCCGCATCATCGGCTCGGAAAAATGGTCGGATGAGGAAGGCTTTGCGGAAGACGCGGAGCGCCTCTGCATCACCGGCATCTGCGGCTCGGCGATCATCGAGGTCGTGGCCGAGATGTTCCTGTCCGGCATCATTTCCGAGGATGGCGTCATCGACGGCCAGCTCGCCGCGAAGTCGCCGCGCCTCCTGCAGAACGGCCGCACCTATTCCTACCTGCTCCACGATGGCAGCCCGCGCATCACCGTCACGCAAAACGACGTCCGCGCAATCCAGCTTGCGAAGGCGGCACTCTATGCGGGCATCCGGCTGCTGATGGAGAAACAGGGCATCACCGAGGTCGACACGATCCGCTTCGCCGGCGCGTTCGGCTCGTACATCGATCCGAAATACGCGATGGTGCTTGGCCTCATTCCAGACTGCTCGCTGGACGAGGTGAAGGCGGTCGGCAACGCCGCCGGCAACGGCGCGCTGATGGCACTGCTCAACCGCACGCATCGTCGCGAGATCGAGCAGACGGTGCAGAAGATCGAGAAGATCGAGACGGCTCTGGAACCGCATTTCCAGCAGCTGTTCGTCAACGCCATGGCGCTGCCGAACAAAGTCGATCCGTTCGTGAAGCTGTCCGAGCAGGTCAAGCTGCCGCCGAAGAAGTCGCCTTCGGATGACGCTTCCGGCTCGGGCGAAGCCGTGCCGCGCCGCCGGTCCCGCGAGGAGCGGGCAGCCCGGCGCGCGCGCGAGTAGGTCAGAACTTTCCGGTTTCGCGGAAGGATTCGAAGGTCGCGCGGATATGGTCCGCCGCCGCCAGCACATGCGGCGGCGCCTCCGTCGCGACCCGCATCGCCAGATTGTAGTTCGACAGCGCCGGCAGGCCCTCATCCGGCCCAAGTGCCACGATGTCTTCGCCAATGAAGGAGCGCGGCAACGGCGCGACAGCAAGGTCAGCCAATATTGCCGCCCGCTGACCGGCGGTGTGCGCGCTCATATAGGCAACGCGGTAGTCGCGCCCCGCCCGCCCAAGCGCATCGAGCGCGTCGGCGCGCCAGACGCAGCCTTCTTCCCAGAGCGAAACCGGCAATGGGTCACGCAGATGCGCGGTGCCGCCGCATGCGCCGCCCCACACGACCGGCTCCGTCAGCAGCACCTCGGCATCGCCCGGAACCTCCCTGCAGACCGTGAACAGCGTGATGTCGAGCTGGCGCTCGGCCATCCGGCGCAAAAGATTCACGCTCATGTCGATGGTGACGTCCACCGCTACCGACGGATGGGTCTGAGCAAAGCGGCGCAAGACATTCGGCAACACGCGCTCGCCGTAGTCGTCAGGCGAGCCGAGACGCACGACGCCTGAAATATCGGGGACGATGAACTTCGCCACTGCCTCGCGGTTGAGCGCGAGCAGCCGGCGGGCATAACCCATCAGCATCTCGCCTTCGTTGGTCAGCGTCACCGCGCGCGCGTCGCGCGAAAATACGGTCACGCCCAGCATCTCCTCCAGCTTCTTGATCTGCATCGACACGGCAGAGGGCGTGCGGAACACCGCAGCCGCCGCCTGGGTGAAGCTGCCCGTCTCGCCGATCGCGACGAAGGTGCGCAGGACGTCGAGGTCCAGCAACGGCATCGGGTGATTGAGCGGTGCGTTCATACGATGCCTTCCGCATCAAACTTTCTGAACTTAGCGATCAGTTCATTTCGTTTGATTGAACATCAGACCTTCCCCATAGTCAACAGCCTCGGGATCACATCATGCGACACCGACTTTTGAAGAGGAGAAGGACCATGTCTCTGCTAAGTGCAATCAGCCGGTTTGGCGAACAGGTACGTCGTCGTCATCGCCAGGCGCAGACCATGATGTATGTGGCGAGCCTGCCGGAGGAAATCCAGAAGGATATCGGCTGGCCGGACATGTACGAGCGCTCGACGCGTTCCAACGACGAACCCCGCCGATGAGGACGGCCTATCTCCCGGCACGGAGCAACTTCCCTTCCGTGCCGGGCAGCCCTCCTACCCTCGCCTTACGCGTTTGCGCCTGTCCCAATCTTGTTCAAAAAGCGACCTCGCCACGCCATTGACAACCAAGCCTTTTGCTGCTGTGGCTTTGTTGATCGCGACATAACCTGTTGGCGGTTTGTAGTCCTGTGAGGCAGCGTCGTCCGTGAAAGCAGCAGTCAAAAGATCGATTGTCTTCTTCCTTGTTCCCGACTTTACGATGATCGCTTTCGCGACCGCGCTGGAGCCGCTGCGCTCGGCCAACCGGATGCTTGGCTACGAGGCGTACAAGTGGCGGCTTGCGAGTGCCGACGGCAAGCCGGTGCGCGCCTCCAATGGCGTTGAATGCGGTGTCGATACCTCCCTCGAGGAAGAGCGGCGCCACATGTCCGGCGAGGGCCGCCCGTCGATGGTGATCGTCTGCTCGGGCCTCAACGTCGAGAAATACCACCAGAAGAGTGTGTTTGCCTGGCTGCGTGAGGAGTACAACCGCGGCGTGGCGATCGGCGGCCTGTGCACCGGCGCGCATATCCTTGCTCAAGCTGGCCTGCTGTCCGGCAAGCGCTGCGCCATCCACTGGGAGAACCTACCGGGCTTCGCCGAGGCATTCCCGAAGGCCAACGTCTACGCGGACCTGTTCGAGGTCGACGGCAACATCTACACCTGCGCCGGCGGCACCGCCGCGCTTGACATGATGCTCAAGCTCATTGGCGACGACTTTGACGACAACCTCGTCAACCGCGTCTGCGAGCAGGTGCTGACCGACCGCGTCCGCAGCCCGAGCGACCGCCAGCGCCTGCCGCTGCGCGCCCGCCTCGGCGTCCAGAACTCCAAGGTGCTGACCATCATCGAGCTGATGGAGGCGAACCTCTCCGAACCGCTGTCGCTGGTCGAGATCGCCGATCATGTCGGCCTGTCGCGCCGCCAGATCGAACGCCTGTTCCGCCAGGAGATGGGCCGCTCGCCGGCGCGCTACTACCTCGAGATCAGGCTCGACCGCGCGCGGCACTTGCTGATCCAGTCGACCATGCCGGTAGTCGAGGTCGCCGTGGCTTGCGGCTTCGTCTCGGCCTCGCATTTTTCGAAGTGCTATCGCGAGCTTTACGCCCGCTCGCCGCAGCAGGAGCGTCTCGACCGCAAGCTGGCGGCCTGATGCGTCAGCGACTGTCCCAGATGTAGTTCCGCTGGCGCCACATCTTTTCCCCGACCTCGCAGTCGACTTCTGGTGTGGCCTTGGCGGCCGCGATGGGCAGAGCCTCGCCGGGCGCGGGTCCCGCTAGTTCCAGCACCAGCTTGCGCCGCACCGCCTCGGGAAACTGCGACCAGTCGTTGACAGGGATCATGAACGATCCCGGCCCGCCGACGACACAGTTCTGGTAGTAGAGGTCGAGATCGGCGACGTCATACGCGCTGACGAAGCCGGTGCCGCGGGTCATCAGCGGCAGGCCGTTGATGACGATCCCCTGCTCCACCAATGCGTCGCGTGCGGCCGTCACCAGGCTTCCCTGGTTATTCGGCCCGTCCCCTGAAATGTCGACCACGCGTTTGGTGCCCGAATAACTGCTCTCGGCGAAAAGATCAGAAGCGAAATGGAGCGCTGCGGACAGCGAGGTGCGCCGCGCGCTTGCTGGCGGATGCACCGTCAGCTTTTGGGCGAACGCTTCTGCCTCCTCCCGGTTGGAGATGACCGTCCAGGGAACGACGACGTTCTGCATCGGCACCCCGGCCCATTCCATGTAGGTGAGAGCGATCTTGCCGTGCACGCCGTCCTGGATCGCCCGGATCACCTGTTCATGCGTCAGCGCAGCGACATATCCGTCGCGCTGGATCGCCAGTTCGTCCGGGGACATGGAAAGCGAGACGTCGACAGCGAGAATTAGTTCGACATCCACCGGTTCGGCACAAACACCCTCAGCCACGGCCGCGACCGATGGGATCAGGCTCGCCAGCAAGGCAAACCGCGTTTGCCGGAACCACGTCATTCCGAAAGGATACGGAATGACGGCTTCAAGAACAGGCCCTGGAAGGAAGAAGAAGGCGGAGCGTCGATCACGATGACGTTACGTAAACAGCCCGGAGAGCGTCATGCTCTCCGGGCTGTTCGTATCTCAGTAGCGCGAATCCTAGCTGCGCGGCTTGAGATTCTCCGGGTCATACAGCGGCTGGTAGCCGACCGCCGCGACCTCGACCGGGTAGGTCTCGTTGAAGTAGACGACCTCGAGCTTGCGGCCTTCCTGGCAGTACGCCCACGGCAGGTAAGCGAGCGCGATGTTCTTGCCGATGGTCGGGCCGTAAGCGACCGAGGTCGTGTAGGAGCGGCGACCGAGTTCGTCGACCAGCACTTCCTTCGTCTCCGGATCAAGCACCGGCATGTTGCCGACGGGGTAACGCTTGACGCCATTCGAGTCGGTGTTTTCCGTCATCACCAGCGTGCAGAGCATTGCCGGCTGGTGTGCCCGCGCCTTGTATTCGAGGTGCTTGGCCTTGCCGCGGAAGTCCGCTTCCTTGACCTTCGGGCGCGCAAGGTCTGCCTCAATGAGGTTGTACTGGGTGATGAGGTCCGCGTTCTGCAGGCGCAGGCTCTTCTCCATGCGGCGCGAGTTCGCATAGGTCTCGACGCCGAACGCCATCACGCCGGTTGAGCGCAGCGCGTCCCAGACGGCCAGGCCGTCCTCATAACGCATGTGCAGCTCCCAGCCCTGCTCGCCGACATAGGAGATGCGGAAGGCGGTGACGTCCTTGCCGGCAATGCGGATCGGCTTGATCGCCGCGAACGGGAAGTTTTCCGGCGAGAGCCCTGCCGGGTCCTCGACCACCTTCTGCAGCGTGACGCGTGCGTTCGGGCCCCAGATGCCGATGGTGACGTACTTCTCGGTGACGTCGGTGATGGTGACGTCGAAGCCTTTGTCCTCGGCGACGCGGCGCATGTAGTGGAAGTCACGGGGGCCGGCATCGGCACCGTCGATGACGCGGCAGCGGTCCGCCATGCGGATGACCGTCAGGTCAGCCCGCACCATGCCTTCGTCATCGAGGAAATGGGTATAGATGCCCTTTCCGATATTTCCGTCGCCGCCAATCTTCGCCGCGCAGAGCCACTCCATCAGTTCGACGTGGTCGGGACCTTCGACATCGTAGATCGCAAAGTGCGACAAGTTTACGATGCCGCAATCCTCGCTCATGGCGAGATGCTCGGCGTTCGACACGCGCCAGAAGTGGCGGTTGTCCCACTCGTTCTCGCGGACCGGCACGCGGTCACCGTACTTTTCGAGCAGGTGCTCGTTGGCAGCGTAGCCGTGCGCGCGTTCCCAGCCGCCCAGTTCCATGAAGTAGCCGCCGAGTTCGACCTCACGCTCGTAGAACGGCGAACGGCGGATGTTGCGGCCGGTCGCATAAGGCTCGCGCGGGTGCACGGCCGGGAAGTAGATCTTTTGCGCGGCTTCGTAGCAGCGGCCTTCGATGAACTTCTCGTCCAGCTGGTGCGGGTAGAAGCGGGCGTAGTCGATCGACGAATGGTCGATCGAGGTGCGGCCGTCGGTCATCCAGTCAGCAATCAGCTTGCCGTAGCCCGGGCCATCCTTGACCCAGATGCCGACGCAGTACCAGAGGCCCCTCACCTTCTGGCTCTCGCCGCAGGACGCACCGCCTGCGGCCGAGACCTGCAGCAGGCCGTTGAAGGAGTGGCTTTCATTGTAGCCGAGCTCGCCAAGGATCGGCGTCAGCTCGATCGCGCGCTCCAGCGGCTCGAGAATCTGTTCCATCTCAAGGTCGCGTTGCGACGGCGACAGGCGCGCCTCGTGCTTTTCCAGGAGTTCGCGCGGGTGGCAGAGGCGCGGATTGTCCGTCTCGTAGTAGCCCCACTCGATCTGGCCGCCCTCGGTGGTCTTCGGGTCCCCGGTGTCGCGCATGTAGGCCGAGTTGCCCTGGTCGCGCAGCAGCGGGTAGCCGATCTCCTTGCCGGTTCCGGCGAACTCACCGAACGGGCCGAAGAAGGTGAGCGGGTGGTCGACCGGCATCACCGGCAGGTCCTCCCCGACCATTTCCGCGATCAGGCGGCCCCAGAGGCCTGCCGCAACGATCACATGGTCCGCTTCGATCGTGCCGCGGTGGGTGACGACGCCCTTGATGCGGCTGTTCTCGACGATCAGCGACTGTGCCGGAGTGTTGGCGAAGGCGCGCAGCTTGCCAGCCTTCTCGGCTGCATCAACCAGCTTGCCCGCCACTGTCTGCGAGCGCGGGATGACGAGGCCGGCGTCCGGATCGAACATGCCGCCCATCACCTTGTCCTGCTCGATCAGCGGGAACAGTTTCTTGATTTCTTCCGGCGAGACGTAGTGCGCGCGGGTGCCGAATGCCTTCGCAGAGGTCAGCTTGCGCTTGATCTCCTCGATCCAGGTTTCGTCGCCGGCGCGCGCGATCTCGAGGCCGCCGATGCGGGCGTAGTGCCCCATCTTCTCGTAGAAATCGATCGAGTACTGCGTCGTCCAGACCGACAGGTAGTCGTGGCTGGTCGTGTAGCAGAAGTCGGAGGCGTGTGCGGTCGAGCCGATGTCCGTCGGAATGCCCGACTTGTCGATGCCGACAATGTCATCCCAGCCGCGCTCGACCAGATGATGCGCGATCGATGCGCCGACGATGCCACCGAGGCCGATGATGACGACCTTCGCCTTGCTCGGAAATTCTGCCATGCCCACTATGCTCCGACACGATATTGCCGGGGGACTATAGGGCGATGACGCAGGCGGCACGAAGCCTGTTTGCGACATTGGACAAACGCCGCGCGACGAGCGCGGCGCTTCCTGTTGATCGCCTACTGGACTTTGATGCGTCCGTCCTGGATCTGGAGCTGTTCGGGGCCGGTCAGCACCTCACGGTCGCCGTTCGGCATGGTCAGGAAGCAGCCCTGCGAACAAATCTCGATCGACTCACCCGCCGCGACCGTGACCTGCGACTGAGTCGTGCCTTCAGTGACCGCAAGCGTGTAGTCGACATCGTCGAGGTTGGTCACCGTCGCAGCCCGCGCCATGGCAGGCGAGGCAATCGCCAGCGACAGCGTCGCAACCTGGATGATTCTGCTCATCTGCTTTCGATGCCTCCCACCCTTGGGCGCGGGGATCATTCCCTTCGCGAATTTCTATAGTGGAACCAAGCTGAACGCCAACTGAACGAAGATCAGGCTGGCGCGCCGACGTTGATCCCTTCAGCCTTGAAGCGCTCGACGATCTGGAAACGCAGTTCGTTCTTGTACGAGGTGGTGCTGGTGATGTCGGCGACGAAGGCCTTGATGGTGAAGTTGAGCGCGGCATCGGTGAAGCCGTCGAAGGTGACAGACGGCGCCGGGTTCTTCAACGTCTGCGGATGTCCGGTGACGACCGCCGTCAGCACCGCATGCACGACGCGCGGGTCGTTGGAGAAGTGCACGACGATTGGAATGTCAACGCGGCCGAGACGGTTGCGATGGGTCCAGTTGCCTAGCGCCGCATTGATGAAGGTCGAGTTCGGCATGATCACGGTCTGGCGCTGGAACGTCTCTATCTCCGTCGCGCGGACGCTGATCTTGCGGACATTGCCCTCGAAGCCGCCCGCGACGATCCAGTCGCCTACCTTGAACGGCCGTTCGGCGAGCAGGATTAGGCCGGACACGAAGTTATTGACGATGTTCTGCAGGCCAAAACCGATACCGACGGAGAGCGCACCGGCGACCAGCGCAAAGCTGGAGAGATCGATACCCGCGGCCGACAGGCCGATCAGGCCGGCGATCAGGACACCGGCGTAGCCGACCGCTGTGCTGACGGAATTGCGTACGCCCGCGTCGACACGTCCGCGCGCCATCACCTTGCCGTCCAGCCAGCGCTGGAAGGCGCGGGTGGCGAAGTAGCCGACCATGAATACGACGATGCCGGTGACGATGCCGATCAGCGAGAAGGAGATCGAGCCAATCCGGATCTCGTTGGCGAAGTTATAGGTCCACGAACTGATGTCGCCCCAGCGGAAGCCCCACTGCAGGAAGATCAGCGGCAGGCCGATCGCCAGCACCATGATGTTGATCATCATCGACAGGGCGAGACCGATCTGATCCTCGGTTGCCTCGTCGAGGCTGAAACGATCACTCAGCTTGCGCCCCAGACGGCTGCGCTTGAACGCACCAATTTCGGAAATCGCGCTGGCCGACAGGTAGCCGATGTACATTGTCGTCAGGATCCCGCCGGTGACGACGATCTGCTGCGAGATGAACCGCGCAAGCCCGATGTAGCCGAGGAAAGCCGCGATGATGGTGCCGCCGCCGACCAGGTAAACAAAGGCGCGGAATAGCGGGTGCCAGCGCTTTGGTCGGCCCTCTTCGTCCTCGAACGGACGTACCCAACCAAACGAGATTACCAGCAGGCCGACGATCACCGTTGCGAAGAAACTCTTGGCGACGGTCAGCGAAAGCGGCGAGCGCATGATCTCGTTGACGCGGCCGCCGAAGAAGTCGCCTGCCGTGACCAGCGCTGTGAAGAAGACGAGCCAGAACAGGGTGTGCGCTGCGGGCGTGCGCACCGGCAGGAGCCGCCAGGCCGGCAGCTTCGGCGAGAAGATGCCGCTCGCCAGCCGGTAGACGAAGAAAACGACGGCAATGACGTTGAACAGCGCGATCATCAGCTGGTCGATGTCGCGCCTGAGGATCCCAAAGTAGTCGTAGAGGAACCAGGTTGCCGCGAAGAAGACCGCCAGTGCCGCCGTCGGGATCAGCGTCGACCAGAAGGTAACGGACAGGCGACTGAGGTAGGTCGGATCAAGCGTCTCCGGGTCGGCAACGAACGTACGCCCGAACAGCCGCCTGCCGCCGAATGAGAGCGCGAAGGCGGCGAGCAGCGCCAAGGCCGTCGCCAGGAGAACGCTCGGCAGCTTGTAGTTGAGGACGAAGCGCAGCCACGACGCGACCGCGCTCGTGAGCTTACCGCTTTCGGTGGCGAGGTCGCGCAAGACATACTGGTTGATCGCCGCGCCGATGTCGTAGCGCCGCGAGAGGGTGTTAGCGAACAGCTCGCGCCGCGTGCGGGCGATCTCCTCCACCATGCCGCTGATACGCACCGACAGCGCCTCGGCCTCGCCCAGCCGCGTATTGATGCTCGTCTTCTCGGTGGTCAGGTTCTGGCGCTCGGCTGCAAGCGTCGCCGGCTCACCGTCGGCCGCCGCACCAATTTCGTCGAGGCGGGCGTTGATCGCTTCCAGCCTCGGCCGGAACGCCGCTCCGCTTCCCAGCAGCTCGCGGTTCATTTCCTCGAGCTGGGCGCGGATTTCTGCAAGCACGCCATCGTCGGTGGCGTTCAGCTCCATCTGCGCCTTGAGCTGGTCGGTGCGTTTTGCAATCGCTGCGATCTTCTCGCTCTGATCGGCAGCGGCGTTCTCGCTCTCGACGGCGAGGGTCGCCGGTGCCTCCGTCCCATCGCCAGCGTCCTGGGCCAGTGCCTGGCCGCCGAGCAGCAGCATCAGGACAATCAGGAGTCGGGGGATGGGGCGGATAGGCAGCGTCATGCGTGCGGGCTGTCCCGTGGTGAGTGAGCCCTCGCATAGTTAGGCGAGGCTGCGAGATGCGCAAGCGGACGGAGGAAAAGCCCCCGTCCCCTAGCGGACGAAGGTCACGAATTCTTCCAGCGGCGCGCGCTCGGTGCGCAGGCTGTTCTCGGGCTTGGTCGGATCCTCGTAGCCCAGGGCCATGCCGCAGACGACGATCTCCTCGTCGGGGATATTGAGTAGCGGCCTGATCTGGCGGTGGTAGGGCGCGAAGGCCGCTTGCGGGCAGGTGTCCAGTCCCCTGCCCCGCGCCGCGATCATGATGGATTGCAAGAACATGCCGTGGTCGATCCACGAGCCCTTATTGAGCCTGCGGTCGATGGTGAAGATCATGCCGACCGGCGCATCAAAGAAGGTGAAGTTACGATCGTGCTGCGCGCGCATTCTCTCCACCTCGCGCCTGCCGATGCCGAGCGCGCTGTAGAGAGCGAAGCCGACGGTGCGGCGTCGCGTCAGGTAGGGCTCGAAGAAGTGGTCGGGATAGTAGACATACTCGTCCCACACTGCCTTCTCAGGGCGGATCCCGCTGTTGAGGATCGCGTCCGTGACCTGCTGCTTTTTCTCGCCGGTGAGGACATAGACCTTCCACGGCTGCATGTTGGTCCCGGATGGCGCGCGCGAGGCGACGCGCAAGATATCCTTGATCGTCTCTTCGTCGACAGGATCAGGCAGGAACGCGCGTACGGACTTCCGCGAGTTCAGCGCTTCATCGACGATCGCTGTTCTTTCGGACATTCCGATCTTCGTGTCTGGTGCGAGCATGTCACGCCTTTTCGGTGCCTGAGGGGCAAATCGTTCCGTTTCGCGAGCGAGGCATAGGCGAAACCGTCACGCCAGGCAAATCCTTTGGCCCAGCAGGCGTGTGTGGGGAGGCTGGGATAAGCGGGTTTCATCGGCAAGAACGCGCTCTTGTCAGAAAAGCAGAAGGGTTCATCAAGAAAATTCGTGGTTCTCACCATCGACAATTCGGGTCCCTCCGAGGCACCCTACGTGTCGACGCTCTGGCACGAAGATCGCATCGCCGGGGAGACGCTTTCGGGCGGCTGGGGCCATCGGGTTGATCAATCCATCGCGCAGCTGTCTTGCAGTCCCCGGCGAAAAGGTGGAGTCGAGATCTTCGGCGCGCGCTACACAGCGACGATCCACCCGGACCGCCCCTTTGGAATTCGGAGAATGTGCGGCTCACGGCCTGAGCCGCCGCAGACAGAGAGACGAAAATGCCACGACTTTCATCGCGTGTTGCCGGAATCACCCCTTCCGGCAAGGACGGCTGGGAGGTTCACTTCGAAGCAATGACGCGCCGCCAGGCGGGCGAGCCGATCATCATGCTGTCGGTCGGCGACCATGATTTCCACACGCCCGAGGCGACGGTGGAGGCTTGCGTGCGCGAGCTTCGCGCCGGGCACCACCACTACACGCAGCTTGCCGGCATTCCGCGCCTGCGCGAGGCCATGGCGAAAGCGTCGGCCGCCTGCACAGGCGTCGAGACGACCTGGCAGGAAGTGATCGGGACGCCCGGCGGCCAGGCGGCGCTGTTTGCGGCAAGCCTGGCGGCGACCGATCCTGGCGACCACGCCATCATCGTCTCACCCTACTACGCCACCTATCCGCCGACCTTCCGTTCGGCGCTGGTGGATATTTCGGTGGTCGATGCTCCTGCGGAGAACGGCTTCCAGCCGCGCGCCGCGGACATCGAAGCGGCCGTTCGCCCCAACACGCGCGTGATCCTCATCAACACGCCGAACAACCCGACTGGTGCGGTCTACACCCGCGAGACGCTGGAAGGCATCGCAGACATCTGCCGCCGGCATGACCTGTGGTTGATCTCCGACGAGGTCTACTGGACGATCGGCGGCAACCACCAGCACCTGTCGCCGCGCTCGCTACCCGGCATGGCCGAGCGCACGCTGGTCGTGAACTCGATGTCGAAGAGCCACGGCATGACCGGCTGGCGCATCGGCTGGCTCACGGGGCCGCAGGCGATCATCGAACGGATGGTCAGCCTCAACCTCGTTTCGACCTACGGTCTGCCGGACTTCCTGTCGCGTGCAGCCATCGATGCGCTGGAGAACAACCACGGCGTCGCGGAGATCGCGGCGCGTTACGCGGAGCGCCGCGCCGTGTTCCTCGACGCCGTGCGCAGCATGAACGGGATCGGCGTGCGCGGGTCAGAAGGCGGCATGTATGTCATGCTGGACGTCTCAGCCGTGGAGCCGGACGACGAAGCCTTCGCGTGGGGCCTGCTCAACAATGAGCAGGTCGCCGTCATGCCGGGCCGCAGCTTTGGCAAGTCGGCGAGCGGTCACATCCGCATCAGCCTTTGCCAGCCGGACGAGTTGCTGCGCGAGGCGGCAAGCCGCATCGCGCGCTTCGCCGGCAGCTATCTGGACAGGAAGATCGAGCGGCGCGCCTAAGGCAGTCGAGCGCCTTACCAGCGCTCGAACATGTCCTCGAACGGATCGCGCTCGCACGCATAGACCTCGCAGCGGTCGGTGTCGCGGGTGCTGATACGCCGCGGGCGCGGCACATAGGGCGTTTCGCAAAAGCCGCGCGCAGACACGAAGCGCTCATACGTGTACTGGCCGGTCGTGATGACTGCCGCGCCGCGCTGCCAGATCAGGTCCTGAACCTGCTGGCACGTCAATTTCCGAGCGTCCGGCCGCCTTTCCTCAGCCATCAAGGGCGTCGTCAGGGCGGCCAGCAAAAGCACTGTGGTTGCGATACGTCCACGCATGTGATGATCCTTTCAAGAACCGTTTGTGCATGATCTAGCTCGACTTCGCCGTTCGGATAGTGACCTGGATCATTGAACCGACACTTCAATCGATTTAAGAGATAATCACAGTTTGAGGAGGATGCCGTGAGCGAGACATTCGTGATTGCGCAGGGCGGCGGCCCAACCGCGGTGATCAACCAGACACTGGCTGGCATCGTGCTGGAAGCGCGGCGTCAGCATCCAGGCTGCCGAATTCTCGGATCGCGCTATGGCGTTCGCGGTATCCGCGATGGCGACCTCGTGGATCTGTCCAGCATACCGGAAGAGCAGCTCCGGCAGATCGCGGCGACGCCAAGTGCGGCGCTCGGTTCGACCCGCGACAAGCCGGATGCCGCCTACTGCGAAAAGATCCTCAAGGGCCTGCGTTCGATCGGCGCCACCGCCTTCATCTACATCGGCGGCAACGACACCTCGGGCACGCAGGCGATCCTGCGCGACGCGGCCGGTGGGGACATTGCCTTCGTCCACGCGCCGAAGACCATCGACAACGATCTCGAGGAAAATGACCACACGCCGGGCTTCATCTCGGCTGCCGAATTCGTCGCTGCCTCTTTCCTGTCGGTTGATCTCGACTTCCGCGCACTGCCCGGCCTCTACTGCGGCATCGTCATGGGCCGCCATGCCGGCTTCCTGACTGCTGCTTCGACCGCCTGGCGCCTCGATGACGACAGCGGTCCGCATCTCGTCTACGTGCCGGAGCGCGCCTTCGAGCGCCACCGGTTCGTCGATGACGTCAAGCGCGTGATGGCAAAGCACGGCCGCTGCATCGTCGCCATTTCCGAGGGCATCTCGTCGCGGTCCGGCAAGTCGATGGTGGAGGAACTGGTGCCGCCGGAAATGCTGGAGCGCGACGCGCACGGCAACATCCGCCTGTCCGGCACAGACCTCGGCCAGGCGATCGAGCGCGTCATCGCCGAGGACCTCAAGGGCATTCGCGCCCGCGTCGACACCTTTGGCTACCTGCCTCGCGGCAATATCGGCATGATCAGCCCGGTCGATGCGCAGGAAGCGTTCGACGCCGGTGCCTACGCGGTGACGGTTGCCGGCGAAGGCGGCGGCTCGGTCGCGTTGCAGTATGACGGCAGTCGCATCGTCACCCGCAAGGTCCCGCTCGAAAATGTCGCGGGCAAGACGCGCCACATGCCGATGGATTTCCTGGAAGCCGACGAAAACGGCCTATCCGCCGCTGGTCGCGCCTATTTCGAGCGCCTGCTGCCGCGCCGCTACAATCCGGCGAAACCGCTCGTCTGATCTAGCCGAAGCGGCACTCGACGGTGCCGTAGGCGCCAAAATCCGCGACGATATTTGAGCCGGAGGGGGCCTCCACCGGTCGCACGAACGAGCCGGACAGGACCACCTCGCCCGCGCGGATGCTGTCGCCATAGATCGCCAGCCGGTTGGCGAGCCAGGCGATCCCGGCCGCCGGATCATTCAGCACCCCCGCGCCAAGGCCGGTTTCCTCGACCTCCCCGTCGCGGAAGACGATCGCCCCCATCCAACGCATGTCGATCTGGCGCGGGTCGAGCCTCTGCTCGCCGAGCACCAGCCCGGCATCCGCGGCATTGTCCGCGATCGTGTCGCAGATGTTGCGGCTCTTCTTCGTCTCGGGATCGACACGCAGAATGCGGGTGTCAAGGATCTCGAGCGACGGCACCACGTAGTCAGTGGCGGCGAGCACATCGGCGACCGTCACGTCGGGCCCGGCGAGGTCCGACTTCATCACGAAGGCGATCTCGGCCTCTATGCGCGGCTGGATGAAGCGGCCCGCAGGTATGATCGCGCCGTTGTCGAACAGCATGTCGTCAAACAGCACACCGGAATCCGGAATGTCGATATTGAGCGCCTGCTGCATTGCCTTTGACGTGAGGCCGATCTTGCGGCCGATGATGCGCCTACCCTCGCGCAGCTTCCTTGCGGTCCATGCCGCCTGGACGGAATAGGCGTCGTCCATCGTCATGCCCGGAAAGCGCAGCGACAGAAGCCCGATCTGCTTGCGCGTCCGCTCCGCCTCGTCGAGCGCCGCTGCGGCCTGCTCGATCTCCTGCGGCGTCATTCGATGACCTCATCGGTGACGCCATTGCGCAGGATGCCGATGCCTTCGGCCTCCACCTGGACCACGTCCCCGGGCTTCAGCCACACCGGGGGATCGAGCCGCGCTCCTGCGCCGGTCGGCGTGCCGGTGACGATGACATCGCCCGGCACCAGCGTCGTGAAGGTCGAGATGTAGTTGATGAGCCGGCGGAACGAGAAGATCATCCGCGAGGTGCGGTCGTCCTGACGGACTTCGCCGTTGACCCGCGTTGTCAGGCGGATGTCGGCGATCTGCGCTTCGTCGGTAAAAGGAACAAGCCACGGGCCCATCGCGGCAGAGGACTCAAAGTTCTTGCCTTGGGTGACGTTGAACTTTGCATGCCGTACCCAGTCGCGAATTGTGCCTTCATTGCAGAGAGTTATCGCCGCAACGTGATTCAATGCATCCGCTTCCGGGATATGCCGGCCGCCCTTGCCGATGACGAGGACGACCTCACCCTCATAGTCGAGCTGCTCCGAGGCCTTCGGGCGGACCAGAGGGTGACCGTGGCCGACGAAGGAGCGGGGAAAGCGCGGGAACAGCGACGGATAGCGCGGCGCCTCCTGCCCGTCCTTGTACTCCTCGTTGCGGTCCGGATAGTTCACCCCGACGCAGATGATTTTTTCTGGCGAGGCGAGCGGCCTGAGGAACGTGATCTCGTTCTCGAAATAGGTGACCGGATATTTCTCGCCGAGTTCAGCAAGCTCGTGCAGGTCGCCCTTCTCGACCACGGCCTGCAAGCTCGGCCAGCGGTTATGGTACCGCGCGTAGAGGTCGATCATGCCGCGATCTGTCATCATGCCATAGCGGTCGGCACCCTCGGCATGAAAGCTTGCAAGACGTGGTCGGGTCATGGGGGAATTCCTATGGCGCGATGATTGGCTGGGCCTTGAGCGACGGCTCCTGCACCTCGGTGCCGGGGAAGACAGAACCTTCCTCGAACCAGCTGCGCGGTGCCGGCGCGCCCCAGAGCGTCTGACGCTGCGGGTCCTTGAGATCCCAGCGGATCGGCTCAAGGTCCGGGTCGCAGGTCTGGTAGTCGGAGCAGTAGATCTCGATGCGGTGGCCGTCCGGATCCCGCACATAGAGGAAGAAGGCATTCGAAATGCCGTGACGGCCCGGGCCGCGCTCGATGTTGGCGAGATAGCCGGTGGTCGACATCAGATCGAGCAGGTCGATGATGTTGAGCGGCGTCGGCACCCAGAACGCGGTGTGGTGCAGGCGCGGGCCGCGACCGTTGGTAAAGGCCACGTCATGCACGCCGCCCTTGCGGTGCATCCACGCCGCCCAGAGCCCCCCGGTTTCGGAGTCTTCCGTATACTCCGTGACGCGAAAACCCATCTCGTTCCAGAATGCGACGGAGTCGTCGACATTTGTGGTGAAGAAGTTGAAGTGGTCGATGCGCAGCGGCTTCACGCCGCGATACAGCGCGTACTTCTGGTGGATAGGCGGCAGCCGCTCCATCTTGTTGTAGAACTCGATCGGCACGCCGAAGAGGTCGGTCGTGCGCAGTGTGCGCCCCTGGTGCGGGCGCTCGACCCAGGCGATTGGCAGCCCCTTCTCCGCAAAGAACGCTTCCGCCTTGTCCAGGTCCTCCTCGGAAAAGACCTTGAAGCCCATCACATTCGCGACCGGCTCGGTGCCCTTCTTCAGGACGATGCTGTGGTGGCCGCGTTCCTCCATCGCCCGCAGGCAGAGCGTCTCGCTGTCCTCGTAGGTGACTTGCATGCCCAGCGTGTCGACATAGAACGCCTTGCTGACGGCAATGTCGCGCACGACGAGCTCGACGTGGCTCAGCCGCACGACGTTGAACGCTGGCGACAGATTTGGTGCTGGTACTGGCATGTGCTCCTCCGCTTTTCCTCATGCCAACTATGGCGAAGAAAAGCCTCTTACTTCTTGATTCTAATCAACCGCCGAGCTTCGGTACTGCGTGGGCGACCGTAGCGAACGAGATGTTCTTCGTCTCCATGTAGAAGTCGAACGACCAGTCGCCGCCATCACGCCCGATGCCGGAGCTCTTCATGCCGCCGAACGGCGTCGGCAGGTGGCGGACGTTCTCCGAATTCACCCAGATCATGCCGGAATCCATCGCATCGGAGAACCGGAAGGCGCGGGTAACGTCCGAGGTCCAGAGGTAGCCGGCAAGGCCGTAATTGACCTCGTTTGCCAGCGTGATTGCCTCTTCCTCGTCCTTGAACGGGATCGCGGTCAGCACCGGCCCAAAAATTTCCTCCTGGGCGATGCGCATGGTGTTGTTCGCGTTGGTGAACAGCGTCGGCTCGACATAACAGCCCTCGCCCTCGACCTTGCGCCCGCCCGCGGCGATGGTCGCGCCTTCCTGCTTGGCGAGGTCGAAATACGAAAGCACCTTCTTCTCGTGATCCGGATGGATCAGCGGACCGATCACCGTCTTCGGGTCGAGCGGATGGCCGATCTTGATGCGCTTGGCCTTCTCGGCAACCTTCGCCAGGAACTCGTCATGGATCGACGCCTCGACCAGCAGGCGCGACGACGACGTGCAGCGCTCGCCATTGAGCGAGTAGATCATGAAGACGGCAGCATCCGCGGCGCGCTCAAGGTCGGCGTCAGCGAACACGACCACCGGGTTCTTGCCGCCGAGCTCGAAGTGAACGCGCTTCAGCGTATCGGCGCCCTGCTTCATGATCAGCGAGCCAGTGCGGCTCTCGCCGACGAAGCCGATCGCCTTGATGTCGGGATGCTCGGTCAGCGCCTTGCCGGCCTCCTCGCCAAAGCCGTTGACGAGGTTCCAGACGCCCTTCGGCAGGCCAGCTTCCTCGGCGATCTCGACCAGCAGCCGCGCGGTAAGCGGCGAAAGTTCCGCCGGTTTGTGCACCACCGTACAGCCGGCAGCCAGCGCCGGTGCAATCTTCCAGGTCGACAGCATGAACGGCGTGTTCCACGGCGTGATGATGCCGACAGGGCCGATCGGCACGCGTGTCGTCATGTTGACCTGGCCGGGACCCCGCAGTGCCTTGCCGTCGCGTGCTTCCGGCGCGCGGTCGGCAAAGAAGCGGAAGTTTTCGGCACCGCGCAGGGCCGCCTTCGACATGAATTTCAGCGCTTGGCCGGTGTCCATGCACTCGACGAAAGCGATTTCCTCAGCGCGGGCAACGATCGCGTCCGCCACCTTGTGCAGAAGCTTCTTGCGCTTGTCGCCATCCATCCGCGACCATTCAGGGAACGCCGCCTTCGCGGCCTTGGCCGCCCGGTCGATATCTTCCGCCTTGCCGCGAGCAACCTTGGCCAAAGGCTTGAGATCGATTGGCGAAATCGTGTCGAAGGTCGCGCCGTCAGCGGCGTCGACTGCCTCTCCGGCGATCTGGTTCTTCACGCCCTCGGCGCGGAACCGCTCGAGCCAGGCATTGGCCTTCTTCAGGTTTTCTTCGAGTTGGGACATGGATCCTCCGTCAGGCGCCGCGCAGCCGCGCGTGCATAGAGTTCTTCTTCCAGTTGAGTGTGGGATCGAGCTCGTCCATCACGAACGACAGCGCAAAGTGCGGCGTCTCGAACAGCTCGGCGAGATAATCGACAGCAGCGGCATAGATGATTTCGCCGGCTGCCTTGCGATCCTCCAGCGAGCGCCCCGCCCCGACGCGGAGGCTGAGGTGGACATAGGCGTTGCGCGGATCGTCGTCGGCGACGACATAGTGATCCACACGCAGCGCCCGGACCCGGATGCCGCCGACCTCGAACATGCCGGTCCTGACCATCGCCGCATGCAGGGTCTTGCAGAGCCCGTGCATGTCGATGCGCTCCTCCAGATTGGCCGAATAGTCCACGGTCATGTGCGGCATAGCTTCCTCCTCTCGCCACGCGCTTTAATTAACGTGTGAATTAAAATAAGTTTCTTGTCAACCGGCGCCGGCAACGAAACAGAAACCATCTGTCAATGAACAAGTGCGACGATTTGTGATTGTGCCCGGTTGGACAAGGGCATGTCGCTGCGATAGCTTTTCTGCGTGCCGACTGCGCTTGTTCGCTGTATTTGCTCATCATTCGAAGCTTTCTGGTATTTGCTTCAAAATGAGCAGGTCGCGGGAGCCGGAGGCCTCGGCCGCAGCCGCCCGAAAAAGCGGACGGCGGTTTGCAATTAGGGCCTTCGGCAGTGAGTGAGTCGACAGTGCGAGGAGTATCTTGACCGACCAAAGCCCGCCACCGAGGCGCTGGAGCCGGTTATGCGTTGCCGCTTTGTGTGCAACCTTCCTCGCTGCGCCCCTTCCAGCCCATTCCTTTGAACTCTTCGGCATCCATCTCTTCGGCAAAAAGAAGACTGAGACCGAGGAGGATATGACCATTGGCGAGCCGCAGCCATACGAGGTCGATTTCTCCGTCGCCAATGGCACCGACGATCTCGAGGACATCCTGAAGGGCGCTTCGACCCTCTGGTCGGAGCGTGAGGAGCCTGCATCGGGCGCTGCTGGCCTGATCGCGAGGGCGCGCTCGGACTATCGGCGCCTGCTTGCCGCGCTTTATGGCGAAGGCCGCTACGGCGGCACGATCTCGATCCGCATCGACGGCCGGGAAGCTGCCGACCTACCGCCTGACGCGACCGTGGCTTCGACCGCGCAGGTCGCCATCCGCGTCGACCCGGGCCCGGAGTTCCAGTTCCGTGATGCCGAGATCATCAACCAGGCACCGTTCACGACTGACAAGCACGACATCGTGCCGGACCCGGCTGAGGAGGGCTTTCGCGCTGGCGAACTCGCCCGCTCCGGCACCATCCTTCAGGCCGAGCGAATTGCCGTGGAAGCGTGGCGCCAGCAGGGACATGCCAAGGCGACCATCGCCGACCGCCGTATCGTCGCAGCGCATGAGGCCGATGTCGTTGACGCCCGCCTGACGGTCGATCCGGGTCCCAAGGCCTATTACGGCCCGGTCATGGTCCAGGGTACCGAACGGATTGATCCGGAATGGCTCGCCTGGATGACCGGCATTCACGAGGGACAGGAATACGATCCTGACGATTTTAAGCGCGCCAGCACCCGCATCGCCCGTCTCGACGTGTTCAGCGCCGCGCGTTTCCACGAAGCCGACGAACTTGGTCCCGGCGGCCTGCTGCCGATCACTTACATCGTCCAGGAACGCAAGGCGCGCCGTTTCGGCGTCGGCGGCACTTGGTCGAGCATCGACGGCCTCGGCCTCGAAGCCTTCTGGCTGCACCGCAACCTGTTCGGCCGTGCCGAGCGGCTGCGTATCGAGGGCAAGGTCGCGGGCATCGGCGAGACGTTCAAGCCGGATGAGTTCACCTACCGGGTGGGCGCGACCTTCGTGAAGCCGGGCGTCTGGACGCCCGACACCGACTTCTCCGCTTCGATCTTCGGCGACCGCGAGGTGCTGGAAGCGTATACGCGCACGGCAATCACCGGCACCGCGGGCTTCTCACACATCTTCAACGACCAGCTCTCGGGAAAGCTCTTCGCCACCGCCACCCAGGCGCGCTACGAAGACGATGAGTTCGGTCGCCGCGACTTCACGACCTTTGGCCTGCAAGGCACCCTCACCTACGATTCGCGCGACAACGCCGCGGACGCGACCGAGGGCGTGTTCCTTGAGGCGAATGTCCTGCCCTTCTACGAATTCCAATATGGCAATCCGGCCATCAAGGCCGTTGCGGAAGCCCGCGCCTATTACGGCTTCGGCAAGGACGACCGCTTCGTTCTCGCCGGCCGCGTGAAGGTCGGCTCCCTCGTCGGCCCGTCGGTCGACCAGTTGCCGCCCGACCTGCTGTTCTTCGCTGGCGGCGGCGGTTCGGTGCGCGGCTATGCCTACCGCAACATCGGTGTGACTACGCCATCCGGCAACGTCATTGGCGGGCGCTCGCTCGCCGAAGCCTCGATCGAGGCGCGCATGCGCGTCACCGACACCATAGGCGTCGTCGGCTTTGCCGACATCGGCTATGTCGGCGCTGACACCATTCCCGATTTCAACGAGGATGTGCGCATCGGCGTCGGCGCCGGTCTGCGCTATCTTACGGGTCTCGGCCCGATCCGCCTCGACGTGGCCGTACCCCTGGATCGCCGGTCCGGCGATCCGAGCGTCGGCGTCTATGTCGGCATAGGACAGGCTTTCTGATGCGTATCCTGCTTGCTCTATTCGTCTTCCTCTTCGCGGCTCCCGCCTTCGCGCAGGATGCCTCGCCCGAGGAAGAGCGCGGCTGGCTGCTGTCCTTCATCGAGGACAAGATTTCGGCGCCGAACCGCCAGGTGCGCCTGCAGAACATCCAGGGTGTGCTTTCCTCCGACGCCGTTATCGGCCTGATCACAGTGGCCGACGCCGACGGCGTCTGGCTGCGTATCGAGAACGCCCGCATCGTCTGGAGCCGTTCCGCTCTCGTCTTCAGCCAGCGCCTGCAGATCGACACCCTTGCCGCTGACCGGATCGAGGTCTTGCGCCGCCCGCTGCCGGACGAAAGCGCTCCCGCGCCCGAGGCGACCTCGTTCCAGATCCCGGAGCTGCCGGTGGCGGTCAATCTCGACTCGCTCGAGGTACCACACGTCGTCTTCGGCGAAGGCGTCTTTGGTCTTGCGTCGGAACTGTCGGTCAACGGTCGAATCCGGCTTGAGGACGGCAATCTCGACACCGCACTCGACATCGATCGCCTCGATGGCCCCGGCGGCCAGTTCGACCTGACCGCCACCTACACCCGCGAAAGCGAGCAGCTGAACCTTTCGCTCAACCTCACCGAGCCCGAAAACGGCGTCGTCGCCAACCTTCTCGGCATTGAAGGCCGCCCGCCGGTGGCGCTCGCGGTGACCGGCAGCGGTCCCCTTTCGCAGATTGACATCGATCTCGCGCTCGACGCTGACGGGGAGCGCGTCCTGAGCGGCGAAGCGGCACTGCGCCGCCAGGCGGAGGGCCTTGCCTGGTCCGCGGACCTTGGGGGACCGATTGCCCGCCTCATCCCGGCGCAGTTCCGCGACTTCTTCGGCGCAGATACGCGCCTCACCGCCAACGGCATCCAGCTCGACGCCGGCGGCATGCGCCTTGATGCCTTGCGGATCGACAGCGCCGCACTCGACATCGACGCCTCCGCCGAAACCACCGCCGACGGCTTCCTGCGCCGCCTCGACCTCAAGGGCTCGCTGGACGACGGCACGGATACCCCCATCGTGCTGCCGGTTCCGGGCGGCCAGACCACTGTCAACCGCGCCGACTTCAATCTCTCCTTCGGCGAAGGCGACGAATGGTCCGGTCTTATCACCGTGCAGGATCTTGCGACCGCCGAGTTCGCGGCAGGCAACACCCAGATCAACCTCACCGGCACCAAGCAGAACATCGACGACCCGTTCACCCGCCGCCTGACTTTCGCGATCGACGGCAATGTCTCGGAGATCACCGCGAAGCGCGCGGACGTCGCCCAGGCGCTCGGCCACCGCATCACGCTCGATGTCGATGGCTCCTGGAATGCGGGGGAACCGATCCGGCTTACCCAGGCGCTCCTCTCCGGGAAGGCTCTGACCGCCTCGCTGATCGGCGAGATCGCGGAAATGGCTTACAATGGCGCCATCGAGGTCAAGGCCGACAGCATCGCCCCCTTCTCCGGCATCGCCGGACGTGATATCGCGGGATCCATCGACCTTCGCGCCAACGGCAAGGTCGAGCCGCTGACCGGCGCCTTCGATCTCGTCATCGACAGCGCCAGCGACAATCTTCAGGTCGGCGTAGATGCAGCCAACAATCTGCTGGCCGGCCGCACCACCATCAAAGGCCGTGTCGCTCGCGGCGAGGATGGCCTCAACGTCAATAACCTGCGCGTCGGAAACGACCGCGTTGAAATCACGGCCGACGGTTCGATTGCGACCGGCACTGCCGACTTCGACTACGCGCTCAACCTCTCCGACCTCGCACTGTTGACTCCGCAGGCGCAGGGGCGGCTGGAAGCGACGGGCAAGATCGCCGGCACCGACGGCAACCTTGCGCTCAACACTATCGCCCGTGTTCCGTCCGGCTCGCTGGCCGGAAAGCGCCTCAGCGATGCGAGCGTCACCTTTGACGGCGTACTCGCCAATGGCGCCCTCGACGGCACGCTGGGTGGCGACGCCTTCCTCGACGGCGTGCGCACGCAGCTTTCCGCAGGTGTTTCGGTCGCGGAAGGCCAGCGTCGCCTGACCGACCTCGACTTCACCGCCGGCGGCGCCCGCGCCACCGGCGCGGTGACACAGAATGTGAACGGTCTCATCGACGGCGAAATCAAGGTCGAGGCGGCCGACATTTCCACTGCCGCCGCCCTCTTCCTGGCCCAGGCCAGCGGTGCCCTGAACGCGGACATCCAGCTTTCGCACGCCGACGGGATCCAGAATGCCAACGTCACCGCCACCGCGCGGGACCTGCGCATCAACGAGAACCGTGTCGGCCGCGCCGACATTCAGGCTGCGGCCCGCGACCTGTTCAACGTTCCGGCCATCGACGGCACGGTGAAGGCTGAGCGGGTCGTTGCTGGCGGCGTCGACTTCTCATCGATCAACGCCACCGCAAGCACTGCCAATGACGTCACCCAGTTCCAGGCAGATACGGCTCTTGCCAACGGCGCACGTGGCGCGGCGCGCGGCTCGCTCGCTCCGCAGGACAATGGCTGGCGCCTGGCGCTGGACGAAGCTTCATTCGGCCAGGGTGCGATTGCAGCACGCCTTGCGCAGCCCGCCGCCGTCCGGGTTGCTGGTGAACGCATCGCCATCGACACCTTCGAGATCGACGTCGCAGGTGGCCGCATTACGGTTCGTGGAGATGCTTCGGAAGCCCTCGACCTCAACGTCGCCCTCTCGCGCCTGCCGCTGTCTATTGCCAACCTCGTTCGTGCGGACCTTGGTCTCGGCGGCACGCTGGAAGGCGAGGCGCGCATCCGTGGCACGCGCTCGGCCCCGCAGGCGACCTTCAGCGTTCGTGGCTCGGGGCTGCAGGCTTCGGCCCTGCAGTCCGCCGGCATCACCACGATGGACGCTTCCGTCTCCGGCAGCTTCGCCAACAACGTCGTCAAGCTGACCTCGGCATCGGCGAATAGCCCGCAGGGCCTCACCCTGACCGCCTCCGGGGATATTCCGCTCTCGGGCAGCGGCCTCTCGATCAATCTCAACGGCTCAGCACCTCTGACCCTTGCCAACCGCTTCCTCGCCGATCGCGGCACGCAGCTGACCGGTATCGTCGAGGTCAACGGCTCCGTCTCCGGCAGCCTGCAACAGCCGTCCATCCGCGGCATGTTCTCGACCAGCGGTGCGCAGCTCGTCGATCCCGATTCGAACCTTCGCCTGTCATCGATCAACATCATGGGCGCAATGGAAGGCGAGACTGTCACAATCCGCTCGGCCAATGCGGCGCTTGCCTCCGGCGGCTCTGTCAGCGCAACCGGTACGGTCTCGATCAATGCGGCGGCGGGTTTCCCGGCTGACATCCGCATTCAGCTCAACCGGGCGCGCTATGCCGACGGGGACATGGTGGTCGCAACCGTCAGCGGCAACCTTGCCGTTGGCGGGGCGCTGGCCCGCGATCCGCAGTTGACGGGCGAACTGAACGTCGAGCGGGCAGAGATCACCGTTCCGGACAATTTCGGCGGCAGCGCCGCAGCGCTCGATGTGATCCACAAAAACGCTCCGGCGAGCGTCCGCGAGACGCTGGTACGTGCCCGCGCCAATGACGGCACGCCTGTCCCCACCGCTCGCCCAAGCGTTCTGCGGCTCAATGTTGGCGTGAACGCCCCTGCCCGCATCTTTGTGCGCGGCCGTGGCCTCGATGCCGAACTTGGCGGCCGTGTGCAGCTGACCGGCCCGGTGACCGACATCCAACCGGTCGGCGGCTTCAAGCTCATCCGCGGCCGCCTGGGCATCCTCGGCCAGCGCATCACCTTCGACGAAGGCACGGTGACTCTTGTCGGCGACCTCGATCCCTATCTCGATTTCGTTGCCCGGTCGGAGGCTGCAGACACCATCGTCTACATCAACGTCGGAGGTCGCGTGTCGGACCTCGACATCTCGTTCTCCTCTCAGCCGGAGCTCCCCGAGGACGAAGTGCTGGCGCACCTGATCTTCCACCGCAGCCTGTCCGAACTCTCGCCGATGCAGATCGCGCAGCTGGCCGCGGCCGCTGCCGAACTCGCCGGCAGCTCGAACACGAGCCTGCTCGGCAGCCTGCGCGATGCCGTTGGTCTCGACGACCTCGACGTCGTCACCGACAAGGAAGGGAACGCTGCCGTTCGGGCGGGACGGTATATTCAGGAAAACATCTATCTCGGTGTGGAAGCCGGCGCCGGTGGCACGACCCGCGGCTCGATCAACCTCGACATCACGGAGGAGTTGAAGGCACGCGGCGCGGTCGGCACCGATGGAGACACCTCGCTCGGCGTCTTCTACGAGCGCGACTACTAGGCGGCTGCGAGACCTCCAAAACGCACACGGCCCGGATCATCTCCGGGCCGTTCTCAATTCTGGCGTCAGTGCTGGTTCTTCGGCGGGCCTCCGGGCGTTACCGTATTCGTGGCCGAAACCGGGTCGCTGGCAGGAAAGGTGTCTTCCAACCCCTCCTCCAGCTCATCGCCAGCTGCGGCGTTGCGTTCCCGTTCCGCCTCGAACGAGCGGGTGGCGGCCGTTTCCCGCACAGGCGCGGCAGCACGGCGGCTCGACCGCGAAAATGCCCAGATGGCAAGGACGATCAGGACGAGGGCAATGATGACCCAAGCTGTTGTCGACATGTCGCGTTCTCCCTTCAGTCAGGGCATGAACGCGTCAGCGTGCCTTTTGCTCCACGAGGCCTTCAAGCGGCCGCGAAGGCATCCCAAAGCAGCTTACAGCCGATGATGCCGAGAAGAATCAGCACCAGCCGGTCGAATGCTTCGCGCGACAGCCGGCGCGCGAGTGCGGCGCCGAGAGGCATGAACAGGCTGATGAGGAAGAAGGCGCCGAAGCTGATCGCAAGGTTGGTCCAGGTCAGCAGCCCAAAGTACCAAAGCGCAACGATTTGCGGCAGCGTCGAGAAGGAGAAGTAGACCGAGATGGACGCAATGAAACTGGCGCGGTCGAGCTTCAGAGCGTTGATGAAGGTCATCGACACCGGCGCCGACAGGCCGCTTGCGCCCTGCAGAAAGCCGGCAGCCATGCCTGCAGGAACGCTGAGCAGCTTGGCGAGCGCGAGTTCCAACTTCCAGTCAGGCTTTGTCAGGCGCAGCGCGATGTAGGCGAATACCGCGATGGCGACCATCAGGGTCAGCGTCGACTGAGAGAACGACACAAGCACTGCGGTGCCGATGACGACGCCGATGCAGCCGGCGATCGCAAAGCTCCACACGAACAGCTTCGACGGCTGCGCCGCGCGATAGGTCCACGACTGCCAGATGTTGGTGAGGAGATTCGGCATCAGCATGACGACGACGGCGAACTTGACGCCGAAGAACATCGTCAGCACCGGCACCGCCAGCACTGGAGCGCCAGCGCCGGTTGCGCCCTTGAGGACGCCCCCAAGCGCGAGCGCGATAACGACAAGTGCGATGCTGGTATAGTCGACGGCCATTCTGATGCGCTCCCCCGCAAGTCCGGCAAAAAGCCGGAGCCGCTTGTCTGCCTCGCATGCTCACATGTCAAGGCGGTTAAAAAGTGCTTCAGGGGTGTTCCAACTCGCGCGCGTTCGTGCGAAAGAGCCACGACTTCCCGCATACATCGAGGAACCGTTGACGACGCTCACGATCCGCCACCCGGACGCTTGGCATCTGCACCTGCGCGAGCGCGCAGTCCTGAAAGCAGTTTCGCCAGTCGAAGGGGTCGCATTTTCGCGCGCATCGGCCGGATGGCTGCGGGACCGCCATTTCCGTTCCACCGAATTCTCGTCGCCGGCGCTTTATGGCGTCCGACCGAGCTGCTAGCAGAAAATACACTCAACGAAGGGGTGAAGCCATGTTCTCCAACACATTTCCCGACCGGGCCGTCGCAGCTGAAATCGTCGCGAAGATGTTGCTGGAGATCGGGGCGGTCCACATCCGCGCCGACGAACCCTACACCTTCACCTCCGGCCTCGCGAGCCCGGTCTACACCGACTGCCGCAAGCTGATCTCCTTCCCGCGCATCCGTTCGGCGATCATGGACCTCGGCACCTCGATCGTGCTGCGCGACGCAGGGTTCGAGCAGTTCGACGTTGTGGCGGGCGGCGAAACGGCGGGCATCCCCTTCGCGGCATGGATGTCGGACAAGCTCGGCCTGCCGATGGTCTATGTCCGCAAGAAGCCGAAGGGCTTTGGCCGCAACGCTCAGATCGAGGGCTCGCTCACCGAGGGCCAGCGCGTGCTGCTGGTCGAGGATCTGACCACCGATGGCGGCAGCAAGCTGAAGTTCGCCGAGGCGCTTCGCACCGCCGGCGCCGTCGTCGAGCACTCCTTCTCGCCCTTCTACTACGGCATTTTCCCGGATACCCCGCAGCGCCTCGCCGATGCCGGCCTCAAGCTGCACTACGTCGCGACCTGGTGGGACGTGCTGAAGGTTTGCCGCGAGGAGAAGCGTTTCTCCGAAGAGGCGCTCGCGTCCGTGGAGCAGTTCCTCAATCAGCCGCTGAAGTGGTCTGCCGACCACGGCGGCATCGCCGAACTGAAGCGCTAAGCGCCGTCACCCGCAGCGGGCTTCGGCCCGCTGCCTATTGTGCCTCTTCGATCACGCGCCGGATCGCATCGAAGGAGAAGGCAGGCGGGCTGCCCGTCTGCTCCGGCTCTGCCTTTTGTTCGGGCTCAGGCGCGCTTGCTGGCTGCTCCGGCTCCACGGCGGTCCGTTCTTCCTCCGCACGCCGGGCCGCGTCTTCCTCTAGCTGCTTCTGCAGCCGCTCAAGACGTTCCGCCTCGATCCGTGCGCGCTCGGCTTCCTGCTCTGCCTTGATCCGCGCCTGCTCGATCGCCGTGAAGTAGCGAACCTCCCGACGAAGGCGCTGGCGCTCCAGCAAGGCCGACTGCATCGCCGCGACGCGCTCCTGCTCCCGCTCCAGCGCGCGCTGCGTGAAATACTGGCCGAGTGGATCGGTCTCGACCGTCACCTCGATCGCATCGAACGGGCCCGATGCAGTGAAGCGCACCGCAGGTTCCGATCCCACCAACTCGTGTTTGCCGGGGTCGTAGGTCAGCGTCGAGTTCGCGGTAAAGGTGCCCTGCTGCAGGTTCGCCTGCATTTCGAGCCCAAGCGTCGCGCCCGGCACCCCGAGGCGTACCGGCGGCGCACGCAGCACGCCATTGGTGATGGTGAAGGCAACGTCCGCATTTTCGACCGGGAAGCTGCCCTGCCGCACGCGCGACGAGGCGAACTGCCGGGTTGTCTCCGCATTGATTTCGGTCCCGCGCTCGTCCGCGGCCTTGAGAAGATCCGCGAAGGCGTCAGGCGAGACGCCCGCAATTTCAGCGCCGTTGAGGTGGGCCGAGCCCGAACCGGCCAGCGAGGAGACCAGCCCGTCGATCGACTTGCCGTTGGCGGTAAAGGTCGTCGTCAGTTGGATCTCGCCGGTCAGCCCTTTGTCGCCGAACAGTATGCGGGCATCCGCACCGGCGAGTTTCAGCTGGCCCGAGAGCATGCCGGAGCCGGCATTGTTGCGGAACTCGGCATTGCCGGTGAGCTGCCCGCCATAGGCGTTGCCGATGAAGCGCGAGAACGCGGCGCCGTCCTGGCCGAGGTTCAGCGTGAAGCGCGCGTCGTCGGAGTGCCAGCCACCGCCTGCGGTGAGCAGCGTCACGCCAAGATCGAGTTCGGCAGTGAACGGGGCGGAGACGGTCGTGGCGAACGGCGTCGTCGGCCATCCATCCTCTGCTGCCTCCAGCGCCTGCGCGCTCACCAGCATTTCCGACACCAGCCTGAGGTCGAGATTGGAGAGCTGTAGCGCGCCAGTTAGGTGAGGCGCGCCCTCGCGCAGCTGCGCGTTGATGTCCCCGTCGATCGTCGTCTCCGCGACCCGGCCCGTCAGGCCGGACAGGACCAGCAGGCCCTCCTGTTCGTCCAGTTCCGCCTTGATCGACACCGGCAGGCCGTAGCCGAAGCCGGGAAGAGATATGCCCGCGGTTGCCAGCCACGGCTCGAGGTCGTCCGCCACCAGCGCGGCGCTGCCATTCAGCGTGATGTGTTCGTCGGCGAGTGCTGCTTCGCCCTGGAAGCTCGCCGACAGGCCATCGCCGATGAACAGGAACTTCGTCTTGCCGCCCCCGGCAAGCTGGCCCTCGAAGCTGAACTCGGCACTGCCCTGCCCGATCATGCCGAGCGGCAGGCTGGGCATGCCCGCGAGCGCATAGAGCGCTGAGGCATCGTCGTTACGCGCCGACAGCTCCAGCTTCATCGCGCTGTTTTCGAGACCTCCGAGAATGTCGCTGGCAGAGCCCGCAAGCGAGAAGGTCGTACCGCCAGCTTCGCCCGAGGCGCTGACGGCAAGGCCAAGCACCTCACCCGCCTTGGCCGAGGTGCCGACGACGCGGATCGAGGCGTCCTCGAACAGGCCCGGATAGCCGACGCTGTGGTCCGCCAAGGACGCAATGATCTTGTTGTTGGGGAAGCGCTCGCCGAGCGCCTCGACGAGCGGCGCAAGGTCGGCGGCGATGATGGTTGCATCAATGGTGCCCGCCGGCTCCGTACCGACGTTCTTGACCGAACCGGTTGCGCTGACATTGGCTCCCGCGAGCCCCCCAATCGACAGCTTGTCGATTTCGAGCGTGCCGTCCTTGAGGCGCAGCGCCGTATCCAGCGACTCGGCAGTCAGGCCAGCCGCCGTCACCGGCCCGGCGGCGATCTGGAACTCGATGTCGCGGTCAGCGTGGCGCGTCCTGCCCTCGTCGCTGATGAACAGCGACGCCAACGCGCTCATGCCCTCCACGTCGAGTTCATTGCCATCGAGCTTGAGCGACATCGACGGCTTCTGATTGGCAGGCGTCCGGCTGACGATCTCGCCGGTGAACTTGGCCTTGCCGAGGATCAGTTCGAGATCCTCGAACAGCTGCTGTTCCGCGGAAAGATCGACCTTGGCGCTGAAACCTGCTGCCGGCAGTCGCCGGATCACGTCATCTACGTCGCGTGCTAGCCAGGCGGCGAAGCCCGACGGCTGGCCGACTGCGAGGAGCAGCGAGCCCTTGAAGCCGAGATCGTCGCTGACGGTAAGGTCGCCGCTGGCTTCAAGCGTCGCCCGGCCCGGAAGCGTCGCACCAAGCGAAGCAATCGCCCAGCCGCCTTCGGCCGGCGCTGCGTGCAGGTGGACGTCGCGGATCGTCGTGTCGCCAGCCACGACCGCCGGCAGCGCGACCTCGATGCGGCCCGGAATGGCCGGGCGCGGCATGTCGAGGAGGAAGTCGCGGACGGCGGCGATGCGCGTCTCCAGGCTGACAGCACCGCTCTCGGCCGAAATCGCCTCGTCGAACCGCACCTGGGCGCCATCGGCGCTGATGAAGAAGCTCGGCTGCGGGCCAAGGTCGAACTCCGCACTCCCCTCGGCGATGTAGGGATCGTCGAGAGGCCCAGTCTCGAAGCGGAACTTTTCGACCTTCAGCGCCGCGTGATCGAACAGGAAGTTGCCGCCAACGCGGTAGGCGGGCGGCCCCTCCTTCTCGGCAGGCTGTTCCCCAAGCGCGGACGCGTTGAGGCGGAAGTTGCCGGCATATTCCGCGCGACCATCCTCAACCCGCGCGGTGCCGTCCGTCTCCAGAGTGAAAGGATAGGCCTCAGGCTGCGCGCGGACGCGAATGCGCATGCCGTTTTCGTCGACCGCGCCGGTGCTGATCGAAAGCGCCGTGCGCATGCCGTCGAGACGCAGCGAACCTTCCATCCGCCACGGGCCCGCCAGCGAGCGCGCCGACAGCTCGGCATTGACCTCGGTCAGCGTATGCGTGCGCCCACTCGCGGCGTGACGGAGGACGGCCTTGCCTTCGGTTATCGTCAGCTTCTCGAGCGAGACGTGCGTGGCGCCGAGCGGCACCGAGGGACGTACCGCCCAGTCGAGCGCGCCGTCCTCGGCAACGTCAATCACGACCGACGGGCGAACTAGCCGCATGTCGAAGATGTGGATGTTGCCCTGCATGAACGGGGCAAGCTCGGCATCCATCGAGAAGGTCTCGACGGTCATCGCCGGCTCACCGGGCTTGATGCCGGCGACAACAACGTCCGTGAAGGTGATGGAGGGAAATGGCAGCAGGCGCGCCGACGCGTCACCCCTGACCGTGACCTCACGGCCGAGGATGCGTCCCGCCTCGCGCTCAAAGTCGGCGCGATAGGAGGTCCAGTCGACGAAGTAGGGCCCCACCAGCGCTGCGGTCAGCGCCAGCACGAGCAAACCGCCTATGGCGACGAATAATCGGGCCAGCCTGCTTCTCCCGCCAAATTTGCCAAAGCCGGCAGTACTTTACCCTCAATCGCGTGTCGATAAAGTGGCAAAAGCCTCTCAGGCTGCAGGAGGCAGAGTCTTCCCCGGATTCATGATGTTGAGCGGGTCGAGCGCCTGCTTGATCATGCGCATGAAGTCGACGCCATCGCCCACCTCGTGGCGCAGGAATGCCGTCTTGCCCTGCCCCACGCCATGCTCACCGGTGCAGGTGCCGTCCATGGCGATCGCGCGCAAGTTGAGCCGTGCGACAAAGGCCTCCATCGCCGCAATCTCTTCCGGGCTCGACGGGTCGGTCATCACCTGGACGTGGAAATTGCCGTCGCCGACATGGCCGACGATCGGTGCGATCAGGCCGGAGCGGGCAATGTCCTCTTCCGTCTCGCGGATGCACTCGGCAAGGCGCGAGATCGGCACGCAGACGTCGGTCGCAAGCGCCTTGGCGCCCGGGCGCAGCGACAGCATCGCCCAGTAGGCGTCGTGCCGCGCCTTCCAGAGCTTTGTCCGCTCTTCAGCGGCCGAGGTCCACAGGAACGGCCCTCCACCATATTCGGCAACGATCTCGCCGAACATCTCGGCCTGCTCCTTCACCCCAGCCTCCGAGCCGTGGAACTCGACGAACAGGCAGGGCGAATCCGGGTAGCCCAGCTGGGCATAGCCGTTCAGCGCCTTCATGCCGAGCGTGTTGACGAGTTCGATGCGCGCGACGGGTATGCCCATCTGGATCGTCGCGATCACTGCCTGGCACGCAGCCTCCACGCTGGGGAACGGGCAGACGCCGCCGGAGATTGCCTGCGGGATGCCGTAGAGTTTCAGCGTCAGCCCGGTGATGACGCCGAGGGTTCCTTCGGACCCGACGAGCAGACGGGTGAGGTCGTAACCGGCAGACGACTTCTTGGCACGCTGCCCTGTCCTGATGACGCGGCCGTCGGCCATCACAGCCGTCAGCGACAACACGTTCTCCCGCATAGTGCCATAGCGCACCGCATTGGTGCCGGATGCCCGCGTCGAGGCCATGCCCCCAAGGCTCGCATTCGCGCCCGGATCGATCGGGAAGAACAGGCCGGTGTCCCGCAGATACGCGTTCAGCTCCTCGCGGGTGATGCCCGGCTCGATGGTGCAGTCGAGATCCTCGGCGTTGACGGAAATGATCCGGTTCATTCCGGAAAGATCGATACAGATGCCACCGCCCGGCGCGTTGACGTGGCCCTCAAGCGAGGTGCCGGTGCCGAACGGGATCACCGGCACGCGGTGCTCGGCGCATGCCCTCACCACCGTCTGCACATCTTCGGTCGACTTTGCGAAGACAACGCCGTCAGGCAGCTGCGAGGGAATGTAGGTCGTCGTGTGGGCGTGTTGCCCGCGGATCGCCTCGCCCGTCTGGAAACGGTCGCCAAATCGCTGCCGCAAGATCTCGACGACAGCGGCGATGCCAGTTTCATTTCTCTCGACTGCCTGAAGATCGGCCAGAGCCATCAGCGCTTCTCCCCTGCGGCGGCTAAGCTTGTGTAACCACCATGTTTCCTTTATCCGCTATGAGCAAAGCCCGATCTTCTTGTCCAGCGCCAGAACTGCAAAGGAGCCGAGCCAAAATGCCTGTCGCAGCTCCGTTCATCTCCCGCGTCCTGGAGATCCAGCCGGAATGGATCGACTACAACGGCCACCTCAACATGGCCTATTACAACGTCCTTTTCGACCAGGGCGCAGATGAAGCCTTCGCGCATTTGGGTATGGGCCCTGACTATGCGCGCGAGCGGCGCCTGACGACCTACACGGCGGAGATCCACGTCTGTTACGTGCGCGAGCTGCATCTGAGCGACAAGGTTACCTGCTCGCTGCACCTTCTCGATTACGACGAAAAGCGCTTCCATTTTTACCAGGAGCTGCGCCATGTCGACGGCTGGCTGTCGGCGACTTGCGAGAACCTGACGCTCCACGTCGACATGAACGGCCCGAAGGTGTGCCCGATGCCGCCGGACATCCTCGCCAACATCGAGGCGATGCGGGCCGAGCATTCCATTCTGCCGCGACCGGAGCGCGCCGGTCGCTCCATCGGCATCAAGCGCAAGGCCTGACCACCGCTGCGGAGGGTTTGGAGCGCGTTTGCACCCGAAACGGCGTGAAATGGCAGGAGCCACCGCGCGCAGTGGCGTGTGGTGAAGGCGCAGTGCCGTACAGGCGCTCACCCGCTCCGGTTTGCCGCGAGGCTTCTCTCGACTGGAACTGGCATGTAGGGACGGCCGACCAACAGGACGAAACATGACGGATTTCATTGCAAAGGCGGTTCTGAAGCGCGACGTTTTCTCGGAAACGCAGAAGGGGTATCTGGCCGGCGAACCTGACAAGGTGGTGATCCGCCGTGTCGTGACCGCCTCGCCGATCTGGACGCGTCCGCTCGCCTGGATTCTTGCGCGCCGCGAGATTGCCGCGTTACGTGCGGTAAAGGGAATTGAAGGCACGCCGCAGCTGATCAATACGGATAAGGATGGGCTCGAGCGCACCTGGACCGAAGGCGCGCCGCTGCACCTCGCCCGCCCCTCCTCACGCGAGTTCTACAAGGATGCATTCCGGCTGCTGCGGCAACTGCGCCGCGCCGGCATCACCCACAACGACCTTGCAAAGCCGCAGAACTGGCTGATGACGCCGGAAGGCCGCGCATCGGTCATCGACTTCCAGCTCGCCTCGCGCCACCGGCGCCGCGGCGCCCTCTACCGCTTCATGGCCCATGAGGACTTCCGCCACCTGCTGAAGCAGATGCGCTCCTTCGCGCCGGATCTGATGACGCCCACCGGCAAGCGCATCCTCGCCCGCCGCTCGCTGCCGAGCCGCATCTGGATGGCGACCGGCAAGAAGGTCTACAACCTGATCACCCGCGGCATCTTCAACTGGTCAGACGGCGAAGGTACCGGCGACCGCCTTCAGCACGAGGGCGAGATCATCACCGCCGCTCTGCAGAAGGTGCCGGGTGTGCGCGACGTTGCGCTCACCCTCTACCCGCTGCCGCGCAAGGGCGTCGGCCTCTACGCCTTTGTGGAGGCTGATGGCGACATCAGCGCCCAGCTGCGCGCCTCGCAGGACAATCTGGAAAACGGCGCGCGCGCCGACCTCGTTCAGCAGGTCGCTGCCCTGCCCCGCACCGCCGAGGGCGAGGTCCGCCATGACCTTCTCAGCCTCGTTGCGATGAACCAGATCCCGGACCTCACCGCGATCATCGAACGGGATCCGGCGCTCGCCGCCATCGTGTCGCCGATAATTGCCGGCAGGCTCAACTTCACCGACCGGCGCATCAGCCGGCTCGAAACGGGAACCAACGCGTAGGCTTTCCGCGTTCGCACAGAACAAGATGCGAACAAAGTCTGGCCTTTCCGTTTAGAATCACTACATTCCAGCGACATGCCAGGCTTCGCCGACGACATACCCTTCTTTGATGAGGACGATCTGCCGCCCCGCCCCGCTGCGGCGTCTGCGCCTGCGGGTGGACCTGCGGGCGGCATTGCCGCGCGTGCCATGGCCGCACGCCAGGGCGGCAACCGCGCACCCGATTATCTCTCCGGCCTGAACCCGGAACAGCGACTCGCGGTCGAGACGACCGAAGGTCCGGTGCTGGTGCTCGCCGGCGCGGGCACCGGCAAGACGCGCGTACTGACGACCCGCATCGGCCATATTCTTGCCACCGGCAAGGCGTGGCCGTCGCAGATCCTTGCGGTGACCTTCACCAACAAGGCGGCGCGCGAAATGAAGCAGCGCATCGGCGTGCTCGTCGGCGAGGCGGTCGAGGGGATGCCGTGGCTCGGCACCTTCCACTCGATCGGCGTCAAGATTCTCCGCCGTCATGCGGAACTGGCGGGGCTGCGCTCCGACTTCACCATCCTCGACACCGACGACGTCATTCGGCTGATCAAGCAGCTCATCCAGGCCGAGGGCCTCGACGATAAGCGCTGGCCCGCGCGCCAGTTCGCCCAGATGATCGACGCCTGGAAGAACAAGGGCCTGTCGCCCGACGAAATTCCGGAAGGCGATGCGCGCGCATTCGGCAATGGGCGCGGCCGCGAGCTCTACCGCGCCTATCAGGAGCGGCTGACTACGCTGAACGCCTGTGACTTCGGCGACCTGCTTTGCCACCCGATCCGTATCCTGCGCAGCAACCCGGACATCCTGCGCGAGTACCACCAGAAGTTCCGCTACATCCTGGTCGATGAGTACCAGGACACCAACACGGCGCAGTACATGTGGCTGCGACTGCTGGCTCAGCGGCCGAGCAAGATGCGTCCGACAGACGCTCCGGCTACCGGCCGCGAGGCCGAACGGCTTATCGCCGGAGAAGAGCGCACGACCGTCAACATCTGCTGCGTTGGCGACGACGACCAGTCGATCTACGGCTGGCGCGGCGCGGAGGTCGACAACATCCTGCGCTTCGAGCGCGATTTCCCGGGGGCGACCGTCATCCGTCTTGAGCGCAATTACCGCTCTACCGCACACATTCTGGGCGCCGCATCGCACCTCATCGCCCACAATGAAGGCCGCCTCGGCAAGACGCTCTTCACCGAGAAGCCCAACCCGGACGATCCTAAGGTGATGGTTCATGCGGCCTGGGACTCGGAAGAGGAAGCCCGCGCCGTCGGCGAGGAGATCGAGGCGCTGCAGCGCAAGCAGCACAACCTCAACGATATGGCGATCCTCGTGCGCGCCTCGTTCCAGATGCGCGAGTTCGAAGACCGCTTCGTCACGCTCGGGGTCAACTACCGCGTCATCGGCGGCCCTCGCTTCTACGAGCGCCAGGAAATTCGCGATGCGATGGCCTATTTCCGCGTAATCGCCAATCCCGGAGACGACCTCGCCTTCGAGCGCATCGTCAACGTGCCGAAGCGCGGTCTTGGCGAGGCTGCAATCCGGCAGGTCCACGATGCTGCCCGCGCCCTTGGCGTGCCGATGCTGGAGGCCGCGGGCCGGCTTGCCGAAAGCGACGAGCTGAAGCCGAAGCCGCGCGCGGCACTGCGCGAGGTGGTGGCGAACTTTGCCCGCTGGCGCGACCTCCTCAACAATACGCCGCATACCGAGCTTGCCGAGACGGTGCTGGAGGAATCCGGCTACACCGACATGTGGAAGAACGACAAGTCGCCGGATGCGCCGACGCGGCTCGAGAACCTCAAAGAGCTCATTCGCTCGATGGAAGAGTACGAGTCGCTGCGGAGCTTCCTCGAGCACGTCGCGCTCGTCATGGACGCCGAGCAGAATGAGGAGCTCGACGCCGTCAACATCATGACGCTCCACTCGGCCAAGGGCCTCGAGTTCGACACGGTGTTTCTACCGGGCTGGGAGGAAGGCCTCTTCCCGCACCAGCGCGCGCTCGACGAGGGCGGACGCTCCGGCCTCGAGGAAGAACGCCGCCTCGCCTATGTCGGCCTGACGCGCGCCAAGCGGAACCTGCACATCTGGTTCACCTCGAACCGCCGCATCCATGGCCTGTGGCAGTCAACGATCCCGTCACGGTTCCTGGAAGAGCTGCCCGAGCAGCACATCGAGATTGCGGAAACGAGCTCGAGCTACGGCGGCTACGGCACGGGCTATGGTAGCCAGATCGGCGGCCGCAATCCGTATGGCGCCTCGCGCTTCGACAACGCCGGCCAGGGCTCGTTCAACAACAGCTACTCGACGCCCGGCTGGCAGCGCGCCCAGCAGAACCGCAACGAGGCGACCAACCGCAACTGGGGCTCCCGCTCGGGCCATGCGGTCGAGCGCATCGGCTATGGCGAAGTCGATTCCGGCTATGGCGCCGGCCGCACCTCGGTAAAGGGTCGCACAATCGAGGGTGAGCTGGTCGCCAAGTCGGTGACGACGACGGAGTCGCCGTTCAAGGTTGGCGACAGGGTGTTCCACCAAAAGTTCGGCAATGGCAACGTCGCCGCGATCGAGGGCAACAAGCTTACGATCGACTTCGACAAGGCCGGCCAGAAGCGCGTACTCGACGGATTCGTGACGGCGGTGTGAGCGCCGCGAGCCTGGCACGCACAAGTTGAAGCGAGGGCGCGCCTCTATGCCCCTTCACTCATCGTGTTGATGCTTGGCGCGGACGCTTGCGCCGCACTGCAGCGTGATCGTTCAGGCCTGGATCCCCTGCTCGGGCCCGCTTCGCGGGCTTGGCGGGGATGACGAAGATGGGCACGTAAGCGCCCCACAGGGCAGAGCGCTTCCGCAGCACAGCCAGAAGCACCTAGGCGCCCATGGCTTCCACTCCCGCTCAATATCCGGAAAACCCTACCTTTTCTCATCGTCATGCTCGGGCTTGACCCGAGCATCCATGCCTGAACGGTCAGAACTGGACGCAGCCGCCGACACCGCGCTTCGACGAGAACCAGCCTTCCGTTACTACAACCTTCCACACGCTAAGAATGTGAGACAGAATAATTCGACTTTTACGTGTATTTTAGTAGTCTCACAACTGCAGGCAATGGTGCCTGTATCTTCCGCTCCATGCGGTTTACCTCCGGGCCCCTTCCGTCACACTACCCCCGCGGCGGAAGGGGCGCCGAAGCCGAAATTCTCCGCAACGTCCAGGCAACAAAAAACCGGCCCGAGGCCGGTTGTTCCGTTCATAGGGTGGTCGAAGGGAGACGGGAAGGCCCGCCATTCCCTTCGACCTGAGCGCCTCCCGTTAGCGGGGGGCGGGGATCGGGAGGCGCTCGCCGATGGGCGCAAGACCTCAGCGGGAGGAGGTGGAGGGTGGCCTCAGGACCCTGCGCCCGACCGGTTAGTGCCGGCGGCGACCAGAGGACTGGGACTGGACCTTGCTCCAGGAATTGCCGAACGAACCACCGCCGATGATGCCGTTGCCCACCGCGTTCTGGCTGCCGGTGACGTTGCCATGGCCTACATTGTTGTTGTTGCCCTTTACGATGCCGGAAACAACATTGCCGCTGAGGATGTTGGCGTTGTTGAGCAGCCCGATCCCGCTCAGAAGGGCAATGTTGCCCGTCTGCACCGACGGCGAAATGTTGACGAAGCCGCCATAGGACGACTGGGTAGTTCCGCTCTTGCCCCAGCCTCCGGCCATGGCCGGAACGGCGGCGAAGGTCAGCGTCGAGGATAGCGCAGCGAATGCAATCAGCTTCAGCATTAGACTTCTCCCTTGGTAATCGAAGTCTTCTGCCCAGCGGTTAATCTCCGAGCCAGAGAAAATCACTAACGGAAAATTAATACAATCGAAAATTGCAGAGTAACTCAAGTACACGCACGAAACATTCGATTAATACTAATGCGCGTAATTTAATTTAAATTTTATACAAGCAAGGAAGCAGCCTCAGATCTTCCATTTCTCGATGAATTCCATAGGCGACAGCACCTGCATGTCGGGAATGGCTTCGGCCAGCTTTTCCTCCGGCCAGTCCCACCAGGCGAGCGCCTTGAGCGCCGTGGCCACGTCATCATCGAAGCGCATGCGGATGCGCCGTGCAGGGACGCCCGCAACGATCTCGTAGTCGCCCACCGGCTTCGTTACCACGGCGTTCGCGCCGATCACCGCTCCGTCGCCGACCGTCACGCCTGGCATGATGACGGCGCCGTGCCCGATCCACACGTCGTTGCCAATCGTGACCTGCTTCGCACGGCGGCGCTCGCGAAACTCCTGGTCGACGCCCTGGAATTTGAAGAACTCATTCGGGCGGTAGGTGATCTTGTGCGTCGACACCCGCTCCATCGGGTGCTCCAGCGCGTTGATCCGCACATTCGCGGCAATCGAGCAGAATTTTCCGATGGTGGTGTAGATCGCCTCGCCGTGGCGCTCGAAATAGCTGAAGTCGCCGACCTTCACCTCGCGCAGCACGACGCGCTCGCCGATGACGACGTGGCGGCCGAGCTTGCAGGATTTCAATTCCGCGGTGGGATGAATGCGCGGGTCGCCATGCGGCGCCCCCGCCTTTTCCTTGGACATGATCAGTCTCGGGTCATCAGCATCCGCATCAGGACGTCCGAGCGGAAGACGAAGTGCTGCACCAGCGCGCCGGCAATGTGGAGAACAACCACAGCGAGCAGCAACAGCTTGAGGATGTTGTGGGCGGCGGCCGCACCACCAAGGCTGCCGAACCAGGCGGCAGCGCCCGACATCGGCACCAGCAGGATCAGCACGTAGAGCGCAACATGGTTGATCTTCGCCACGCGGCGCAGCAGCGGCGGCTCGTTGTCGGGCGCCGGCGGCGCGCCAAGTGTAAGCCGCAGCCCGATCCGCCACAGCGCCAGCATCAGGATCAGCAGGCCCATCGTCACATGGATGTTGGCAGCATCCACCGCGTCGGCCGTCGGTTCCTCGCCACTCATGACCGCGCGAAATGCGTCGCCGATGCCTTGATTGAGGAAAAACTGGAATGCGACCAGAAGGGCCACCGTCCAGTGCAGCATGATCTGCGTCGCCGAATATCCCTGCGTGCTGTCGCGTACGCTCATCGCCCTCTCCTGCCGTTGCGATCACAGTTACGTTGATCCAGCCGCGGGCGGCAAGATGGCATCTTTCAACCCGCTGCGCGAGACGGTATCAAGGTTCCATGACCGGTTTTACAGCCAGCCTCGCCCGCCCTGCCGCGCTTGCGGTCCTGGCGGTTGCGCTTTCCGCCTTTGCGGGCGTTGCCTTCGCAGGGTGGATGGAGCACGCGCCCGCGATCTTCATGGCGCTGGTCGATTCCGGCCTGTCCTGGTGCTTCTGACGCACCGGCACCATTCCTGATAAAGGGGCTTCTCCATGATGCGATCGATCCTTGTCGGCATACTCGTCGTCGTGGCGCTTGCCGTCGGCTGGATGACGTTCGACTGGTATCGCGTACAGCATACTGCCAAGGCCTTTGGCGCGCCGTTTGAACTGGTTCAGGGCAATGGCGAGCCGATCACCCAAGAGGCCCTCAAGGGGCATCCGAGCGCCGTCTTCTTCGGCTTCACCCATTGTCCGGAAGTCTGCCCCACGACCCTGTTCGAGCTCGACGGCTGGCTGAAGACACTGGGCGACGAGGGCAAGGACATCCGGGCCTATTTCGTCAGCATCGACCCGGAGCGCGACACGCCCGAGATCGTCCACAGCTACGTCACCAACTTTTCTGACCGTATCGTAGGCATCTCCGGGGAGCCCGAGAAGGTGATGGCGATGGCGAAGTCGTTTGGCATCTACTCGAAGCGCGTCGATCTCGAGAACGGCGACTACACGATGGACCACACCGCCTCGATCCTTCTCCTCAACTCCGATGGCGACTTTGCCGGCACCATTGCGTATGGAGAGAATCCTGACAACGCCATAGCCAAGCTGAAGCGGCTGGCCAAAGGTTGAACTGCATGACCCAGACCCGTCTCTATTTCGTCGCCAAGCGCCCTCTCTCCACCGACCTGTTCGCTGCGATGGAGACGCATTTCGAGGATGACGGCTATCCCCTCGCCTCGGTCGAGCTCGACGAGGACAACGGCATCGACGAGATCTCCGTCTACGCCGACAACGATGAGATCGACGACATCGAGGCGCGCATCCGCAGCCTGACCGGCGAGGCGCTGGAGATCCAGCGCGAGGAACTGCCTGATGTCGACTGGGTGGCGAAGTCGCTGGAAGGGCTGAAGCCGGTCCGCGCGGGACGCTTCCTCGTCCACGGCCGCCACGATCGCGACGAGGTGCGTGAGGGTGACATTGCGATCGAGATCGAGGCCGGCCAGGCATTCGGGACCGGCCACCACGGCACGACGGCGGGCTGCCTTGAGATGATCGCTTCGGTCGTTGCCGACGAGCAGCCGAAGAACGTTCTCGACCTCGGCACCGGCAGCGCCGTGCTTGCCATTGCCGTTGCCAAGCTCGCCCTGGTCCCGGTGCTGGCCACCGACATCGATCCGGTGGCAACGGAGGTCGCAACCGAGAACGTCGCACTCAACGGCGTGTCGCAGTGGGTGACCACGGCGACTGCGCCGGGCTTCGACGATCCGATCTTCGCCGAGCGCGGCCCATTCGACCTGATCATCGCCAACATTCTCGCCAATCCGCTGATCCAGCTTGCCCCGGAGATGGCGCGTAACGTGGTCGACGGCGGTTCCCTAATTCTGTCGGGAATTCTCGACTCGCAGGGGGACGCGGTGATCGCCGCCTATGTGGCCGAAGGCTTTCGCCACATCCGCACCACGCACCTCGAGGGCTGGGTCACCATTCACCTCAAGCGCTAGAGCGCTTCCTGCAAGGGTGGAAAAGAAAAGACCGTTTCCGGGGTATCAGTCGGAAACGGTGTGAAAGAGGTCAGTCTCTAACCTATGCAAACTAAAAGGCGGCCCGAAGGACCGCCTTTTAGTTGTTCCGATGGCGTCGCCCCACGCTATCAGAACATGTACGGTGCACCGCGGCTGCTGCGCTCGAGATCTGCGCGGTTGTGACCAGCAGCCTTCAGGGTCTCATCGTCCAGCATCAGGAGAGCGCTGGCGACATAGCGACGGGCCTGCTTCTCGCGCGCCGTCACCATTGCGTTGACTGCATTCCGGAAGAAACCACCCTTAGCCATGCCTATCTCCTGTGCGCTCGGGACAACATCTTGTTGACGCATAGGTAAGGTCTGCTGACCCAAAGGACCAGTGCAGATAGCGCATGGCGACCATGCAGTTTTTGCATGTGCGAAGTGATTGTGCGCCGCAACAAGGAGCGACCGTTGCAAGGCTTCATCATGAGGTCTAGACCTGCTGGCAGTACAACCAGCAACAGAGCGGCATGATGTTCCAGTCATTCGACGTGCGCACCAATCCCTCGCAGGGCATCGAGAGGGTGGCGCTGCTACGCGCCAAACTCGCCGAACACAAGCTCGACGGGTTCCTTGTTCCGCGCGCCGACGAACATCAGGGCGAATATGTCGCCGCCTGCTCAGAGCGGCTGCAGTGGCTCACCGGCTTCACCGGTTCCGCCGGCGCGGCGCTGGTCCTGAAGGACAAGGCAATCCTGTTCGTCGACGGTCGTTACACACTTCAGGCGAAGGCTCAGGTCGATCCGGGAACGTTCCGCATTAAAAGCGTCGTTGAAAACCCGCCGGTAAAATGGCTAGAGGCCAATGGTGAGGGGCTGACGATCGGTTTCGATCCCTGGCTGCACACGATCGCCGAGGTCGAGGCCTTCGAGAAGGCCGGCATCGAGCTCACCCCGGTTGAGAACCTTGTCGACGCCGTTTGGGCGGACCGCCCTGCTCCGCCGGCCGGCAAGATCGAGATCCACCCACACGGCTTTGCCGGGGTGCTCGCTAAGGACAAGATCGCCGATCTTTCGGAATCGCTTGCAAAGAAGGGCGCAACGCACGCGGTGCTGACCGATCCGTCGTCGCTCGCCTGGGTGTTCAACATCCGCGGCAGCGATGTCGCCCATACGCCGCTCGCGCTCGGTTTCGCGATCCTCAGCACCGACGAGCTGCCAAAGCTGTTCATCAGCCGCGACAAGCTAACGATCGAGACGGACGCCTATCTCACCCAGCTTGCCGACGTGCTTGAGCCCTCGCAGCTCGAAGAGGAGCTTGCCCGCATCGCCGCCCTCGGTGGCACGGTCGCGCTCGATCCGGTGCTGGCGGCCGAGAAGCTGCGGATGATCGTCGAGGAAAACGGCGGCACGACACTTGCCCTGCCCGACCCCGCCCGCCTGCCGCGTGCGACCAAGAACAAGGCGGAGCTTGCCGGCAGCCGAGCCGCGCATCGCCGCGACGGCGCTGCGGTGACCAAGTACCTTTGCTGGCTCGACCGGCAGGAGCCCGGCACGATCGACGAGATCCAGGCCGTGCAGGCGCTTGAGCAGTTCCGCGTCGCGGTCGGCGAGGAAACGCAGATGCCGCTGCGCGACATCTCGTTCGACACGATCTCGGGTGCCGGCCCCAACGGCGCCATCATCCACTATCGCGTGACCACCGGCACCAATCGCAAACTGCAGGCCGGCGAACTCTATCTCGTTGACTCCGGCGGCCAGTACCAGGACGGTACCACCGATATCACCCGCACGGTCGCTGTCGGTACGCCGACGCGCAAAATGTGCGAGCGCTACACGCTGGTGCTCAAGGGCCTGATCCAGATCTCGCTGCTGCGCTTCCCGGCGGGCACCCGTGGCATGGACATCGACGCAATCGCCCGCCGCGCGCTCTGGGCCCACGGCCTCGATTATGCCCACGGCACCGGCCATGGCGTCGGCTCGTTCCTGTCGGTGCACGAGGGGCCGCAGCGTATAGCCAAGACCGGCGCGGAAAGGCTGCTGCCGGGGATGATCATTTCCAACGAACCCGGCTACTACAAGGAAGGCGCTTACGGCATTCGCCTCGAAAACCTGATCGTCGTCGAGGAAGCCGCGCCGATCCCGGGCGGTGACATTCCGATGCACAGCTTCGAGACGCTGACGCTTGCGCCGTTCGACCGCAGGCTCATCGTTGCCGACATGCTTGATCCAGCCGAGCGCGCGTGGCTCGACGCCTATCATGCACGCGTGCTGCAGGAGATCGGGCCGATGCTTGACGGAGAGACGCTGGCCTGGCTCGAAAAGGCCGCAGCGCCGCTTTGATAGCTCTAGAGCGTATTGCGCAGCAGGATCAGCACTGCTGCGCCGCTTGCCACCATCACGATGAGATTGCCCCGCAGGGCAACAAACCCGGCGACCGCTAGCGCTGCCCATTCTGCCACGCCGCCCGTGGTCGCCGCGGGCGCGACCAATGTCGTCAAAACCGCCGCCGGCACGGCGTTCAGCCCCGCCTCCACACGCGGATGAATCCTCTCGAAGCGCGACAGCACCAGGTGGCCGCCGACGCGCGTGAGGTAGGTAACGACCGCACCGGCAATGATGATCCAGAAGGTCGCGGTCATTGGCTGACGCCTTTCCTCACCGGTACGATCGCCGCCGCGAGCAACACGCCCGCTATCGCACCGATGGAGACGTGCCAGGGCGAGCCGACGGTATTGTAGGCGATAACCGACGCGACGCTGCTCATGGCGACAATCGGAAGCCACAGCGGCCGGTCGCGAAAGTCCATCACCAAGCCGAGGAAGTAGATCGGCAACAGGAAATCGAGGCCGATCTTGTGCGGATCGGGAATCAGGTTGCCGAACGCCGCGCCAACCGCGCCCTCTGCGGTCCAGAAGACGTAGATCGGCAGCGCCATGCCGAGATACCAGGAGAAGGTCAGACCCTTGCCCTCGCCGTTCGACCGTCGCTCGGCCTCGCCAAATTGCGGGTCGGTCAGGAAGAAGAAACCCATCGCCCGCTTGACCGGCGTCCAGTGCATCACGTGCCGCGACAGCGCGGCAGAATAGAGCACGTGCCGGAAATTGACGGCGAAGATCGACAGCACGACGATCCACGCCGGGATCGACTGGCCGAAGAGTTCCAGCCCGACCAGCTGACTTGCGCCAGCAAATACCGTCGCGCTCATCAGAGCCGCCTCGCCGATGCTGAGGCCGTTCTGCACGGCCACGACGCCGAACAGAATACCGAACGGCGCCGAAGCAATAACGACCGGGGCGGAGCTCTTTACGCCCTCGAAGAATTCTTGCACGCTTCTGGAAGTCATCCGGTTTTGTTCTGCCGTTGTACTTGCCCTTACGTCGGGCTCGAAGCGTGGATGTAGGTCAGCCGGATTGCCAAGTCACATAAATTCGGTTGAGCCAATCATCAGGATTATTGGCCAACCAGCTCGAACCACTGGTCCTCGTCAATCACCTCGATGCCGAGCTCAGTCGCCTGCTTCAGCTTGGAGCCCGCGCCGGGGCCGGCGACGACCAGGTCGGTCTTCTTCGACACCGAGCCAGAAACCTTGGCGCCGAGCCGTTCGGCCATCGCCTTGGCCTCGTCGCGCGACATGCGTTCGAGAGTGCCGGTAAAGACGACCGTTTTGCCGGCGACTGGCGAGGAGATCTCGCCGACAGGCTCTTCATCGAGAGGGGTCACCTGCGCCAGCAGGGCGTCGAGCGCCTGGACGTTGTGCTCCTCCGCGAAGAAGTCGACGAGCGCCTGCGCAACAACCGTGCCGATGCCGTCGATGTCGTTGACCAGCGACTGCCACTGCGCGTTGCCAGGCAGGCCCTTGGCCGCCGGCGGCTCGGCGCTGGTCACGGTCTCGCGCAACGCGTTGAATGACAGGAAGTGGCGCGCGAGACGCTTCGCGTTGGTCTCGCCGACGTGGCGGATGCCAAGTGCGAACAGGAAGCGCGACAGCGACACCTGGCGGCGGTCATCAATCGCCGCATAGAGTTTGCGCACCGAGACGGTTCCGAAGCCGTCGAAGTTTTCGAGCTTCGTCAGGGCGCCTTCCTGCCGCTGCTTGAGCGTGAAGATGTCGGCGGGCGTGCGGATGCACAGCGACGGGTCTTCCTGCGAGAAGAAGAACTCGATCTGTTTTTCGCCCAGCCCCTCGATGTCGAAGGCGTTGCGCGAGACGAAGTGGCGGATGCGCTCCATCGCCTGCGCCGAGCAGATCAGGCCGCCGGTGCAGCGCCAGACCGCCTCGCCCTCCTCGCGCACAGCATGACTGCCGCAGACCGGACAGGTGTGCGGGAACTGGTACGGAGCGGAATCAGCGGGCCGCTTCTCAGGCACGATGTCGAGGATCTGCGGGATCACGTCGCCGGCGCGCTGGACGATCACCGTGTCGCCGACGCGAATGTCCCTGCCCTCGCGGATCGGATTGCCGTCATTGCCGATGCCGCGGATGTAGTCTTCGTTGTGCAACGTCGCGTTGGTGACGACGACGCCGCCAACCGTCACCGGCTCCAGCCGCGCCACTGGCGTCATCGCGCCGGTGCGGCCGACCTGGATGTCGATTCCTTTGAGAACGGTCGTCGCCTTCTCCGCCGGGAACTTGTGGGCGGTCGCCCAGCGCGGGCTGCGCGAGCGGAAGCCGAGCCGTTCCTGCAGGTCGAGGCGGTTCACCTTGTAGACAACGCCGTCGATGTCATAGGGCAGCTCGGCGCGCTGCGCCTCGATCGCCCGGTAGTGCTCCAGCATCTCGTCAGCCGAGCGGCAGATCTTGGTCAGCTCGTTGATCTTGAAGCCCCACGAGCCGATCCGCTGGACTGCTTCGTACTGGGTGGCCGCCAGCGGCTCGCTCGTCTCGCCCCAGGCATAGGCGAAGAATTTCAACGGCCGCCTGCGGGTGACCTCCGGGTCCTTCTGGCGCAGACTGCCAGCCGCGAAGTTGCGCGGATTGGCGAAGGTACGGCCCTGCTCTGCCGCCGCCTTCTCGTTAAGCGCAAGAAAATCGTCGCGGCGCATATAGACCTCGCCGCGCACCTCGACGATTTCCGGCGCATCAGCCGGCAGCTTCTGCGGGATCTCGTCGATCGTGCGAACATTCGCGGTCACGTTCTCGCCGGTCTCGCCGTCGCCGCGCGTTGCGGCCGTCACCAGCTCGCCGCGCTCGTAGCGCAACGACATCGACAGGCCGTCGATCTTCGGCTCGGCGGTGAAGACCAGCTCCTCGCCGCTCGAGAGCGACAGGAAGCGGCGCACAGAAGCAACAAAGTCGCGTGCGTCAGCATCACTGAAGACGTTGTCGAGCGACAACATCGGCCGGGAGTGGCGCACCTGACCAAAGGTACCGGTCGGCGCCGTTCCCACAGCCCGCGAGGGCGAATCCGAGCGGATCAGCTCGGGGAATGCCGCCTCGATCGCTGCATTGCGCAGGCGCAGCTCGTCATAGTCCGCGTCGGAGATGGTCGGCGCGTCTTCCGCGTAATAGCGACGGTCGTGCTCGGCAATCTCGGCCGCGAGCGCGGCGAGTTCCTCAGCGGCCTCCTGCGGCGTGAGTTCTTCGACGGGCTTGCGGGTAATGGACATGGGCGCGAATCCGGCTGCAACTAGGTGCGCTAAAGTAGCGTTGCGGCCGCAGGGCTCAAGCCCTCGGATCAGTTGACCGCCGCGTTCTCCCGTAAGAGTCTGTCAGCAGCCGCACGCGCTTCGTCTGTAATGGTCGCGCCGGCCAGCATGCGGGCGATCTCTTCCTGCCGCGCCTCGCGGGCGAGCGTCTCCACGCCGGTCGCGACCTTGTCGCTGCCGCCCGACTTGGCGATCAGGTAGTGCGAATGCGCGCGTGCCGCGACCTGCGGCGCATGGGTCACCGACAACACCTGAATGCGCTCGGCAAGCCTTGCCAGCCGCTGGCCGATCGCATCCGCCACCGCGCCGCCTACGCCCGTGTCGATTTCGTCGAAGACGAGCGTCGGTGCCGAGCCCCGATCGGCAAGCGCCACCTTGAGTGCCAGCAGGAAGCGCGAAAGCTCGCCGCCCGACGCCACCTTCATGATCGGCCCCGGACGCGTTCCCGGATTGGTCCGGACCCAGAACTCGACCTGGTCGATGCCGCTCTCCGAGCGGTCTTCCGGGTTGGAGGAAATTTCGACGATGAACTCGGCGCGCTCAAGCTTGAGCGCCGGCAGTTCCTTCATCACCGCCTTCGCCAGCTGCGAGGCCGTGCCCTTGCGCAGTTCCGAAAGATGGAGTGCTGCCTCGTCATAGGCCGCGCGTGCCGCAACCGCTTCCTGTTCGAGATGGGCAAGGCGCTCCTCGCCCGCGTCGAGATCGGTGAGGTCGGCCACCATCTTGTCGCGCAGAGCGGCGAGGTCATCGACCTGCACCGAGTGCTTGCGGGCCGCGGCGCGAAGCGCGAACAGGCGTTCTTCCGCATCTTCCAGCGCCTTCGGATCAAACTCGCTGGCGCGCAGCGCGGCGTCGACCGCCTCCTGCGTCGCATCGAGCGAAATCAGCGCCTCGTCGAGAGACTTGATGATGTCATCGAGCAGGCCCGGCGCCTCAGCCGCCTTTCGCTGAAGTCTCCGCAGCAGGCTGGCAAGCTGCGGCACGGCTGAGCTCGGACCGGACAGCACGTCCTGCGCGTCGGTGATATCGGTCGCAATCTTTTCCGCGCGCATCATATGCGCGCGCTTTTCGGCGAGCTCCGACTCCTCGCCCGGTTGCGGCGCAAGTTTTGACAGCTCGTCAACGCAAGAGCGCAGATAGTCCGCTTCGCGCGCCGCTGCCTCGACCCTGGCGCGGTGGCGCGACAGCGCATGTTCTGCGTCACGCCATGCCTGCCACATGCGTGCCAGCGACTGCGCCTGACCGACATGGCCACCGAACGCATCGAGCAATTCACGGTGTGCGGAGGCGTCCACCAGCGCACGGTCGTCGTGCTGGCCGTGGATCTCGACTAGCATGCGGCCAATGCTGCGCAAGAGCGTCACGCTGGCAGGCTGGTCGTTGATGAAGACACGGCTGCGCCCGTCCGCCGACTGAATGCGGCGAAGGATGAGGTCGCCGCCATCGTCGTCAAGGCCGTTTTCCCGTACGGCTTCGCGTGCCGGATGGTTGATCGGTACATTGAATATTGCAGTCACGCTGCCTTGCGTCGCGCCATGACGCACCAGCGAGGCGTCGCCGCGCGCACCAAGTGCGAGGGAGAGCGAATCGAGGAGGATCGACTTGCCGGCGCCCGTTTCACCGGTCAGCACTGACAGGCCCGACGCAAAATCGAGGTCGAGCCGTTCAATCAGAACAATGTCGCGGATCGACAGATGGGCGAGCATCAGGAGCTGAGACCGAAAATGGAGTACCGATTCCCGGAGAAGACCACGACGCGAACAAAAGGTGAAGACCCTCCCGCAGGCAAGTTACCCCGCCCGCGGAAAGATCAGCTTTCCTTGGCGCCGAGCAGCTTGCCAACGCCGCTCAGCCAGGAGCCCTTGTTCTCGCGCGGCTCGAGGCCGCCGGACTGCAGCAGCTTGTAGGTGTCCTTGTACCACTGGCTGTCCGGATAGTTGTGGCCGAGCACCGCTGCCGCAGCCTGTGCTTCCGAAGCAAGGCCCATTGCGAGATAGGTTTCGGCTAGGCGAGCCAGCGCCTCCTCGACATGGCGCGTGTCGGAATACATCTCGACCACGTTGCGGAAGCGCTTGATGGCGCCGACATATTCGCGGCGCTCGAGATAGTAGCGGCCGACCTGCATTTCCTTGCCGGCGAGCTGGTCGCGGGCATAACGGATCTTGGCGTGCGCGTCGTCAACATATTCAGACTCAGGCCAGCGTTCGATCAGCTCGCGCATGGCCTCGGCCGTGCGGCGGGCTTCCTTCTGGTCCTGCGTGACGTCGCGGATCTGGCGGAAATATGAAAGGCCGATCAGGTACTGCGCGTACGCAGCGTCCTCGCTGGTCGGATAAAGCGACACGTAGCGCTGGCCAGCGGTGATAGCTTCTTCGTACTTGGCGGAGCGGTAATTGGTGAACGCGCTCATCAGCAGCGCCTTGCGGGCCGGCTCCGAATAAGGATGCTGGCGGTCGACCGCCTCGAACTTCTTCGCCGCCTCGCCCATCCGGCCGGCATCGAGATTCGCTAGGCCCTGATTGTACAGCTCGTTGGCCGGCTCGACGGTCTCCGCGTAGGAGGCAAGGTCAATATTCTTGTCCGACGCGCAGGCCGAAACCATCAAAGGCAGAACAGCCGCCGCTACTGCCAATGCCAGTCGACGGCGCGGCGAGGCGGTTACAGCTGTATTGAATTCACTCATGACGGGTCTCGCCCCTCTGGCGTGGCTAATCGTACGTCGCGGCAGTCTTAGTCGAACCGCCGTCACTCGGCAACGTTGTCACGACCCAATGGCGCTTTTTTGTGGCGCTGGGGTGGAAAGGACTGGGGAAGAACACGCGTTTCAGATCATCCAGGGCGCGAATGCAGGCCCGTTAACCGCGATCATCTCTGCCTGGCGTCCGATGGCAGGCCGGCGAGCTTCAACGATCTCGTAGGCAGAGCGGTCGCTGAGCAGCGCCTTCAGCGCGTTGGCGTTGAGCTTGTGGCCGCCGCGATAGGAACGGAAGCAGCCAATGAAGCGCGCGCCCGCGAGCGACAGGTCGCCCATGGCGTCCAGCATCTTGTGGCGGACGAACTCATTCGGATAGCGCAGGCCTTCCATGTTCACGACGCGGTGGTCCTCGCCGATCACGACGGAGTTCTCAAGCGACGAGCCGAGAGCGTAGCCAGCGGCCCAAAGACGCTCGACGTCCTTCATGAAGCCGAAAGTGCGCGCCCGCGACACTTCGGTGCGAAACGAATCCGGCGTGACATCCAGCGCGAAGAACTGGCGACCGATGGCCGGCGTCTCGAAGTCGATCTCGATCTCGAAGCGAGTGCGGTCGTGCGGGCGGAATTCTGCCCAAGAGGCACCGTTTTCGATCCGCACGGGCTTCAGGATACGGATGTAGCGGCGACGCACCTGCTGCGTCTGCAGCCCGGCCTGCTCGATCGCCTCGACGAAAGGTGCCGCGCTGCCATCCAGAATCGGCACCTCGTTACCGTCGATCTCGATCAGCACGTTGTCGAGGCCGGCGAAGGTAACGCCCGCCATCAGGTGCTCGACGGTCGCGACGTACGGGCCCTGAATATCACCAAGCACCGTGCACAGGTCGGTATTGCCCACTTCGCTGAAGAGGGCGCGAATCTCGGTCGACTTGCCCGTCTCATCGACGCGGGAAAACACCACGCCGGTATCCGGATCGGCCGGAATGAAATGAACCGTAACTGGCTTGCCGCTGTGAACACCAACGCCGGATAGTGATACGCGCGACTTGAGCGTCGTCTGGTAGTCGTACAACTCGATCCCCATTTTTCGCCCCGAAATGCCGCTGCGCCAGCCTGGCGCTGCTAAACGACGATTGAGCCCTCATCCCCATGCGCTCACCGTCAGCGGATGCTGCGGAAAATAGCTATCGCACCTCCGCGAACCAAATCACTGTTTCTTTCCCGCTGTTACGCTCGATAACAAAACGTTAACGGCGGTAATCGCGTGGAAATACGGGCGCTTGCCGGCAATTGCCGCTGCCGCGTATAAACAAAAGGCGGGTGCCTGAGCACCCGCCTTTCTTCCTTCAATCCGTAGATCGTGATCAGTTTGCCTGGCGGCGGAGGAATGCTGGGATGTCCAGCTGATCCTCTTCCTGGTGCACGCGCGGCTGAACCGACATGCGGCCCTGGTCATCGAGCTGGCCACGACGCGGCGCATAGAGCTGGGCGTCGGCGCGGCGGTTAGCTTCCGGAGCCGGCTGGCGCAGGCGCGGCTCGCGCGGCTGTGCCGGCTGCAAGCGGGCAGGCTCTTCCTCGCGGCGCGACGACAGGCCGGCGGTCAGGCGCTTCAGCAGACCCATCGGACCGCGGTCCTCGTGGTCAGCCTGCGGCTGCGGAGCGCGGGCAGCCTCGATCTCGGCACGTGCGACCGGCGGGAAGTCCTCGACGCGCGGCATGCGCGGCTGGGCGACTTCCACCTGCGGAGCCGGAGCCTCGACGCGGGCCGGAGACGGCTGCGGAGCGGCGACCGGTGCTGCGGGAGCAACCGGGGCGACTGCGACCGGCTGCTCGACCGGCGGCTGCTTGAACAGGTTGCTCGACGGACGGAACTCCTGGGTCGGTTGCTGGACCGGAGCCGGAGCAGCAACCGGGGCTGCCGGAGCGGCGGCAGCGGCGAGCTCGGCATTGGCCTCGGCGACGCGGATTGCCTCGGTGACCGGATCTGCGGCGCGCGGAGCAGCCTCGGCGACCGGAGCCGGTGCCGGAGCGACAGGAGAGGTGCGAACCTCGACCGGACGCTGCTGCTGGACCTGAGCGACCGGGCGCTGCACCGGCTGCTGGCGAACCATGATCGGCGGCGTGTTGATCTCGGCTGCCGACTTGTCGATGCCGGTGGCGACGACCGACACGCGGATGACGCCCTCGAGCTCCTCGTCGAAGGTCGCGCCGAGGATGATGTTGGCATCCGGGTCGACTTCCTCGCGGATGCGGGTCGCAGCCTCGTCGACTTCGAACAGGGTCAGGTCGCGGCCGCCGGTGATCGAGATCAGCAGGCCCTTCGCGCCCTTCATCGAGGTCTCGTCGAGCAGCGGGTTGGCGATCGCAGCCTCGGCAGCGGCCATCGCGCGGCCCTCACCCGAAGCTTCGCCGGTGCCCATCATCGCCTTGCCCATCTCGCGCATGACCGAGCGGACGTCAGCGAAGTCGAGGTTGATGAGGCCTTCCTTGACCATCAGGTCGGTGATGCAGGCAACGCCCGAATAGAGCACCTGGTCGGCCATCGCGAATGCGTCGGCGAAGGTGGTCTTGTCGTTGGCGATGCGGAAAAGGTTCTGGTTCGGAATGACGATCAGCGTGTCGACGTTCTTCTGCAGTTCCTCGATGCCCATGTCCGCGGTCTTCATGCGGCGGGCGCCTTCGAAGTGGAACGGCTTGGTGACGACGCCGACGGTCAGGATGCCCTTCTCGCGAGCAGCGCGGGCAACGACCGGAGCCGCACCGGTGCCGGTGCCGCCGCCCATGCCGGCGGTGACGAAGCACATGTGGGTGTTCGACAGGTGGTCGATGATCTCGTCGAGGCATTCCTCAGCCGCCGCACGGCCGACTTCAGGCTGCGAGCCGGCACCGAGACCCTCGGTGACATGCGCGCCGAGCTGGATGAGGCGCTCGGCCTTCGACATGGTGAGGGCCTGAGCGTCGGTGTTGGCGACAACAAACTCGACGCCGCGCAGGCCGGCGGTGATCATGTTGTTGACGGCGTTGCCGCCACCGCCGCCAACACCGAAGACGGTGATGCGCGGCTTGAGCTCGGTGATGTCCGGCTTCTGCAGATTGATGGTCATTGTCCTCGTCCTTTTACCTTTTCCCGCTGCTCGCCGCCGCGGAGCACGGGGTCGCCCCCGTTGTTCCTAAAAACTCTCTCGCAACCACTGACTGACACGCTGAAGCCGGCCACCGGTGCCAGTGGCACGGAAAGGTAGTCCACCCCCCTTCCCGTTTCGGCTCTCGAAACCCGCCATCTGCGGGTAGATCAGGAGGCCAACCGTCGTCGCAAACGCCGGTCCCTTCGCGGCCTCCGGAAGACCCGTTACACCGAGCGGCCGCCCCAGCCGCACGTTACGGGCCAGTATCCGCCGCGCCGCCTCGGGCAGACCCGCAAGCTGGCTTGCACCGCCGGTCAGCACGACACGCTTGCCGACGACCCCGCCGAAACCAGACTTGTTCAGCCGGTCGCGTACGAGTTCCAGCGTCTCCTCGACGCGGGCGCGGATGATCTTGTTCATGATGGCGCGCGGCGCCTGCTGCGGCGCCTCGCCATCCTCCGGATTCATCGGGTAGACCGTGACCATGTCGCGGTCGTCGCCTGTCGCCGGGAGCGCCGAGCCATGCATGACCTTGAGGCGTTCGGCATATTCGCGGCGCGTCGACAGGCCCTTAGCGAGGTCCATTGTGACATGGCTGCCGCCGATCGGAATGACTTCCGCGTGCACGAACTTTCCTTCGGCGAAGATCGAGATCGTCGTCGTGCCGCCGCCCATGTCAACGCAGGCCGCGCCCATCTCCGCCTCGTCATCGACGAGCGCGGCAAGGCCGCTGGCATAGGGGGTCGCCACCATGCGCTCGACCGACAGGTGCGCGCGGTTAACGCAAAGCTCAAGGTTGCGCAGCGGTGCCGCATCCGCGGTCAGCACATGCATGTCGACGCCGAGCACGTCGCCGATCATGCCGGACGGGTCGCGCACGCCACGCTCGGCATCGAGCGAGAAGCCGATTGGCAGCGAATGGATCACCTCACGCTCGGCGCGCATTGCCTGCTTTGCGCCAGCCGCGAGAACCCGCTTGATATCGGAAGGTCCGGCCTCGTGACCGCCGAGATTGACTGTCGAGGAGAACACGGTGCTGGACAGACGGCCCGCGGAGACGTTGACGAACAGCGACTCGACGGTGAGGCCAGCCATGCGCTCGGCGGCATCGACAGCAAGGCGGATCGCCTGTTCGGCCTGATCGAGATCGACGATTACGCCGGATTTCACGCCCATCGACTTCTGGTGGCCGATGCCGATGACCTTGACCTTGTGGGTGCGCCCCGGAAGCCGCTCGCTTTCCTCGCAGGGCTTCAGGCGACCGACGACACAGCACACCTTGGTCGAGCCAATGTCGAGCACGGTGACGATACCGGAGCGGCCCGCCGAAACATCAGATTTACCGCGCAGCCAGCTCATACACGACGCTCCGCAGGACGATAATGCTTGCCAAGGCGCTCCTTCATCACCGCCTCGCGCGCCGTCGCCGCATCCGGCGACAACTTCACGACCAGGCGGTCAGGGAAGCGCATGTCGACGATCTGGACGTCGCGAGCCAGCAGACCGTGCTGCTGGTCGAGTTCGATGAGATCGCGAAGGGCTACGTCAACGCCATTCTCGGGCAGCTTGACGGTAAGACCATTGTCGAAGCGCAGGTCCCAGCGGCGCTCGGACACGCGCACATAGCCGCGCACGCGCTGCGCCAGACCAGGAACCTGGGCAACCTGGGAGATGAAAGCCTTGGCCTCCTCGGCTGCACCGCTACCGACCACGAGCGGCAGCGTCAGGTGGCGTGTGCCCGCGAGCGGAGCGATGACCTTGCCATCTTCCTCGATCAGGGACAGCAGGCTGCCGCGCTGCCAGATCGCGAACGGCTTGCGCTCGGTGACAGCAACCTCGAGGGTGGCGGGATAAACCTTGCGCACCTCGGCACTTTGGATCCACGGCAACGTCTCGATGCGCTTGCGCGCCCCTTCCGCATCGAAGCCGATCAGAGAGGTATAGCCGTCGAGGCCGACGCGGTCGAAAATATCGACGTCGGACGTCTCGACATTGCCGACAACGCGAATCTCCTCGATCGCAAAACCGGTGCGCGCGGTGACAGCCTGCACAACAGTGGAGGTATGACCACCCGCGACCATGCCATAGGCAGAAAAACCACCAACCAGCGCCGCAGACAGCGCCAGCATCAAGAACGGCGGAGCTTCAACTTCGCCCGCGACGAAGCGCGAGACGAAACGCGCCGGCCTGCGCATCATGCGCGGCAGCACGAACCCGCCATCACGTCGCCCGGCCCTCAACGCAAACAAGACGCGTCCTCCACCATCCAACTCAACAATTCACCAAATGTATATCCCGCTTCCGCGGCTAGCTCTGGCACCAGGGACGTCGGCGTCATGCCGGGTTGCGTGTTCACTTCCAGCCAGATCAGCTCGCCATTTTCGGAATAGCGGTCGTCGAAGCGGAAGTCGGAACGCGATACGCCGCGACATCCAATTGCCTGATGTGCCTTCAGAGCCAGTGTCTGTATTTTTTGGTAAATAAACGGTGAAACTTTCGCGGGGCATTCGTGTTTTGACCCACCGGCAGCGTATTTTGCGTCGTAGTCGTAGAACGCCCCACCCAGGGGAATGATCTCGGTGACGCCCAGCGGGCGATCGCCCATCACCGCACAGGTCAGCTCGCGACCATAGACGTAGCGCTCGACCATGACGGTATCGCCGTATTTCCAGTCCTCGGAGCGCAGCACCTGGGGCGGATGCGCCTGGTCTTCCTTGACGATGACGACGCCGAAGCTCGACCCCTCGTTAACCGGCTTCACCACATAGGGAGCCGGCATCGGGTGCTCGTTTCCGATGTCGAATCGATTCACGACCATCGATTCGGCAACCGGCACACCGGCAGCCTTGACCACCTTCTTGGCCTGGTCCTTGTTCATCGCCAGCGCCGAGGCGAGTACGCCTGAATGCGTGTAGGGAATCTCGAGGTATTCGAGGATGCCCTGGATCGTGCCGTCCTCACCGAACGGACCATGCAGCGCGTTGAAGGCTACGTCTGGCTTCAGCTCCGCAAGCACCGACGCGACATCCCGGCCAACATCGACCCTACTGACCCGGTAGCCCTCGGCCTCGAGAGCATCTGCGCAGGCATTTCCGGAAGAAAGCGAAACCGGCCGCTCTGAGGAAAAACCGCCCATGAGAACGGCTACGTGCTTTCTCGTCATGCCCGGTAATCCCCTCTTCCGCCGGCCGCATTCCAGCGTTTCGCAGAGTTGAGTCGGAGTCATCCAGCGGCTGCAGCCGCCAGCATCTCGAACACGCTCGACTCAAATCAGGAAACGATTCGTCCTTAAGGAATCAGAGGTTGGATTCCGTGGCAAGACCTTGAGATTCAGGAAGGATTCACAAATCGATACATTTTTAGGTATCGGCTGGAACGTAAGGTAAACACGCAAAGGGCGAGCCGTTTGGCCCGCCCTTATCAGGTGTCTGAAAAGACTTGAAAATGCCTCAGGCGGTCTCGCCCAGGAACTCCTTCACCTCGCGGCCGGGCAAAAATTCACCGACGCGCTTGATCTCCCATTCGAGGCGGATGCCGGAATTGGCGAGCACCTTCGCGCGCACCGTCTCGCCGAGAAGTTCGAGGTCGTAGCCGGTCGCGGTGCCGGTATTGATCATGAAGTTGCAGTGCATCTCCGACATCTGCGCGCCACCAATGGTGAGGCCGCGCGCGCCGGCCTTGTCGACCTCCTTCCAAGCGGAAGTGCCTTCCGGGTTCTTGAAGGTCGAACCACCGGTCTTCTCGCGGATAGGCTGCACCGTCTCGCGATGGTTCTGCACCGCATCCATCTCGGCGCGGATCTTTTCAGGGTCTTCAGGATAGCCCTCAAACTCAGCGCTGACGAAGATCAGGTCCTTTGAAACCGAAGAGTGCCGGTAGGCGTAGCCCATCTCCGCCTTGGTGAAGAGATGGATCTTGCCCTTCCGGTCGACCGCGCGCACGGACACGACGCGCTCACGCGTCTCGACGCCATTGGCACCCGCGTTCATGCGCAGCGCACCGCCGATCGATCCCGGAATTCCGTGGTAGAAGTGGAAGCCACCGAGGCCAGCCTCAAGCGCGGCAGCGGCAAGGCGCTTGTCGGGGACGGCAGCTCCGGCCCGCAGCCGGTTACCGCCCAGATACTCGACGCTGCCAAAACCCTTCGCGGAGAGGCGGATGACAACGCCGCGAATGCCGCCTTCACGCACCAGCAAGTTCGAGCCGACACCGACTACCAGCACCGGAACATCCTCCGGCAGCACCTTCAGGAAGGCCGCGAGATCGTCCTCGTCGGCTGGCTGGAACATCAGGTCGGCCGGGCCGCCGGCACGGAACCAGGTGATGGCGTCCATCGGCGCGTCGGGCGTCAGCCGGCCGCGAATGCCGGCGACAGCATCGCCCAGCCGCGCGAGAAGCTCGGTACCCATGCTCATTGCGCGGCGAGCTCGCCCGGAAGGGCATAGGCCCACTGGGTGATGTTGCCAGCACCCAACATGACGACGAAGTCGCCCGGCTCCGCCATTTCCTTGACCAGCGGCGCGATCGCGGCGGCACCTTCGATGTAGCGCGCGTCACGGTGGCCGCCGGCACGGATGCGGGCGACCAGCGCCTCGGAGGTGATGCCCTCGATCGGATCCTCGCCTGCCGCATAGACGGGCGCGACCATGATGGTGTCGGCGTCGTTGAAGCAGGAGGCGAAATCGTCGAACAGGTCCCGCAGGCGCGTAAAGCGGTGCGGCTGAGCGATGGCAATTACTTTGCCCTTGCAGGCAGAGCGCGCCGCCTTCAGCACGGCTTTGATCTCGACCGGATGGTGTCCGTAGTCATCGAACACCTCAACGCCGTTCCACGAGCCCGTACGGGTGAAGCGGCGCTTCACGCCACCGAACGAGGCGAGACCTGCGCGGATGGCATCCGGCCCGATCCCGAGCTGGTGAGCGACGGTGATGGCGGCCGTGGCGTTGGAGATGTTGTGCTTGCCCGGCATCGGGAGACGCAGGCCTTCGATCGTCGTCTCGGTGCCCTGCTTGCGGTCGCGGATCACCACGTCGAACTCCGAGACCACGCCGTCCATGCGGACGTTGCTGAAGCGCACGTCCGCCTGCTTGTTCTCGCCATAGGTGATGACACGGCGGTCCTCGATCTTGGACACCAGCGCCTGCACCTCGGGATGGTCGATGCACATGACGCCGAAGCCGTAGAACGGCACGTTCTCGACGAACTGGCGGAAGGCGTCACGCACCTTGTCGAACGAGCCGTAATGGTCGAGGTGCTCAGGATCAATGTTGGTGACGATGGCGATGTCGGCCGGCAGCTTCAGGAAAGTGCCGTCGCTCTCGTCAGCCTCGGCGACCATCCAGTCGCCCTGGCCCATGCGGGCGTTGGTGCCATAGGCGTTGATGATGCCGCCATTGACGACGGTGGGGTCGAGCCCGCCGGCGTCGAGCAGTGCCGCGACCATCGAAGTGGTGGTCGTCTTGCCGTGCGTGCCGCCGATCGCGATCGCATTGCGGAATCGCATGATCTCGGCCAGCATTTCGGCACGGCGCACAACCGGCAGCAGCTTCTCGCGGGCGGCGATCAGCTCCGGGTTGTTCTTCTTGACGGCAGAGGACACGACGATAACCTCGGCTGAGCCAAGGTTTTCAGCCTTGTGGCCGACCATGCACTCGATGCCCTTCTCGCGCAGGCGCTGGACGTTCTGGCTGTCGGCCTGGTCGGAGCCCTGCACCTTGTAGCCAAGCGTGTGCAGCACCTCTGCGATGCCGCTCATGCCGATGCCGCCGATGCCAATGAAATGCACGACGCCGATTGTCTGCGGCATCTTCATGCGCGCATCCTTCCCTTAAATGCTTCCACGGATTCGCCCGATGCAATAGCCTCCACGAGGTCGGCAAGCAACTGCGTCGCATCGGGCTTGCCAACACTGCGCGCTGCCGCAGCAATTTTCGAGCAGTCTGCGGGACTGGTCATGTAGTGCGAAAGTTTTTCCGCAAGCACATCTGCCGAAAGCGACGCCTGCGGACAGACTTCGGCGCCGCCGACTGCCGCAAGGGAAGCTGCATTGGCCGCCTGATCGTGATCGAGCGCGTGCGGATACGGGACGAGTATTGCCGGACGGCCTACGGCAGCCACTTCCGACACCGTCGACGCACCCGACCGCGAAATCACCAGATGCGCATTGGCGATGCGTGCAGCCATGTCGGTGAAGAACGGCGCCACCTCAGCGGGGACGCCAAGCTCGGCATAAGCCTTGCGAACGGCCGCCTCGTCTTCCGGCCGCGCCTGCTGGGTGACCTTCAGCCGTGCGCGAAGTTCTGGCGGCAGCTTGCGGATTGCGCCCGGAATAGCGTCGGAGAAGAACTGCGCACCCTGACTACCGCCAAACACCAGCAGGCGGAATTCACCGCTTTCCGCAGACGGCTCGTAAGGGATTTTCGCCGCTTCGATGACGGCCGGGCGGACAGGGTTGCCGGTGGTCACGGTCTTGGCGGCATAGACCCCGCCGCTCTGCGGCAGGAAGCCGCCGGCGACCGCGGAGACGCGCGCGGCCAGCGCCTTGTTAGCGCGGCCCATGACCGCGTTCTGCTCATGGATCAGGGTCGGCACGCCCTGCCTGGTCGCCGCCCACACCGGCGGTAGCGTCGGATAGCCGCCAAAGCCCACGACCACCTTCGGCCGCATCTCGCGGATGATCTGTCCCGCCTGACGTGCGCCCGACCAGATCGACCAGAATGCGCGCGCAAGCGACAGAGGGTTCTTGGAGCCGATGGTGGCCGACGAGATCTGGTGGATCGCGGCAGCCGGGAACGAGCCGGCAAAGCGGCCCGCGCGGTTGTCGGTGGCAAGGTGAACCTGCCAGCCGCGCGCGGTCAGCTCATGCGCCAGCGCCTCGGCCGGAAAGACATGGCCGCCAGTACCGCCGGCGGCCAGGAGAATCGTACCAGCGCTCATGGTTACTCCGCAGGCTGGATCTGGCGCCTGTAGGGCGAACCGCTGATCGTCAGGCGTTTGAGCGGATCGCGGCGGGTGAGCGCCAGCACCATGCCCATCGAGATCGCCATCGCCACCAGCGACGAGCCGCCATAGGAGATAAACGGAAGCGTCATGCCCTTCGCCGGCAGCAGGTGCAGGTTCACGCCCATGTTGATGATCGACTGCAGGCCGAACAGGACGACGAGGCCGCCGACCGCGTAGCGCGAGAAATCGTCCTTGTCCTGCATCGCCTTCGACAGGCCGCGCAGCACGACGAAGGCGAATAGCGCTGCAATCAGCATGCAGGCGACGATCCCGAACTCCTCGCCTGCGACCGAGAAGATGAAGTCGGTATGGCTGTCCGGCAGGATGCGCTTGACGGTGCCCTCACCCGGCCCCTGCCCGAGCCAGCCGCCACGCAGCAGCGCCTCGCGGCCCATGTCGACCTGGAAGGTGTCGCCCTCACCCGTGAGGAAGCGGTCGATACGGCCAGCCACGTGCGGGAAGACGAAGTAGGCGCCGAAGCCGATGCAAGCGGCAGCGCCGCCGAGCACGATGATCCAGAACCACGGCAGGCCGGCCATGAAGAACATCACGCCCCAGGTGGCCATGACCAGGAGCGTCTGGCCGAGGTCCGGCTGTGCGATCAGCAGTGCCAGCACAAGGCCGAGCAGGATCATGGCGAACAGATTTCCGGGAATGTCCGAGCGGCGGCCCTGCTCCGCAAACAGCCAGGCACAGATGACGACGAAGCCGGGCTTCATGTACTCCGACGGCTGGATCGAGATGCCGGCTACCTGCACCCAACGGCGGGAGCCCTTGACCTCGACGCCGAAGTAGAGCGCGACCACCATCAGCACCAGCGAGCCGAGCAGGATGAACAGTGCGAGCCTTCGCACCTGCCGGGCATTGAAGAACGAGACCACCAGCATCGCGGCGATGGCCGGGATCATGAAGATGAACTGGCGGGTGACGAAGTGGTAGCTTTCAAGCCCGATGCGCTCTGCGACCGCCGGAGACGCCGCGAACGAGAGAACCAGCCCAAGGCCCATCAGCGACAGGAAGGCCGAGAGGAACCATCGATCGATCGTCCACCACCAGTTGGCGACCGGGCCTCTGTCGACACGACTGACCATCAGCGTTTCCCTCCCGCGGGTTTCACATCCCCAAGCGCCAGCACCGCCTGTCGGAAGGCGTCGCCGCGCACTTCAAAGTTCCGGAACTGGTCGAAGCTGGCGCAAGCGGGCGAGAGGAGAACGACGGCCTCGTCGCCCTCGTCACGGGCGGCATCCGCCGCCGCGCGCTCGACTGCCGTCACCAGCGTGCCTGAGATCTCGTAGGGAACCGCAGTGCCAAGGGTCGCCGCGAAGGCCGGAGCGGCCTCGCCGATCAGGTACGCCTTGGCGATGCGGGAAAAATAGGGGTGGAGCGAGGTGATCCCGCCTTCCTTCGGCAGGCCACCCGCAATCCAGTAGATGCGCGGGAAACTCGACAGGGCCGGAGCGGCCGCATCGGCGTTGGTTGCCTTGGAGTCGTTGACAAAGAGCACCTTGCCCTTCCGGCCAACCTGCTCCATGCGATGCGCGAGGCCCGGGAAGCTTTCGATGCCGGCCTGGATCTCCTCCACCTTCAGCCCGACCTTGAGGCAGGCGGCAACGGCTGCAAGCGCGTTCTGCGCGTTGTGCTGGCCGCGCAGCGAGCCGACGCCGTCGAGCGAAATGATCTGCTTCTTCGTACCGCCGCGGACCTGGATGAGCGAGGCGCCCTCGGCATAGAGGCCCTCGGTGACCGCGAGGCGCTTGGAGATGCGCACGACATCCTTGCCGGCGCGCTCGAGCCGGTCGGCAATCTGCGAGGTAAAGCTGTCATCGACGCCGACGATGGCGTTGTCGCTGCCGGCGACCAGCCGCTCCTTGATCTCGGCGTAGTGCTGCATCGTGCCGTGCCGGTCGAGATGATCCGGCGTCAGGTTGAGCAGGATGCCGGCGGTCGGCGCGAGCGAAGGTGCAAGGTCGATCTGGTAGGACGAGCACTCGACCACATAGTGGCGACCATCGACCGGGGCCTCGAGCGTCATGATGGCGCGGCCGATGTTGCCGCCCATCTGCACGTCCCTGCCAGCGCTGGCGAGGATATGCGCGATCAGCGCCGTCGTGGTCGACTTTCCATTGGTGCCAGTAATGGCGATGAGCGGCGCATTCGGAGCGCGCGCCGCCCGCTCGCGGCAGAACATCTCGACGTCGCCGATAATCTCGACGCTGGCAGCCTTGGCAAGATCGACGGTCCAGTGCGGCTTTGGGTGCGTGAGCGGCACGCCCGGTGACAGGATCAGCGACGAGAACGCCGACCAGTCCGCATGCGAAAGGTCGCCGACCGGCACGCCTTCGGCGCGAGCCTTCTCGACGCTGTCTGGGTTGTCGTCCCAGGCAAGGACCTCGGCTCCACCCAGGATCAGCGCCTTGGCGGTCGCGAGACCGGAACCGCCAAGTCCGAACAGGGCGACCTTGCGGTCCTTGAAGGTTGAAGCCGGGATCATTCTTTACCTCAACTTCAGGGTCGACAGCCCGATCAGGGCGAGCATCACGGCGATGATCCAGAAGCGGATCACGACCTGGCTCTCGGTCCAGCCCAGCTTTTCGAAATGGTGGTGGATCGGCGCCATCAGGAACACGCGCTTGCCGGTCAGCTTGAACCAGGCGACCTGGATGATCACCGACATGATCTCGACGACGAACAGGCCGCCGATGATGGCGAGAACGATCTCGTGCTTGGAGGCAACCGCAACCGCGCCAATCAGGCCGCCGAGCGCCAGCGAGCCGGTGTCGCCCATGAAGATTGCCGCAGGCGGCGCGTTGAACCAGAGGAAGCCGAGGCCAGCGCCGATCACGGCGCCGAGCACGACCGACAGCTCCCCGGTGCCCGGGGTGAAGTGGATCTGCAGGTAGTCGGCAAACACGGCGTTACCGGACAGGTAAGCGATCACGCCGAAGGAAGCGGCGGCGACCATGACCGGCACGATGGCAAGGCCGTCGAGGCCATCCGTCATGTTCACGGCATTGCCCGCGCCCACCATGACGAATGCACCGAACGGGATGAAGAAAATGCCGAGGTTGATGACGAAGTCCTTCACGAACGGGAACGTCACCGACGATGAGAACGGTTCGTTACCGACGCTCATGATGACCCAGGCGGCGATGCCGGCGACAACAAACTCGGCGGCAAGGCGCGCCTTGCCCGAAAAGCCGAGGTGCGACTGCTTGGTGACCTTCAGGTAGTCGTCATAGAAGCCGATGGCGCCGAAGCAGAGCGTGACCATCATCACGACCCAGACGAGCGGGCTCATGAGGTTGCCCCACAAAAGCACCGAACCGATGATGCCAACCAGCATCATCAGGCCGCCCATGGTCGGCGTTCCGGCCTTCTTGAAGTGCGTCTGCGGACCGTCCGCGCGGATTGGCTGGCCCTTGCCCTGGCGCAGACGGAGTGAGTCGATAATCGCGGGGCCAAACATGAAGACGATCAGCGCCGAGGTGATCAGCGCGCCGCCGGTCCGGAAGGTAATGTAACGAAAGACGTTGAGCGCCGAGATCTGGTCGGCGAGTCCAACGAGCAGCATCAGCATTCGACTAGTTTCCTCGCGAACCGATCAGGCTTCAGTTTCAGTTGAAGGGGCAGCGGGTGCCGCCGGAAATTGCTTGAGAAGGGCGGCGACCAGCTTGGAGAAGCCGATGCCGTTGGAAGACTTGACCACGACGACGTCGCCCGGGCGCACGGTCTCGAGAACGGCGGGAGTCAGTTCGGCGACGCCGGGGTATTGATGCGCCATGCCAGGCGAAAGGCGGGCCGAGAGCGCCGCCATCTCGTTTCCGGCGAGGAACACGATATCCGCGCCCGAGACCTCGACTGGCTCGGCGAGCTCGGCGTGGAGGTCTTGCGAATACTGGCCGAGCTCGAGCATATCACCGAGGACGGCAATGCGGCGACCGCCCTCACCCACCGGCGCGACTCGCAGCAGGTCGAGCGCAGCGCGCATCGAAGCGGGGTTCGCGTTGTAGCTCTCATCGATCAGCAGGAAATCGCCGCCGTCAGGGTGTGCGAGGCGATGGCGGCGGCCGCGGCCGGGTTCCGGCTGCAGGTTCGCCAGCGCACCGGCAACCTTGGTCACGTCCGCACCTGAAAGGTATGAGGCACCAAGGACAGCGATCGCGTTCTGCGCCATGTGGCGGCCCGGAGCACCGATGCGAACCGGAAACTCCTTGCCGGCCATCTTGGCGACGATCTCGGCCCCCGTCGCGTCCTGAACCCAGTCGACGAGGCGGAAGGTGGCGCGCTGGTGCTCGCCGAAGCTCCAAACATGCTGCAGGCCCGCCTCGCGCGCCGCGGTGTCGAGCCGCTTCCACATCGCGTCGTCGCGGTTGATCAGCCCGTGCCCGCCCTTCTCGACGCCCTCGAAGATCTCCGCCTTGGCATCAGCGATTTCTTCCAGACTGGAGAAGTGGCCGAGATGGGCGGCGGCGATCAGCGTCACCATCGCGATATGCGGGCGCACCATCTTCACCAGCGGGCGGATCTCGCCCGGATGGTTCATGCCGATCTCGAAGATGGCAAAGTCAGTGTCCTCGGCCATGCGCGCCAGCGTCAGCGGCACGCCCCAATGGTTGTTGAACGACTTGTCCGACGCGTGCACCTTGCCGCAGACCGACAGGCCGAGACGCAGCGCTTCCTTGGTCGTCGTCTTGCCCGCCGAACCGGTTACGGCGATGACGCGGGCGCGTGAGCGGGCACGGGCGGCAATGCCAGCGGCTTCGAGCGCGCGCAGCACGTCCGGCACGATGATCATTGGCGAGGTGATGCGGCCGAGCGCAGGCAGCTTCTGCTCGGAGACGACCAGCAGTCCGGCCCCCGCCTTCACGGCTGCGGTCGCAAAGTCGTGGCCGTCGTGCAGGTCGCCCTTGATGGCGAAGAACGCTTCGCCCGGCTTCAGCGTGCGGCTGTCGATCGAAATACCGGTGATGCCCTCTGGCAGATTGCCGAGGGGCCGTCCGCCCATTGCGTTGCAAAGAACTTCGGACTTCCAGAGCCAGCTCATGCGGCCAGCTCCCGCAGCGCGGCACGAACCTCCTCGTGATCGGAGAACGGCAGCGTCTGGCTCCCGATGGTCTGTCCTTCTTCGTGGCCCTTGCCGGCGACGATCAGCGTATCCCCTGCCCGCAGCATGGCGACTGCCTCGCGGATTGCCTTGCGGCGGTCGCCGATCTCGATGGCGCCGGGTGCTGCGGCAAGGATCTCGGCGCGGATCGCGGCCGGGTCCTCGGTGCGCGGATTATCATCGGTGACGATGCGCACATCGGCGAGGCGCGTGGCGATCTCGCCCATGATCGGGCGTTTGCCGCGATCGCGGTCGCCACCACAACCGAAGACGACGACGATGCGGCCGGTGGTAAACGGGCGCACGGCCGTCAGCACATTTTCTAAGGCTTCCGGCTTGTGGGCATAGTCGACATAGACCGGCGCGCCTTCCTTCGTGGTACCGACCAGCTCGAGGCGACCCGAGGCGCCCTTGAGGTGTTCGAGGGCTGCTAGAGCTTTGCCAGCAGGAACGCCGGTCGCAATGGCAAGGCCGGCGGCAACCAGCGCGTTGGAAACCTGGAAGTCGCCTGCCAGCGGCAGGTCAATTTCGAAAAGCTCGCCGCCGGCGACAATCTCAGCTCGCTGGCGATGACGCTCGTGCTCGACGCGCTTGAGTTCAAGGAAACTGCCCGAGCGGCCGACGGTGAGGACTTTAAGCCCTGCATCGCGCGCAACGGCAATCGTCCGTTCGGACCAGGCGTCATCGGCGAAGATGACCGCTGGCGCGCCGGCAGGAAGCAGCTCGCGGAACAGACGCATCTTGGCGGCGTGATATTCCTCGACCGTCGGGTGGTAGTCCATATGATCACGGCCGAGGTTGGTGAACCCGGCCGCTGCAAGCTTCACGCCGTCGAGGCGGTGCTGGTCGAGCCCATGGCTCGACGCCTCCATAGAGGCATGGGTGACGCCGGATGCAGCAAGTTCCGAAAGGAGCTTGTGGAGGGCAATCGGATCAGGTGTCGTCAGCGAACCGTATTCCTCGCGGCCCGGAGCCGTCACGCCCGTCGTGCCGATCGAGGCGGCTGCGAAGCCGGCATGCGCCCAGATCTGGCGGGTGAAGGATGCAACGGAAGTCTTGCCACTGGTGCCGGTTACGGCAACCATCGTCTGCGGCTGCGCGCCGTAAAACTCGGCTGCGATCAGCGCCAGCGCGCGGCGCGGATCCTCGACCTCGATGACAGGTACGTCCAGCTTCTGCGAGATCGCGCCAGCCCGTGCTAGAACGGCAGCCGCACCGCGGCGGATCGCGTCCGCGACGAACGCGGTTCCATCAGCCTTGGTACCGGGCAGCGCGGCGAACAGGAATCCCGGCTCGACACGGCGCGAGTCCGAGGCGATCCCCGCAATCTCCACCCCGTCCGGGAGCGGCGAGTGCGGGAGAACACCGGATATCTGGTTAAGCTTCATCGCTTCTGATCGGTCCGTTAGTTGGACGCCCCTGTCCTGCGAGAATCAATGAGAGGATACGAGCAGGGCATTACTTTCATGGCCGAAATCGGGCTTCACGCCAAGCAGAGTGGCGGAACGGCGGATAATGTTGCCGACCATGACGGTAGTATTCAGGCCCGCAGTCGCACCAACACCGGGCTTTTCCGGCTGCGGCTCGTCAAGAACAGCCAGCACGATGTAGTCCGGATCATTCACAGGAAATGCGCCGACGAACGCGTTGAAGCGCTTGTTCGAGGAGTAGCGTCCGTTGACCACCTTCTCGGCCGTACCGGTCTTGCCGCCGACGAAGTAGCCCGGCACTTCGGCGCGCTTGCCCGATCCGACCTCGACGTTCTGGCGATAGAGGTAGCGCATCATGTCGCTGGTCTTGGGATTGATGACCTGCTTGGCGACGGCGGCGGTCTCGTCCTCGGTGCGAGGCAGGAAGGTCGGCTGGATCAGCTTGCCGCCATTGACCAGGGCGGCAGCGGCGACGGCCGTCTGCAGCGGCGTGGTGGCGACGCCGTGGCCGAAGGAGATCGTGATCTGGTGGATGCGCTTCCAGACTGACGGCTCGGTCGGGCGGGCGACCTCCGGCAGCTCGGTCTCCATGCGGTCGAGCAGGCCGAGGCGGTGGAAGAACTCGCGGTGATGGTCGATGCTGACAGTCTCGGCCATGCGGGCCGTGCCGATGTTCGACGAGTAGATGAAGACTTCCGGAACCGTGAGCACGCGATTCTTGCCGTGGAAGTCGCGGATGGTGTGGCGGCCGATCTGGATCGGACGGGTCGCGTCGAAACGGCTGTTGAGGTTAGCCTTCCCGGCATCGAGCGCCATCGCGACGGTGAAGCCCTTGAAGGTCGAGCCCATCTCGTACACGCCGGCTGACATGCGGTTGAGGCGGTCCTTCTCGTGCGCGTTATAGGGATTGTTCGGATCGAAGTCCGGCACCGATGCCATGGCGAGCACTTCGCCGGTACGTGCATTCAGGACAACCGCGCCCGCTGCGATCGCCTTGTAGCGCTCCATCGCCTGCTCAAGCTCGTCACGCACGATGTGCTGGACGCGCAGATCGATCGACAGGCGGACCGGCTCAAGGTCCTTTGGCAGGGCAAGTCCGGCCTCCTGCAGGTCGGACAGGCCCTGGTCGTCGATGAACTTTTCCATGCCGGCGATGCCCTTGTTGTCGATGTTGACAAGGCCGACGATGTGCGCGGCGGTCGGGCCGCCCGGATAGAAGCGACGCTTCTCGGTGCGGAAGCCGATGCCCGGAATGCCCAGCTGCATGATTGCCTGCTGCTGGCTCGGCGACAGCTGGCGGCGCAGCCAGATGAAGCCCGCATTGCTCTTGAGGCGGTTATAGGTCTGCTCGATGTTGAGGTCCGGCAGGACCGTCAGCAGCTTCTCGAGCGCCTCGTCCGCGTCGACGATGCGGCGGGGCTCGGCATAGAGCGAGGCGGTGTTGATGTCAGTGGCAAGCACTTCGCCATTACGGTCGACAATATCCGGGCGCGACGTGGTCACACGCGACGGGCCAGGCCCCGTCGACTCCAGCTCCTGGTTGCCCAGCCAGACGAGACGGCCGCCGATTACGGCGTAGACCGTGAAGAAGACCAGCATGGTCATGCGGATGCGGCTGCGCGCACGCCCGCCGGCACCCTTCGCGTACCCTTCGACGACGATAGGTTCGCTGGAAACTTCAGCGTCCTCGCTCTTCTTACGCCAGCGGCCGATCATTGCTGCACCCCGCTCGTCGTCATGTCGTCGACGCCTTCTTCCGTCTTGGCAGATTGTTCGCCCGAGCCGCCGAGCAGCTCTTCGATGCGCATGTTGCGCTCCGGCAGCTCACCGAATTCCGCAATCTGGTGCGGCTCGATCGGCACCAGCTGCAGATCGTCATAGTAGCGGTCAGCCAGCTTCTGCAGGCGTGCCGGCTGCGTCAGCAGGCTCCAGTCCGCCTTGAGAACGTCGATCGCCTCTTCCTCGAGGCGGATGGCAGTCTCAAGCTTGCGGATCTTGGCATACTCCGCCTCGGCGGCGTGCTTGGTCGTGTAGGTGAAGGCGGCAGCGCCAACCATACCAACGACCAGAACGACATCGGTAATCCGGAACATGCCCATCACTTGGCTCCTGAAATGTCGGGCAGGACTGGCAGCCCAAAAATCGAGACATCCTCGGCGCGAGGCGCGGCGGACGTGCGGACGGCCCAGCGCAGCTTGGCCGAACGGGCGCGCGGGTTACGCTCCGCCTCCTCCTCGCTCGCCGCGATCGCCTTGCCCGGCTTCTCGAAGGTGGGGACCTTTTCGTGCGCAGCAGGCATATGGCGCGAACCCGACCCCTGACTCGAACGCTCTGCGAGGAATTTCTTGACGATGCGATCCTCGAGCGAATGGAAGGTGACGACGACGAGACGGCCGCCAGGTTTCAGCGCGCGTTCGGCGGCAAACAGCGCTCGCGACAGCTCGCCGAGCTCGTCGTTGACGAAGATGCGCAGCCCCTGGAAGGCGCGGGTTGCCGGATGGATTTTTTCGCGAGGGTTGTGACCAACCACGGCAGCGATCGCCTCGGCGAGATCCTTGGTGCGCTCGAACGGACGCTCTGCCCGGCGCTTCTCGATCATGCGCGCGACACGGCCGGCATGGCGCTCCTCGCCATAGATGCCGATGATGCGGGTCAGGTCGCTCGCCTTGAAGCGGTTGACGACATCGGCCGCGCTTGGGCCGATCTGCGCCATGCGCATGTCCAGCGGGCCGTCATTGCGGAACGAGAAACCGCGCTCCGCTTCGTCGAGCTGCATCGACGAGACGCCGATATCGAGCACTACGCCGTCGAGCTGACCCTCGGCAACCTCATCGAGCTTCGAAAACTGACCGTGGACCAACCTTAGACGGCCGTCGAATTCGCGCTCCATCGCACGCCCGGCCGCAATCGCATTTGGATCCCGGTCGATGGCGACGACGTTCGCGCCAGCCTCGAGAATGGCGCGCGTGTAGCCGCCTGCTCCAAAGGTTCCGTCGACGATCAGCTGGCCCGTCTGCGGCTGAAGCGCATCCAGCACCTCGCGCAGCATTACCGGAATGTGACGGGCCGGTCCGCCAGCGGCCTCGTTTTCGCCGCGACCCGTCATCATTCCGGCCCCCCATCGGTCAGCTCGGTAGATGCCGCCTGCCGCATCCTGAGCAGTCGCGCGCGTACCTGCGCGCCGTACTCCGCAAGCCGGGAAGGCTCCCACATCTGGAAGAAAGTGCCGCGGCCCACGAACGCGACTTCCGTCGTGATGCCCGTGTGGCTGCGAATGAAATCTGTCACCGTAATGCGGCCATCCTGATCCAGCTTCAGGAAGTGGCTGTCGCCATGCACGAAATAGGACATATCGTCCGCGGCCTGCAGGAAGGGATCCTCCATCGCGATCCGCGCTTCGTAGCGGTCGAGCAGGTCGAGCCCGCCCACGTCCAGCGCGGGACGGTCGAGCGCTTTCAGCGCATAGAGTTCCTGGTAGCCACGCTTCTGCACGACGGCGCGAAAATGCGCCGGGACGGACACCCGCCCCTTTGCGTCGATCCTGTTGGTCGCGGTCGATAGAAACCGGTCCATAAGTCGCTGCCGCCGCCTCTGCCGCACCGAAGAGCATGCCAGCGCATGCGTCCCCGCCTCTCCTTTCCACCGCCATTCGGAAGACCAACGAGAGCACAGCGAACCACGGCTGCCGCCTCGAAAGACTGGCTGCCTGCGGGAACACGTGACTCGAACCGGAACCGATTTGGTGATGGTAAACAAGGGATAACATGGGCCTATATGGGCGTCAACGGGAAGAGCCCTCACCGACTGCACCGGGCCCCTCTCTCGGACAGCAGTTCGGACGCTACCGGCCTTTATCCTCTGTTAGGCTTAACGAACGGTTATTGGACGCCGAGCGGAAACGCGCGAACAGGCGCGGCAGCCCTTGAGCTGCCCGCCCGCAAATCACTGCAATAGAAGGAAAAAAGCCAGCCGGCCTGTAAGCCGGGTTCTGTATGGCCCCTGCCCTTGCGGAACAGGAACGTGGCGGCCATTCATCTTGGGCGGACGTTGCCGTACGCCTCACGCAACCAACCCGAACAACGGGGCGGGAACTGCCCTGAGGGTTGCCCCTCGTGTTGTTCCTATTCGGTTTTGCTCCCGGTGGGGTTTACCTTGCCGCTTCCGTTGCCGGTCGCGCGGTGGGCTCTTACCCCACCCTTTCACCCTTACCTTCCGACGAGCGGAAGGCGGTTTGCTTTCTGTGGCACTTTCCCTGGGGTCGCCCCCGCCGGCTGTTAGCCGGCACCGTATTTCCCTGGAGCCCGGACTTTCCTCACCAGCAACCTTTCGGTTCCCGCCGGCGCGGCCGCCCGGCCGACTGACCGGGCGTATAAAGGCGCTTGTCGCGAAAATTGCAACCCGAAAGCCGCTTAGATCGAGCGCATGAACTGCTTTACCTTCGCGCAGTAGGCAGCCGAAACCTTGTTCATCCGCTTCGCGGCGTGACCGGCATTGTAGCGCAGGATGGTGCCGCAAACGTCGCCGCCGCCCAGCTTGTGCGCGCCGGCCAGGTACTTCATCCCGTAGCGAATGTTGGTCTCCGGATCATACAGCCCCTTCGCCGAACCCTTGTAGCCCAGCCCGCGAGCCGTCGCCGGCTTGATCTGCATCAGACCGATTTCACCCGCCGAGCCACGCGCATTGGCGCGGTAATTGCTCTCGGTGCGAACGACGCCGTGCGCCAGTGCTAGCGGAATCCCGTGCTGCTTGGCATACTTGGCGATGATCGCATCGTAGGGAGAACGCTGGCCGACGCCCTTGGCCATGCCCGGCGCCACGGACGCCGTCGTCGTCTGGTCGAGGTCGGACTTCTCCGCCTTCTTCGCAGCGTTAGCGCGAAATACTTCCACGAGAGTCTTGGGTGCAGCCTCAGCGGCCGGTTGAGCGAAAGCGCCAGGCACAAAAGCGGTGAGCCCGGCGGCAAGGGCTGCCGCCGCGATGGTGAGTTTCGACATTCGGTTTCCGTTTCTTTTTATGGCCGCGCAGAGCGCAGCGATTGCCTTCTCGCAGATGGCGTCCCGGAACCGGCGCCGCCCGCGTTGACAGCCCATCTGCGGGGCAAACTGGAACGCAAAATGGCAGGGCCAGTCACATTCCATGACACCCTGAAACAACCACGTATTGCTGACTTTACGTCAGCTTACGACGTCAGCCGGAAGTGCGATGAGAAGACGATGAAGCGTCTCGATGGTCGAACGGTCAGCCACGCCGTCGACACGCTGGGGCCGGAAATGCCGCTGGAACGCTTCCACCACGAGTTTAGTTGCCTCGTCGAACAAGCCGTTGATTTCCAAGCCGTATCCATAGACCGACAGCATCGACTGCAGCGCCTCGACCGGCTCGCCACGGTCGCCCATCGCAAGGAAGCGGCCACCCTGAATCGGCGCCGGCTGCACGTAGTGCCCGACGCCCATTTCGGCGAGTTTACCCCAAGGAAAACGTTCGCCCGGGTCGATCTTGCGGCCGGGTGCAACGTCCGAATGAGCGAGCACACGCTCCGGGGAAATGTGATGGCGCGCGCAGATGTCGCGGGCCAATTCGGCCACCGCATCGATCTGAACGTCCGAAAAATTGGGAAATTGGGCAAGCGGGCCCGGATTGACGATCTCGATGCCAATCGACCAGGAATTGACGTCCGAGCGCCCTTTCCACGAACCTTGGCCAGCGTGCCAGGCGCGGTCGCTTTCGCGGACCATCTGGACGATCCGGCCGTCCTCGTGGACGAGGTAGTGCGAGGACACCTCGCTCTCCTGCGCGCAGAGCCAGGCCTCGGCCGCCTCCCCCGTCTCCATGCCCGTATAGTGCATGATGAGAAGGTCCGGCTTCGCCCCTTCCGCACGCGGACCGAAGTTCGGAGAGACGCGGACGTCAGCTCCGGTGAAATCAGGTGCAAAGCCCGTCATGCAAACCTCAACGACCGTTCGATCGCTTCATAGGCGCCATTGATGGCGGCAAGCCTGCTGTTGGCGATGGCAAGAAACTCTTCTGGAACGCCGCGCGCGATCAGCTTGTCGGGATGGTTTTCGGCAACCATCAGCCGGTAGCGGGAGCGGACCTTTTCGAACGGCGTATTTGGCTCGAGCCCGAGTACGCGCCACGGGTCGCCGCCGTCACTCAGGATGACGTGACGGGCGAGGATTGTTTCAAAGTGGCTTTCCTCGATCCGGAATACCTCGCCGACGCGGCGCAGGAAGCCGATTTCGCGCTCATGCACCACGCCGTCGGCCTTCGCGATGTGGAACAGCCCGTCGAGTACGTCCTCGAGCAACCGGCAGTTGGGCCGGCCAGAGCCGCAGAGGCGCGAGATCTTCTCGGCATAGGCTTCAAAGCCGGCGACGTCCCGCTTGGCGAGGTCGAACAGCCGCGCCACATTGCGCGTCTGCTCGCGCGGAACGATGAATATCTGCCGGAATGCCTGGACTTCATCCGTGGTGACGACACCATCGGCCTTCGCCATCTTGGCGGAGAGCGCAATCATCGCGATCGAAAACGCTACCCTGCGGCGGGTTTCCGGATCGCCCTCGAACACCGTGCGCACCCGCTCGATGACGTTCGACATCGCTGTGGCTGAAACGGACGAGAGAAATTCGCTGATGCGCGCCCAAATAGACATTGAGGCTTCATAGGATGAATCGGCAGCGGTGACGAGGCCTGATTTTGCGTGCCGCCGGCGATATGCGGAAAGACCGCCAAACGCGTGGGCGGTCTTTCGAAAGTCGTTCCATGTCCGGTCTGGCGGGACGTCTTATTGTGCCGGAGCCGGCGCAGGAGCCGGCGCTGCCGGATCAGAAGCCGGCGGCGTTGCATCCATAGGCTCGGTCTGTGCTGGCGGCTCGCTGTCCGGAACAGCCTGGGTGGTAGTACCATCGGTATCGCTACAGGCTGCCATGCCCATTAGGGCGATACCGGAAACGGAAGCAAGAATAAGCTTTTTCATTTCCAATCTCCTCTGTTCATGAAGGCGGCTAAGCATGTCCGCGCTCGGAGATTGAACGCCTTTTTATTCAGGCAGTTGCGTCACATTGAATTAACGTATGTTACATCTTCAACTACTTCGCAGCATGTGTGACTGCTTCGAGCAGGCGCTGCGGACGGTAACCAAGCTTAGACGGAGTAAGCCCCATCCGCACCACGACGAGGCGTTGGGACGGTACTACCGCGACTGACTGTCCGTCGTGACCGAGTAGCCAGAAGACGTCATCCGGCAGCTCGTAGGGCTCATCCGCTGACGCGCCTCCGGGACCCACCAGCCACACCTGCCCTCGCCCGTAGGCGCCACCTGAAGCGGGGGCGGGCTCGCGCATCCAGTCGACATAGCCTTCCGGGAGGATCTGCTTGCCATTCCACACGCCGCCGCGGCGCAAGAACTCGCCAAAACGGGCCCAGTCGCGTGCCGTGGCATAGAGATAGGACGTACCAACATACGTGCCGCGCGCGTCGGCTTCCAGCACAGCAGTCCGCATGCCAAGTGGATCAAACAGCGCCTCGCGCGGCCAGCGGAGCCCTTCTTCCGGATCATCGAAGGCTTCCTGCCAGATGCGCGAAAGCAAGACCGTCGTGCCACTGGAATAACTGAAGCGTTCTCCCGGCGCCGCCACTGCGGGCTTGCTGGCGGCAAATGCCGCCATGTCGGGCTCGAGATAGAGCATCCGCGTCACGTCGGTGACGCTGCCATAGTCCTCGTTGAACTCGAGGCCGCTCGACATCGCCATCAGGTCGGCAAGAGTGATCGCGCCGCGCTCATCCCCGTTCCATTCTTCAAGCAGGCCGTCCTGATCGAGCGTCAGACGCCCGTCACGCACGAGCGTACCGATGATGGCGGCCGTGACCGACTTGGTCATCGACCAGCCGAGAAGTGGCGTGACGGCGCTGAAGCCGTCGCCGTAGCGTTCGGCGACGATCCGCCCATCACGAACCACCACCACCGCGCGCATTCCCGGACCGACGAGGTCGGGATCGTCGAGAAGCGCCTGGATTGCCGGATCGCCCGCAGGCCCGACCATGTCGCCGTCCGGCCAAAGCCCCGGCGCGGCGGCTGCATCCGGCTCAGGCAAAGGCGGTATGCTGGCGGCCTCGAAGTCACCATCGGGGATGGTGGCGCAACCCAGCCCCTCCCGGTAAACTACCGTACCAGCTGCAAACAAGCCGAACAGCCGTGCTGTGACCGTTTCACGCTCGGAATTGGTGGTGACCTTCATGAAGCCGAGCAGCGGATGGCCCGGCGCCTGAACGTCGACCGCCAGTACCTCGGCACCGTCGCGGTCGGCGATGAACTGGTTGGAGCAGACGATCTTTGCCGTATAGGCGGTGCCAAGCCGGATCAGCTCGGGCGGAAAGGCGGCGAGCCAGATTGCCGCGCTCGTCACGACCAACACCACCAGCGCCGCGAGCCACCGCAAGATCCGCAACAATGAACGCATTCGCTTCCCCGCCCTGCCGCCCCGGCGGCTTGTCTCAACCTTGCGGGAGCTTGGTCGGGACCTGCGCAAAAATCAATCAGCGACGATATGATCCACGATTGAGGCAGATTGATTCGAGGGCCCCGTGGCCCTTCCGGCGGAAGGAAGAACGATGCGGCGATTGGGGGCCCTGGTGCTGAGCATGTTCCTCGCATCGTGCACGAGCGTGTCCTACGATTTCGGCGACATCGCCCCGACCTCCCCGGTTCCTTCGACTTCGGCTCCGGCCGCCAGCGCCGGGCGAGTTGCTGTGACGCATCCGCGCTTCGGCGACCGCAAGCCGCATGACTGGACCGGCCGCACACCGCACAGCTACGCCGTGCACGGCACCGACGTTTCGAAATACCAGGCCTCGGTCGACTGGCATCAGGCGCGCCGTGCTGGAATCTCCTTTGCCTTCATCAAGGCGACGGAAGGCGGAGACCGCGTCGATGACAAGTTCATGGAGCACTGGCGCAACGCGAAGGCAGCAGGGATTCCGCGCGCGGCCTACCACTTCTTCTACTTCTGCCGCCCAGCGCGCGAGCAGGCGCAATGGTTCATCCGCAACGTGCCGCGCCAGGCGGGCACCCTGCCCCACGTGCTCGACATGGAATGGAACCACCTGTCGCCGACCTGCAAGCTGCGTCCGCCAGCTCATGTCGTGCAGAAGGAAATGAAAATCTTTCTCGACATGATCGAGCGCCATTACGGCAAGCGGCCGATCATCTACACGTCGATCGACTTCTACCGCGACAACCGCCTGCACGAGTTCAAGGGTTATGACTGGTGGCTGCGCTCGGTCGCCGATCATCCGCACAACAAGTACGACGGCCAGCACTTCCTGTTCTGGCAGTACACCGGCACCGGCGAGGTGCCGGGCATCCAGGGCGACGCGGACATCAACGTCTTCAATGGCTCGGAAACGCAGTGGCGCAAGTGGCTCGCGCAGCACATCCGCTAGGTGTCGCCTGAACCACTAGTCCGCCATCGTTTCAAGGCTGGCAAAGCCTTCCGGCATCCCGCCCTGATCGAACGGTGCCGTGAGCTCGACGAAGGTGTCGGGATAGAACCCGTTGAAGCGGGTGCGCAGCGACAGCGAATAGGCGCCGATATGGCCGATCTCGATCCAGTCACCGGTATCCACCGTCTCCGGCAGCCAGAACGGCCGCGACAGGATGTCGACGGAGTCGCAGGTCGCCCCCAGCACCCGAAACGGCACGATATTCTTCTTGTCGCCGTTGCGGTTGCGGATTGCGGGATCGGGAATGAACCGCGCCGGCAGCGTGATCTTGCCGGTCCAGGAATCTGACAGCGACGCCCAGATTCCGTCGTTGATATAGAGACGACGCCCCTTGCGCAGCAGCACCCGCACGATCAGCGAGAAGGCACGCGCGACGATGACGCGCCCGGGCTCCGCCACCAGCGGCGTGTCGGCGAAGCCCCATTCCTCGATGTCCTCGCGCAGACGCGCCATGAGTTCCTCGAGCGACGGCATCTTCGGCTTCTTGCGATTTGGGTCGTGGCCGTACTCGGCCGGAAAGCCGCCGCCGACATCCAGCGCCGCGAGCGGCACCTTCATGCGGTTGCGCACCCAATCGGCCGAGGCGAGCGCGCGGCGATAGGTGTCAGGATCCTCGATCTGGCTGCCTACATGGAAGCAGAGCCCGACCTTGAAGCCGGAACGCCCAAGCCGGTCGGCAAGCTCGACGGCCGCCGCCGGCCCTGCCCCGAACTTCTTTGACAGCTCGTAGGCAGCGCTTCCCTTGGTCTGCATGCGTACGAAGACGGTGATGGTGGAGGGGTCGATATCGAGCGCGCGCACGACGCGAACCAGCTTGGCGACCTCGTCCTCGTGGTCGATGGAGATCGTGCGGATGCCGTAATCTTCGAGCGCCAGCCGGATATGCGACTGCGCCTTGACCGGATGCATGTAGAGCATCTCGGCCTTGGGCGCGACGGCGCGCACATCCGCGATCTCTGCAGGAGAGGCCACGTCAAAGGCGGTCACGCCCGCCTCTGCCAGCGTTTGCAGCACCATCCGCTCGCCATTCGTCTTGACGGCATAGGCGGTCTTGCCGGGGAACATCGACATGAACCGCCGGCAATCCTCTTTCAATACCTCGGGACGGAAGCAATAGACCGGATCGTCGGGCCGAAGCGCGAGCGCCGCCTCGCGCGCATTCTCAAACCGCTGCATGTACCTCTCCGCTTTCCTGAAGGCTAACAATGTGGTGCGGCACAGGGAAGTCCAGCCTCCGGCAGGATTAACCCTCCCCCAAACGGCCAGTGATGCAGAAAAACCACCACGGAAGCATTTTTTATGCACATGCCGCCGCCCACCATTTTTGCTGAAAAAACAAGATGGTTAACGACCTGCAGCGGAATTTTGTACTAACGAACCGGTTAAATCTGGAACAGAACCCGCTTGCGCTGAGGCGTTTCAGACGTAGAATCCACCGTGTAGTCCGCAAAGGAGAATGCCAATGGGACTTGCACGACCGATCAATGCTTTGATGATCTGTGCTGCGTTCACCTTCATAGCAGCCGTGGTCTTTGGAGTGCTGGCCTGATCTGGTCCGCTCCACTTCCAGGCTGAAAGCGTCCCAGGCGCGATACGAAACACATAGAAAAGGCCGGTTTGATCCACCGGCCTTTTTCTTATGTCTCAGGCTGCCTTGGCCTGCGTGGTTCGCACGTGCGGCCTGATGCCGATCAGGTGGCAAATCGCAAAGGCCAAATCCGCGCGGTTCATCGTGTAGAAGTGGAACTCCTCCACCCCGCGCTCGACGAGGTCGAGCACCTGCTCAGCCGCAATTGCCGAAGCCACTAGCGCATGTGTCTGCGGGTCGCTCTCAAGCCCCGCAAATCTCTCAGCCAACCATTCCGGCACGTGCGTGCCACAGCGCGAGGCGAAGTTCGCGACCTGCTGGAAATTATGGATCGGCAGCACGCCCGGCACGATCGGGATGTAGATGCCCGCGCGGCGGACACGCTCGACGTAGCGTTCGTATAGGTCGTTGTCGAAAAAGAACTGGGTGATGGCTCGGGTGGCGCCATTGTCGACCTTACGCTTCAGCATGTCGATGTCCGTCGCGAAATCCGCGCTCTCCGGATGCTTTTCCGGATAGGCCGAAACCGAGACGTCGAAATCGCCCTGCTTGCGAATGGCGGCAACGAGGTCAGCGCCGTTCTGGTAGCCATCCGGGTGCGGCTGGTAGCGTGCGCCAACGCCGGCTGCCGGATCGCCGCGCAGCGCAACGAAGCGCTTCACGCCCATCGCCACGAACTCAGCAATCACCGCATCCACCTCGGCACGCGATGCGTCGACACAGGTCATATGCGCAGCCGGCTTCAGGCTGCTTTCGCGCAGGATGCGATCGACCGCACGTGCGGTGCGCTCGCGGGTGGTGCCGCCCGCGCCGTAGGTGACCGAGACATACTGCGGGTCGAGCGGCTCAAGGCGCGTGATCGTGTCCCACAGGCGCTGTTCCATCTCGTCCGTCTTGGGTGGGAAGAACTCAAAGGAGACCTTGATCCGCGCCCCTAGGTCGGTGCGTCGCGAAAAGAACTGGTTTGCGGCCATCAGGCGATCTCCCTGCGCGCGTCATCATCATTGGCAATCAGCAGGCGCTTGTCGCGGCCGAGCCATAGCTTCACAGTCAGTCCCTCGTCATCGGCCGGGGCAAAGGATCGGGTCGCCTCGAAATCGAGCCCCGCTTCCGTCAGCCAGTTGCCGATCTGCTGGTCGGAAAAGCCGAGGCGGGCATGAGCATGCTCCTCGCGCAGGAACTCGAGGTTATGCGGCGCGAAATCAACGATGATCAGGCGCCCGGCCGGGCGCAGCAGGCGTGCGGCCTCGCGGATAGCGAGCCCCGGCTCGTCGAGGAAGTGCAGGACCTGGTGCATCGTCACCAGATCGAAGGAATCGCGGTCGACCGGCGGCGCAAAAATATCGCCCTGCCGCACCTGAGCATGCGCGACTGCTGCCCGGTCAAGATTCGCCCGCGCGACCGACAGCATCTCGCGGGAAAGGTCGATGCCAATGCCGCGGCGATAGAGCGGTGCGAACAGCTCCAGCAGACGGCCGGTGCCGGTGCCAAGGTCGAGCATCGACTGGAAGGGCGTGTCGCCGACGAGCTCGATTAACGCCGCCTCGACCGCACCGTCCGGCACGTGAAGGGAACGGATCTGGTCCCAGCTCGCCGCATTGGCACGGAAGTATGCGGCGGCGCGCTCCGCACGTCGGCGCTTGACGGCTGCCAGACGCTCGAGGTCGCGCTCGACCGTCGGGTCAGCGGAGTCGATGCGACCGATGATGCCGTTGACGAAGTCGCGGGCGGACTCCTCGTCGGAAAGACGGAAGAACGCCCATGAGCCTTCCTGGTAACGCTCGACCAGCTGCGCCTCCATCAGGAGCTTCAGATGCCGGGAAACACGCGGCTGAGACTGCGCGAGGATCTCGGTGAGATCCGTCACGGTCAAATCGCCCCTGGCAAGCAGGAGCAGGATGCGAAGGCGGCTGGATTCAGCCGACGCTTTCATCGTATCAACCATGGTGGCAAGGCTGGTCGCGGTGCGTGTCAGCATGGCGCTCTCCCGTAAGACATAAAGATATCTTTATATGATGGGCGGCCGGGACACAAGGACGTTCTCGGAACAAGGAACAAGAATGGCAATCCGCGACGGCGAAACGGCTCTTCCCTTCGATCCGGCAGAGACTGCATCCGACGTCTCGATCGTCTTCATCGGCAAGATCAGGTCGCCCTGGCAAAGGCGTGAGGAGTGCCCGCGCAACATGGCGATCGCGCGCGAGCGTGGCTTGCCCGCCTCTGTCGAAATCGATCAGGCCTGGCGCGAGGGTCTGACTGGCCTCGACCGAGCGAGCCACGTCGTCATCCTCTCCTGGATGGATCAGGCGCAGCGCAACCTCATCCTGCAGAAGCCTCGCCATGTTGAGACCGCACAGGGAACATTTTCGCTGCGCTCGCCGGTGCGCCCCAATCCGGTAGGGCTGCATGTCGCGCGGCTGATTTCGCTCGATGTCGAAACCGGTGTCCTTCAGATCGATGCCATCGACGTGCTCGACGGCACGCCTGTCATTGACCTGAAGCCTTACTACGCCTCGATCGACTCCTTCCCGGACGCGGTGGTGGCGAGGGCATGAATGGCAGGCCGTCCACCAACCGCCAGCGCGCCATCGCCAAAGCGCTGACGGCGCTGCTGCCGATGGCTCCTTACGCCGACATCGAGAAGATCCGTGAGATGGCGAGCGCGCGCGACATGCGCGAACTGCCGCCATCGATTGCCGTGTGGCTCGCTACAATCACCTATGTACGCCACGAGCATTCGTCCTACGACAGCCTACTGACGGAAGGCTACGACCGCGACTCTGCCCGCTTCTTCGTGATCGACGAGATCAACGAGGTGCTGACGCGGTGGCGGGCGACGAGACTGCTGGACGCTGAGGAAGGTGAGTAAGGGGCTAGGGGCTCAAGGGACTGCGTTTGCTGATACAAAAGCCCCTATTCACCTAAGCCCCCACTCCCCTACTCATAGATCCACTGCTCGGGGATCCGCACCGAGACCTCTTCGTCAGCCTCGATCCGACCGGGCTTCTCCACCCAGGCAACGAGGCCGCGGAGGCGCTTGGCCGCGGGAGAAAACTGCAGCGAGACGCCGCGGACGTCCGCGACACCGGCGCATTCGGCGATCGAGCGTCCGGCAAAGCGGCAGGGATGGTTCTGACCGTCGACCTTGAGGGTCACTCCGCCCTTCTTGAAGAACAGTAAGGTACCGGCCGGCAGCATCGACAAATGCGGAATGTCGGCGAGCAGAAGGTTCGCGCCGATCCATTCGGGCTTGATCTCAGAGATGTTCATGCGCCCTGCAATGATCGCCAGCTCGTCGGGCGAGACGATCGAGACCTGTCGCTCGTTGCGGATTTCCGTGCCCGCCTTGTACCAAGGCTCGCGCGATCCTGAACGGCGGGTGGCACCCTCGTGGAAATCGCCGGCAATGCCGTTGAAGGTCAGCTCAAGTGCCTCGATGCGGCGGGTGACGAAATCTTCGCCCGGCGCATGGAACAGGCCGGCAACCCGGCCGCTGAGCTTTTTGACCGGACGGACTTCGATCTCACTGACATCGCGGGTGAACAGGTCGAGCATTGCGCATCCTCTTCTTGATGGTGCGCGAACCTGCCTCGCCCCCGGTGCAAGGTCCAGCGAAAAGCTTTGATGATCCTATCAGGCGGTTTGCTGTGCTACATCATCCGCAACAGCGCGCCGCCGATCGAATAGCCGGCGCCGTAGGTGCACAGCAGGCCGTAGTCGCCCGCCTGCATGTCCTTGTGGTGCCAGGCCAGCGCAACAACGGCACCAGCCGCCGCCGTGTTCCCAAGTTCCTCGAGTACGGTCGGCGCAATATCGGGTCCGATCTCGCGACCGAAAGCGAGCTTGAGGATCATCTGGTTCATGCGGGCATTGGCCTGATGCAGCCAGAAGCGGCGTACGGTTTCCGGCGTACGGCCGTGGCGCGCCAGGAAATCGACGATGAAGCGATGGCTGGCAACGGTAACGTCCTTGAAGACCTTGTTACCCTGCTGCTTGATCAGATTGCCTTCGGTGATGATGACGCTGACGTCTTCCTGCGCCGCCCGGTTGAGGTAGCTGAAGTTCGAGCGGATGTTGTTGGAGAACTGCGTCCAGTTGCTGGTGTCGATCACCTCGAACCGGCCTGGTCTCACGTCGCCTTCATCCGCCGTCTCCAGCAGCAGTGCGGTCGCAGAATCGCCGAATATGAAATGCGTCTGCCGGTCGCGGAAGTTGAGATGCGCGGTGATCAGTTCTGGGGTCACCACCAAGGCGCGCCGGTGTGCGCCAGATCGCAGCAGATTGACCGCGACGTGGATTCCGGACGCGGCTGAGGAGCAGCCGAGCGAAATGTCGAAGGCCGCGCCCTGAGCACCGATCTCATTCTGGATTTCGATGCCAATTGACGGGTAGAGGCGCTGCAGGTGCGACCCGGCGCAGATGACGAGGTCGACCTCGGCGGCATCGATCCCCGCATCCTCCAGCGCATTGCGTGCTGCTGCCGCGCCAAACTCGGCCGTCACCGAAAGCTCGTCATCGTCGCGCGCGGGAATGCGCGGCGCCATACGGTTCACGTCGAGGATGCCGTCCGGCGTATGGACGTGCCTGCGTTTGATGCCGGACGCGTGGTAGATGAACTCAGCGCTCGATTTTTGAAGCTGTTCGGCTTCGCCGCGGCTGCCGTTTTCGCGCTCTACCCAATTGTTGAAGCAGTCAACGAGCTCTTCATTGGAAATAACCGCTTCCGGTACGCTTACGCCCATACCGGAGATAATCACGCGCTTCATGAAAAATGTCCCAGGCGATTATTGCGCCAGCAGTATTCCTGCCCGCCGCGGGTCACAACGATAGGTCCGACTTTGTTTATGTCAGATTAACTCTGGTGGCAGGGCATAAAAAATGCCCCGGCAGCATTTGCAGCCGGGGCATTTGATGATCGATTACGTCTACGCGTTTTAGCGGGTCAGGCGCTTGTAGGTCGCACGGTGCGGGTTCAGCGCATCCGGGCCGAGGCGGCGTACCTTGTCGGCCTCATAGTCCTGGAAGTTGCCCTCGAACCACTCGACGTGGCTGTCACCCTCAAAGGCGAGGATGTGTGTGGCAAGGCGGTCGAGGAACATACGGTCATGCGAGATGATGACCGCGCAGCCGGCGAAGTTTTCCAGCGCGTCTTCCAGAGCAGCCAGCGTCTCTGTGTCGAGGTCGTTGGTCGGCTCGTCGAGAAGCAGGACGTTGCCACCGGTGCGCAGCATCTTGGCGAGGTGGACGCGGTTGCGCTGACCACCCGACAGGTTGCCGACCTTCTGCTGCTGGTCGCCGCCGCGGAAGTTGAAGGACGAGCAGTAGGCGCGCGTATTCGCCTCGTGCTTGCCCAGCTTCACGACTTCGGCGCCGCCGGAAATCTCTTCCCAGACGGTCTTGTTCGGATCGAGCGCATCACGGCTCTGGTCGACATAGCCGAGGCGCACGGTCTCGCCGATGCGGATCGTGCCGCGGTCCGGCTTCTCCTGACCGGTGAGCATCTTGAACAGCGTGGTCTTGCCGGCGCCGTTCGGGCCGATGACGCCGACGATGCCGCCGGGCGGCAGCTTGAAGGTCAGGTCCTCGATCAGGACGCGGTCGCCGAAGCTCTTGGTGAGACCCTCGACCTCGATGACGACGTTGCCGAGGCGCTCGCCATGCGGGATGACGATCTGGGTATCGGTCGGACGACGGTTGTCAGCGGCCTCCAGCAGCTCCTCGAACTGCTTGATACGGGCCTTCGACTTGGTCTGGCGAGCCTTCGGGCTCGAGGCAATCCACTCGCGCTCGCGGGAGATCGCGCGCTGGCGAGCATCGTCCTCGCGACCTTCCTGCTCGAGGCGCTTGGCCTTGGCTTCGAGGTACTTGGTGTAATTGCCCTCGTACGGGATGCCACGGCCGCGGTCGAGCTCGAGGATCCAGCCGGTGACGTTGTCGAGGAAGTAGCGGTCGTGGGTGATCAGCAGCACGGCGCCCTTGTAGGCGCGCAGGTGCCGCTCCAGCCACGCCGTGGTCTCGGCGTCGAGGTGGTTGGTCGGCTCGTCGAGGAGCAGAAGGTCAGGCTCGGACAGGAGCAACTTGCACAGCGCGACGCGGCGGCGCTCGCCACCCGACAGATTGGTCACGTCTGCGTCCTTGGGCGGGCAGGCCAGCGCTTCCATCGCCATCTCGACCTGCTGCTCGAGGTCCCAGAGGTTCAGCCGGTCCATCTCGTCCTGCAGGTGAGCCGATTCTTCGGCCGTCTCGTCCGAGTAGTTCATCATCAGCTCATTGTAGCGCTCGATGATGGCGGTCTTCTTGGCGACGCCCTGCATGACGTTGCCGAACACGTCGAGAGACGGATCAAGCACCGGCTCCTGCGGCAGGTAGCCGACGGTGGCGCCTTCCGCGAGCCAGGCTTCGCCGCTCCACTCCTTGTCCAGGCCAGCCATGATCCGCAGGATCGTCGACTTACCCGCGCCATTGGGGCCGAGGATGCCGATCTTGGCATCTGGGTAGAAGGAGAGGCTGACGTTATCCAGCACCTTCTTCGCCCCGTAGGACTTCGTCAGCCCCGACATGTGATAGATGAATTGGCGTGCCATGGCGCGCTAAAACTCCGTTGTTCCTGCAAGGGGAAAAATTCAGGTCGGGGGCTATGTAGGCGAAACACGGCGCAAGGGCAATGCGGGCCCGGGGAAAGGCATCAAACTCTCGCCATTGTCCTCCTGCATGCCCGAAACAATGATTACGGAAAGACGCGTGCTTTCATCCATCCGCCGGCTCGCCCTCGCTGCGACAATGTCGATCACCCTCGCCGCCTGCCAGGGCGCCTCTTCCGGCGTTGACGCGGCTGCTGATGCGCCTTCGATCGTTGGCCCACTGCAGTGCTCGGCGCCCCTGCCGTCCGGGCCACCGCCCGCTCCCGAAAAGCTGTCCGCATTCGGTACCGCAACTGCCCTCAACATGGGCAAGTCGGTCGGGCGCAGCGCCATCACGGGCGCCGGAACCTATATTGCAGGCCCTGTCGGTGGCGCAGTGGCCGGGCAGGTCGCCTCGCGTGTGCTGCCGTCGAGCTATGATATTCGCGGTCAGTGGCGCGTCACCGACGGCAGCACAAACTGCGCCTGCCAGATGACCTTTACGGCGCCTGGCAGCTGGACGGGCGCAAATCTGCCGCGTGGCGACGTCCGCTCCGCCCGATGCAACAACGCGCTGCTCGCGAGCGTCAACGACTGGCGACTTGATGAAACGCTTTCAGGCCTCGAAGCCGAGTTGCTGCTCTATGCCCGCAATGGCAACCGCATCGGCGTGCTGAAGCGCAACGGGCCGGACCACTATTCAGGCCAGCTTTCGACCGGCCAGCAGGTAACTCTCTGGCGCGAGTGAGCCTGAAAATTTGGCTGAACGTCGTGTGAACGGCGGGTTCAGCGTCGGTTCTGGTGACGGGTGCGAAAGTCACATCGTCATCAACCGACGCCAACCCGAACAGGAGACACGACAATGCACACCAAGCTCATTCTTTCTGCAGCAGTCGCCTCGATCATCGGCTTCACCTCGATCCCCGCTTCCGCCAATAGCGTCTGGCTCGAGCAGTTCGGTGTCCTGAATGAAGCCGGCGGCAGCCAGACCGGCATCAACAACGACATCGGCGTCTACCAGAACGGCCGCCGCAACGCCGCGATCGGCACCCAGAACGGCCGCCACAACACCATCGCCATCGGCCAGAACGGCCGTCGCAACACCGCGCAGGCACACCAGAACGGCCGTCACAACCAGGCTGGCGTCGGCCAATTCGGCAACAACCACAACGCGGTCGTCATCCAGGACGGCAACGGCAACGTCGCTGCGGGCGTCCAGGTCGGCAATGGCTGCGACGGCAACGTCTCGCAGACCGGCAGCGGCAATGTCGCCGCCTTCGTCCAGACCTGCTACTGAATTTTCCCATGGTCAGCCGGAACCGGATGACGCTTCCGGCGATCGCAACTGACCAGTCAGGAGAACGATCATGACCGGTACCCACAAGCAGTTTTCCATATGGGCCGCAGCCGTGGTCGTCGGCCTCGGCGCGGCCTTCACCGCCTCAGGTGCAGTCGAGGCGAGCAATGGCCCCGCCAGCTGCGAGATCGTCGCGCAGAAGTCCGGCGGCATGATCTCCATCGAGGCGGTCGCCCACGGCCGCAAGGCAACCTCCGGCAGCTACCAGCTCGTCATCTCCGGCCCCGGCACCAATGTGAACCAGGGTGGCGATTTCGAGGTCGGCGCCGGCGACAAGGTCACGCTTGGCACCGCCATGTTCAGCGCCAACGGCCGCGGCCTCGACGTGGATCTCACCATCAAGGCCGGCGGAACCACCTCATCCTGCTCTGAGCGCGTCGGCTTGATCTGATGCCGGCCGCAATCTCCTGAAGGCCCCGTGCGCTGCGCGGGGCCTTTGTGTTGCGCCATCTCCGGTTCGCTAAACGGAAGATGAACAACCAGTTCGTGGCCCGTTCAGGCGGGCAGTCGCATAGTCCTCTCATCAAGACCCAACCAGACCAACCAGAGAGGAGAACGCCATGACCCGCACTGCTTCCACCGTCATCAAGAGCGCCATCGTCGCCACCACTGTCGCCCTCTCGGCGATCGTGGCTCCCGCTTATGCCGGCGGCTACATCAGCTTCGACGTCCAGCCGCGCAATGCCGAAGAGGCAGCGGCTATGCGCGCCGGCCTCGGCATCTACGCCATCGCCAACGGCATCAAGAACGGCAGCATCAAGCAAAAGGGTTTTGGCAACGTCGCGGGCCTGCTGCAGAACGGCAGCGGCAACCTCGGCATCGTCCACCAGCAAGGCAACGGCCACAACGGCACGCTGGTCCAGAACGGCAACAGCAACTCCTATGGCCTGTTCCAGTTCGGCAAGAACTCCGACGGACACGTCGTCCAGAATGGCAATGGAGGCACGGGCGCGACTTTCCAGTGGGGCTGGTAATCGAACCGTTTCAGGCACGCAACGAACGAAAAGGGCGCGTACCGAAATCCGCGCCCTTTCCTTTTCGCCTGCCCTCTTCTTGTTGTCAGACGTTGCCGAGCTGACTGCGATGCGCCCAGCCGGTCATTCGTTTTTCGAGCCACGCCATCAGCGCGTACATGACGATGCCTTCGATGGCGAGCATGATGAGGCCTGCCCACACCAGCGGCACGTTGAACTGGCTCTGCGCCGCCGACATCATGTAGCCCAGGCCAGTATTGGCCGCGACGGTCTCCGAAATCACCGAGCCCACGAAGGCAAGCGTGATCGCAACCTTCAGCGAGCCGAAGAAATACGGCATCGAGCGCGGGATGCCGACCTTGATCATGATGTCCATCTTCTTGGCGCCAAGTGCGCGAAGCACGTCTTCCGTCTCCGGCTCGATCGTAGCGAGGCCCGTGGCGACGTTCACCACGATCGGGAAGAAGGCGATCAGGAATGCGGTCAGGATCGCCGGAATCGTGCCGATGCCGAACCAGATCACCAGGATCGGCACGACTGCGACCTTCGGGATCGCGTTGAAACCGATCATCAGCGGATAGAGGCCGGCGTAGATGACGCGCGACCACCCGACGAGTAGCCCTAGCGCCAGGCCGCCGACCACTGCGAGGCCGAAACCGAGCGTAGTCGTGAACAGGGTCTGGATCGAGTTGCGCTGGATCGCCGGCCAGTACTTGATCAGCGCCTCGACGATAGCGGAAGGCGCCGGAAGGATCACCGGGCGGATATTGAAGATCCAGACAGCCGCTTCCCAGATCACGAACAGGCCGATCGTGTAGATGACCGGCGCCAGCCCGGCCCAGTTGATGCCGCCCTTGCGGATTTCGTTCGCGCTCATGCTGCCTGCCTCGCGTCGGCGATCTCGCCGCGCAGTTCATGAACCTTCTCGGAAAACTCCGGCGTGTACATCAGCTCGAGGTCGCGCGGTCGCGGGAAGGTGATGGTGTGCTCGTGCAGCACCCTGCCCGGCCGCGAACTCATGACGAAGATGCGGTCGGCAAGGAACACCGCCTCGCGCAGATCGTGCGTGACGAGGATGATGGTGACGTCCTGGGATGCATGCAGGTCGCGGATGACCTGCCACAGCTCCTCGCGCGTAAAGGCATCGAGCGCGCCAAACGGCTCGTCGAGCATCAGAAGCTCAGGCTCGTGGATCAGTGCGCGGCAGAGATTGGCGCGCTGCTGCATGCCGCCCGAAAGCTGCCACGGATATTTTTCGCCAAAGCCCTTGAGGCCAACCGTCTCCAGCAGCTTCTCGGCCTTCGCGACATACTCTGCCTTGTGCTTGCGCAGGCGCCCGCGGTGCTTTTCGACGATTTCCAGCGGCAGCAGGATGTTGTCGAGGGTGGTGCGCCAGGGAAGCATGGTCGGGTTCTGGAACGCCATGCCAACGATGGAGATGGGCTTGGTCACCTGAGTGCCGGCAACTTCCACCGTCCCGGATTGAGGGATGTGCAGCCCGGTGACGAGGCGCATCAGGGTGGACTTACCGCAACCCGACGGGCCCACGACCGCCGCGAACTCGCCGCGCTGGACGTTCAGGGTGAGGCCGGACACGGCAAGCACGCCGCCGGCGCCGCCATAGCGCATGTCGACATTGTCGATGGAAACCAGTGGCTGGGTCATATGCTGTTCGCCTCGCGTGAAGAAAGAACTCCCGCCGGCATGCCGACGGGAGCCAGGTAGTTCAGGAGGCCGTTACTTGAACCGGCGCTCTTCGACCGGCGGCAGGTACTGCAGGTCGACGACATCCTCCGGCTTGACGTTTCCGGTCAGCCCCATCGACAGGGTCAGCTGCTCGAACGAGCGAGCCAGGCGTTCCATGTCGATGCCGCCGAAACCGTTTTCCTTCACGTAGGCGGTGTTGATGTTCATGTCGTTGGCCATCTGCAGGCGCTCGATCTCGACGTCCAGGTCGAGAATGTCGTTGCGCTTGAGGACGGCCTTGGCACCAGCCTCCGGATCGGCGACGGCATCAGCAAAGCCCTTGGCGACAGCGCGCAGGAAGCCCTTCACCACTTCCGGATTGGCTTCGGCAAAGTCGGTGTTGACCATGATCGCGTTACCGTAGAGGTCGAGACCATTCTCGGCCATCAGGATCGGCACGATGTCGTCATCGGCAACACCCTGCTGCTTCAGGTTCAGGATCACCGAGAAGGCGAAGCCGAACACGGCGTCAACCTCACCCTGAGCCAGCATGGGCTCACGCACCGGGAAGCCGATGCTTTCGATCTTGATGTTCGACGTGTCGATCTTGGCGACGTCAACGAATGCCGGCCACTGCGCGAAGGCGCCATCCGGCGGCGGAGCACCCAGCTTCTTGCCCTCGAGCGACTTCGGATCTTCCGTCACGCCGAGCGACTTGCGACCGACGACCGAGAATGTCGGCACGTCGTAGATCATCATCGCGGCCTTGACCTTCTGGGTCGGGTCCTGGTCGAGGAACTTGATCAGAGAGTTGATGTCGCCGAAACCGATCTGGTAGGTGCCGGTCGCAACGCGCGGAATTGCTTCGACCGAACCGGCGCCGGTATCGATCTTGACGTTAAGACCTTCAGCCTCGAAGTATCCATTGTCCTGCGCCAAGAAAAACCCGGCCGCAGGCCCCTCAAAACGCCAGTCGAGCGTGAATGCGACGTCAGTCTGCGCGCTGGCCGGAAGCGAAAAACCGCCCAGCATTGACCCGGCCATAAGACCGGCGGCTGCCATTGAGAACAACCTGCGTGAAATCATGTAGAACACCCCGGATATGAACAACGAAGGGCATCAAATCCGGTCAGAAAAAACATTGCAAGTCCTATTTGCATAGGAAATTTGCAAACGCATAAATTGCTTAAATTTTCGGCGCAATGCCTTTGCCGTGACCACTGCCAGTCTGTAGAAGAAGCAGTGCGAGCCGCGCAGGCGGGGAAAATCGAATGGCTTTTGACACTCCCGAGACCATCTTGTCGCCAACAGGTGCGAAGGTCAATCTTCGCTCGGTTGCACCTGAAGAATCGCCTGTCGCGGCGGTACAAATCAATCATGGTCTCGCAGAACATTCGGCGCGTTACAGCCGGTTCGCAAAGTATCTTGCCGAACGCGGCTTCGCGGTAGTTGCACACGATCATCGCGGCCATGGTTACACGAGTGCCCCCGGCGCGCCGCGGGGATCGTTCGGCCCCGGAGGTGTAGATACCGTGCTCGACGACGTACTTGCCGTCCACGAGCACATTGCGCAGGCATATCCTGGACTGCCGGTCATCGTCTTCGGCCATTCGATGGGCGCTCTGATCGCGCTCAACTTCGTCAGCCGCCATCCGCGCCGCATTTCCGGAGCAGCGATTTGGAACGGCAATTTCACCGGCGGTGTCCTCGGCCTCGCCGCTAAGGTCGTGCTTGCCTGGGAAAAGTTCAGGCTCGGTTCCGACGTTCCCTCGCGCATTCTCCCGCGTCTTACCTTCCGCGACTGGGCCCGAAAAGTGTCAGATGGTCGGACCGAGTTCGACTGGCTGTCGCACGACCATAACGAGGTCGATCGCTATGTCGCCGATCCGCTTTGCGGCTGGGCACCATCAATTGGCATGTGGAACGCGGTCTTCGACATGATGATCGCCGGCTCGGACGATCGCAACCTCGCCCGCATCCCGCGTGACCTGCCCATCAATCTCGTCGGCGGCGACGAAGACCCGGCCACCGACTTCGGCAAGGCGGTCACCAGGCTCGAGGACCGCATGCGGCGGATGGGCTTTTTGAATCTTACTTCAACGATCTACGAGAAGACACGACACGAATCTCTCAACGAGTTGAATCAGAACATCATCATGAAGAAGTTCGCCGACTGGGCGGAAATGGTCGCCACAAACACTGGCACAACCCCTTCGGCGTGACATTTCGAGCGGTCGTCTGGTAGTGCTCGGGTCGACTAGATTTGGAGCGAATATTCATGGCTCAACCGCCTCTATCGGGCGTGCGCGTAATCGAACTTGCGCGCATCCTCGCCGGTCCCTGGGCTGGCCAGCTGCTGGCCGACCTCGGCGCCGACGTCATCAAGGTCGAGAATCCGGACGGCGGCGATGACACCCGCAAATGGGGCCCGCCCTTCGTCACTGGAGCCGACGGCGAAAACCTTTCCGCCGCCTACTATCACGCCGCCAATCGGGGCAAGCGCTCGATCGCGATCGACTTCTCGACGCCCGAAGGTGCAGAAACCGTCCGCAAGCTGGTCGCGACCGCCGACGTTCTCATCGAGAACTTCAAGCTCGGCGGGCTCAAGAAGTACGGCCTGGACTACGAGAGCCTGAAGAAGATCAACCCGAAGCTCGTGTACTGCTCCATTACCGGCTTCGGCCAGGACGGTCCCTATGCGCCGCGCGCAGGCTACGACTTCATCATCCAGGGCATGACCGGCCTGATGTCGATCACCGGCGAGCCCGGTCGCGAGCCGCAGAAGGTTGGCGTTGCCGTCACCGACATTTTCACCGGCCTCTATTCGGTCATCGCCATCCAGGCTGCGCTTCGCCACGCGGAGAGGACCGGCGAGGGCCAGCACATCGACATGGCGCTGTTCGACACGCAGATCTCGGTGCTGGCGAACCAGAACCTCAACTATCTCGTTTCGGGCGTCGCGCCGCGCCAGATGGGCAACGCCCATATGAACATTGCCCCGTACGAGGTGGTGCCGGTGGCCGACGGCCACATCATCCTCGCGGTCGGCAATGACGGCCAGTTCCAGCGCTTCTGCAAGGTGACCGGTCTCGACGACCTCGCCACCAACCCGGATTTTGCCACCAACCCGGCGCGCGTCACCAACCGTGTCGTGCTGCGCGAACGTGTGGTTGCTGCGACGCAGACCTGGAAGCGTGACGAACTCCTGGCCGAACTCGAGAAGGTCGCGGTGCCGGCCGCGCCGATCAACACGATCGCGGACGCCTTCGCCGATCCGCAGACGATCGCGCGCGGCATGCGGCTCGACCTCGACGACGGCTTCGGCACCAAGCTCCCCTCGGTACGGGCGCCGATGGTGATGAGCGAAACGCCTTTGGTCTACGACCGCCCCTCGCCGCGGCTGGGGCAGCACACCGACGAAATCCTTGCAGAACTTGAACGGAGCGGAAAATGAGAACTGGCGGCCAACTCATTGTCGACACGCTTGAAGTGAACGGTGTCGACCGGCTGTTCTGCGTTCCGGGAGAAAGCTACCTCGCGGTTCTCGACGCCCTGCACGACTCGAAGATCGAGACCGTTGTCTGCCGCCAGGAAGGCGGCGCGGCAATGATGGCCGACTGCTACGGCCGCCTCACCGGCAAGCCAGGCATCTGTTTCGTCACCCGCGGCCCCGGCGCCACCAACGCGTCGGCCGGCGTCCACATCGCAGCGCAGGACTCGATCCCGATGATCCTGTTCATCGGTCAGGTCGCACGCGATATGATGGAGCGCGAAGCCTTCCAGGAGGTGGACTACAAGGCGTTCTACGGCTCGATTGCAAAGTGGGTCGTCGAGATCAACGACGCCCGCCGCATTCCCGAGCTCGTCACCCGCGCCTTCGCGGTCGCCACGTCCGGCCGCCCCGGCCCGGTCGTGATCGCATTGCCCGAGGACATGCTGATTGAAGAGGTCGAGACCGTTGTACCGGTGGCGTATACCCCGGTCGAGACGCGCCCCGGCGACGCCGAGATTTCCGCCATGGTCGAGCTGCTGGAGAAGGCCGAGCGTCCGTTCGTCGTCCTCGGCGGCACCCGCTGGACCGAGGAAGCGGTGGAGAAGATGTGCGCGGCGCTGGAGCGCTGGTCGCTGCCGGTGGGCTGCTCCTTCCGCCGCCAGGCACTGTGCGACCAGTTGCACCCGAACTACACCGGCGACATCGGCATCGGCATTAACCCGAAGCTCGCCAGCTACATCAAGGACGCCGACCTCATCCTGCTCATCGGCTCGCGCTTCGGCGAGATGCCGTCGTCAAGCTACACGCTGATGAAGAGCCCCTACCCCGACCAGAAGCTGGTCCATGTCTATCCGGACCCGGAGGAACTCGGCCGGGTCTACCGCCCGACCGTCGCGATCAACGCGGCGCCGTCGAGCTTTGCCGACGCCTTCGCTGAAACCGCGCCGTCACGCACGCCCGTTTGGGCGAACCGGACGGCGGAGCTTCACCAGAACTATCTCGAGTGGTCAACGCCGCCGGCGACCGGCCCCGGCAAGGTGCTGATGGGTCCGATCATGCAGCATCTCGAGCAGGTGCTGCCGGAAGACGCCATCATCTGCAACGGCGCCGGCAATTTTGCGACCTGGATGCACCGCTTCCACCGCTATCGCCGCTTCAACACGCAGGCCGCCCCTACTTCTGGGTCAATGGGTTACGGCCTGCCGGCGGGCGTTGCGGCAAAACACATCTTCCGCGATCGCGAGGTGATCGTCTGGGCCGGCGACGGCGACTTCATGATGCACGGCCAGGAATTCGCGACCGCGATCCAGTACGACCTGCCCATCATCGTCGTGATCCTCAACAACGGCATCTACGGGACGATCCGCATGCACCAGGAGCGTGAGTATCCCGGCCGCGTGTCAGGCACAATGCTGACGAACCCCGATTTCGCGGCACTGGCCCGCGCTTATGGCGGCCATGGCGAGACTGTGGAGGAAACCTCGCAGTTCGCCGAGGCATTCGCCCGCGCGCGCCAGAGCGCCAAACCGGCGATCATCGAGGTCAAGCTGGACCCCGAGGCCATTACCCCGGCCAAAACGCTCAGCGACATCCGCGCCGGCAAATAGCCGGCGCACGCCTTCCCTCGGGGACGCAAATTGCGGCGAAAAAACAGCGCACCCCGCTTGAACTGCACACGTTAAGTGCCCATTTACAAGCGCCCGCCGGTTCCACCCCGTGTCGGGTCCTGGGCGCTTGCGCCGAATAAATTTTGAGACCCGGACTAACGGAGAGGGATAGTGGCGGAACTTCTAACTGCGGAGGGCTGGATCGTCCTCCTACAGGTCATGGCTATTGACCTGGTTCTGGCGGGTGACAATGCGGTTGTCATCGGCCTTGCAGCGGCAGGTCTTCCGGCCGACCAGCGCCGCAAGGCAATTCTGATCGGCATCATTGCGGCAACCGTGATGCGCATCTGCTTTGCGGCCGTGACCGCGGAATTGCTGCAGCTTGGGCCTATGCTTCTCCTCGCTGGCGGCCTCCTGCTCCTCTGGGTCTGCTGGAAGATGTGGCGCGAGCTCCGCGCGCCGGAGCACGAACATGAGGCACACGAAGCGCTGCACGGCGAGGACCTCGACAAGGACGGGGCGGTTGCCGGAAAGGCGCCGCGCAAGACGCTGAAGCAGGCGGTCTGGCAGATCGTTGCAGCCGACGTCTCGATGTCGCTCGACAACGTTCTCGCAGTCGCCGGTGCTGCCCGCGAGCATCCGACCGTGATGATCATCGGCCTGGCGATGTCGATCGCCCTGATGGGTCTGGCAGCGTCCTTCATTGCGCGCCTGCTCGAGCGCTACCGCTGGATCGCCTATATCGGTCTTGCGATCATTTTCTACGTCGCCTGCGACCTCATCTACCGCGGCGCTACGGAGTCCTTCCCGGGACTCTTTGGCTGACAGCCTACGACGAACTGATCAGAAAGGCGGCCTTCGAGCCGGCTTTTTTTTCGCTTCCCCTAGCCGCGCAAACAAAAAGGCCGCGCAATGCGCGGCCTGCCAGAAGCTGGGTAGACGCCCTTACTTGCGGTTGAACGCAACCGCCGGGAGAAGCGTCGCGGCTGTGCGGAGCGAAGCGGCAGTCCCCACCGCCATTTGCGGCAGGAGCATCCATTCGAGCGTCCAGGCAGCGCCCGAGCGTTCGTTTTCGTGCACCAGCGATTGGTGCATGCCGGCAACCAGTGTCGCGTTGAAACGCGCAAGCGCGACGAGCGTCTCAGCCCCAACCGGATTGACCTTATGCGGCATGGCGGACGAGCCCCCACCCGCAGCGAGCTTGATCTCGGCGACCTCGTTCTGCGCAAGCAAAGCAATGTCCTGCCCCATCTTGCCGAGGCTGCCCGTCAGCAGCGACAGGTAAGATGCGAAGCCCGCGACGCCGTCACGTTCGCTGTGGCGTGCCCGCTCCGGAGCTTCGAGGCCGAGGCGCTGTGCCAGAAGTCGCGACACCTCGGCGCCCTCGTCGCCCAGCTTCTCCAGCGTGCCGGCAGCGCCGCCGAAGGAAAGAACAGCAACGCCCCGCGTCGCCTCGTCCAGCTTATCGCGAAGGCGGACCAGGGGGTCCTTCCAGCTCGCGATCTTGCGGGCGGCGGGCACGGGAATGGCGGCCTGCATGCGGGTGTGCCCCATCGTCTCGATGGAGCCGTCGCGCGCCTCGATCTCTTCGAGCAGCTTGATGACGGCATTGAGACGGGAAGAAAGAACCGATGAAAGCGCCTTCAGGCGCAGGGCAAGGCTGGTGTCGATGACGTCCTGGCTGGTCGCGCCGAAGTGAACCTTCGAGCCAAAGGTGTCACCGACCGCCTTGCGCATCATGGCAACCAGCGACGGGATCACCACCCCGTCGCGAGCCGTGCCGACGCGGAGAGCGTCCATGTCCGGCACGAATTGCGAAAGCGCATCCCCGATCGCATTCCCCGCTTCCGCCGGGATCACTCCTGCTTCAGCTTCCGCCGCAGCGAGCGCGACCTCGAACGAGATCATGGCCTGGACATCGGCCTGTGCGGAAAAGAGTGCCGAAACCTCCTCGTCACCGAGGAGGCCCGACAGGAACGGGTGGTCGAATGGGGCTGCGCTCACGTTGTCCTGCGTCAGATATCGAAGAAGACGGTTTCCTTTTCACCCTGCAGGTGAATGTCGAACGTGTAGACATTCCCTTCACGCTGGGCAATCAGGGTCGGGACGCGGACGCGGTGCTCGATCCTGTTGAGGATCGGGTCTTCCGCATTCGCCGCTTCTTCGTCGCCGAAGTACATGCGGGTGTGCAGGCCGAGGTTGATGCCGCGCGCCACGATCCAGAACGTGATGTGCGGCGCCTGCATGCGGCCGTCGGAGAACGGAACGCGGCCCGGCTTGATCGTCTCGAACTTGAAGACGCCGTCATCCTGGCCGGCCGGGCAACGGCCCCAACCCGTGAAATTCGGGTCGGCAGAGCCACGCAGTTCCGCCGGCGAGTTGTAGAGACCATCGGCGTCTGCCTGCCAGATCTCGATCAGCGCGTCCTTGAGCGGCGTGCCGGTGCCGTCGATGACACGGCCGGTGACGATGATGCGCTCGCCCTTGGTCTTCTCGTTGACCATGCGGCCGCCGAGGTCTTCCGGATAGACGCCTTTGATGTCGCAGAAGTTCGGCGTCAGGCCAATGTGGACGTAAGGGCCCGCGGTCTGCGACGGGCTTTCCTTCAGACGGTTGAGGGACTGGACCATGTATCAGTTTCCTTCGCGACGGTTCTCGAAGAAGGTGGAGCGGCGGCCGCGCAGCACAATGTCGAACTTGTAGGCGCGGCTGTCCATCGGCGTGGTCGCCTGCATGTCGAGCCTCGCGGTCAGCATCTTCACGGCTTCCGGATCGTTCAGCGTGCGCGCGATCGGGCACAGCGGGATCAGCGGATCGCCCTCGAAATACATCTGGGTGATCAGGCGCTGCGAGAAACCGCTGCCGAAGATCGAGAAGTGGATGTGCGCCGGACGCCAGTCGTTAGGACCATTCGGCCAAGGATACGGACCCGGCTGAATGGTGCGGAACCAGTAGCGGCCTTCCTCGTCGGTGATCGAACGGCCGCAGCCGCCAAAGTTCGGGTCGAGGGCAGCCTGGTAGCCTTCCTTCTTGTGGCGGTAGCGGCCACCGGCATTGGCCTGCCAGTACTCGACCAGTGCACCCGGGACCGGGCGACCATTTTCGTCAAGGACACGGCCGTAGACGATGATGCGCGGACCGATCGCACTCTCGCCTGGGCGGGCGTAGTTGTGGATCAGGTCGTTGTCGAGCTCACCGATGATGTTGTGGCCGAAACGCGGACCGGTGTTCTCCGAAATCGTGCCCTCCAGCGACAGCAGGGCACGCTGCGGCGAGCGCACGATCGAGGTCTTGTACCAAGGCGTGTATGCCTTGGGGTGCCAGTCGAGGTCGCGCTGGAAGAACGGACCTGTCTCCGGCAGCCGGTTGGAGCGTATGGGATCGCTCATTGCTCTCTCTCCTTGTCCATCTCGTCAAATGTCTGCTTGACGATCTTGATCGCGTGGTTGGCGCGCGGGACGCCCGCATAGATGGCGACGTGCAACAGTGCCTCCATGATGTCGTCGCGGGATGCGCCGGTGTTGGCGGTGGCGCGCACATGCATCGCCACCTCCTCGTGATTTCCGAGGGCGGCCAGAAGCGCGATGGTGATTATCGAGCGTTCACGCTTGGTGATCGTGTCGCGCGACCAGACATGTCCCCATGCCGCCTCGGTAATCAGTTCCTGGAAAGGCGCATCGAACGGGGTCTTGTTCGCCTCGGCGCGGTCGACATGGGCATTGCCCAGGACGCTGCGCCGCGTCTTCATCCCCTGTTCGTAGCGCTTGGAAATCTCGCTCATCTGCTTCTCCGCTCAGTAGGGCAGCCCGACATAGTTTTCGGCCAGCGACTGCTGCGCGGCGAGCGAGCCCGAGAGGTAGTCGAGCTCGGCCTCCTGAATGCGCTGGCCGAATGCGCCGGCGTCGGGGAACCGGTGCAGCGTGTTCGTCATCCACCAGGAGAAGCGCTCGGCCTTCCAGACGCGGCGCAGCGCCCGCTGCGAATAGGCGTCGATCCCGGCCTCCGACTTGTCGAGGTAGTGCTCGCGCAGCCCGTCAAAGAGGTAGCGGACGTCGCTGGCGGCAAGGTTCAGGCCCTTCGCACCGGTCGGCGGCACGATGTGCGCGGCATCTCCGACGAGGAACAGGCGGCCAAAGCGCATCGGCTCGGCCACGAAGGAACGCAGCGGCGCGATCGACTTCTCGATCGACGGGCCGATGGTCATCTTCTCGGCCGTTTCGGCCGGAAGACGGGCGCGAATTTCGTCCCAGAAGCGCTCATCCGACCAGTCCTCGACCTTGTCGTCGAGCGAGCACTGTACGTAGTAGCGGCTGCGCGTGTGCGAGCGCATCGAGCAAAGCGCGAACCCGCGCTGGTGGTTCGAGTATATCAGCTCATGGCTGACAGGCGGCACTTCAGCGATGATTCCGAGCCATCCAAACGGATAAACCCGCTCATAAGTCTCGAGCCCCTTGCCTTCCACTGCCTTTCGGGACGGCCCATGATAGCCATCGCAGCCTGCGATGAAGTCGCAGTCGAGGCGGTGGGTAACGCCATCCTTCTCGTAGGTGACATATGGCTTGTCGCCGTCGAAATCGTGCGGCTGGACGTTGGCCGCCTCATAGACGGTCAAAGCCCCGGAAGCCTCGCGGCAATCCATCAGGTCACGCGTGAGCTCGGTCTGGCCGTAGACGACGACGCGCTTGCCCGTGAACTTGTGGAGGTCGATCCGGTGGTGGCGGCCGGAAAAGGTTAGGTCGAACCCCTCGTGCGCCAGCCCCTCGCGGCGCATACGGTCGCCCGCCCCTGCTTCAACCAACATGTTGGCCATGCCCTCTTCGAGGACACCAGCACGAATACGGCCGAGCACATAATCCTTGCTGACACGTTCGAGGATAACGTTGTCGATGCCGGCGTTGGTGAGAAGCTGACCGAGCAATAGCCCGGAGGGTCCGGAGCCGATGATGGCTACCTGGGTACGCATGCTGGCTGTCCTCCCTCGTGGCTGCAGCGTGAAGATTGTATACCGTTGCGCCGGTTACCCTCTCAATGGACTTTCCGGGCAAACGATTGCACTATCGGAACACCTTGCAGGATGAAATCGTTGGCGCAGACTGTTCCCTCATATCGACTTTATCGTGAAGCATACGGGGAATCCGGGGATTTCTGGATTCACTGCGAAACGATCCCGGAGCGCACGCACCTGCACAATTGGGAAATTTCGCCTCACCGCCACGACGCGCTGTTCCAGATTTTTTTTATGAGCGACGGTGCTGGCGAAATCACGGGCGACGATGGCAGCCGCCGCTTCAAGGCTCCCTGCGCGATATTTATCCCACCTGGAGAAGTCCACGGTTTCTCCTATTCGCGCGATGTGGATGGCCTGGTGCTCACGGTCGTCAGCGACCGGCTGAAGACGCTTGCCGCTGCCGACCGTCGGGTTGCACTTTTTGCCTCCGAAATTCGCATTATTCCGACCTCTCCTGAGGACAAGGATGCGAACTTTGCGATCGAATGTGTACGCAAGCTGTTCGAGGAACTCACCGGACGCGCCCACTGCCGGCTGCTGATGCTCGAACCGCTCATGACAGGCGCGATCGTCGGCCTGGTCCGCTCTGCCAATGCCGCGGGCGCGGCCAATGACGGCCTCGATGATCGCGACCGCGAACGGGTCGAGACACTGGCGACGCTAATCGCGGCCAACTTCCGCGCGCACAAGCCGGTGAGCTTCTATGCCGACACGATCGGTGTCTCGCCAACACACCTCAACCGCATCGCACGCAAGGCAACCGGCTACTCGGTGCTGGGTCTCATCACTCAGCAACTGCTTGAGGCCGCGCGCCGCGATCTGATTTTCACACCTACGCCGATCCAGGGTATCGCCTACGGCCTAGGCTTTTCGGACCCCGCCTATTTCAACCGCTTCTTCCGTCGCCAGACCGGCATGACGCCGGGCGCCTTCCGTGAAGCTGAGCGGAGAAAGCAGGCGCTCGGCAAATGACACGCCGCCGACGAAAAAGGGGCGGTTGCCCGCCCCTTCCGAGTTCCGGACCAGCCGCGATTACATCGCGTCGGTGATCTCGGTCGTGTAGGCGCCAGACGGCTCCTTCTCGATGATCTTCTGGTCGAGCAGCGCCTTGGCGGTACGCTCGTAGGCCGGCACGATAAGCTTCGCATCAGGCGTATCGATCAGCTTCGCCACCTCGCCGATCATGCGGACCTGGTGGTTTTCGTCCTGGCCGCCATTGTCCATGACGATCTCGGCCGCCTCTTCAGGGTTCTCCATGGCGTACGCCCAGCCCTTCATCGAGGCGCGGACGAAACGGACCATCTTGTCCTTGAAGGCCTGGTCCTTGAGGTTCTCCTCCATGACGTAGAGGCCGTCCTCGAGCAGGTCGACGCCCATCTCCGTGTAGTTGAAGACAATGAGATCCTCCGGCTTGAAGCCCGCGTCGATCACCTGCCAGTACTCGTTGTAGGTCATGACCGAAATGCAGTCGGCCTGCTTCTGGATCAGGGGTTGCACGTCGAACGACTGCTTGAGCACGGTCACGCCGTCAGGCCCGCCCTCGGTCGGAATGCCGAGCGAGTTCATCCAGGCATAGAACGGATACTCGTTGCCGAAGAACCAGACTCCGAGCGTGTGACCCTTAAAGTCGTCGGTGGTCTTGATCGGACCATCCTTCGGGCAGACGAGCTGCATGCCCGCCTTCTTGTACGGCTGCGCGATGTTGACGAGGTTGACCCCCTTGTCGCGCGCGGCGAGCGCTGCCGCCATCCAGGTCACGACGACATCAGCGCCGCCGCCGGCAATCACCTGCTCCGGCGCGATGTCCGGGCCGCCCGGCTTGATGGTGACGTCGAGGTTCTCCTCATCGTAGAACCCCTTGTCCTTGGCAACGAGATAACCTGCGAACTGCCCCTGCACGACCCACTTGAGCTGCAGGGTTACCGGATCAGCCGCCCAGGCATGCGCAGTGGCGAGGGAGAACGCCCCCGCCAGCATAGATACGATCAGTTTCTTCATTCTTCTTACCCTCTGGAGAACGTCTAACCACCGCGGATAGACGGATGCCAAAATGTGACTGCCCTTTCTGCGAGGGCTACCACTCCATAGAAGACGGAACCCGCGAGTGCTGCAACCGCGATTTCCGCCCACACCATGTCGACATTCATGCGTCCGACCTCGGTCGAGATGCGGAAGCCCATGCCGACCACAGGCGTCCCGAAAAACTCGGCCACGATGGCGCCGATCAGCGCCAGCGTCGAATTGATCTTCAGAGCATTGAAGATGAATGGCATCGCCGCCGGAAGCCGCAGCTTCGCCAGCGTCTGCCAGTAGCCCGAAGCATAGGTGCGCATCAGGTCGCGCTCCATGTGCCCCGCAGCGGCGAGGCCCGTGACCGTATTAACGAGCATCGGGAAGAAGGTCATGATGATTACCACCGCCGCCTTCGACTGCCAGTCGAAACCGAACCACATCACCATGATCGGCGCGATGCCGATGATCGGCAGCGCCGAGACGAGGTTGCCGATCGGCAGCAGGCCCCGCTGCATGAAGGTGAAGCGGTCGGCAACGATTGCCGCCAGGAACCCCGCCCCGCAGCCGACGCCATAGCCGAACAGCACGGCCTTGAAGATCGTCTGGTTGACGTCAGCCGCCAGGATCGGCAGCGAGTTTGCAAAGCGCGCGGCGACCGCGGATGGCGGCGGCAGCAGCACGAACGGGATGCCCGCCCCGCCCACAATCGCTTCCCACAGGATCAGCAGCCAGGCGCCGAACAAAAACGGAATGAAGAGGCGCAGGAGGATGTCGGTGCGCCTGTCCCTGGTCCGGATCGCCGATAGCACCGTCACCAACCGCCATGCGAGCAGCCAGGACGCAGCCAGCAGCAGCCAGAATGAAGGAGTTGCCCTACCCGCGTGGTCCGTCAATGCCGAAAGCAGCAGCCAGACCGCCCCGTGCGCAGCAATGAACAGGACGGCAGAGACCGCAACCGTATTGCCAAGCGCTACACCACCGACGGCACCCGCAACGAGCAGCAGGACGATCGGCCAGCTTGTCCCGCCTGCCCCGCTCGAAACGATAGGCAGGAACGCAAATGAGGTGACGACCAGAGCAAGCGCCAGAACGGACTGCCAGTTGCGCAGAAAGATGCTCATGCCGGTCGCCCTCCCATGCCGCGCTCAACGAGCCGGCCAACGAGTCCAACCGCTGCTACCAGCAGCGCCGCAACGATAGAGCCGGCGACAAGTGCCGAGAACATGTCGATGGTTTGGCTGTAGTAGGAGCCGTTGAGGAGCTTTGCGCCGATGCCTGCCACCGCGCCTGTCGGCAGCTCGCCGACGATGGCGCCGACGAGGCTCGCCGCCACCGCCACCTTCATCGAGGCGAACAGGAACGGCACCGACGCGGGCAGCCGAAGCTTCCAGAAGGTTTGCCAGCGGCTCGCATTGTAGGTGCGCATGAGATCGAGATGCAGCACGTCCGGCGAGCGCAGACCCTTCACCATGCCGACGGCGACGGGGAAGAACGACAGGTAGGTCGAGATCAACGCCTTCGGAATCAGCCCGGTGATGCCGACCGCAGCCAGCACGACGATGATCATCGGTGCCAGTGCAAGGATCGGGATCGTCTGCGAGGTGATGATCCACGGCATCAGGCTTCGGTCCAGCGCCGTCACGTGGACGATGCCGACCGCGATCAGGATGCCGAGCAGCGTGCCGATGGCGAAGCCGGCCAACGTCGACGAGAGCGTGATGCCGGCGTGATAGACGAGGCTGCGGCTGGAGGTGACCTTCCGCAGGAAGGTGTTTTCAAAGAAGTTTTGCGCCACCTGATGCGGCGCCGGCAGCGTCGGCTTCGGCTGCGTCATCGTCCGCACGAAGAACTCGGAAAACGCCGGTGTTTCCCCCGCGCGCCGGTCGAGATCACGCTGGAACGGCGCATTCATTGCATAGGCTCCGGCATACCAGAGCGCGATGATCCCGAGCAGCAGGACGGTGACGGGCAGCAGCTTGTCTCGGAAGCGGTCGGTCATGGCACCAAACGCCTCCCTGACAGATCAAGAGACACCACCTCAATCCTCATAGCTGTGCCCTGCCCTGAGGCCGTCGCGGACGCGGGCGGCGATGGCCAGAAATTCCGGGGTCTCGCGAATGTCGAGCGGCCGCTCGCGCGGCAGGTCCGACTCGATCACGTCGGTCACGCGGCCGGGGCGCGGCGACATCACGACTATCTTGGTCGACAGGTAAACCGCCTCGGGGATCGAGTGCGTCACAAAACCGATCGTCTTTTCGGTTCGCGCCCAAAGCTTCAGCAGCTGCTCATTGAGATGGTCGCGCACGATCTCGTCGAGCGCACCGAATGGCTCGTCCATCAGGAGCAGGTCGGCATCGAAAGCAAGCGCACGCGCGATCGACGCGCGCTGCTGCATGCCGCCCGAAAGCTGCCACGGATATTTCTTCTCAAAGCCAGTCAGGTTGACGAGTTCGAGCGTGCGATGGATGCGCTGTCCGATCTCCTCTTTCGAATAGCCCATGATCTCGAGCGGCAGCGCAACGTTGCGCTCGATGGTGCGCCACGGGAACAGTCCCGCCGCCTGAAAGACATAGCCGTAGGCACGCTGCTCGCGCGCCTCGCGCGGTGACCTGCCGTTGACGGTGATGGTGCCTGCGGTCGGCTGCTCCAGGTCAGCGATCACACGCAGGAACGTAGTCTTACCGCAGCCAGAGGGGCCGATGAACGAGACGAACTCGCCCTTGTTGATGGTCAGGTTGACGTTCGACAGGGCATGCACCTGCCCGTCGCCCGTATCGAAGGTAAGCCCCAGCCCCCTGGCTTCGACTACTGAGTTTTGCGATGCCGTCATTCTCGATCCGTATTCAACTTGGCTGGACGGGGCCGGCCGGCCCTCGTCTGGCGAAACGGCGCTTGCGCGCCGGCAGTCAGTCGGACGCGCGAGATGCGGCCTACACCCCGGAAGCCGGGATGCCCGAACGCTCCACCTTGCGAGGTGCTACGAGTTCCTTCCAGGTCGAGAGCGCCTTGTTGACGGCCATGTGCGGCTCGCGGGCCACGAACTTACCGTGGCCGGGCTTAGCGTCGACCTTGCCTTCCTCGACCACCAGTTCGCCACGGGTGAAGACGAAGCGCGGCAGGCCCTTCACCTCGATACCCTCGAAGACGTTGTAGTCGATCACCGACTGCTGGCTCTTCGACGAGATGACCTTCGAGCGGTTTGGATCCCAGACGATAATGTCGGCATCCGCCCCTTCAACAATCGCCCCTTTCTTCGGGTACATGTTGAGGATCTTGGCGATATTGGTCGAGGTGACGGCGACGAACTCGTTTGGCGTAAGGCGGCCGGTGTTGACGCCATAGGTCCAAAGGACCGGCAGGCGATCCTCGAGGCCGCCGGTGCCGTTCGGGATCTTGGTGAAGTCACCGACGCCGTAGCGCTTTTGCTCGGACGTGAACGAGCAGTGGTCGGTGGCCACGACCTGCAGCGAACCGGCGGCGAGGCCAGCCCACAGCGAATCCTGATGCTGCTTGTTGCGGAACGGCGGGCTCATCACGCGGCGCGCGGCATGATCCCAGTCCTTGTTGAAATACTCGCTGTCATCGAGCACGAGGTGCTGGATCAGCGGCTCGCCGAAGACGCGCATCCCTTTCTGGCGGGCTCGGCGGATCGCTTCATGCGCCTGCTCGCACGAGGTGTGCACGACATAGAGCGGAACGCCCGCCATGTCGGCGATCATGATGGCGCGGTTGGTCGCCTCGCCCTCGACTTCCGGCGGGCGCGAATAGGCATGCGCCTCGGGGCCGTTGTTGCCTTCCGAAAGCAGCTTCTGCGACAGCGCCGCGACGACGTCGCCGTTCTCGGCATGGACGAGCGGCAGCGCCCCGAGTTCTGCGCATCGCTGGAACGACGCGAGCATCTCGTCGTCGTTGACCATCAGCGAGCCCTTGTAGGCCATGAAATGCTTGAACGAGGTGATGCCGCGCTTCACCACTTCCGGCATCTCGTTGAAGACCTGTTCCCCCCACCAGGTGATAGCCATGTGGAAGGAGTAGTCCGAGCAGGCGCGCGTCGACTTGTTGTCCCACATGGTAATCGCCTCGAGCAGCGACTGGCCGGGGGACGGCAGGCAGAAATCGACCACCATCGTCGTGCCACCCGAAAGCGCGGCACGCGTGCCGGTCTCGAAATCGTCGGCCGAATAGGTGCCCATGAACGGCATTTCGAGGTGCGTGTGCGGGTCGATGCCGCCCGGCATGATGTAGCAGCCGGTGGCGTCGTACTCGTGGTCGCCGTGCAGGTCGCCGCCGATCCCGACGATCACGCCGTCCTTGATCAGCACGTCGGCCTTCCAGGTGCGATCCGCGGTCACGACCGTGCCGTTCCTGATGACTTTGGTCATACTTCAGTTCCCCTTGTTTTCGAGCCGCTTCTGACGAGCAGCTTCAAAATCGGACTTTAAAGGATTCAGATCACTCCACTATTTCCGCAGTCTCCACCACGGCGTGGAACAGGACGTCGGCGCCGGCCGCGGCCCATTCCTTTGAGATTTCCTCTGCCTCGTTGTGCGACAGGCCATCTACGCACGGGCACATGACCATTGCGGTCGGCGCCACGCGGTTGATCCAGCAGGCGTCATGGCCTGCGCCCGAGACGATGTTGCGATGCGTGTAGCCGAGCCGATCAGCCGCCTTGCGGATTGCCTCCACACAACCCTGGTCGAAGGTGACCGGCTCAAAATGGCCGACCGGCTCGATGTCGAAGGAAATGTCCATCGCATCGCAAATCTGGGCGATGCCGTGCTCGATGCGCGCGCGCATCTCGCCCAGCACCTCGGCATTGGGCGAGCGAATGTCGATGGTGAAGACCACCTTGCCGGGGATCACGTTGCGCGAGTTCGGATAGACTTCGACATGGCCGATCGCGCCAACCGCGTCCGGCTGGTAGTCCATCGCGACTTCGTGGACGAGCTCGGTGACGCGCGCCATTCCAAGGCCGGCATTGCGGCGCTTCGGCATCGGCGTCGAGCCGGTGTGCGCTTCCTTGCCAGTGAGGGTGACTTCCAGCCACCACAGGCCCTGGCCGTGCGTGACGACGCCGATGTCGATGCCCTCGTCCTCCAGGATCGGACCCTGTTCGATATGCAGCTCGAAGAAGGCCTTCATCGGCCGGTTGCCGACTTCCTCGTCGCCCTTCCAGCCGATGCGCTCAAGCTCGTCGCCGAAGCGCTTTCCCTTGGCATCGACGCGGTCATAGGCCCAGTCAAGCTCATGAACGCCCGCGAAGACGCCCGAGGCCAGCATCGCGGGAGCAAAGCGCGTGCCCTCCTCGTTGGTCCAGTTGGTAACGACGATCGGATGTTTCGTCTTGATGCCGAGATCATTCAGCGAGCGGACGACCTCAAGGCCGCCGAGCACGCCGAGGACACCGTCATACTTGCCGCCGGTGGGCTGGGTATCGAGATGGGAGCCGACATAGACCGGTGGCAGCGAGGGGTCCGTTCCCTCGCGGCGGGCGAACATGTTGCCCATCTTGTCGACGCCCATCGTCAGGCCCGCTTCATCGCACCACTTCTTGAAGAGGTGGCGGCCCTGCCCGTCCTCGTCGGTCAGCGTCTGGCGGTTGTTCCCGCCGGCAACGCCGGGCCCGATCCTGGCCATCTCCATGAGGGAATCCCACAGCCGGTCGGCATTGATGCGCAGATTCTCGCCCGGTGCTGCCATCGGTCACAATACTCCCATTCATGTTCATCCGGAAGAGCCGGCGGTTCCCGTCGCCGGCCCCTCCCAGATCGACGGCTAGTCGATCTCTTTCAGAACGTCGCGGATGCACCCGACGATCTGGTCGATGTGCTCCTTCTCGACGATGAGCGGCGGCGACAGCGCGATGATGTCGCCGGTGGTGCGGATAAGCACGCCCTTCTCAAATGCTTTGAGGAAGGCCGTGAACGCGCGCTTGGTCGGCTGTCCTTCCAGCGGCTGCAGCTCGATCGCACCCACGAGACCGATGTTGCGGATATCGATCACATGGCGCGCATCCTTCAGCGAGTGCAGCGCCTCTTCAAAGTACGGCGCAAGCTCGGCACCACGCGTCAGCAGGCCCTCTTCTTTGTAGGTGTCCAGCGTCGCGATGCCGGCAGCCGATGCGATCGGATTGCCCGAATAGGTGTAGCCGTGGAAGAACTCGATCAGGTGCTCCGGACCGGTCATGAAGGCGTCGTGAATTTCCTTCTTCACGAACACCGCGCCCATTGGGATGACGCCGTTGGTGACGCCCTTCGCGGTGGTGATGATGTCCGGGGTAACGCCGAAATAGTCGGCCGCGAACGGCGTGCCGAGACGGCCGAAGCCGGTGATGACCTCGTCGAAGATCAGGAGGATGCCGTGCTTGGTGCAGATGTCGCGCAGGCGCTGCAAGTAGCCCTTCGGCGGAATCAGGACGCCGGTCGAACCTGCCATCGGCTCGACGATGACGGCAGCGATGGTCGACGCATCATGCAGGGCGACGATGCGCTCCAGCTCGTCGGCGAGCTCGGCGCCATGTTCCGGCACGCCGCGCGAGAACGCGTTCTTGGCCGGCAGATGCGTGTGCGGCAGATGGTCGACGCCGCCGAGCAACGTGCCGAACATCTTGCGGTTGGTGACGATGCCACCGACGGAGATGCCGCCGAAATTGACGCCGTGGTAGCCGCGCTCGCGGCCGATCAGGCGGGTGCGGCTGCCATCGCCGCGGACGCGGTGATAGGCGAGCGCGATCTTGAGCGCCGTCTCGACCGATTCAGAACCCGAATTGGTGAAGAAGATATGGTCCATGCCTTCCGGAGCGATGTCGACCAGGCGGTTGGCCAGCTCGAACGCAAACGGATGCCCCATCTGGAACGCCGGCGCATAGTCGAGTTCGGCAGCCTGGCGCTGGATCGCCTCGGTGATCTTCGGACGGCAGTGACCCGCGTTGACGCACCAGAGGCCGGCGGTACCGTCGAGCACCTTGCGTCCGTCAGACGCAGTATAGTGCATGTCCTTCGCAGCAACCAGCATACGCGGCGCCTGCTTGAACTGCCGGTTTGCCGTAAACGGCATCCAGAATGCGCTGAGATCGTTCGGCGCGACGTTGAGCCTGTTGGACATGACCAAGCTACCCCTTTTTGATTCCCACTCTTTACGGCCAACGCTTGGTTCTTCGGGCGCAGCTATGCTACGCATTATTTTTGACCGATTGGACAAACGTTAGCACCGCCATAAGGGCGGTCAAGCTATTACTAGCGCAATCGCGCATGACTCGAAGCGCTCCACAGGCGAGCGTAAAACTGGTCCAGCGGATTGGGCCAGATAGAATGGAGAGGCGGTTGGAGACGGCAGCCCCAAAGCGGCGGACGCGCATACAGATCGAGAAGCGCGAAGCCATCCTCGAGGCCGCGCTCGACGTGTTTTCGCAGCATGGGTTCCGCGGCGCGACCATCGACCAGATCGCCGAAGCGGCCGGCATGTCGAAGCCCAACCTGCTCTACTATTTCCGCTCCAAGGAGGAGATGCATGTCACGCTCATGCAGCGGCTGCTCGACACCTGGCTGGCCCCACTGCGCGAGCTGGACGATGAGGGCGACCCGATCAGCGAGTTGCGCGGCTACATCCGCCGCAAGCTGGAGATGGCGCGCGATTTCCCACGCGAGAGCCGGCTTTTTGCGAACGAGATCCTGCAGGGCGCGCCGCGCATCATGCCGATGATCGAGGGCGAGCTGAAGACGCTGGTCGACGAAAAGGCGCGCGTCATGAAGCGCTGGATGCGCGACGGCAAGATCGCCACAGTCGATCCCTATCACCTCATCTTCGCAATCTGGGCAACGACCCAGCATTATGCGGACTTCGACGTACAGGTGCGCGCGGTGCTGGGGCCGGATCGTGGCGGCGACGGCCGCTTCGACGACGCTGCCAGATTCCTCGAAAACCTGTTCCTGGAAGGGCTGCGCCCGCCACGCTGAGGCTTACGACAGCTCGTATTCCCCTGCCCGCTCGATCTCAACCGGCTGCAGCCTGTCGATCGCATCCTGTGTGCGCGCGGAAATGATGGTGCCAGGCAGCGTGCTGACAGTTGGCTTTCCGGCTTTGCGCGCGAGGCGAGCCGTTTGCGTGGGCGTCGGATCCTCGATCGAGACGTCGCCATCCTGCGCACCAAGCGAGCGCGCAAGCTTCTTCAGCTGCTTTACATCAGGGGCACCGGTGGCCTTGATGACGATCATTTCCGAGGCATTCCAACGCTATGCTGTTGCCGCGATGGTGCCTCGGCCTTGGTTAACGTTCCGTCAAACTTCCTTCGCCATCGCCATCACGATGAGGCCAACGACGATCACCAGCGCTCCCGCGGCAACCGAGAGGCTCGGCCAGCCATGTCCGAGCAAGCCCTCGAACACGATGATGAAGCACGGAGAAAGGTAGTTGTAGGCGAGCACCTTGGCCGCAGGCAGCTTCATCGAGCCGTACATGACGAGAAAGGTCGAGAACGCACCGGTGACGATGGCGAGATAGAGGATGATGCCCCACATGCTGGCCGACAGCGCACTCCAGTCGGTCGCGAGGATTTCGTCAAAGCCGTAGATCGCAATGAAGAGCCCGGTGCAGAGCATGGTGTAGGCCGTCAGCCACGGCAGCGGCTCGCCGTGCCGATTGAGCTTCTTCACCATCGGCGAGTAGAGGGCATGCGCCGCCACGCCAACAAGGAAGAGCAACTCGCCCTTGCCGAGGTCGAAGGCCAGGAGCGCATCGAGGCTGCCGCCGAAGATCACCCAGATCGCGCCCACCGCTGCAAACAACAAACTGCCGACGACGATCTTGCGCGGCACCTGACCGAGGATCATGTAGCCGAAAAGTGCTGCCATCAGCGGCATCAGCGTGAACACCGCGCCGCTGGTCACCGGACTCGTCAGCTTCAGCGAGATGAACATCGTCACGAAGAAGATGGCCATCAGACCGCCGAGGATCAGGAACCGCCACGGCGCCGGCGGCCGGTAGACCCGCCCTCTGGTAGAAATGTATGCCACCAGCATCATGAAGATGATGCCTATGAGGAAGCGCACACCGTTCGCGGCGCCGGCGCCGAGTTCGCGCATCGCGATCGCGCCAAGAGAATAAGAACCGGAGGCAAGCGCGGTGAAGAGCAGCATCGCCAGGTGGCCCTTCAGCTTCTCGCGCCCCCCGGCGACCGCTGCGGCGCCGGCCGATGCGCCCATGGAAACTGCGGCCGAATTCTGCGCGAGACTCATGCGTACCCCTCGAATGTATACAATCACTATCCGAGGCGAACGTGTTTAGAAAGAGGCTGTGCGGGAAGTGACTTGAGCCAGAAAACGGTAGGGAGCGCGAGAAAGTGGCGGGAGCGGCCCCTACCCAAAATAAAACCGCGTCGGGGTCGCGAAGGTCTTCGCCGCAGGCTCAGACGGAACCGTTCAGGCCTGGATGCCCCGGTCGAGCCGGGGCATGACGAAGGTGGTGAGGGCGAAGAAGCTTTGTCCAACGCTGGTGCGGGAGGGTATGCGCAAACACATCTACTTTCGTCATCCTTGGGCAAACGGAGCGACGCGGAGTGCGACCCAAGGATCCATGCCGGAACATTTCCGCGTCGCCTGCGGTGAATGTCAGCGTGCGGGCGCAAGCGGCTGAGCCACAGCCGCGCCGCAACCACCCCGCCCGATCCCGAGGACGGGGCCATCCAATACGCTACGCGGAAGGCCCCGCCCCGCCGGGGAGGAACTATTCTGCCGCCTGGCGCGCAGCCGGATTGTTCGGATGCGTGGTCCAGTTGGCGTAGGCCCCCTCGACCCACCGGCCGGTGCGCTGATCGAGAGCACCAACGGCCAGCGGTTCCATGGTGATGCAGCCTTCAACCGGGCAGACGTTGACGCAAAGGTTGCAGCCAACACACTCAGCCTCGATCACCTCGAAGTGGCGAGCGCCGTTCACCACGTTGGTGATCGCCTGATGCGAGGTGTCCTCGCAGGCGATGTGGCAACGGCCGCACTTGATGCAGGCATCCTGGTTGATGCGCGCCTTGGTGACGTAGTTGAGGTTGAGATACTGCCAGTCGGTGACGTTGGGCACAGCGCGTCCGATGAAGTCGTCGAGCGTCGAAAAACCCTTCTCATCCATCCAGTTGCTGAGGCCGGCTATCATGTCCTCGACGATCTTGAAGCCGTAGGTCATGGCCGCGGTGCAAACCTGAGCAGTCCCAGCTCCCAGCGCCATGAACTCAACCGCATCGCGCCAGGTGGTGATGCCGCCGATCGCCGAGATCGGCAGGCCGCGCGTTTCGGCATCGCGGGCGATCTCCGCCACCATGTTCATGGCGATCGGCTTAACCGCGGGGCCGCAATAGCCGCCATGGGTGCCCTTGCCGTCGATCGTCGGCTCCGGCGAGAAGGTGTCGAGGTTGACCGAAGTGATCGAGTTGATCGTGTTGATCAGCGAGACCGCATCGGTGCCGCCGTTGAAGGCCGCGCGCGCGGGCTTGCGGATGTCAGTGATGTTCGGCGTCAGCTTGGTGATCACCGGCATGCGGGTCGTCTGCTTGCACCAGCGCACGACCATCTCGACATATTCCGGCACCTGACCGACCGCCGAGCCCATGCCGCGCTCGCTCATGCCGTGCGGACAGCCGAAATTGAGCTCGATGCCGTCAGCACCCGTGTCTTCCACCAGCGGCAGGATCGCCTTCCAGGCTTCCTCGACGCAGGGCACCATCAGCGAGACGACCAGAGCCCGGTCGGGCCAGTCGCGCTTGACCTGCTTGATCTCCTGCAGGTTCACCTGCAGGTCGCGGTCGGTGATGAGTTCGATGTTGTTGAGGCCGATCAGCCGGCGGTCAGGGCCCCAGATCGCGCCGTAACGCGGACCGTTGACGTTGACGACCGGCGGCCCCTCCTCGCCGAGGGTCTTCCAGACGACGCCACCCCAGCCGGCCTTGAAGGCGCGGACGACGTTATAAGCCTTGTCGGTGGGCGGGGCAGAGGCCAGCCAGAACGGGTTCGGCGACTTGATGCCAACGAAATTGGAACGGATGTCGGCCATGCTCATGCCCTCCCGTTAGAGGTCAGTGCCCGGTGGATGCTTTCGGCTGCGTCGCGGCCTGCAGCGACGGCAGCAACGGTCAGGTCCTCGCGCGCATCGCGCACGCAGTCGCCGCCCGCCCAGACTTTTGGCAGGGAAGTCCGCCCTTCACCGTCGACCTTGATGCGTCCGTTTTCCATCGCGATCAGATTGCCGCTGCCATTGAGCGGTGCTCCGTCAAACGTCTGGCCGATCGCCTTGAAAATCTGGTCCGCCTCGAGCCGGATCATCTCGCCGGTACCAACGAGCCTGTCGTCCGCCATCGCGGTGTATTCGAGTTCGATGCCGCGGACAGATCCGCCCTCGGTGATGACCCGCTTCGGCTGCAGCCAGTGGCGGATGCTGACGCCCTTCGACGCGGCCAGGTCCTGCTCGAACTCGGAAGCGTTCATGTGCTCCTTGCCGCGGCGGTAGCAGATCGTCACCTCCTCGGCGCCGAGGAGCTTCGACTGCACGGCGACGTCGATCGCCGTCATGCCGCCGCCGATGACGACGACCCTGCGGCCGATCGGCAACTGCGACAGGTGGCTCGCCTGGCGGATCTGGGCGATGAAGTCGACCGCGTCGTGGACGCCGTAAGCCTCCTCCCCTTCCGCCCGCAGCGCGTTGACACCGGCGAGGCCCATGCCGAGGAAGACGGCATCATAGCTGGCGGTCAGGTCGGCCAGCGAAAAATCGCGGCCGAGCGCCTTGTCGTAGTCGATGGCGATGCCGCCGACGGCGAGCACGTAGTCGACTTCCGCCTGCGCAAAACCGTCTGTCGCCTTGTAGGCAGCGATGCCATATTCATTAAGGCCGCCCGGCTTGGGCTTCGCCTCGAAAATGGTGACGTCATGGCCATAGACGGCCAGCCTGTGCGCCGCCGCGAGGCCCGCGGGACCTGCGCCGACAACAGCAATCCGCTTACCCGACGAGCCGGCCCGCTCGTAAAATTGTTTGTTACGCGCCATCGCCGTGTCGGTGGCGTAACGCTGCAGCCGGCCGATCTGCACCGGCTTGCCTTCCGCCGTCTCCCGGACGCACGCCTCTTCGCAAAGCGTTTCCGTCGGGCAAACACGCGCGCACATGCCGCCCAGAATATTCTGGTCGAAGATGGTCTTCGCCGCGCCCAGCGGATTGCCGGTCGCGATCTGGCGGATGAACAGCGGAATGTCGATCGAAGTCGGACACGCCTGCATGCACGGCGCGTCGTAGCAGAAGTAGCAACGATCGGCCTCAACGACAGCTTCGTGCTGCGTCAGCGGCGGATGAAGATCAGAAAAATTGTCACTGTACTGCCCGGGCGCCAGCCTTCCGGCGGCGATCCCTTGCTTCAACTGGCCCTCGGCCATCATGGATGTTCCCCATTATTTGTTATGGGGAAATCGTAGCACGAATTGTTTTTTTATCAATCGGTCAAAAAAGAGCGTAAGTGCCTGTTGTAACTGAACATTAACTTGACGAATTTTCTCAATTTATTACCCAAGATCCGTACGCGCGAAATCTTCTCCCTTGTAAATCATCGGCAATGGGAACTTCTTGGCCATCGCGTAGGAGATGCAGTCTCCAAAATTCAACCTGGCGCTATGCCCGCTACCCTTGCCATACCTGCGAAATGCTCGGACGGAGGGGCTGAAGTAGTCCATGGTAAGGGGCAAAATCCGAATTCCGCACTCATCGCAAAAATTCCGAACCAAAACCTCAGCACGTTCGTAATCGCGAATATGCCGACCAACGGAAAGCGCAGCCTCGATGAGATTGGTGACCAGAGTAACCGGTTCACTCGCCGTCACAATCGCTGTGAAAAGCTCCTCACCATCATCCTCGTCAAGAAGGATCGCTACGAGCGCCGAGGTCTCGACAGGCGTCATTCGTCCTCCCCCCATCCGCTGTCCATGAAGGACTTCTCATCGTTGTCGACAGGTTGCCGCTTAGCCCGAATTTCGTCGAGGATTGGCTTCACGCGCATTGCCACGGAACGAACCGTTTCGCGTTCGATATCGCTGGCTTCAAGAATTGCGAGCTTGATTGCTGCAGTAAGACCCACGCCACGTCTCCTAGCAAACTCCCTAACCAACCAATCAGTTTCTTCATCCTGTACGTGTATTGCCATCGCTGTATACCACCTTATAGTTGTCTTGTACAGAGATCAACTAGATAGCGCTGTATGTACATTTTCAAATTGTATCATGTAGAAAAAAAGAACGCAACATGAACAAATTTACCTCACCCGCCGATGCCTCACAGGTTAACATTTGTCGAAAGTTTTAATTTACGCCGCCCGGCTACGCTGCCGGCATGTCTGCGTCTCGAGTTCTGCGTTTTCTTCCCCTGGTCGTCCTGCTGGGCGTTTCCGCCTGCGCGACCAAGCCTAGCCAAATCAACAACGTCTGCGCCGTGTTTGCCCAGAACAATGGCTGGATGAACAACTGGCGCCGCGATGTCGCCAAAGCCTCGCAGAAATACGGGATCCCGCCGCATATCATGATGGCGACGATCCGTATGGAATCGGGCTTCGACAGCCGTGCGCGGCCGCGCCGCAAGAGTATGTTCTTCGGCCTGATCCCCGGTCCGCGGATCTCCTCGGCCTATGGCTATTCGCAGGCGCTGGACGGCACCTGGCTGCAGTATCAGAAGGAAACCGGCAACTACTCCGCCCGCCGGACCAATTTTGGCGACGCGGCGGATTTCGTCGGCTGGTACCACAACAAGTCGGTCCGCACGCTCGGCATCGCGCCGGATGACGCCTACAGTCTCTACCTCGCCTACTATCACGGACATGCCGGCTATGCCCGCGGCTCCTGGCGCAACAACGCTTCGATCCAAGGCTATGCCCGGAAGACTGCCGAAATGGCTGCCAAGTATCAGGCGCAGATGCGGACCTGCTGGTAGGTCGAGAGTTTCCGCCGACTAGCTATCAAGAGCTTTCTCCGGAAGTGCGCAGCTCAAGATACTGCACCCCAGCAGTGTCTGGAGCCTTTTGCATAATTGCTGATTGAATAATTGCGCCGCACTGGTAGTTGATAAGGAATTCTCTTCCTATCAACGTAATCCAGCGCAACTTCATGAACAAAACCACCTACCTCCGCTTCGTGGACGGTCTGCGCGCAATCGCAGTTCTAAGTGTAGTTGCCTTCCACATGGAGCTAAATTCCCCATCTGGCGGCTACACGGGCGTAGACATATTTTTTTGTCATTTCCGGATTTCTGATAATCCGTCAAATCGTATCCGGAGTGGAGACCGGTTCATTTTCGTTTTCTGATTTTTGGTCACGAAGAGCGCTACGAATTCTTCCGCCATACTTTCTGGTTATTTTCGCCAGCGTCCTGCTGAGCACGTATGTGCTCATCATCCCCGCGGAGATTCGGCAGTTCGGCCAGGAAGTTCTCTATTCCGCCGGCATGGTCGCCAATCACCTGTTCCTGAGCCAGCAAGGCTATTTCGACCGGGACTCCTCCCAAAAGATCCTGCTCCATCTTTGGTCGCTGGCGGTTGAGGAACAATTCTACCTGGTCACACCGCTTCTGCTTGTTGGCCTCTTCAAGCTTCGTCTTGCCGGCAAGACGATCGCCATGATCGTCGCCGCACTCGCGGTGGCGTCGTTCGTGGGTTGCATCTATTGGACCGGCACCGGCCTCGACAAGAACTACGCGTTCTATCTGATGCCCTTACGCGCCTGGGAATTTGCGGCTGGCGGCGCAATCCCTTTTGCCGTCCCCTACCTGAAGCGCCTGTCGCGACCTGCCGTCGAAGCCGTCGCCGCCTTAGGCGTTCTGCTCTTGGCCTATGCAATCTTCCGTTTTGATGAGACAACGCCCTTCCCGTCCTTCTGGGCCGCTATTCCTGTCTGCGGCACGGCGATGATCATCGGCGCCGGTCTGGCGCGGCCGGACATCCTTACCGCCCGCGCACTGGCTACCACGCCCATGGTCTGGATCGGCCTGATTTCCTACGCCTGGTACCTGTGGCACTGGCCGCTGATGGCGATGGCGCGGATCATCAACTACGGCACACTGAGCCCCAAATGGGCTGCTCTCGCTGCCGTGGTTTCCTTCTGCCTGGCCGTCGCCACCCATCTTTGGGTAGAGAAGCCTATTCTTGCCTGGCGCCGCAAACGCGGTTCTCTTCCGCTCGGATGGCGACCTGCAATCGCAGGCGTCGGAGCTTGCATCCTGCCAGCGCTATTGGGAGGAGCCTACGCTTACGTGATGCCGCAGAGAGCGACCGACGCAAACTCGTTCCTTGCTTCGGCGGAGGAAAAAGCGCGCGCCCCCATCCACTGTGTAATCGGTCGCCCCGAACACTTTGCCGGCTGCGCAAGCATCGATCCGGAGAGGAGCCGCGTTCTCGTCATGGGCGACTCTCACGCTGGGCAGGCATTGGACGTCCTCGGACACCATCTGGAAGATTCGGCAATCGTCGCCCTTGCCGTTGCCAACTGCCCGGCCATCTTTGACGTTCGGGTCATCGGCTTTTCCCCGGAAAGCGAGGCCGAATGTGTCGCCGCGAAACAGCGCGGCCTGGAAGCAATGATGTCCGAAGTTCGACCGGATGCTGCGCTGCTGATTTCGATTTGGACCATCTATGGTAAATGGGCCGGAGAACCACAGCCCGGCGAGTTCGGTCGCTTCCTCGCTGAAGTCGATGCAAACCGGCCAGAACCGCAGCAAGGCAGGTTCTACTCTCGCAAACTCAGCGAGACGATCTCAAAGCTGCATTCGCTTGGAGTAGACCGCGTGGCCATCGTGGCGCCGGTGCCCGAAATGCCGAAGCCATCGCCGGAATGCGTCGCCCGTGCGGTGCAGGCCCATGTCGATGTCGATGCAAGATGTTCCGTCACCCGCGAGAATGCGGAGAAACGTCGCGAAGCTTCGATGCAGGTACTGCACGAGGTGCTAGCCGAACATCCGAACGTTCGCCTGATCGATCCCTTCCCAAGCCTCTGTGACGATACCTGGTGCAGGCCATACCGAGGTTCGCAGATGCTCTATCTGGACCAGAACCACCTGCTGCACCCTGCAGTGAGTTCAATCATCGAGGATAACCGCGACATCTTCAACTGGATCGAAGGCAAGTCACCGACGGTTCTTAGCCAGAAGCAGGACTAGTAGGATCCGATCTGGTCACCCCACCAGCCAGACCCCAGCCAGGTCCATGACAAAGCTTGGATGAACCGCATGGTTGCGGACGGTGGGACGCGCGTGGCTGTAGACCTTACGCCAGAAGGGCTGGATGACGATCCCGGCATCCAGCACAATCCTTTCAATCTCAGCCATCATCTCGCGGCGGGCTTCTGAATCGACGACCGCCAGCGCGTTGGCGATGGCCTCCTCAAGTTCTTCGCTCGAGAAGCCTGTCTCGTTCCACGCCGCGCCCTTGCGGAAGGCGAGCGCGATGTTTTGAATGCCGAGCGGGCGGTGGCCCCAGGTGGTCAGCGAAAACGGGAACTCCTTCCAGCCTGCCCAGAACTCGTCAGGCCGCCGCACCTTGCGGTTGACTTTGAAGCCTGCCTCGCGCAGCTGCGCGGCAATTGCGTCGCCCGTGTTGCGCTGCCAGTGATCGTCGGTCGAGACCAGTTCGTGCTCGTAGTCGAGTTGGCCGGCCTCCTCCATAAGCGAACGAGCCCGTTCGACATCGCGACGCACCGGCTCCTGCTCGGAATAGTCAGGATGGATCGGGCTGACGCAAAAATTCTCGCCCTTCTCGCCCGCGTTTCGGTGGCCGAGTTCGAGAACGACGGCATTGTCTACGCCTAGCTGCACCGCGCGCCGCCCCCGCACATCATCGTACGGCGCGTGGCTGACGTTCATGCGTGCGCAGATGGTGTTGGCTGTCTGCAGCTCCGAGCGGATCATGCCAAGGCCGTCGAGCGCGTCGATGTAGTCGACGTTGGTCTCGAAGTTGATGTCGACTTCGCCCTTCTCGAACGCCTGCACCATCGCTTCCGGCGCGCTGCCGTAGTCGATGAAGACGAGGCCATCGAGATGCGCCTCGCCCGCCCACCAGCCGCCGCCTCCGGTGCGGCGCCGGAACTCTGCCCTCTTGCCGGCCTCGTGCGAGACGAGCTCGAACGCACCGGTGCCGATCGGGTTGGCGAGCCAGCCATCCTCATCCTGCGAATAGCCTGGGTGGACGATCAGGGCCGGATAGTCCGACATGCTCGGGATGAGCGTCACATCCGGCGTCTTAAGGCGCAGGACGACCGTGAAATCGTCGGCCTTTGCGATGCCGCCCGGACGGATGCTGCCGTTCTCGATCAGCGCCGCCATCCGCTCGGCCATCGAGTTGCCCGGCACATTTGCCTCGCACCAGCGCGTGATGTTGAAGATGACGTCGTCGGCCGTGAACGGGTCGCCGTTATTCCAGGTTACACCCTCGCGCACGAACAGCGTGTAGGTGAGGCCATCATCGCTGATCTCCCAGCCGGAGAGCAGGCAACCTTCGAAGGTGAAGTCGCGGGTGTATTTAATCAGCGGTTCAAGAACTTGCCGCTGGATGTTGCCAATCTCGGCACGGTCGGAAAGGCGCGGATCCTTGTCCGGGCGCACGGCCATCGCCACGCGCAGGATGCCGCCGCGCCGCGGCGCGGGTTCTGCAGCGCGCGCCGGCGCGGGCAGGCCGAGCAGGCCATAAGCGGCAGCGGTTGAAGCGCCAAAGACGGTGGCAAGCGCCAGGAATTCGCGGCGATCAAGTCGACCATGCGAGGCCTCGCGAGCAAGCTGCCCGACGCGTCCCGGCAACCCCTGCCACAAACGTCTCGTCATCCAATCTCCCGCGTCAGCGAGACGGCACCGCGGCGGCACCGCCCTCACAATCATCCAAACGAGCCGCATCGTCTAGGGACGCTTTGGCACGAAATTGTGCCCGCCGGAGAATTCGCTGCAAATTTGCGCCAGCCGCCGTATCTGCGGTTGGCGTACCGGCGGCAGTTCAGTTGACAAGGCAGAGCCGAGGCTGCTCAACATTCCCGCAAGGGCACATGTTGAGCGTTTGGAGGACGTCATGTTGTTGCGCACCGTCAGGCTGATCCCGTTCCTCGCAGGTATCGTATTGGCCGTCGCAGCACCGGCGCTGGCGCAGCAAACGGAGCGCGCGGTCGTCACCACGCCGGACGCTGACTATTTCGGCTTCGACCTCAGGACCGAGAAGAACGTCACGCTCGACACCTGCGAGGCGGTCTGTCTGGCCGACGATGCCTGCCGTGCTTTCACCTATAACACCAGGGCGCAGTGGTGTTTTCTCAAGTCCGACTACAGCACGATGAAGCCGTTCGCCGGCGCGGTGGCGGGGAGAGTGGTCGAACAGAGCATTGGCGAAGATCTCGGTGCGCCCCCTGCCCTGAGCTACGTGCCCGATTATATCCGCGAGGAAGCCCAGCGCTTCGGCCGCGACATTGCCGGCCAGCCGGAGCCGGAGGACGTGGGCCTCGCGCAACTGCTGGATCTTGCCTCCAGCGACATGGCTTACGGCAATTCGCTGGCAGCGGCAGAACGCTACAAGGCGGCTCTGGCGATCGATTCCGAAAACGTTGACGTCTGGCTTGACCTTGCCCGCGCCTATATCGACTACGTCCCGAATGCCGGGAACGACGCCAGCAACATCCAGTCCAGCGCGCTCAACGCGGCCCTGAATGCGTATGCACGCTCGCGCACCGCGCAGCAGCGCGCGGAAGCGCTGGCGCTCACCGCGATCGGCCTCGACATGCGGAACCTGTCGCGCCCCGCGCTCACTGCCTACCAGGAGAGCCTCGACCTCGTCGATGACGACACGATCCGGGCGGCCTATCTGGACCTGCGCGAGCGCAAGGGCTTTCGCATCCTCAACCACACGGTGGACTCGGACCTTGCAAGCCCGCGGGTCTGCATCCAGTTCTCGGAAAATCTCGTGAAGGCGGGCGTCGACTATGCCACCTTCTTCACGGTCGACGGGGGAGCGCCAAAAGCCGTCGAAGCCCGCGAGCAGCAGGCCTGCGTCGAAGGCCTTGAGCACGGCAGGCAGTACCAGATCGGCGTGCGGCAGGGCCTGCCGTCGTCGGTCGGCGAGAAGATCGAGAAGCCGGTAAACCTGTCGATCTATGTCCGCGACCGCGCACCGTCCGTCCGCTTCTCGACCGAAAATTTCGTTCTGCCGGCCGCCGGCCGCCATGGCATTCCGATGGTCAGCGTCAACGCGTCCTCGGCAAAGCTGAAGCTGCATCGGGTGGGCGACCGAGCCCTTGCCTCGCTGCTCAACAACAACCTCTTCCTGCGCCAGGTGGATGGCTATTCACTTGGCACCGTCACCGACGATCTCGGCGAGCTCGTCTGGGAAGGTACGATCGAGCTTGAGACCGACCTCAACAAGGACGTGCTGACGAGCTTTCCGGTCAGCGAAGCGCTCGCCGAACGCAAGCCGGGCGTCTACGTGCTGACGGCAAAGGCAGAGGGCGACACCAGCGAATCCTGGATAGCACAGGCGACGCAGTGGTTCGTCGTCTCCGACATTGGCCTCACCACCTATTCCGGCGAGCATGGCCTTATGGTCTTTGCCCGCTCGCTCGAGACGGCAAAGTCGCTCGAAGGCGTCGAAATCGAGCTGCTTGCCCGCAACAACGAGGTGCTTGGCACAGCCACCACCGACGCCGAGGGTCGCGCGCTGCTGTCGCCCGGCCTGATGCGCGGCACCGCCGGCATGGCCCCGTCCGCGATTACCGCCAAGCGGGGGGAACATGATTTCGTCTTCCTCGATCTGACCCGCCCCGGCTTCGACCTCTCGGATCGCGGTGTCACCGGCCGCAAGGCGCCTGGAGCTGTCGACGTGTTTGCCTGGACCGAGCGCGGCGTCTATCGAGCAGGAGAAACCGTTCATGCCGCTGCCCTCGCGCGCGATGCCAGCGCCGATGCGATCGAGAACCTGCCGCTGACCTTCGTGTTCGAGCGACCAGACGGCGTTGTCGAGGCAAGCATCGTCAGCGACGGCAAGGCGCTGGGTGGTCACCATGTGCCGTACGCGCTGCAACCGACATCGATGCGTGGCGCGTGGACCGTTCGCATTCACAGCGATCCGAAGGCTGGGGCAATCGCCGAGGCAAAGTTCCTTGTCGAGGACTTTGTACCCGACCGGATCGAGTTCGATTTGACGGCGGAGACGCCCGCAATCGCGCTCGACGAGCCGGCGATCCTCAATGTTGCGGGCCGTTATCTCTACGGCGCGCCCGCATCGGGCCTTGAGCTTGAGGGCGAAGTCTCGGTCACGACCACGCGCGAATGGGAGCGCTTTCCAGGTTATCAGTTCGGCCTCGCCGACGAGGAAAGCGACCTGAACCTGTCGAGTGAACTGGAGCTTCCGTCCACCGACGAGGACGGCAAGGCCCGGTTCGAAGCCTATGTCGAGGAAGCTCCCTCCACCACCCGCCTCATCGAGGCGAAGGTGACCGTGCGCATGCGCGAGGGTGGCGGCCGCGCCGTGGAGCGCAGCACCACGGTGCGCGTGCGCCCGGAAGCCGACGTGATCGGCATTCGCCCGGACTTCTCCGGCAACGAAGTGGCCGAAAACTCCACAGCCGGGTTCCGCGTTATCGCCGTCTCACCTGAAGGCGAGCGCATCGATCTTAAGGGCGCGAAGTGGACGCTCACCAACATCGAGCGCCGCTACCAGTGGTACCGCAGCGACAATTCGTGGAACTACGAGCCGATCACCGTCGAGCGGCGCGTTGCTGGCGGCGAGATCGACCTGACGACGGGCGAGCCGGCGGCGCTCAACCTGCCGGTCGAGTGGGGCCGCTACCGGCTCGATGTCGCCGCGCCTTCGCCTGACGGGCCGATGGCGAGCGTCGAATTCAATGCCGGCTGGTTCGTTTCGGAAATCTCTACCGAAACGCCGGATGGCCTCGAAATCGCCCTCGACCGCGACAGCTACGCTGCCGGCGATACGGCGCGGCTGAAGGTATCGCCGCGCTTCGCTGGTGAATTGCTGGTGGCGATCGGCTCGGAGAATCTGTTCACGACGATGACGGCGTCGATCCCGGCCGAAGGCGGCGAGGTCGAAATCCCGGTCTCGGAAGAATGGGGGGCCGGCGCCTATGTCACCGCCACCCTGTTCCGTCGAGCCGACGGAGAGACGCGCATGCCCGCGCGCGCCATCGGCATCAAGTGGCTGTCGATCGATCCGGCCGAGCGCAGGCTCGAGGTGAACCTCGGAACGGCCGAGCGCAGCAACCCGCGCGAACCGCTGTCGATCCCTGTCTCGCTCTCGGGGCTGACGCCGAACGAGGAAGCCTATGTGATGGTGGCTGCCGTCGATGTCGGCATCCTAAATCTCACCCGCTACACGCCTCCTGCCCCCGTCGAATTCTACTTCGGCCAGCGGAGGCTCGGCGTCGAAGTCCGCGACCTCTACGGTCGACTGATCGATGGCTCGGCTGGCGCCTTCGGCCGCACCCGTACCGGCGGCGACGGCGGCGGACTGGTCACCCAGGGCAATCCGCCCACCGAAAAGCTGGTCGCCTTCTTCTCCGGCCCCGTCGAGGTCGATGGTGAAGGCAAGGCAGAGATTTCGTTCGACATTCCGGAGTTCAACGGCACCGCTCGCGTCATGGCCGTCGCATGGTCGAAACACGCGGTCGGGCAGGCGTCGAGCGACGTCATCATCCGCGATCCCCTGGTGGTGACCGCCAGCCAGCCGCGGTTCCTTGCGAAGGGCGACCGCGCAACCATCCGCCTCGACATCCACAATACGGATGGGCCTACGGGCGACTATGCGATCTCGATGGAAGCGAGCGGCAAGGTGACCTTCGACTTCGGCAGTTTGCCGCCGTCTATCGCGCTGCGCCAGGACGCGCGCGAGACGCTGTTCCTGCCAGTCGTCGCTGAGACGACGGGGGATGCTACGATCACTGTCGCGCTCACCCATCAGGACGGCACGCGCGTCGAGCGGACGCTCTATCTGCCGGTGCGCGAACCGGCCTTCCCGCTCGCCAGCCAGCAGGTCGTAAGCCTCGTTCCTAATGGCGGGTCGATCCGGATCGACAGCCAGCTGCTCGCCGAACACCTGCTCGACGGCGCATCGGTCTCGGTCGGCGTCTCCCGCTCGTCGGCATTCGACCTGCCGTCGCTGCTGATGACGCTCGACCGCTACCCGTATGGCTGCGCCGAGCAGACCGTGAGCCGCGCATTGCCGCTGCTCTATGTCAGCGAACTATCGTCCTCGGCAGGGCTGGAGGTTGATCCCGACCTGCGTAAGCGAGTTCAGGATGCGATCCTGCGGGTAATGACGTTCGAAACCTCCGGCGGCACTTTTGGCCTGTGGGGGCCTGACTGGAACGATCCGTGGCTCGACGCTTACATCACCGAGTTCCTGACCCGCGCCCGCGAGGCGGGTTACGAGGTTCCGACCGAGGGCTTTGCCGCGGCGCTCGACAATCTACAGAACCGGCTCGCCTACACGACCGACGTCTCCGAGCGCGGAACGGAGATCGCCTATTCGCTCTACGTGCTGGCGCGCAACCGCCGCGCTTCGATCGGCGACCTGCGATACTACGCCGACACGCGGCTCGAGGAGTTCACGAGCCCGATGGCACGGGCGCACCTTGCCGCTGCGCTCGCCCTCTACGGCGACAACGTACGGGCGGAAGCGGCCTTCGCCTCCGCGCTTCACCAGGCGCAGTCGGATGCCGGCCGTAACAGTCTCGACCGCTCCGACTACGGCTCGCCGCTCCGCGATGGCGCCGCAATCCTGGCGCTCGCTGCCGAGACCAAGGCTGCGTCCCGCGTGATCCCGGACCTCGTCAGCTTCGTTTCGGCTGAGCGCAATCAGAAGGCTGCCACCAGCACGCAGGAAGAGTCCTGGCTGGTGCTCGCAGCTCGCGCCGTTGCCGAGGCCGGACGCAGCCTGGAGCTCGACGTCAATGGCACGGCGCACAAGGGCAACTTCGCCCGTCGCATGATCGGCGAGGAGGTGATGAGCCAGCCGCTCGTCATCACCAATCGCGGTAGTGAGCCGGTCGAGGCGGTGATCACCACCGTCGCGGCTCCGGTCGACCCGCTGCCAGCCGGCGGCAATGGCTTCAGCATCGAGCGCAGCTACTACACTCTGGACGGCGAGCCGGCGAACATCTCCGAGGCAGCGCAGAACGACCGCTTCGTGGTGGTGCTGCGCGTCAACGAGGAGAACGACTGGCCCTCGCGCATCATCGTCACCGACCTTCTGCCAGCGGGCTTCGAGATCGACAATCCGAACCTCGTCAGCAGCGCCGCGCTCTCCAACTTCGACTGGCTCGGCGAGCCGGCCGCGGTCCACAGCGAGTTCCGCGACGACCGCTTCGTCGCCGCGTTCGAACGCGATGGCAGCGGCGAGTTCCTGGTCGCCTATGTGGTGCGAGCAGTGACGCCAGGCGTCTACACGCATCCGGCTGCGGTGGTGCAGGACATGTACCGGCCACAGTTCAACGCCCGCACGGCAGCCGGCATGATGGAGGTGACGGCAGTCCGATGAAACGCCAGATGCAGCGCGTCCTCACTGCCCTGTCGGCCACGGCGGTTGCGGGCACGCTGGTCATGTTCGCGCTCGACCGGCTCGACAAGGCGTTTCCGCCGCCGCTCGATCCCGCCGAAACCTCGGTGGAGGTTATCGACCGCGAAGGCGCGCTGCTGAGGGCGCTCGCCACGAAGGAAGGGGCCTGGCGATTCCGCGTCAGCCTCGACGACGTTGACGCGCAGTTCGTGTCGATGCTGATCGCCTACGAGGATAAGCGCTTTCGCGAGCACCGCGGCATCGACCTGATGGCGATCGGCCGCGCGGCCTGGCAGCTCGTCACCCACGGTCGGATTGTCTCCGGCGGCTCGACCCTGACGATGCAGCTCGCGCGCCTGCTCGAGCCACGGCAGGGGCGGTCGTACACGGCCAAGCTCCGGCAGATGCTGCGCGCGGCGCAGATCGAGCGGCGGCTTTCCAAGGACGAGATCCTGGAGCGCTACCTGACGCTCGCCCCTTATGGCGGCAATCTCGAGGGCGTCCGCGCCGCAACGCTCGCCTGGTTTGGCAAGGAGCCAAAGCGGCTGACGCTGGGCGAGGCGGCGCTGCTGGTTGCCCTGCCGCAGCTTCCCGAACGACGTCGGCCTGACCGCAATCCCGAACGCGCCGAGGCCGCGCGCGATCGCGTGCTCGACCGGATGGCAAGCGCCGGCACGATCGATCCGGGCGAGATCGAACGCGGACGGCACGATCGTGCGCCGCGAGTGCGCCAGCCGCTCCCGTTCCTCGCCGCCCACGCCGCCGAGCGCATCCTGCGCGAAAATCCGGGAGTTACCCGTCACCAGCTGACACTGAGCCGCCGGCCGCAGGAAGGGCTGGAGCGCGTCGCGCGCGAGGCCGCCGAACGGCTCGGCCCGCGCATCTCGGTCGCAATCCTGATGGCCGATGCGCAGACAGGCGACATCCTTGCCGAGGTTGGCTCCGCCAACTTCTTTGATGACAGCCGTCGTGGCTGGATCGACATGACGCGTGCGGTGCGCTCGCCGGGCTCGACGCTAAAGCCATTCATCTATGGCCTCGCCTTCGAGGAAGGCCTGATCGCGCAGGAGACGATCATCGAGGATCGCCCGACGAGCTTCGGCGCCTATCGCCCGCGCAACTTCGACATGGAGTATCAGGGCGACGTGTCGATCCGCACGGCGCTGCAGATGTCGCTCAACGTGCCGGCCGTGCGCCTGCTCGACGCGGTTGGGCCGACGCGGCTCGTCTCGCGCTTCCGCCAGGCAGGCGTCGTACCCGCCCTGCCCCGCGATGAACCTCCCGGCCTTGCCATCGCCCTTGGCGGCGCGGGCTTAAGTCTGCGTGATCTGGTAAAGCTTTACACCGGGATCGCCAATCGCGGGCTCGTGACGAGCATCGACAACGTTCCGGGCAAACGCGCGACCGCGACGCTGCTCGACCACCGCGCAAACTGGCAGATCGCCGACATTCTTTCCGGCATTCTGCCGCCCGAGGGCGCCTCGCGCCTCGGCATCGCCTACAAGACGGGCACCAGCTACGGCTATCGCGATGCTTGGTCGGTCGGCTTCGATGGCAGGCACGTCATTGGCGTCTGGGTTGGGCGGCCGGACGGCGCGCCGGTACCGGGCCTTTCGGGCTACCAGTCGGCAGCGCCAATCCTGTTCGAGGCCTTCGCGCGCTCCGGTATCCCGATCACACCCCTGCCACGTCCGCCATCAAGCGAGACGCGAACCGCCCGCGCCGAGCTCCCGGTCACGCTGAAGCGTTTCTCTTCCGGCAAGGAAAGTATCGGCAAGCAAGGCGTCGCCGAGCCCGCGCCGGAGATTGTATTCCCGCCGCAGGGTGCGCGGGTCGATCTGGTTTCGGCGGGCGACGAGACATTGCCGCTGGTGCTCAAGATGCAGGGCGGACGGGCGCCGTTCCGCTGGCTCGCCAATGGCCGGCCGGTCGATGCGCCCTCACGCCGGCGCACCAGCCGCTGGCTGCCGGACAGCACCGGCTTTTCGCGCCTGACGGTGATCGACGCTGCCGGCCGCAGCGCCAGCGTAGAGGTCTATGTCGAATAGCCCAGCTTAGGCCGCCGGGCGCGGGATCATGCTCTTAAGATCGGCCGCGGGGTCCGCCGCCTGCTCTTTGGTCACGTTAATACCGGCTGCCAGCAGGCGCCGGGCCACCATGTGGTCGGCCGGAGCGTTCAGGCTCTCGACAGCAATCAGCTGGTCGCCGCGATAGACGAAAACCGAGAACTTGCCGTCGGCAGGATCCCCGCGCATGACGGCGTCGTTCATCCCCACATTGAGGCCCGCGATCTGCAGCTTCTGCTTGCCCTGATGCGACCAGAACCACGGCAGGTCGCGGTATGGATAGGACTTGCCTGCAAGGCGGGCCGCGACGCACTTGCCCTGGTCGACCGCGTTCTGGACGGATTCCAGCCGGATACGGCCAGTGGCCCACACGTTCGGGTGGTTGGCGACATCGCCGATGGCGGAAATCGACGGATCGGACGTCAGCAGCATCTCGTCGACAGCGATGCCATTGTCGATCTCAAGACCGGCTTCGGCTGCGAGTTCGACATTCGGCACCACGCCCGCCGCCATCACGATGGTATCGGTTTCCAGCGTGTCGTCATCCGACAGCGTGACGGCGAACCTGTCGCCCTTCTCCGCGACGGACTTCGCCACCGTCTGGAGGCGGATGCGGGTGCCCATCTCTTCGTGCAGCCGCAGGAATTGCGCGCTCATCATCGGCGAGAGGACGCGCCCCATCAGGCGATCGGCAAATTCGAGCACGTCAACCGCGATATCGCGCTGGCGCAGCAAAGCCGCAACTTCGAGGCCGATGAAGCCACCGCCAATGATTGTCACGTGCTTGAGGCCGTCAAGCCTGCCCGTCAGCGTGCGCGCATGCGCCAGCGTGCGCAGTTCCAGCACCTTCGACGTGTCCAGCCCCTCGATCGGCGGGAAGCGGTTGCGCGCACCGGTGGCAATCACGAGATGGTCGTAGGGAACCCGCTCGCCATTTGATAGCTCGACCTCATTTGCGGCGCGGTCGATGCTCACGACGGACTCGCCCAACCGGCGCTCGATCTCGCTTTGCGTGTAGACCGCCTCGCCCTTCAGCGGCAGCGACGAATCCTCGACGCTCTTAAGGAATTCCTTGGAGAGCGGCGGGCGCTGGTACGGCAGGTCCGGCTCGTCGCCGATCATCACGATGGAGCCAGAAAAGCCATCGTGCCTGAGCGCGACAGCGCACTCGACGCCAGCCTGGCCACTGCCGATGATGACAACCCTGGAAATGCTCACGACCGCTCCTCCGTATACAATCGCCCGGGTTTCCTATCACAGCGGGCGGAACCGGAAAACGCGCCATATCGCGAAAGCACCTGCACTGAACCGCGTTCCTTATCCAAACAGATGGCGCCGTAGGTATACAATTCAAATCCCTGCGGCGCTGAGCGGTATCGTCTAGGCCAAATCCGGTTGCCAAGCATCTTAAATTCGGCTTTCTGACGCGCAACAGGAGGAAAACGCTATGTTCGACACTCTCAAGCCGGCCGCGCCCGACGCCATTCTCATGCTGATGGGATTGTACCGGGACGATCCGCGCAGCGACAAGGTTGATCTCGGCGTAGGCGTCTACAAGGACGCGGAGGGCCACACCCCCGTCATGCGCGCGGTGCGCGAGGCCGAGCGGCGCCTCCATGAAGAGCAGAACACCAAGGCCTATGTTGGCCTTGCGGGCGACGTCGGCTTCAACGCGAAGATGACCGAGTTGGTCTTCGGTGCAGGCGCCGACACGTCACGGCTGCGCGCCGTTCAGGCGCCGGGCGGTTCCGGCGCGATCCGCATGCTGGCCGAGCTCATCAAGATCACCGGCACCGGCGCGACGGTCTGGGTGCCGGATCCCACCTGGCCGAACCACATGCCGCTGATGCGCAGCGCGACGCTGAAGACGGCCACTTATCCCTATTTTGATCCGGCTACCTCGGAAATCCGCTTCGACGCGATGATCGAGGCACTGAAGGCGCTTCCGGCCGGCGATATCGTCCTCCTGCACGGCTGCTGCCACAACCCAACTGGCGCCGACCTTTCGCCCGACCAGTGGAAGGTGGTGGCCGAGGTGCTGACGGATCGCGGGCTCATTCCCTTCGTCGACATTGCCTACCAGGGCTTTGGCAACGGCCTCGACGAGGACGCGACGGGCCTGCGCATCCTTGCCGAGCGCGTCCCTGAACTGATGGCTGCGGCGAGCTGCTCGAAGAATTTTTCTGTCTATCGCGACCGTGCCGGCGTTGCCTTCGTGCTTGGCCGCAACACGGGGGAAGCAGATATCGCCCATGGCCAGCTGCAGGGCGCAGGCCGCACGCTGTGGTCGATGCCGCCAGATCATGGCGCTGCATGCGTTCGCATCGTCCTTGAAGATGAGGCGCTGGCAGCGGACTGGCGCGCCGAGCTCGAGGCAACGCGCCTGCGTATGCTTGAACTGCGGCAGGGGCTGGCAGACGCGCTGCGCCGCAAGTCGAATTCCGAACGCTTCGATTTCATCGGCCGCCAGCGTGGCATGTTCTCGCGCTTCGGCCTGAACGCCGAGCAGGTGAAGCGTCTGCGCGAGGAGCACGCCGTCTACATCGTTGGCGACAGCCGCTTCAACGTTGCTGGCCTGCCCGGCGACCGGCTCGACGAGCTGGCCGCCAAGATCGTCGCGGTACTCTGACCCCGTTCCGGTCGCCTACAGGAACTGGTAGGTCACCGGCACAAACCTGTAGCCGAGATCGAGCTTCTCGACATAGCCCATTGCCGGAAATGGCATATGGTAGCCGATGAACGGCACGCGGTCGGCCGCGATCATGTCGAACACGCGCCTGCGCGCTTCAGCGCCCTTCTCTTTGTCCATGTCGAAGCGGACATGCCAGTCGGGTCGCTGTAGTGAGGCCACGTGATGGTTGCAGGTGTCGCCGGTAAGAACGAGCCGCTCGCCCTCAGAATCCACGTTGAAAATCATGTGGCCGGGCGTGTGACCCACGGCCAGCATGCCGGTAATGCCGGGAACCACCTCGCCGCCCTCATCGATGAAGGTGGTCTTCTCGGCCAGCGGCACGACCAGGTTCTGAACCGCCCGCGCGCCATTTTCGGTGGGGCCGGACTTTGCCGCGTCAGACGTCCAGAAATCGTACTCCTGCCGTCCGGCCACGTAACGCGCATTGGGGAAAGCCGGCTGGCCGTCCTCCATCAGCCCGCTGATATGGTCTCCGTGGAAGTGGGTGAGCGCAACGACGGTTATGTCCTCGGGCTTGTAGCCCACGGTCTGCAGCCGCTCACGCAGAAGCCCGCCAGTGCCCGCGCGGGCGCCTTCGCCCAGGCCGGTGTCAAACAACACCAGGTCCTGGCCGGTATTCACGACGACGGGCGTGAAGGACGTTACCGTTCGGTCGGCGGGCAGAAAATTGTCTTCGAGCAGCTTGGTGACGTCTTCCGGCTTCTGGCCGATACCGAAGGTGTCATACGGTGCGCTGCCCGGGACCAGCCCGTCATTGATGGCAACTACCTGGAAACTCCCAAGATTGAAGACGTTGTAGCCCGCGTTCTTCACATCCGTTTTGGGAACCTCCGCGTGTGCCGCGCGGGTCATGATCTGCGGTGCGGCAAGGGCTGCGAGCCCCGCGACACCAATCTTGAAGGCAGTCCTGCGGTCTGTGGCCAGCGTCATTGTCCGGTCCTCCTCATCGAAACGAGAGCGTGCCTTGAACGACTTGAACGATGCAACTCACCCTCGCGCGTCTCACGCCAAAGTGACGCCGCGTGAACCTGCGGCAACCTGCGGCTGTCCTCGGCCTCGGTCAGCTAACGCATTGAGCAGGCAGCGGGGCCGTGCTAACGCAGCGTGATCCATCATCCCGCGGCGCCGTCCGGCGCAGCAGAATTCCAGGCGCCTGCATTGAACCGAGCGATTCCCCTTGTCCTTGCCGTGGCTCTGTTCATGGAGACGATGGATTCCACAATCATCTCCACGGCGCTGCCCTCTATCGCCGCCGACATCGGCACAAACCCGATCGCGCTGAAGCTGGCGCTGACCAGCTACTTCGTCTCGCTCGCGATCTTCATTCCGGTTTCCGGCTGGATGGCCGACCGCTATGGCGCGAGGCGGGTATTCCGCGCCGCCATCCTGGTGTTCGTCGTTGGCTCGGTGGCATGCGCGATGGCAGGCTCGCTGCTGGAATTTGTCGGCGCCCGCTTCCTGCAGGGCATGGGTGGCGCGATGATGACGCCAGTCGGACGCCTGATCCTCGTGCGATCGACGCCGCGCGCGCAGCTCGTCTCGGCAATGGCCTGGCTGACGATGCCGGCGCTGATAGGCCCGCTGCTCGGCTCGCCGGTCGGCGGCTTCATCACCACCTTCTTTTCCTGGCACTGGATCTTCATCATCAACGTGCCGATCGGACTGATCGGCGTCGTGCTGTCGGGCTGGGTGCTGCCGGAAATGCCCGGCGGCAATGCGGGCCGCATCGACTGGCCTGGGTTTTTCTTGGCTGGGGTCGCCGCCTCGGGCGTTGTCTTTGGCCTGTCCGTGATCAGCATGCCGGCGCTGCCGCCGGTCGTCGGCGCGGCTACCCTCGTCCTCGGCATTATTGCAGCCGCCGCCTATGTCCGTCACGTGCGCCGGACCCCTGCCCCGATCCTCGACATCCGTCTGTTCGCGAACCCGGTCCTGCGCATCTCTATCCTCGCCGGCATCATCTTCCGCATCGGCATCGGCGCCGCACCCTTCCTGCTGCCGCTGATGTTCCAGCTCGGCTTTGGCATGAACCCGCTCGAATCCGGCCTGCTGACTTTTGCGACCGCCGTCGGCGCAATGTCGGTGAAGGTCATCGTCGGCTGGATGCTGAAACGGATGGGCTTCCGTATTGTGCTGATCATCGCAATCGCAACCGGATCCCTGCTGATCGCCGCCCCCGGCTTGTTCACACCACAGACGCCTTACTGGCTCATCATCGCCACACTAATCCTGATGGGCTTTGCCCGCGCGATGTTCTTCACCTCAAGCAATGCGCTGCTCTTTGCCGACATCGACGAGCGGCAGATGGCGCAGGCTTCGGCGCTGGCGTCGGTGTCGCAGCAGGTGTCGATCGCAATGGGCGTGGCGGTGGCCGGCATGCTTCTGGAAGCGCACCACGTCATCACCGGCCAGGAGCTCGACATGGCGGCGTTCTCGATGACCTTCTTTGTGGTTGGCGCGCTGTCCGCGCTGGCGCTCATCCCGCTGTTCCAACTCGCATCCGATGCCGGTAACAACATTTCCGGCCACACACCAAAGACGGCCGCGAGCAGCAAGGGATAAAAAGCGAGGCGCAAGCGCCCCGCTTCGATCGGCAACAATGTCCCGGCGAACCTATTTCGCCTCGGCCTCGACAGGCTCGGCTGTCTTTTCCGGCCGGCCCTTAAAATCCTTAGCGAGCAGGTAGAGCTCGACCGATTCTTCGCGCGAGGCCGGCGGCTTCACGTGCATGACGGTGCGGAAATTCTGCTTGAGCATGTCTAGCAACGCGTTCTCCGTGCCGCCCTGGAAGGTCTTGGCGAGAAAATGCCCGCCGGGCTTCAGCACCGATACGGCGAAATCCGCCGCGACCTCACACAGGTGCATGGTCCGGATGTGATCGGTGCGACGATGGCCGGTAGTGGGTGCCGCCATGTCGGACATAACGACATCGGGCAAGCCCCCCAGCGCCTCCATCAGCTTCTCTGGCGCATCGTCGTCCAGAAAATCTTTCTGCAGGAAGGTAGCGCCCGGAATCGGATCGATTTCCAGATAGTCGACGCCAACCACCGTCGGTGCGTCATCGGGCGACTTGATGCGCTGCGCCGCGACCTGCAGCCAGCCGCCCGGAGCAGCACCAAGGTCCACCACCCGCATGCCGGGCTTCAAGAGCTTGTGCTTGTCGTCGATCTCGATCAGCTTGAAGGCTGCGCGCGAGCGCCAGCCCTCAGCCTTCGACCGGTGCACGTAAGGGTCGTTCAGGTGCCGCTCCAGCCAGCGCCGCGAGGAAACCTTCAGCCCGCTCTTCTTCTTGACGCGCGTCTTCAGCGCGCGCGCTCCGCTGCCTGACAGCGCAGCCCCTTTGCCGGGTTTCTTCATTTTCCAGACGCTCCCTTGCGCCAGCGGCGCCACGCTCCGTCATCTGCCATCAGTTCGGACAGCATGCCTTCGCGCAGGCCGCGATCGGCCACCCGCAGCCGCTCCGCCGGCCAGTGGCGGCGAATGGCTTCCAGGATGGCGCAGCCGGCCAGCACCAGATCTGCCCGGTCGGCGCCTATACACGCATTTGCGACGCGCTGCTCGAAATTCCACCCGAGCAGCTTGTTGATCATCGCGTCGACCTGGCGGTTGTCCATCCACAGGCCATCGACGCGGCGGCGGTCGTAGCGGTCGAGACCGAGATGCACGCCCGCTAGCGTCGTCACCGTGCCGGAGGTTCCGAGCAGGTGGAACCGCTTGCGGTCGGCGGTTACATGGGCAAGCCTCAGCTTGCCCTCGAAGCGGTCGAGCATGCCCGACACTTCCTCGACCATCGACTGGAACAGCTCGGGCGTGACGTCCCTGCCGCCGAATCGCTCGGCAAGCGAGACCACGCCGACCGGCAGCGACGTCCACGACACGATGTGGTTCGCGAGCCGCGGCGTGCGGGCAGTCGAAAGATCAATCAGCGCGATCTCCGACGAGCCTCCGCCGATGTCGAACAGCACGACGCCGTCGGTGCTGCGGTCGACCAGCGAACCGCAGCCTGATACGGCAAGCCGCGCCTCGGTCTTGCGGTCGATGATTTCGAGCGAAATCCCCGCCTCGCGCTTCACGCGCTCCAGAAACTCGATACCGTTTTCGGCCGAGCGACAGGCTTCGGTCGCGATCAGCCGCGCGCGGCGCACGTGGCGCGATCGCAGCTTGTCCCCGCACACTTTTAGCGCCTCAATGGCGCGATCCATGGCGGGCTTTCCCAGCCGTCCGGACGTCGACAGCCCCTCGCCGAGCCGCACGATTCGCGAAAACGCGTCGATCACCCGGAACTGGCCGGGCCGTGTCGGCACGGCGACGAGCAGGCGGCAGTTGTTGGTGCCGAGGTCAAGCGCGGCATAGACCGGCAGCTCGTTCGAGCGCGCTGGCTGGATGCCGGGCGTCCGCGTCCCGCCAATCTGGCGCGCCGGAGCTGGCTTTGGTCCTGCAGGGGGTGCTGGCGGAACTTTCGGAAGCGGCGCCCTTGCGGAGACACTTCCGCGCCCCTTCTGGGCGGGTCCCGCGGGACTGGAATGCTTGACATCCGCCTGGGGGGCTGCGCCATCTGCACCTTCGCGGGCAAAAACCTTCCGTCCCCGCCGCCGCTTTCGCCGCTTTCGATTCGGTCCCTTGCCTTGCGGGGCGTTGCGGCCACTTCGCGTACCTGCGGAGTCGCCGCCGGCCTGGGCGGACTGCCGGCCGGGAGGCGGAGCTGCGGGCACAATACGCCCGCCGACACCGCCAAACGCCCCGTTCTGTGGCGCCTTTGCGCCTCGATCGGGGTCTTCCACTCGATTTTCCTTTGACGCCGCGCGAGCCCGAAGGACGCTGCTGGCGCATTCATCTTTAACGTTGGGGCCAGAATACCAGCGACCACCCCAAACACCAAGACCCGCATTGCGCCTCTCCTCAACGGCAGGCGTGAGTGCGAGGTTTCAGGCGAAATAAAACGCGCAGGAGCGCGGGCTGCGAGCAGGGGACCGTTAGTGATTGGAATGGCCGTCGGCACTTTGCCCAGCCGTTAAACGCCACTGCGATAGCGGCTTCGGACGAAAGGAGCGTTAAGGAACCTTATACCCGATTGTTGCGCTGAAAGCCCTTGTCTCGTTCAGCAGCAACGTGGCGAGTTCGGCTTCCTTCGCAGGATCGAAGCGGATCTCAGGGATAGTGATGCAGAAGCTGCCGATGACCCTGCCCTCTCCGTTGCGGATCGGTGCGCCTATGCCGATTGCGCCACTGACCTTCTGGCTCCTGGTCAGTACGTAGCCCTTGCTCCGGATCGCGTCGAGTTCAGGCTTCAGCTCTTCCCAGGCGGGTGGCAGGGCACCGGTGGTGGGTGACGGAACCCGCGTTTCCACGATTTTTTTCTGCTCTTCCTCGGGAAGGAAAGCCAGTATCGAGCGCCCTGTCGCTCCCCAAAGCACGGTGTGAGGAACATAGAGCTCCATCTCGTAGCGCAACGGATGCAGCGAGTTAATCGCCGTCATCAGGCTGACCTGCTGGGTTGCTGGCAGATAGGCGACGAACATGCAGGCTTCGCCGCATTGCTGCGCGATCTTCTGCAAGAACGGGAGCGTGAGGTCCTTGAAACCCTTCTTGTAGCTCAAGAGCGTGCCTAGCCGCTCGAGATCAAGACCCGCGCGGTAGCGCGATGTCTTCGGATCCTTGGCGACCATGCCTTCCTGCATCAGCAGGCGCAGTAGCCGATGCGTGGTGCTGGCGGGGAGGTCCAGATGGCTCGCGGCATCCTTGATGGAGATGTCGGAGTCGATTTCCGCAAGCAGACGAATGAGCTTCAGCGCGCGAACGATTGGCCCGTCGAGACGTGCGGCGTCCTTCGTAGTCATACTCGCCCCTGCAACAATGCGTGGAATGCCGCCCCTTGTTCAGGAGCGGCATATTCATGTCAAGAAATCAGCGAGGTCCCATCAGGAGATCCGGCAGCCACAGGCTGATCTGCGGGAAGATAATCAGGATGATCAGCATCATCAGGAGAAGCAGCGTGTAAGGCAGCGCACCCTTGACCACATCGCTCATCGGCTCGCCGGAGATCGCCTTGACGATGAAGAGGTTCATGCCGACTGGAGGCGTCAGGAGACCGATCTCGGTGTTCACGACGAACACAATAGCGAACCACACGGGGTCGTAGCCATAGGACGAGATCACCGGGAACAGCAGCGGAATCGTGATCACCGTCATGGCTGCGCCATCCAGGAACATTCCCAGGAAGAAGAGCAAGAGCATGATCCAGATGATGACCATCCAGCCGGGCTGGCCCGTGCTCTGGATCAGATCGACCAGATCCTGGGAGATGCCAAGCATGGTGATCGCGCGTCCAAGGATCAGACCTCCGAGCAGGATCGTGCCGATCATCGTAATCGAATAGATCGAACGTACGGCTGCCCTGTGAACGCCCTTCCACGTCAGCCCCTTCAGAACATAAATGCCGATCAACATCGCGGCCAGTGCTCCGAGCGCTGCGGCTTCCGTCGGGGTGACCACGCCAAAGAATATGCCGCCAAGAACCGCAAGCATCAGCACGATCGCCAACCAGATCTGGCGCAGCGACGTCCAGCGTTCGACCCAGGTCACATCGGGTTGGATGGAAGGTGGCGCTTTCCGTTCCTCGGCGTGCGACACGATCATTGTGTAGATCATGAACACGGCCAGGATCGACAGGCCCGGTATAATTCCAGCCATGAAGAGTCGGGCGACGGAAGTTTCCGTCAATTCGCCATAGATGATGAAGCCGGTGCTTGGCGGGATTAGCACGCCGAGCGTGCCGCCTGCGGCGACGGCCCCCATGCCGCGCTTGACATTGAGGCCGCGGCGCTGGAACTCAGGAATGACCACACCGCCGATGGCGCCTGCAGTGGCAACGCTCGATCCCGAAAGGGTAGAAAATGCGCCGCAGGCGGCAAGTGCCGCGTTGTAGAGGGCGCCCGGCATCTTCGAGAACCACTTATCAGTGAAGTCGAGAAGCTTTGGCCCCATGCCGCTTTCGGTGATGTAGGCGCTCATCAGCATGAAGAGCGGAATCGCCAAGAGGCTCGAGCTCGAGAGATGCATGGCCGCGCCAGATGTCAGCGAAATCCACGCACTGGTGCCGCCGGTGGCCGAGTAGAGTCCAAATATACCCGTCATGCCGAGCACATAGGCGATCGGAATTCCGAGAAGCAGGAGTGCAAGCAGTCCGGCCGTTACCAGACCAGCAGTTATGCCGAGATTCATTGATTGCTCCCGGATGACGATCAGTCTTGGGCGCGTCTGTCGCGGGAAAGGTCCCGAGAAATACGCCGCATGAGATGAAGCAGAAGTAGGAGGATAAGCAGGCCACAGCCGAACGGGATAACCGCACTAATCGGCCACAGCGTGATGTAAGGCTGGCTGGGTGTAGTCGTACCACGCAGATACATCTGCAGAGTCGACTTCCAGCCGGACCACCCCAGCAGTCCGAGGAACAGCATGCTGCCCAGGGGAACGAGATAGCCGTTGATGGCCGACGTCACCCTTTTCGGCAGGACCGCAAGCAGGAGATCTACCTTCACGTGCCCGCCGACGATGTGAGTGCCGGCGAGGCCGAGGAAGACGACGATCAGCAGCGAGAAGCGCGCTCCTTCGTCGATTACGGGGAAGCCGCCACCTACCGTGTACCGGTAGATGGCATTTACGACGAGGGCGACCGCCGCCACCTGCAGGATTACCGCAGCGACATGAACGACTGCCGTCGCCAGCTTCTCCAGCGGGTTGTTCCCGACGGGTTCAACCGTGTCGTCGGAGTGACCGCGAGGTTGGGACATTGGACTACCCTCGTCGTCTCCAGCCTTAGCGGGCTGCTTCTACGATCTTGAGAACGTCTTCGAGGATCGGGAGCTTCGCCTTGTAGTCGTCATAGACGGAAGCAACCTTCTCCTTAAGAACGGCTTTCTGCTCCGGTGTCGTCACCTGAACATTGACCTTCTTCTCGGCCCAGTTGTCGAAGCACTCCTTCGACTCGACGCGCTCCATCATTTCCCACTCGAAGGCCTCCATTTCCGCGGCCGCGTCCATGACGATCTTCTGCTGCTCTTCGCTCAGCTCGTTCCAGGCGTCGAGGTTGAGACCGAGGCCCTCGATGTCGTTCTTGAGCGAGACGATCGACGCGTACGGCGACTGCTCGTACCAGGAGCGGCCAATGTGGGCGACGCAGTTGGTCACGATGCCGTCGACCACGCCGCGCTGCAGGCCCTGCGTCACTTCCGTGGTGGGCAGGCGAACAACGTTCGCGCCGAGTGCGCGAAGGACGTCGTCGGAGGCGCCACCGACGCCGCGGATCTGGGCACCAGCGAAGTCTTCAGGCGTCAGCAGGAACTTCGACTTGTGGAAGACCTGGTCGTTGCCCTTCGGGAAGAACGACAGCAGCTTAATGTTCTTGGCTTCATACCAGCTGGCAACGAGTTCGCGCAGGCCGCCGTCGACCGCGCGCTTGTAGTGCGCGTAGTCATCGAACAGGAACGGCATGGTGATCGATGCCAGCTCCGGGATGTCGCCGGCCTGGAAGCCGCCGATCATGTTCGACGCGCTGACGGAACCCGTCGAGACGGCATTGAAGGACTCATCCGAGCCGATCAGTGTGCTGCCCGGGAAAACCTGAACCTTAATGTCGCCATTGCTCAGTTCCTCGACGCGCTTGGCCCACAGGTTGTAGCCATCGCCGATCGGCTGGGTGGACGGGTACTGGTGTGCGAGCGTCAGGCTGACCGACTGTGCAAATGCAGCACCTGAAGCGACGATGAGCGCAGCAGCGCCGGCTGCGAGAGTGGCAAGAAGCTTACGTGTCATCTTGGGTTTCCTCCGTTTGACAAATTGTGGAAGCGCTCCAGACCCGCGCTTCCGATGCGTGGGATAGGGTTCAGTCGACCAGGATCTTGCCCTGGCTCGACACCTTGATGCCGTCGACCGAGATCTCCGGCTTAGAAATGACGCCTTCCAGCCGGAGTTTGGCATGGCAGGTACCGCCAAGCGTGATGGTGTCGCCCATGCCAATATGCGCCGTTCCGTACATCTTCTTGTCGGTGCGCATGGAGCCGACGGGCTTCACGTTCGGGTTGAGGCCGAGGGCGATTTCGGCGGGGGCGTTGTAGCTGGCCGGGTCACCGTGGGTGGCAAGGATATTGCGCCAGGTTTCGGCCTGCGCGCCGCCCTCGATCTTGGTAACGAAGCCTTTTTCGATGGTGAGGATGATGTGCTCCTTGAGCGCGCCGACGGAATGCGCGGTCAGATCGAAAACGACCCGCCCTTCGCCGGTGCCCTCGACCGGGCAAATATGTGTCTCGCCATCCGGGAAGGCGCAACCGCCGCCGCCATTGTCACGCATCTTGAAGACGGTACCGGTGATGGCACGGCCAGGACGGCCTTCGATGCTGGCCGTCAGATCGGTACCGTTCGGGCAGGTCACGCGGATGGTCTTGCCCTCGGTGAAGATCTTTTCGACCTTCTTGCCGAGCACGTTCATTGCCTTGTAGTCGGCGCCAGCCGGACCGTCAGGACGCAGCATTGCCGGCGTCAGTTCTTCCATCAGAAGGTGGCGCTTGCCGATCTCGAGCAACCGCGCGTTCAGCGGGGAATGCGCAAGCGCCGTGCTGGTGAGATAGACGACAAGATCGAGCTCCGGATCCTCGGCAGCGGTGCAGATTGCGCTGGTGGGGTTGAGCGCGTGGGTGGCACGCGGCGACATCAGCGCGACGGTGTACTCGATGTTCATCGTGCCGGCGGCGGCAGCGAACGCCTGCCACACGATCGGATCGATAGCCGTGTCTGTGACGATGAGGATCTTGTCGCCCGGCTTGCAGTTCAGCTCCAGCGGCGTGCGCAGCATCCGGACAAGATCGATCATTTGTACGCTCAAGGATTTACTCCGTGGATCAAGGGCATTTGCGGGATGGAGAAGGCTCACCAGCCAGCCATTCATCGACGCCCAGACCGCGGACGCGTTCGAGGATCGGGAAGGCTGAACCGGTGGCGTCGGAATAGATGCGAAGACAGCCGGCGAACTTGTCGCGCAACGGCGCGGCGGCAGGCGGATCGAGCGGAGAGCCAGGCAGCGCAGATCGGGTAAACTTGTGCGGTGCTTCACCAGGAAGGGTCACGGTCAGGGTGACGGCCCCGAACTCGATGTCGCCGCCGCTTTGCTGCGTCTCGTCCTCGATGATGTCCAACCGGTCGATGATTACGGAGACGTCAGCGTCCGTCACAGCAGCGTCGGCAAAATCGGCGAGCGTCGGCGTTCCCCGCAACAGCGCCACCGCCACCGGATAGGTCGGCGAGAACTTTGCCTGCATGCTGTCTTGCGGGCGGCGGTGCTTCAGCAGGCTGATGCTGCCAGCCGGCACTTTCAGCGCGTAGCGAGCGCCTTCGTCGGCAATGCGCGGGCCAAGCACTTCCCGCGCATCGAGCGCGATCCCGACGAGGCGATGCGAGGCATAGCAGCACGGATAAAGCTTTACGGAGATCATGTCGGGGCGAAGGTCGAATGCATCCTCGCCGGGTTCTTCCTCGCCATCGCCAACCCCGTACAGATCCGGATAGCCCCGCTGGCCAAAGATGTTGCGCGAGCCGGTTACGCCTGCCTGGGCAAGCCGGGCTGCCCGGTAGCCAGCGGCGGCGGCTAGTCCAGCATGGACCGGCTTCGTCTGTGTCGAAAAGTTGACCTGAAGGCCCGACGACATCGACGCCGCCAATGCCAAAGCATTTGCCATTTGCTCTGCGTTCAATCCGGCAAGCCGGCCGCACGCAGCCGCTGCAGCAAAGGTGCCGATGGTGGCGGTGCCATGAAATCCCTTGTGGTAGTGACCGGGACCGACGCGGCGTGCCACGGCCTTGGCGGCAACGAGCCCGGCAGCGAAGGCACTGAGAACCGCCTCCGGCTCGTCTTCGCCCTGGCGGAATACGGCTGGCAGCAGCACGGTGCTGATATGCGCCATGCTTTCGAGATAGACGTCATCGAAGTCGAGCGCGTGCGCGGCCGCCCCGTTGACGAGAATTGCGGCTTCTTCGCTCTCGCAAGCCTCGCCCGACCATGCACGTGGACCATTGCCACGGTACGCGGCCAGAACGTTGCGGGTCACCGGTTCCGGAAAGCCCGCGGCAGCCACGGCCAGCGTATCGGCCACCGCGCGGCTGATGAGTTCGCGCTTGCTGCCATCGTTCAGAATATCCGGATTGAGAACCGCCGTGCAGAGGCGATCGAGAAAGGTGGGGTGCATGTGTTACCGAGGCTCCTCAACGCCTGCCCGGGAGAGGTAGATTGAATGGGCAAGGGCGATATCCAGCGCCGTCGTACCCTGGACGATCACCATCAGATGCCGTCGCGGTTCAGCAGGTGCGGCCGTTACGCCGGCGGCAAGCGCGCCCACCGTTCCCGAAACGCTTTTCTTAAATCCGGCCAGGTCCGTCGCACCAGCCTTGATCCATGCTGCCGCATCGCCCTGATGAAGCGCGTAGCTGAGGTCGTCGACATAGCGCGCTGCTGCGGAGGCCCAGACCTCGTAAGACGTCTCAAGACCTCCACCCATCGACAGCACGACCGTACCGTCCGCGACATGTTCAGGCCGCACGAGTTCTTCGTTTGCGCTGGTAATGGTGATGATGAGGCCCGCATCGCGCGTCGCTTCAGCAACGTCATTCGCCACGACCACCGGCTCATCCTTCGCCGCCGCATCGGACGCGAAACTTTCCGCCGATGCGCGGCTGCGCGCGGTAACGGCGATCTCGTCTGGCTGCAGCAATTGATGGATGGCTGACGCCATTTGCCGTGCGATCGGACCTGCCCCGACAATGGCCACCCGTTTCAACGAGCGTCCCTGCAGCAGATAGCGCGCAACCACCGCCGCCGACACGCCGGTGCGGAACCGATACATCTCGCTCTCATCGAAGAACGCGATCGGCTCGCCGTTCTCGAGCGACCAGAGCATCAGGCGCGGCGCGGCCCGTGAGGTCAAGCGAACGCCGGCAATACCGAGATGGTGCAGAACCGCCCCCTTGGCACCCAAGCGGAACGGAGTGGATCCGATGCGCATCATCGACGGTTCGGATGCCTCGACCTCGCCCAGACCAATCGCGCGGTACGTCGCGTCGATGATCTGCGCCGCCGCCGGCACACTAAGCACCCCTGCGCTGTCTTGCTGACTGAACTGGTACATCGGCCTCCCCCACCTGACCGCCTCCAGATCACACAGGGCTGCAACATTGTCAACTAACGAAATTTAATTCTACTGACTGGAATTTGAACCGAGATCGCTGCGCTGAATGGCCTGAGGTGAGTGACCTGGAAAGCGCGAGTAACCGAAATGGAGAGGAGCATGCCCGGGCCGCTCATTTGCAACGCGTGCGATCCCCACTAACGGTGGCGGGGGGTTACTTTCTGCTATCGCCGGATCTACGCCGATCCAGCAAGACTCCGAACAATGCCGCCGAGCAGCAACGGAAAAACGCCGGCGCCACGTCCAGTCCGCAAGGGGATAGACGCGGCGGTCGGGTTGAATCGCGCTAGGAGATGGCTCCGGTGTTGTTATTCCGGCACGATCCCGGCGGCTGCGACATAGCCCTTCCAGTCATCGATCTGCTTGACCAGCAGGGCTTGGCCTTCGGCGTCAAAGCCCCCCCGACGGTCCCGTAGTCCTTTGAGGCGTCGCGGCGGACGGAGGACTCGCATGGCCAAAGCCCTGGGGGTTACTGCTCCGCACGCAACTGCCGTTGACCCGTTCGGCCAGCCAATAAAGATGATGGCGCGCCGATTGGACGCGCCATCATGGTCAGTCTAACGACCGTACCTGCCACCGATCACGTTGGCGGAGCTGCTTCACTCACATCAGCGGCACGCCGAGGAGCATGCCAAAGCCGAATTTGGTCAGCGCCCAGAAGACGATGCCGGTGCCTGCGGCCCAGAGCGGAGCCTTGCCTCGCTCAAGCACCAGCACCATGATCGCAGCGCCGGCGCCAAGCGCTAACGGCATGCCGAGCCCGTAGATCAGGGTGACCGTGCCGAGGGCGAGCACCAAGAGGACCAGCGCCATCGGATGCACCAGCGCCTTCGTATCATCACGCCCCGTGAGGACTTGGACCAGATAGATCAGGCTCAGGCCAAAGCCGATCACCGCCATGATGAGGGGCAGGAAGGCCGAGCCGACGTCGCCCGCAGCCCGCACCGGCGGCATTAGCCATGCCGAACGGAAGAAGACCGCGAAGCAGGCAAGCGCGGCAACGGCAATGATCAGCTTCTGAGCCAGCAGGGCGGCGGTGTTGCCGCCGCCCTGTTCGATGTTTTCCGCAGTACTCACTGCACCAGCCCGATCGATTTTAGGAACTCGGTCTGCTGGGCGAGCTGGCGCTTGACCAGATCCGTGTAGGCTTCCTCGGCGAGGTTGATGTTTTCCTGCTTCTCGCGGTTCTGGAAGTCGAGCCAGTCCTGTGAAGCCTCAACCTTGTCGACCGCCTTCTGGATTTCGGCGACGATGTCGTCCGGTGTCTGGCCGTGAACGGCGATGCCGCGCCAGACGCTGTCGACGATGTCGTAGCCCTGTTCCTTGAAGGTCGGAACGTCGGGGAAGAAGTCCGAGCGCTCGTCGGTGGAGATGCCCAGCAGGCGGATCTCGCCGCTTTCGACCTGAGCGAGGCCGCTCGAGGGCGTCATGATGGCGACGTCCATGTGGCCACCGAGCAGCGACAGCGGAACCTTGCCCGATGCGTCGTGCGGGATCCAGCCGGCCTCGAATTTGCCCATCTGCCCCAGCTGGTAGAGGATGTACTGGTGGAAGCCGGCCGGTGCATGGCCGCCAACGCGCAGCTTGTTCGGGTTGTCGCGCATGTAGGTAACGAAGTCTTCCAGCGTCTTAAGCTCGCTGTCGGCGCGCACCGCCACGGACGACGGTTCGGCCTGCATCGCGCGCAGGTAGCGCATGTCCTCGAGCTTGAACGGGATGAGCCCCTGGGCGATGCCGAAGGTCAGCGTGCCCGTGCAGACGAGGATGTTGTAGCCGTCAGCCGGCTGCGCCAGAACGGTCGAGACGCCCACCGCGCCCGAGCCGCCCGGGCGGTTCTGCACCGCGACGGTCCAGCCTGCTTCCTTCGTCAGGAGTTCGGCGAGCTGGCGGCCGTAGGTGTCAAGCGCGCCACCTGCGCCTGCCCAGACGACGAGGTTGACCGTCTTCTCCGGATAACCTGCGGCGAATGCGCCCTTCACCTGCAGGACGAGGGGAACAGCCCCCAGGCCAGCGAGAACGGAGCGGCGTGTTGGATTGAATACCATGTTTGTTTTCCTCCAAGTGGTTCGGTTGGGCGGTCAGGCGCTTTTCTCGCGCCAGGCTCGCCAAATTGGGAAAAGGATGCTGGCAACGCTCAGCAGCAGGAAGACCAGCGAAACCGGGTCGGTGAAAAAGATGCTGTAGGAGCCGCGCGAGGTCACAAGCGCTGTGCGGAAGTTCGTCTCCACGAGGTAGCCGAGGACAAGCGCGAGCACGACCGGCGCTACGGGAAATGCGAGCTTCTTCATCAGGTATCCGATCACGCCAAAACCGAGCGTCAGCCAGACGTCGAAGGCGAGGTTGCGCAGCGAATAGGCGCCGAGGATTGCGAAGATCAGGATACCGACAGCAAGCACGGAGTCCGGCAGGTTGATGACGCGCGACATCCAGGGCAGCGACAGCGATGCGAGCACGAACATGACGACACATGCGAGCAGCAGGCCGAGCAGGATGGTGTAAACCAGCACCGGCTGATCGGTGAAGAGTTGCGGTCCCGGACGCAGGCCGTGCAGGACGAGTGCACCGACAATGACGGCAGTCGTGGGGGAGCCAGGCACGCCCAGAGCAAGCAAGGGAACCATTGCGCCGCCTACCGTCGCGTTGTTGGATGATTCCGGAGCGGCGATGCCGCGCGGTTCGCCCTTGCCGAACGGCAGCTTGGGATTGCGGCGCATCGCATAGTCACGCGCAACCCAGCAGGCAATGTTGCCGCCGACACCCGGAAGGATGCCAAGGAAAGTGCCGATGACGGAACCCGACACCATCGTGCTCGCCAGCTCCTTCCACTCACGGAAGGTGAGATAAACCGCGCGCACTGCTCCCTTTGAAACGCGTCCGCGTTGCTTTCCGGCCGATTCAGCGAGCAGGTATCCTTCAGACACCGCGAAGAGACCGATCAGAACCGCCAGCATCGGTATGCCTTCGAACAGGGCAATCTGATCGAAGGTGAAGCGCGGCATGCCGCCGATCGGATCGATGCCGATGAAGGCGAGGAGAAGGCCGAAGGCCGCACCGATGAGACCCTTGATGAGCGAGCCGCCGGAAAGCGCAGCAACGGAGGTAAGACCAAACAGACCAACCGCGAAATAGCTTGCGGGTCCGAACTGCAACGCCAGCTTCGACAGCGGCATCGCGAGGAAAAGTAGCGCAATTCCGCCAATGATACCGCCAACGGTCGATGCCGACAGCGAGATGGCGAGCGCCTTGTTCGCCTGCCCGTTCTGAGTCAGGGCAAAGCCGTCGATCGTCGTCGCGGCAGCGGCGGCCGTTCCCGGCGTGGACAGCAGGATGGCCGACACGGAGCCCCCGTACTCTGCCGCCATGTACAGCGAGATCAGCAGCAACATCGAGGTCTCGGGCGTCATCGTATAGGTGAAAGGAATCAGAAGGCTGATACCAATCGAGGGGCCCAGCCCCGGCAGTGCGCCCACCACGATGCCGATCGCAGTACCCGCTATAATGGACAGCAGCCCCGGAACGGAAAAGAGAACAGCGAGAGTATCTGCGAATATTTGCATAAGTACGCCTTAAATTCCTTGCGAACACGCCAGGACGAATAATGGGCGAACGTCACCCGACGGCGCCGCCGCCGCTGCTAAAGCAGCAATCTTCCTGCCGTATGGCCCCTCCCATTTAAAGGCTCCCTCTCCTCGTGAACCTATGCCGGAAAGGGCTCCCTGAGCGCCCCGGCATATCTGCCCGGTCGTCCAGGCCAATGGGATTTCGTGACCGCATATTGCTTCGGCAGATCGCAGGCCGATAATAGAAGCCACGAAATGCGATATAAGTTTTGATGAAACGCCCTACCCGCTTCCCCAACCTGCGGCACCTCAGGATGTTCATGTCGGTGTGCGAACTCGGGTCGCTCAACGCGGCATCCAAGGGGTTGAACGTGGCACAGCCGGCTATCTCGCAAGCGTTGTCACGGCTTGAGGAATACTACGAGGTCCCGCTTCTCACACGCCGCAGCGGAGGCAGCCAGCCTACCGAAGAAGGCAAGGTGTTGTGGCACAGGTGCGAGCGCTTCTTTCGCCTGCTCCAGCGCGGCATTGTGCTCGCTTCTGAACGGGCATCTGCCCCGTCCCTCACGCAGAGCAATCACATTCTTGCACGCCTGACCGCGGCACAGATCTTCGCCCACATCTCCGTTAGCCATCACGGTTCGCTGCTCCTGGCCGCCAAGGCTGACGATATTTCCGTCTCCGCGCTTCACCGCGCGGTGCGCGACATCGAGAGCAATCTCGGATACGAGCTCTATACGAAGACGCCGCAGGGCCTCAGCGTGAACCGGGCCGGCGCCGAACTTGCCCGGCAATTCAGGATCGCGCTGCGCGAACTCGAAACTGCGGAAGAGGAGTTGAAGGGCTCCGATGGCACCCTCGTCGGGCGGGTCCTCATTGCTTCACTCCCGATGATTCGGTCATCGATCCTTGGCAAAGCGATCAATCGCACGCGCGCGAAGGCTCCCGGACTGGACTTTGTCGTCCTCGAAGGCATCTACGACACGATGCTGAAGGCTCTCCGGTCCGGCGAGGCTGACATGCTCATCGGCGCGATCAGAAATCCGCCACCGGCCAACGACGTTGTCGAAACCTTCCTCTTCAGCGACCCTTACTCCATCATTGCCCGTAAAGGACATCCGCTCGACGGCAAAGACGTTACCGTCGACGATCTTGCGGCTTTCGAATGGGTGGCGCAGCAGGAGGGAACCCCCATACGCTCCGCGCTCAATGCGCTTTTCGAGGGCCGCAGCGAAGGCCCCCGCGTACGCATTGAAGCCCCCTCCACCCTGCTGACCCGATCGGTCCTTCTCGAGAGCGACACCCTTGCGATCCTGTCCGTCAGGCAGATGGCGCTCGAGGTGAAGCTCGGCCTTCTCACGCCACTGCGCTTTCAAACGCCGATTGGGGGGCGTGCGATCGGAATGACGATGCGAAGCGACTGGCTGCCCAGCAAAACGCAGTTGTTTTTTCTTGAAAATTTCTTCGAAGTCCTAGGGGAAGAGATCAAGGGTTTTACCCCGCCAACATGACACCGTTTCACATTTTTTTATATTGCATCGACAACTTCCGATGAAGCAGTCGCACCGCTTTAGGTGCACAAATTCCCCGACACAGAGAGCGCCGCCGCTGCCAGGCGGGTTCGCAACTTCTCTGAGACCGTTTCAAGGCAGGCCGATCCTGCATTCAAACCGGGGTACCGACATGAAAATAGCGTTCATCGGCTATGGTGAAGCTGCGCGCGCCTTCACCGACACGCTCAAGGGTAAGGGCGAAGCGGAATTCACTGCAGCATATGACATTCTGCAGGACGAGAGCATCGCATCGGAGGCGCGCTCGCGCGGCCTGCGCTTCGAGGCTTCCGTCGAAGCCGCAATCGCCGATGCTGACTGGATCTTCGCGGCGGTGACGGCCGACCAGTCGCTCGAGGCCGCCAAGTCCGCACTGGCCTATCTGAAGCCCGGCCAGCTCTACATCGACATCAACTCCGTTTCGCCGGGACGCAAGAAGGAAACCGCCGCCCTCGTCGAGGCGACCGGCGCGGTCTATCTCGACATGGCGGTGATGGCTCCGGTTCATCCTCGCGGCCACGCAACACCCGTGCTGCTCGCCGGCAAGACCGCTAAGGAACTGGAACCCATTCTTGCGGCGCACGGCTTTGCCTTCGAGACGGTCAGCGAGGACGTCGGCGACGCCACCGCCATCAAGATGGTCCGCTCGATGTTCGTGAAGGGCCTCGAGGCACTCACCGTTGAGGTGATGCTCGCCGCAAGGTCCTCGGGCTGCCTTGACCGCGTCATGGGATCGCTCGCCGAAACTTTCCCGGGCCTCGGCTGGCCGAAGAACGTCGAATACATGTTCGAGCGCACGCTGCGCCACGGCATTCGCCGTGCCGCGGAAATGCGCGAGGTGGCCAAGACCTATGACGAGATCGGACTCGTCGGCCGCCTTGCTGACGCCATAGCGGACGTCCAGCAGAACCAGGGCAAGGTGCCGGCGAAAGACCTCAGCAAGATCGAGCTGCCCGATGCGATCGCGGAGATCGTCGAGCAGCGGCTTTTCCTCAACAAGTAATGCAATTGCTGGCGGAAGGCGGTCGAGCCGCCCTCCGCCCAATCTGGAATGACGAGGCCATGGAGCTTTACCCGGCTTTTCTGGCGGCGCTGAAAGCGGCCGGATTTGAAGGCGACCTTTCCGAGGAGCGTTCCGCGCGCCAGGTGCTGGCGACCGACAACTCGATCTATCAGGTCGTGCCAGAGGCTGTCGTCTTTCCTAAGTCGGTCGAGGATCTGCGGCGCATCGGCAGGCTCCTCGCCGAACCGCGATTTGAGAAGGTCGTGCTGCGCCCGCGCGGCGGCGGCACCGGCACCAACGGCCAGTCGCTGGGCGAAGGGCTCGTGGTCGAGTTCTCCCGCTATCTCACCGGGATCCTCGAGATCAATGTCGAGGAACGCTGGGCGCGTGTGCAGCCCGGTGTCATCAAGGACAAGCTGAACGAGGCGCTGCTGCCTTACGGCCTCTTCTTCGCACCGGAACTTTCGACGTCGAACCGCGCCACGATCGGCGGAATGATCTCCACCGACGCCTGCGGCCAGGGATCCTGTCTCTACGGCAAGACCTCGAACCATGTCCTGGAGTTGAAAGCCGTGCTCGTGGGGGGCGACATCTTTGAGGCGGGGCCACGGACCGGGGAAGAGCTTGCCGCGAGTGCGGGACGAGAGGGAGAAATCCTGCGTGCGCTCGACAGGATCACCCATGATTATGCGGACCCCATCGCGGAGCGGTTCCCGAAACTGAACCGTTTCCTCACCGGCTACGACCTTGCCCATCTGCGCGATGCCGAGGGACGCCTAGACCCTCGGGCGGTCCTCTGCGGTTCTGAAGGCACGCTGGCGCTGCTTGCCGAAGCGAAACTGAACCTGGTGCCGATCCCCAAGGTCTCGCAGCAGATCAACGTCTTCTACGACGATTTTCAGGCAGCCCTGAAGGATGCTCGCGTCCTGGCAGGTCTGGGCGCAGCTGCGGTCGAGACCGTCGACAGTCGGGTGCTGAGCCTCGCCCAGGCCGACCCTGTCTGGGCGCACGTCGCCCCCTTCTTTCCGGATGCCGATGCAAAGGGCGTCAATCTCGTCGAGTTCACGGGCGACGACGAAGCGGCGGTTGACGCGCAAATGAAGGCGGCACTCGAACGCCTGCAGCAACCCGCCAGCGGACGCCGCGGCCACACGCTGGCGCGCGGCGCGGATGTCGCCAGGATCACCGAAATGCGCAAGAAGGCCGTCGGCCTGCTTGGCCGCACCGCTGGCAAGCGCCGGCCGGTTCCCTTCGTCGAGGACTGCGCGGTCCCGCCCGAAAACCTCGAACCGTTCATCCGCGAATTCCGCGCCGTTCTCGACGCGGAAGGACTTCAGTACGGCATGTTCGGACATGTCGACGCCGGCGTTTTGCATGTACGTCCCGCCCTCGACCTCATCGATCCGAATGAGGAGACCTTGGTGCGCCGCGTGACCGAGCAGGTTGAGGCGCTGGCAAGAAAATATGGCGGCTTGCTGTGGGGTGAGCACGGCAAGGGCGTGCGCTCCGAATTCGTCCCGCGCGTCTTCGGCCCGCTCTATCCAGCGCTTGAAGAGGTCAAGCGCGCCTTCGACCCGCGCGACCAGCTCAATCCGGGAAAAATCGCCTCCGCAAGGGGCGCGCCGCTCCTGAAGATCGACGGAGTACCGCTGCGCGGTGCCTCGGACCGGCAGATCCCCGAAGCGTTGCGCGACCAGTACGAGGGCGCGATTTCCTGCAACGGCAATGGCGCCTGCTTCAATCAGGTCCAGAACGAGGTCATGTGCCCTTCCTATAAGGCTACGAATGACCGCCGGAATTCTCCCAAGGGCCGATCGGCGCTGGTGCGGGAATGGCTGCGCCAGGGCGGGCCGGAAGGCCGCGCCGACCCGGAATTCGAGAAAGAGGTCAAGCAGGCGCTCGACGAGTGCCTGTCGTGCAAGGCCTGCGCGCGTGCCTGCCCGGTACAGGTCGACGTGCCGCGTTTTCGCGCTCGCTTCATGGAAAGCTGGTACGCCCGCCATTCACGTCCGCTGCGCGACCATCTGCTAGCGGGACTGGAAAGGGTGCTGCCGCTTGCGGCCGCTTTCCCGAAGCTTGCCAATCTCGGCCTGAATGGCCCCCTCACCCCGCTGCTCAGGAGGCTTGGCTTCAACCACCTGCCGGAGCTGCCCACGCCGCTTCGGGACGCAGAAATGAAGGCCGCTGGCCTCGAATACCTGAGGTTCGACGTGCTTCCGGATCCCGAAAAGGCGGTCGTCATTGTTCCTGACGCCTTCACGCGGTTCTTCGAGCACGGACTGGTTCTCGACTTCGCCCGGATCGCCGTCGCGCTGGGGTTCAAGCCTTACCTCATGCCGTTCCGGCCGAATGGAAAGCCTCTCCATGTGCTCGGCCGCCTCAAGGCGTTCGAGCGTCAGGCCAGGGCAACGGCGGAAGTGCTGCAGGATCTTGCCGGCAAAGGTTTCACACTCGTCGGTATCGAGCCCGCGACCATCCTCGCCTATCACGACGAATATCGGGAGATTGTACCCGGCGGACTCCCGGTCCTGTTGCCGCAGCAATGGCTGGCGTCGAAGACCGACAAGCTGGCCGCACTCGTAAAGAAGGTGCCGAGCGCCCCTCTCACGCTCATGCTCCACTGCACCGAGCGGACGCTGCATTCGGACAGCAAGGCGGAGTGGACCGTGGTGTTCAAGGCGCTAGGCCGGGACGTGTCCGTCCCGAATGCGGGATGCTGCGGAATGGCCGGCACCTGGGGCCACGAAACCCGAAATGCCGCAACATCCGCGAAGATCTTCGATCTGTCGTGGTCGCGGCATATCGAGAAGGCCGAGGGCCAAGTTCTTGCCACCGGCTTCTCCTGCCGCTGCCAGACGAAGATTCAGGCAAACGTCGACGCGCGCCACCCGCTGCAAGTGATTCGACAAATTGTTGACCGCGAAGGCTTGCTGAGACCTTGAAACAGAAAGGTGGCGATGCGCATAGGGCGCACCGCCACTTCATACAAACTTTACTGTCCGGCCACCGCAGCCATCGCCGCACGTGCCTTCTCGACGACATCAACGCCGATCTTCTCGCTGTACTCCGCCACGACCGGCGCGACGCGCTCGCGCATGGCGTCCATCGCTTCAGGCGTCGGTTGCGTGATGTTGAAGCCCTTGGAGATCAGCTCCTGCTCCAGGTCCTCCGCGGACTTGCGGGAGATCTCCCGCTGGAAGGCCGCCGATTCCTTTGCAGCTTCCAGAACGAGCGCCTTGTCATCTTCGGAAAGGCTTCCGAACCATTTCTGGCTCGCCAGGAGGACGAACGGCGTATAGACGTGGCCCGTCTTGGCGAGGTGACTCTGCACCTCATAGAACCGGGCGGTATAGATCAGGGCGTACGGGGTCTCCTGACCATCGACCGCGCGGTTCTCCAGAGCCGCGTAGAGTTCAGGCCAGGGAAGCGGTGTCGGATTGGTCCCCAAAGCCGTCCACGTCGCAATGAACAGCGGGTTCGGGATGACCCTTATGTTGAGCCCGGCCATGTCTTCAACCGCGTTCACGGGACGGATGGCGTTGGTCATGTGACGGAACCCGTTGTCCCACCAGGCAAGGCCGACGATGCCGGTCTTTTCCTGCAGCAGCGAAAACAGACGCTCGCCGACCTCTCCGTCCATCACGGCGTCCACCGCGGCGAAGTCCTTGTAGAAGAAGGGCAGGTCAAAGATCATGAACTCCGGAACAACGCCGACAAGGTTAGGCGTCGGGCCAACCATGATGTCGATGAAGCCGGCCTGCACGGAGGCCTGCATGTCGGGCTCGCTCCCGAGTACCCCGTTGCCAAAGGTCTCGATCTTGATGCGACCGCCAGTCTTCTCTTCGACGAGCTTCGCGAAGTGCCGGGAGGCTTGTCCCACCGGATGATCTTCCGTGGGCACGTAGCCAAGGCGGGCATTCTGGGCAATGGCCGGAGCTGAGGCCAGAAGACCTCCGACAAGGGCCGCGGTCAGAAGCAGCAGTTTCATTGAGTTCTCCTCCCGAGAACGGTTCGTTGAACCAGGATGCGGGGATGTCCCTGACGGCAACAGATCCCGCGTTGAGTATCTAGCTCTCCCTAAGCTAGCGGAACACAGGTGACCACAATGTGGTCATTGTGTCCAACATCACAAGTTGGCCAGAGGGCACGACGATTGTCAACGCTTGTTCTACACGGATGCCGCACGTCGGCGGCTTCGAAACGGCGGCGGTAACGTCAGGTACAATGAAAGCCAAAGACGATCCTCGCGGAGGCGCCGGATGCCTTGGCCTTAGCCTTTGCAAACGGCAAAGGGCGCCGGTCTGGCGCCCCGCCAAGCCCGGGTCAGTGCAACCAGGACGCCGGCACCGTCACCAGTTGCGGGAAGATTACCAGGAGGACGATGAGGATTATCTCGGCCAGAAGGAAAGGCCATACACCCTTCAGCGCCGAGTCCATCGTCACCTTGCTGATCCCGCACACCGTATTGAGAACTGTCCCAACGGGCGGCGTGATCATGCCTACCGCGGCAGTCATGATGAAGATGACGCCGAAATAGACCGGGTCGATGCCAGCCGCGTTCACGAGCGGCATGAGGATCGGCACAAGGATGGTGATTGAAGGCGCGAAATCGAGCACCATGCCGACGATGAAGATCGCCAGCACGATCATGGCCATCAGCAGGGTTGGCGTATCGATGAACGGCCTGAGAAGTGCCACAAATTGGTTGGGCAGGCTGGAAATCGTCATCATGAAACCGGTAACCATCGAGGCTGCCACGAGCAACATGATCACCGCCGTCATGCGGCCGGCAGCGAGCAAGGCCTCATATAGCAGCTTCGGCGTCAGCTCCCGGTAGACGACCAGCCCCACGAACAGCGAGTAAGCGGCGGCGACCACACCGGCTTCCGTCGGAGTGACGACGCCGAAGCGCAGGCCCGCGAGGATGATGACCGGCAGCATCAGGGCCCAGCCGGCAGTAAAGATGGCTTTCGGGATGTCCCTGCGCGGAAGCTTGGGCTGGAGCGCAGCTGTTTCCTTCCGGGAGACAAACCACCACGCGATGATGAGGCTGACGGCCATCAGGATGCCTGGCACGATCCCTGCCAGGAACAGGCCGATGATGGAGATGTTCGCGGTAACGCCCAGGATGATGAAGCCAACCGACGGCGGGATGACCGGGGCGATGATGCCGGTCGAGGCCATAAGGCCGGTGGCGCGGTCCATGTTGTAGCCCGCGTCCCGCATGAGGGGGACCAGCATGACAGCAAGCGTAGCGGTGTCGGCGATTGCCGAGCCGGAGAGGCTGGCCATCAGGAGCCCGGTGCCAATGACCACGTAGCCGAGGCCGCCGCGCAGGTGGCCAACGAGGGCCATGGCGACGTGCACGATGCGTCGCGAGAGGCCGCCGGCATTCATCAGCTCGCCGGCGATAAGGAAGAACGGGATCGCCATCAGCGGATAGCTGTCGGCGCCGTTGACCAGGCGTTGCGCCAGGATTTGCGCATCGAGATTGCCGAGCAGGACCATAAGCGCGACAGCCGACAACATGAGGGCGAAGCTGATAGGAATCCCGATGCCGATCGCTCCCAGAAGGGAGCCGAGAAATACGACGCCGCTCACTGCATTTTCTCCGAAGGTGCCGTGGGAATGACGGTCAGCGGCGGCTCGTTGACCTCTGAGACCGTCCAGGTGGCGGGCAGGCTGCCGCGAAGCGCCTGCCAAAGCCCGACGATCAGGCACAGGGCCATCGTGATGGCTGCGACAAGGGCCGCGGCATAGTTGAGACCTACGGGCAGGCCCGACAAGGCGGCGCGGTTGTTCCATTCGATGAGGGTCAGCGACCAGCTGCCCTTTGCCAGAAGCCAGCAGCACCAGAGCATCAGCCCGTATGAAGCGAGGAAGCAGGCAAAGCGTGCCCTGCGGGGAAGGCGTGCGACCAGCGTGTCGACGCTGAGATGAGCGCCCTTTGCGAGCGCCACGGCTGATCCCAGGAAGATGACCCAGATGAAGAACAGGCGCGAGACTTCCACCGCCGACGCAATGCCGGAGCTGAATCCATAGCGCAGCACGACATTGGAGAAGACGAGGATGCTCATGCCCGCCATGCCGATGACGACGAGGGTATCAAAAAGCCTGAACAGCCATTGTAACGATTTGGGCATAGCTCCTCCCGAAAGGTTCGGCGCTCGTGTGACGCCTTCATCGACTCTGACGAGGACGGGAATCGTCGTGCGGTGCCGCACGGCAGGTCAGAGAAGGATACGGGTCACCGGGGGCACGCTTGGGCGTCAGACGCCTTCGACCACCGAGAGATGTGCCTTCGCGTACTTGGCGCGCACCTCGACGGCTTTCTGGTATTCAGGGGAGTTGTAGCAGGCGAGCGCTGTCTCGTAGTCTTTGAACTCGATAACCACCACCCGGTTCGCGTCAGGTCCCTCCATGACCTGGTGCTGACCCGCACGAACGACGAAATTCGCGCCATATTTGTCGAACGCGGCCTTGTTCAGGGCGATGTATTCTTTGTAGCCTTCCTGGTCGGCAATATCGACCATTGCGACCCAGTATCCTTTTTTCTTCATTGCTTCTCCTCCCATCAGCAATTCCGCTTCCGCGTGAGCGCGGAATATCCACTGCCCGATGCTCACATCTCCGGGGGAGCTTGCCGTTGATCCCTCCTCGATCGAAACGGCCAGAACCGACAATCCCGAATACTGACTACATTATGGACAGATTGTCCATAAACGTGTAGTGCCCGCCTATACGCTTGTCAAGCTCGCCGGAGGTGCGTCATGAGCCTGGAAGACCTGCAGGAGAAAGCAGACGTGAGGGCTTCCAACCCCGTGCCGGGAGCCGCTTCGTTCTCAAAGTTCATGATCGTGCTCCAGATTATCGCGGATTCCCCTGGGGCATTGGATATGGCCCAGCTGACCAGGCGCACGCGCTTCCCGCGCGGGACAGCCTACCGGCTCGTATCGGCGCTCAGCGCCGAGGGACTGATCACGCAATCCGCGGAAAACGGAACATTTCGCCTGGGACCGCGTCTGCTCCAGCTTGCCGCCAAGACGTGGGAGGACTCGGACCTTCGGACGATCGCAAGGGAGTTCCTTGTCTCGTTGCGCGACGCCACGGACGAGGCCGTGCACCTGGCGGTGCCAAGCAACAACCGCATGGTCTACATCGACAAGCTGGTGGGCTCCAGCAGCGTGCAGATGCAGACGAGCATCGGCGGTCAGGTGGAGCTCCATTCCACGTCGGTGGGCAAGGCCTGGCTGTCCGGGCTGTCAGAGAACCGGTTGAGGGAGATCATCAAGGGGCTGGAGCTGACGCGTCACACCGCAAATACGCTGACGACCCCGGAAGCGCTGCTTGAGGAACTGAAGCGAATCCGCGAGCAGGGATTTGCTTTTGATGATGAGGAGAACGAGCCGCATATCCGCTGTCTCGGCAGCCCGGTCTTCAACCGCCAGCAAGAACCTGTCAACGGCGGAGCAAAATCAGGCCAATGGGCGGCGTAAAAGTCGGCCACTTGCGGCGCAGGCATGAGACCGCCGGGAGGGCGTAGCCCGAGCGGTGGTCTCATGCCTGCGTGACGATTTCTCGGA
>Ga0180222_1000068_pt1 | contig 180916 bp, 178 predicted proteins | sample eDN5th37CKraftOP_FD_151336 | JGI IMG/M metagenome (GOLD analysis project Ga0180222, IMG submission 151336) | Enriched Organic Plus compost microbial communities from Emeryville, California, USA - eDNA 5th pass 37_C Kraft OP (version 2) (version 2) ... | reverse complement strand
TCTTCTGCAAACTCAAAGAGTTCAAGCGCATCGCCATGCGTGCCGACAAAACCGACCAGAGCTTCAACGCCATCATCCATCTCGCAGCAGCCGTCATAAACTCCCGATGAATCTCAACAGGCCTTAGAGCGAATTGCGCTTACACTCGTATGCTGGCTCTTAGGCGTTTCCGAAGACCCGCTTGAAGATCGTATCCACATGCTTGGTGTGGTAGCCGAGGTCAAATTTCTCACGGATCTCGGCTTCTGAAAGGGCTGCGCGCACCTCTTTGTCGGCGAGCAACTCCTGCAGGAAGTCCGCTCCCTGCTCCCACACTTTCATCGCATTGCGCTGGACGAGCCTGTAGGCATCCTCGCGGCTGACGCCGGCCTGGGTGAGGGCGAGCAGGACGCGCTGTGAGTGGACGAGGCCGCGGAAGCGATCGAGGTTCTTCTCCATGTTCCGCGGATAGACGACCAGCCTTTCCATGAGTCCGGTGAGCCGGACGAGCGCGAAATCGAGGGTCACCGTCGCGTCGGGCCCGATCATGCGCTCGACGGAAGAATGAGAGATGTCCCGCTCGTGCCAGAGCGCGACATTTTCCATCGCCGGCAGTGCGTAGGAGCGCACCATGCGCGCCAGTCCGGTCAAATTCTCGGAGAGCACCGGGTTGCGCTTGTGCGGCATGGCAGAAGAGCCTTTCTGCCCTGGCGAGAAATATTCCTCCGCCTCCAGCACTTCGGTGCGCTGAAGATGGCGCACTTCCGTGGCGAGCCGTTCGATGGAGGAGGCAATAACCGCAAGCGTGGCAAAGAACATCGCATGGCGGTCACGCGGGATCACCTGAGTGGAGACCGGCTCCGGCTTCAGGCCCATCTGGGCCGCAACATATTCCTCTACGCGCGGGTCGATATTCGCGAAGGTGCCGACGGCGCCGGAAATTGCGCAGGTGGCGACTTCCTCGCGTGCGTGCACCAGCCGCTCGCGACAACGGAAAAATTCGGCATAGGCTTGTGCCAGCTTCAGGCCGAAGGTGGTGGGCTCGGCATGAATTCCATGGCTACGGCCGATGGTGACGGTATCCTTGTGCTCGAAAGCACGCTTCTTCAGCACTTCGAGCAGAGCGTCCAGATCGGCGAGCAGAAGATCGCTCGCTTTCACGAGCTGCACGTTGAAGCAGGTATCGAGCACGTCGGACGAGGTCATGCCCTGATGCACGAAACGCGCCTCCGGCCCGACGATCTCGGCAAGGTGCGTGAGGAAGGCGATCACGTCGTGCTTAGTCTCGCGCTCGATCTCATCGATCCGCTCGATATCGAATTTCGCGTTGCCGGCCTTTTCCCAGATGGTTTTTGCCGCTTCCTTCGGCACGATGCCGAGCTCGGCCATGGCATCGGCCGCATGCGCTTCGATCTCGAACCAGATGCGGAATTTCGTCTCGGGAGACCAGATGGACGCCATTTCGGGCCGGGAATAGCGGGGGATCATGGAACAGCCTGCATAGGTTGGAAAGAGTCGCGTGGGGTCCTATCAGACAGGCGCTCGAAGCTCAACGCTCGTGGCCCATCCCGCTTCATAGTTTACCCGTCACAGCGAGGAAGCGATGGTCCGGGCCCTCGAAACCGACGCGGCGAACCGCAATCAGCACTGCGAAAACGGGCTCGCCGCCCGGCGGATGGAATGTTTGGACCCCGGCGATGCGATAGCCGAGCGGACATGCACGGCTCGGCGGCACCTGCTCGTCTTCGTGCAGGATCGCGGTCTCTGCACCCGCAACGGTTCCGATACGAAGCAGGCGGAAGCCAACGGTATCCCCCATGCCCTCGCAGTTCTCGGACTGTGCGACCGGCACTTCTTCAAGCCGGAACTCAAGAGGATCGTCGAGCGGCGGCACGATCGGACGGGGATTGACGATCATCCGATGCGGATCGGCGGAAAGCTCCGTTACGTCGTTCCAACCGGCTTGAAAACCAAGGTTTTCCTTCAGTTCATTATCCGAACTTATCGCCTGGGCTCTTTTCCTCGCCTCTTCCCGAGCCAATTCCACCGTTGCTTGCTCGTCATCGAGCCGGACACGGATCGGCGTGCCCGGAAGGAAATCATCGCTGGCCGTATCGATGTAGAACCGGTTGGCATAGGGAAAGCCCGAGCCGTCCTGGACGCCATATTCCTCGAAGGCGAAGAGGCTGCCGTCGGCACTGAAGCCGAGAATTTCCACCGTTGCCATATCGCCCGCATTTGCAGGACCAAGGGAGAATAGGAGAGCAGCAGCGGCTGCTCGGAAAAGTGGCTGCATGGAGGCCTTCTCTCAACGATGTTTCAGATATTCCGCATGGCGCTCGTGCCAGGTGGGCATAAGGTCTCCGTCCGCTGGCGTCGCGGCATAGACGCCCCGGGCAATCGCCCTGGCCATGGTTGCCGACGCGGCCGCATGCAACTCCTTGCTTGCGCCAAGGTCCAGGTCGCCCGGATGCCCGCCCGTCGCCACCGCAAAGACGAGATCGCCATCCATCGGGGTATGGGAAGGCCAGATCGCGCGCGAGAAACCGTCATGGGCGGAAATTGCCAGTCGCTTCGCACCCGCCTTGTCGAGCCGCGCATCCGTTGCGATGACTGCGATCGTGGTGTTTCCGGCAGCTCCGCCAATTTCCTTCGTGCTGATGTGGCGCGCCTCCGGTGGAAGAGGGGAGGGCAGGCCGAAGCCGCCGAATTCTGCACCGATTTCGAAAGGTGCAGCCCAGAAATGAGGGGTTTCGGCCAGGGTGACTGAGCCGACCGCGTTTACGGCCACAAGCGCGCCTACGGTCACTCCGTTGGAAAGCACCGTCGAGGCGGAACCAAGGCCTCCCTTGAGTCCGGCAGTCAGAGCTCCGGCGCCGGCGCCGTGGCTGCCGAGGCTGAAATCGGCCGAAGCTGCGCGACAGGCTTCGTAACCCAGTTCCCTATATGGCGGATAATTCCCCCACTCCTTGTCGCCACCATTGGCAAGGTCGAACAGGATCGCTGCAGGAACGATCGGCACGCGGTGGCCTGCCACTTCGAACCCGTGTCCCATCTCACGCAGGGCTGCTTGAACACCGGAGGCCGCATCAAGGCCGAAGGCCGATCCGCCGGAAAGCACGATGCCGTTGATGTGCTCGATGAGATTGTGTGGCTCGAGCAGGTCGGTTTCCCGCGTTCCCGGTGCGCCGCCCAGAACCTGCACGCCGGCGACGGCCGGCTTCTCGCAAACGACCACCGTCACGCCTGACTTGAGACTGGAATCCTGTCTGTTCCCCACATGAAGGCCAGGAACGTCGGTGATCAGGTTTCGCGGGCCGCTCTCGAACACTCAATCTGTCTCCACGAAGCGCTCTCCATCATAGCGGAAGAGCCGATAGGGGTTTTCGGCGAGGTCACCCTTCTCGTTGAACCGGATCTCCCCAATGCCGGTGCTGAAACTCAGCCGGGAGAGTGCATCCGCCACCGGCAAGCCCGCCTGTAGAGCCTCCCGGCTCGCCTTCACCGCGATTTGGAACGCCGCGAACCCCGGAAGCACGTAGCCTTCCGGCAGTATGCCTGCACTGCTCAGCACCTGGGACGCCTCGGGAGTGGCAAGCTCCTGTCCGTCCGGCAGGCCGACCATCAGCACCCCTGCAGGCAGGGGCAAACCTTCTTCGGACCGGAGGGCTTCGCCTCCTGCAAAGGTCACAGAGTAGTCGAGCTTGCCTGCGTCGCGGGCCATGATGGCCACATCGCTACGGTCGCCGCCGACAAAGACATATGCGGCGCCGGCTCTCCGCAGCCTGCCAACGAGGCCGATCTGGTTATCCATCTGCGGACGGAAGGTGTCCACGAGCACGGGCTTGAGCTTGGCAAGCTCCGCCTCTGCACGCAAATTCTCGGCGAGCTCCCGGCCGTGAATGGTGCCATCGTCCACAATGGCAAAGAACTCCTCCCGCCAAAGCGGGACAAGTATTTCTGCCACCGCCTTTCGCTCGTCGTCCGCCCTCGGCCCGAGCCGGAAAATGGGCCAGCCCGTTCGGTCCTTCTGGTCGGTGAGACTGTTGGTCCTGACGGGAGTGATGACGGGAATGCCCGCCTGCTTCAGGATCGGCATGGCCGCTTCGATCGCCGGCGTGCAGAGAAAGCCGATGACGATCGATGCCTTGGCCTCGACGAATCGCCGGGCGGCGGCAGCCCCGCCTTCTTCCGTGCACGCATCGTCGGCTTCGATGAGGCGGACGGACTGGTCCCGCGTTGCAGCCGTCCGTGCACCGTTGAACCATTGCTCTCCGAGCATCTGAAAGTCGCCGCTTATGGGCGCTGCGGCCCCAACCACCAATTCCTGGGAATAGGCCGGCGGGGTTCCCGTCGCACAGAGAAGGACCAGGATTAATGTGACCAGACGCATCGGCACTGTAACGTTCGAGGCTGCAAGCAGCGGTACCACCAGCACTGGTAAAGCTTGGCAGCGCCCCGCGCAACACGCTACAGCATCGGCCCGAAAACCAGAATCGGTTTTCGGAAGCACGGTGCTGTAGATTCAACCGATAGCGTCCTTGGCGCGTCAGAACGGACGCCTGACGCTGTATTGACTGCCCGGGCCGACGCTTGCATGCATCCGGTCCGCACCTATATCGAAGCTGGGCGAGGATTTTTCTTGTGCTGAAGACGAACGACGTAGCTCCCCAGGATTACCGGAACGCGATGGCCCACTTTGCTGGAGCCGTCCACGTGATCACGACCGACGGCGCCGCTGGCAGACGCGGCGTGACCGTGATTGCGGCCTGTTCGGTCTCCGATAATCCGCCCACTGTCCTTGCCTGTCTCAATCGCCAGAACCCAAGCAACGATCTTTTCCTGAACAATGGCGTTTTTGCTCTGAACACGCTTGCTGCGGGGCAGGAAGAGCTGGCTAACGCATTTTCCGGGCTGACCGGCCTGTCGCAGGATGAGCGTTTTGGGCTCGCTGAATGGGATACGATCTCTACGGGAGCGCCAACGCTGCCTGGCGCGCTTGCGGTGTTCGACTGCCAGCTGATCGATGCAAAGGAACTTGCCACTCACCGGATTTATTTCGGCAAGGTGACAGGGCTGCGTATCGGCGCTAACCTCAAGCCGCTTCTTTATCACGATCGTGGCTATCGCATCCTCTGAGCCAATTCCGGAGAGAACATGTCCGAGAGCAAGCCGCGCGCCTTTCCGCAGTCGATAGACGACACGGTCACGCTGCTCAACGAGGCGGATTATGTCGCCGATCGCGCGCTTGCGACCGTGGTTTTCCTGAGCCTCAAGATGAAGCGTCCCCTCTTTCTCGAAGGGGAGGCCGGGGTTGGCAAGACAGAAATCGCCAAAGTGTTGGCTCAATCGCTCGGCCGCCGGCTTATCCGCCTGCAATGCTATGAAGGGCTGGACGTATCCTCCGCCGTCTACGAGTGGAACTATGCCGGCCAGATGATCGAAATCCGGATGGAGGAGGCTGCGGGTGTCGCGGATCGCGACATCATGGAGCACAATGTCTTCTCCGAGAAATACCTGATCCGCCGCCCGGTGCTGGAAGCGCTTACGGGCACCGCGGGGGCTGCACCGGTTTTTCTCATCGACGAACTCGATCGCACCGACGAGGCTTTCGAGGCATTCCTGCTCGAAATCCTGTCCGACTACCAGGTAACCGTTCCCGAACTGGGAACGATCCGCGCCGAGGAGCCGCCGGTCGTGATCATCACGACGAACCGTACGCGCGAGATCCACGATGCGCTGAAGCGCCGTTGCCTCTATCATTGGGTTGACTATCCCGATGCGGAGCGGGAGCTGGAAATCGTCCGCCGCAAGGTTCCGCAGGCCAACAGCCGCCTTTCCGACGAGGTTGTGCGCTATATCCAGAAGCTGCGCGGCATGGACCTCTTCAAGGTGCCTGGCGTGGCCGAATCGATCGATTGGGCAAGTGCGCTTGCCGAACTCGACCAGGTGGCGCTGGATCCCGAGACGGTTTCCGACACCCTGGGCGTGCTTCTCAAATATCAGGACGACATCGCCCGCCTGCGTGAGGGAGAGAGCGTACGCATTCTGAACGAGGTGAAGGCTGAGCTCGCGGCCGCCGGGTGAGATCATGGCCGGAAGGGGCGCAGAGGACCACGAGACTGCCGCCGATCCGGACGGGCGGATCGCAGATAATATCGTTTATTTCGCCCGGGCTTTGCGGAAAGCGGGGCTGCGGGTCGGACCTGCCGCGGTTACCGATGCGATTCAGGCGGTTCTGGTCGCCGGGATCGGGACGCGCGAGGATTTCTACTGGACGCTCCATTCCGTTCTGGTGACCCGTCACGAGGACCACGCGGTCTTTGATGAAGCCTTCCGTCTGTTCTGGCGCTCCCGCGAGCTCATCGAGAAGATGCTTGCCATGTTGTCGCCTCTGGCGCCCGCTCCGGTGCAGAAGGAAAAACCGCGGGCAGGGGAGACGCGCGCCGGCCACGCGCTGCTCAGCGAGCGCGAAGACCAGCGGCAGGAAATGCCGCCCGAGCTGGAGATTGATGCCAGGCTCACCCTTTCTTCCCGCGAGGTGCTGCGCCAGAAGGATTTCGCCCAGATGACTGCGGATGAACTCGCCGAGGCCAGGAACGCCATCGCCCGCCTCGTCATGCCGCATGATCTCGTCTGGACGCGCCGGCATCGGCCCGATCCCAAAGGACGCCGCGTCGATCCCCGGGCCATGATGCGTCTTGGGCTGCGCACCGGCGGCGACTTGATCCTTCCACGCTACAAATCACCCCGCCGTGTGCACCCCCCTTTGGTCGTGCTTGCCGATATCTCCGGATCGATGAGCCAATACACGCGCGTCTTCCTGCATTTCCTGCATGCGCTGACGGAAAGCCGCAGGCGTGTGTCGAGCTTTGTGTTCGGGACGCGGCTTACCAATCTCACGCGCCAGCTGCGCAACCGCGATCCCGACGAGGCGCTGGCCGAATGCGCCGCAGCCGTCCAGGACTGGTCTGGCGGAACGCGTATCGGTGAGGCGATCGGCACCTTCAACCGCCTCTGGTCGCGCAGGGTATTGGGGCAGGGGGCTGTGGTGCTCCTGATCACCGATGGCCTGGAACGCGACGAGATCGGCGCTCTCGCCCACGAGATGGAGCGCCTGCACAAATCCTGCCGCAGGCTCATTTGGCTCAACCCTCTCCTGCGTTTCGAAGGATTCGAGCCGAGAGCACGGGGGATGCAGGCCATGCTGCCCCATGTGGATGAATTGAGGCCGGTGCATTCGCTGGATGCGCTTTCTGATCTTTGCCAGGCTCTCTCCGCCACGCCGAGGGGGCGTACCGCCGTTCTCGAAGGGCTTGGCAAGCAGCGCCCTGCATGAGCATATTGTAAATCCGGGCCTCATATTGGGGAGGCAGAGATGTCCGAAATACAAATTGCCCATGAACCGCGCGATCCTCTGATGATCGCCGAAGAGTGGATGAAGGCCGGCAAGGATGTAGCCGTGGCTACCGTCGTGGAGACATGGGGTTCAGCACCGCGTCCGGTTGGCAGCCATCTGGTCATCGATTCCGACGGCCTGTTCGAGGGATCCGTTTCCGGCGGCTGCGTCGAGGGGGCGGTGGTGGCCGAGGCGGCCGAGGTCATCGCAGATGGCAAGCCACGCATGCTGGAATTCGGCGTCGCCGACGAAACGGCCTGGCGCGTCGGTCTTTCCTGTGGCGGCCGCATCAAGGTCTATGTGGAGCGGCTGGGCTGAGATGGATCCTCATTCCCTGAAGAAGCTCAATCAGTGCCGCCGTGAGCGCCGCGCGGCGATCCTCGTGACCGATCTGGGCGATGGCCGTGACCGTGTCGTGGTGGAAGGCGATGCGCCAGCGGGAGAGCTGGGAGAGGCGCTCGGCGCTGCGTTTCGGTCCGGCAAATCCGGCACTGTGGAGGCTGACGGGCGGAATTTTTTCCTGAACGTATATTTGCCGCCGCCGCGCCTCGTGATGATCGGAGCGGTGCACATCAGCCAAGCCCTGGCGCCGATGGCAGGGATCGCGGGCTTCGATCTGCATATCATCGATCCCCGCACCGCCTTTGCTTCGCCCGAACGGTTTCCGGGCATCCGGTTGGATGCCGAATGGCCGGAGGACGTGCTGAAAAGGAGCCCGCTTGACGCCTACTGCGCGGTGGCTGCCCTTACCCACGATCCGAAGATTGACGATCCGGCGCTCAAGGCGGCGCTGGAAGCCGGATGTTTCTATATCGGTGCGCTCGGCAGCCGGAAGACCCACGCGAAGCGGGTCGAGCGGCTTGCGGCGGCTGGCGTTCCGATGAGCGCCGTCGAGAGGATCCGTGCGCCAATCGGTCTTTCCATCGGGGCTGCGAGCCCGGCTGAGATCGCCGTGGCTGTGCTTGCCGAAGTGATCGAGGCCCTCCGCTCGCGTGGACTGCAGGCCCGGAAGGGCGAGGCGGCATGAAGTTCGGCACCATTGCGACTGAAGGGGCGGAAGGTGCGATCCTGGCTCACGCCACATTCGCGGGCGAGAAGCGTCTGCGCAAGGCCCACCGCCTGACCGCCGGAGATGTGGAGGACCTTCTGCGTGCAGGGGTCAGGGAGGTGATTGCAGCTGTCCTGGACCCGGGTGACCTCAATGAGGATGCGGCTGCCGCCCGGGTGGCTGCCGCCCTCGTATCCGACCATGTGGAGGGGCGGCCACCCTCGACCGGCAGGGTCAATCTGCACGCCACCGAGGCGGGCATTTTCGTTGTCGATCGCAGCATTGTCGATGCCATCAACCGCGTCGATCCGGCGATAACCCTCGCCACGCTTGAACCCTATGCCGCCGTAGAGGCGGGGCAGATGGTGGCGACGGTCAAGATCATCCCCTTCGCGGTTCAAGAAGGGCTACTGGCGCGGGCCGAGGCCATAGCGGGTGAAGGCTCAGCCTTTTCGGTCCGTCCCTTTGTTCCTCGTTCCATTGGCCTCATTCAGACCGTCCTTCCGAGCATCAAGGCGAGTGTGCTTGATAAGACCGCCCGCATTACTGAAGCGCGCTTGGCGCGATCGGTGAGCCGCGTCACCGGTGAGTTGCGCCCGGTCCACGAAGTGGAGGCGGTTGCCGAGGCGATACGCAAGCAGGCCCGTTCCAATGATGTAGTGCTTGTCTTCGGGGCTTCGGCTGTTTCCGACGAGAATGACGTCGTGCCTGCTGCCATCCGGAAGGCCGGCGGCGAGGTTACGCGGGTAGGCATGCCCGTCGATCCTGGGAACCTGCTGGTGATGGGCTCGCTCGACGGCAAGCCCGTGATGGGCGTTCCAGGCTGTGCCCGCAGCCCAAAGCTCAACGGTTTCGATTGGGTGCTGGATCGCCTGATCGCGGGTATCGAGGTTTCGCCCGATGATATCGGGGCCATGGGCGTTGGCGGCCTTCTGATGGAAATCCCGACGCGTCCGCAGCCAAGGGAGGAGCGGGCCACGCGTGCTCCGGCAAAGGTCTGGGCGATATTGCTTGCCGCCGGACAGTCCCGGCGGATGGGGCCGCAAAACAAGCTGCTGGCGGAGTTTGAAGGAAAGCCGCTGGTAAGGCGCATGGCCGAGCGTCTTCTTGCAAGCGGGGCAGCGGGCACCCTTGTGGTGCTCGGACATGAACGTGAAGCCTTATCGAATGCTCTATCCGGCCTTGAGGCGAGAACCGTTTACAATACTGACTTTGCAACCGGGCTGGCGAGTTCCCTGAAAACCGGCATCCGTGCTCTTCCCCCCTCCGCCGACGCAGCACTCGTCGCACTCGCCGACATGCCAGGCCTGACGACGGCCGACATCGACCGGCTGGTTGCGGCTTTCTCCGCGTCCGGCGGACGCAGCATCATTCGCGCCACCCATAATGGCAAGCGCGGCAATCCGGTGATCCTCCCTCGTGCGCTCTTTCCCGAGGTGGAGAAACTCGAGGGCGACACAGGTGCGCGCCAGATCGTGGAGAGTGCCGTCGATGTGGTCGACGTCGAACTTGGTGCGGCGGCAAGTCTGGATGTGGATACGCCAGATGCCCTGCGGGCCGCGGGCGGCGTGCTGAATCCCCGGGCATCCTAGCGCAGTAGATGCCGGTGTTCCTTCCTGCGCTTTTCTGGCCTGCCGATTATCTCCCCCCCAACTGGCGAGATTGCGCCAGCTGGCTGCTTCTGCATGTATTCTGCAGGGCTGGTAAGGGGAGGACCAAACGGAAGTGGCGCCTTATGACCGCGCTCCTGGTCGGACTCGTAGGCTTGTCCGCCGTTCCCGCTTTCTCATTTGAACTCGGTTCCTTCAAGGATCGCCTCTTCGCCTACCCGCGCATATTGCAGGAAAGCGACGGTGGAGATTATCGCGTCGTGGATTACCGCGAGATGCGGGACATCAATGGCCGGGACGCCGTACCGGAACGCCGGGTTGAAGGCCGATACGTCTCGACTGACATCCGCCGCCTGCAGCGCGATTTGGTGGTGAAAACCAGCGCGGGGGAGATTGACCATTTCGTGGTCGGCGCGACCGAAAGGGCGCGCGTCATCACCATCTATCTCCACGGCCAAGGCGGCAACCGGCGACAGGGCGTGGACGACTTTACGTTCGGTGGCAATTTCAACCGCATCAAGAATTTGATGGGGCGGAATGGCGGTCTCTATCTCTCGCCGGATTTCTCCGACTTCGGGGAGAAAGGGGCGGGGGAGGTCGAGGCACTCCTTACGCACTACGCCGAGCGCTCGCCTGGTGCCCCGATCTTCGTCGCCTGCGGCTCGATGGGCGGCGCTCTGTGCTGGCAGGTTGCACAATCCAAGCCCCTGGCGGGGCGCTTCGGCGGTTTTCTCCTGCTGGGTTCTCTTTGGGATCAAACCTTCCTGGATTCACCTGCTTTCCGCGATCGCGTGCCAGTCTTCTTCGGCCATGGCAGCCGAGACAAGGTTTTCCCGATCGAGAAGCAGGAGGCATTCTACCGCACGATAAGGGAGAGCACCCCAGACTACCCGGTTCGATTCGTCCGCTTCGAGACGGGAACGCACGGAACGCCGATCCGCATGACCGATTGGCGCGAGACGCTCAACTGGATGCTGTCCTTGCGTTGATGCCGCAATGACACGCCAGACTGCCGCTACGGCCCGCTTGCATAATCGAGCACCGTCTCCGGATTGATCTCGCCGTCATAGGACGCATCCACATCGTAACGGACGAGGGAAAACGAGCCCGACCGGAAGATCCATTGCCCGCTGGAAGACGCATCCCCCACGCCGCGCCATTTCTCGTGGGTGGTCAGCGTAAGCGTTTCCGGGTCGAATTCCGAGTTTACAAGCTGATCCTGCGTCTTGAAGCCAATGATCCGTACCTCCTCGACAGGCCCCTCCCTGTCCTCGTTCTCATAGCGGATATCGAGATCCGGCGAAGCAAAACTCAAGGGGAGGATCTCGTCATTCTCGTTGGCGAGAAGATAGACATGGATCTCGTTGTAAGCGCCGCGATCGCAGAAGAAGCGGAACAGCCGCGCCTCATGCGGCGGCGTGCCCTCAGCGTCATAGTCGTAGTTGAAACGCATGACGTGGCTCTGGGTCTCCGCCCCGCTTCCCGATCCTTCTCTCGAACAGATGCTGCCATAGGCGGTGTCGAAAAGTCGCTCGGCACGCTGCAACGTTGCGTCGGCCTCCTGCTGAACGCCTTCGCCGCAGTTTGCCGGTAGCGCCTCGTTCAGCGGACTGTCCGAAGGCTCAAGCGTCCCGCCCTCTATCTGAAGCGGCATATAGGGCGTGGTCTGCACCGAGGGCTGCACGAACCTGAATCTATAGCAGCCCGCAAAGACCTTCTCCGCGCCACCCGCTTTACGGGCCAGAATGGCGACCGGAAGCGAGTAGTAGATGCTCCCTGCAGCACCTTCTTCGCTGGCAGTGCCGGTAACCACATCCACGCTTTCGGTATCTTCGAATCCCGCCGCATAGGATTCCAAGTCCTTCGCCGGAGGCGTGCCGAAATAGGAAAATGCCCGCGCATATTCCCTGCGGTTGATCGCGTTATAAAGCGATTGCACCAGGGTTTCGGGGCTTGACCGGTCGTCCAGATAAGAGGGCTCCCCCGTCTGGGCCCGAACCCCGGGAGCCGTGAGCAGGACCGCGCCGGCGATAAAGAGGAGAATGCGTGGCTTCATAGGAACGCTCCGCTATACGCTTGGCCGATAAGGACGACTTTAAAGGATGTATTGGGCGCTTTCTGTGAAAGCTGCTCAAATTGTGCCGGCGTCTGCTCGATTTGTGTGGATCACGGCATATTTTTCTTAACGACCGGGCTCTAATTTGGCGTCGTTGTCTCTCAGGCGGTTTCCATGACCACACGCGCGCCGCGCGACTTCGCAAGCATGCTCGATGAGCTCCTCGCCGACAGGGCCCAGGAGCCGGATCGAGCACATCTTCTATCGGTGGACTATCTCTCGGTGGTCGAGGAGTTGCATTCCGGCCGGATCGTCTTCTCGGACGACAGCCTTCAGGCTGCCTATGCCGCCGCGAGCGAGGCTCGCGCGGAGGAACCGGTGGGGTCTGTCGATCCCGAGGATATCGCGCGTGAACTCGGGCTCGAAGGTGCGGCCAAGCTGCGGGAGCTCGACCGGCTGCGCCGAGACTTCGCGCTTCGCAATCATCCGGACCGCGTGCCCGAACACCTGCGCGCCCGTGCCGTCATTCGCATGCAGGTGGCCAACATGCTTATCGACGAGGCCAAGAGGCGGCGCCTCAGGCGGAAAAAGGCATGAGCCTGTCGCGCTTCAACCAGCGTGAGAGAAGCAAAACGGCCACCACCGCCAGCCCGGCGCAAAGACCGATCCAGATGCCGACGCCACTATATTGCAGCGGAAAGGCGAGAATGACGCCGAGCGGCAAACCAATGCCCCAATATCCCAGGGCCGCATAAAGCATCGGTATCGTTGTATCGTGCAAACCTCGCAGCATGCCGCTCGCTACCGCTTGAGCGCCGTCCGCGATTTGGAAAAGCGCTGCGAAGGCGAGGAATGTGACGGCCATCGAAATTACGGGCTGGTTCGCCGCAGCATCGAGATCCAGGAAGCCACTGATTAGAAGTCGCGGTGCAAGGAACATCAGCAGCGCCGTCATTCCCATGAAGCTTACGCCCATGACGAACGCAGTCCAGCCTGCACGCGTGATAGCGCCCGGATCTTCCGCTCCGTAGGCCCGCCCCACGCGCACCGTGACAGCTTGGCCCAGCCCCATCGGGATCATGAACGTCACCGAAGAAATCTGCAGGGCGATCGCATGGGCGGCAAGAGGCACAGTGCCGATGCGCCCCATCAGGAATGCGGCCACATTGAAGATTGAAACCTCGAAGGTGACGATGCCCGCAATGGGAAGGCCAAGCTTGAGCAGGGCCACAAAGCGCGGCCAATCGGGCCTCCAGAAGCGTCCGAACACTTTGAAGCGACGGAAATGGCGTTCGGTCGTGACGATCGCAGCCAGACCAACGAACATGAACGTGCTGGACAGGGTCGTGGCAAGGCCTGCCCCTGTCAGCCCCAGGGCGGGAAAGCCGAGATTGCCGAAGATAAGGCACCAGGCGGCCAGCGCATTCAACGCGACCGCGAGAAAAGCGATGCCGAATGCCCAGGCTGGGCGCTCAAGTGCCGAGATGAAAGAACGAAGCACGATATAGAAATAGAAGGGCAGCGCGGCCCATTGAAGAGCGTGTACATACTGCTTCGCCCCGTGCGCGAGTGCCGCGTCCTGGCCCATTGCGAGCAGGATGGGCTCGGTGTTCCACAGTATAAGCCAGATGGGGACGCAGACGAGGGCGGCAAGCCAGAACCCCTGACGCACCGTACGCCGCACATCACGGACATAGCGGCGGCGCCTGCCGATTGCGCTGGCCATCATCGGCGATGTCGCCGACAAAAGCCCAAGGCCGAAAATCACCAGCATGAAATAGAGATTGTGGCCGAGCGTGCCGGACGCCAGTGCATCGGGCGACAGCCGTCCCAACATCATGACATCGGTGACCGTCATCGCAGTCTGGGCGAGATTGGTGAAGATCATCGGCCAGGCAAGCGACAGCGTCGCGCGTGCCTCGTAAAGCCAGAGATTGACCCGGGGCGCTTCCGCGTCCGTAGCCAGGGCTGACATGACCCGCTTTCCCTTGAGACGATTGCAGCTAGATGCCGCATGAAATCACGCGGCGAATCCTGATGGAACTTCCCGCTAGTTGCTTAATAGCGCCAATGCGACATTGGACAAGTCAATTTCTCTTCTTGGAAGCAGCAACTCCGTTGATCCTTTCCGCCGGAACGAATGCAGGGCTACCCTCAGGTCGGGCGCCGGTCGCATTCATCGCGCAAATGTGAACCGGCCATGCCGGTTTTTCACAAGGCGTGAATTGCCGCAGGCGCAGCCTCACGTAAACTCCCATTCATGTGTGCCCCAGGTCGACAATGGCGCTGGCGAATCCTGGGCACGGTCGCCGCGTTCATCATGGCCCTCCATCCCGGCTCCTCGCAAGCGCAGGAGGCGGTGGATGTCGAGCTGGTGCTGGCCGTGGACGTTTCCCTTTCCATGTCCCCCGGGGAGCTTGAAATCCAGCGGCACGGATATGCTGCGGCGCTGACCCATCCATCGGTCATTGAAGCGATCAAGAACGGGATGAACGGGCGCATCGCCGTTACTTTCTTCGAATGGGCAGGTGACTTCTCGCAGCGCGTCCTCGTCCCATGGACGGTCGTTGCCTCGGCGGAAGATGCTGAAAAGGTCGCGGGCATGTTGACGGCCAGTCCATCCCAGAGCGCCCGCCGAACCTCCATTTCCGGCGCGATCAATTTCGCGGCCGATCTCTTCGCGGAAAGTCCCTATAAGGGCATGCGCCGCGTGCTGGATATTTCCGGGGACGGGCCCAACAATCAGGGACCATCCGTCACCGAGGCGCGAGATCAGTTGGTGGCCGGCGGCATCACCATCAATGGTCTGCCTCTGATGACGAACGACGGTTTCACCTCATCCTACGATGTCTCGGACCTGGACGAGTATTATTCCAATTGCGTGATCGGAGGGCCAGGCGCCTTCATGATCCCGGTGAACGAGTGGTCTCAATTTCCGGAGGCCATACGCCGGAAACTGGTCATCGAGCTTGCGAACGATGACCAGGAAAAGGTGCGTCCGCCGATCATGCTGGCCCAGGCGAGCCCTGCCTACGATTGCCAGATCGGCGAGAAGATGTGGCGCAACCGGTCCTGGATGTGGCAGGACCGGCAGTCACCTTAGTGCCGTTCATGGCCCTGCAGACGCGGCGGCGGGAGCCGGCTTTCACGGACAGGCGCCTGTAGCTCTTGCAGCGGCTTGGCCGCTCTCCGCTCATCGTCAGAGTGCACCATTCGCTTTGGCCACCCAGCGTCGGTGGGCGTTCTTATGGCGGTCATCCGGTCCTGCTGGGATCATTGAAGTTTGACAGACTTCAACTTTCCCGGCGCGGACCAGATGGTCTGGCTGTTGAAGCCCACCGCTAGCGTGCGTTGCCGCTGGTACTACCGTTGCTTCCACCGGGGTTGCCAGCATTATCGGCTGGAGCGTTCTGCAAGGCTGGCGGTTGATTTGGCTGCGCAGGCGGCTGATTTTGAGGCGCAGGTGGCGGATTTTGCGCGGCCAGTGGCTGATTTGGCGGCGCGGCTGGCGTTGTTATTCCCCGTCTCCATGCGTCCAGGCGGGCATTAAAGCTGCTGACCGGCAGCCAGGAATTTGTCCAGCGGCCTCTTTCGGGGCCAATCTTCCCATCTGGCATGTTACTGATCTCCGTTGCTGTTCGAACGGCATCAGTCCACCTGACGCCGGTGGCTCCTCTTCCAACGGCCGGCTCTTATTCCAAATTCGAAACTATCGATGAATGTACCGTCGGGTCAAAGATCGCCTGCCGAGGTTCATCCCGCTCCCGGAAGAGGAATCTTCGACCCTCTCAGCATTCCAGTTCGGACCGGTAAACCCCTCGAAAGCTCACATCCGGGGCGAATATCACGCAGCCAGGCGCTGCCTGCCGCCATGACGCTCCTGCTGGGGTGAGCGCGCGTAGAGTTCGCGGTAGCATTTGGAAAAGTGCGATGCGGAAACGAAGCCGCAGGCGACCGCCACCTCGACGATCGGCATTGTGGACTGGAGCAGTAGATTACGCGCCCTGTCCAGGCGTATTTCAAGGTAGTAGCGGGCAGGGGACCGGCCCATTTCCTGGCGGAAGAGGCGCTCGACCTGCCGGCGGGAGAGGCCCACGCGGTCGGCGATTTCCATGAGCGACAGCGGCTCGCAGAGATTTGCCTCCATGAGCTCGATAATGGTGAGCACCTTGGAATTCTGCACGCCCAGGCGGGCGCGAAGCGGCAGGCGCTGGCGGTCGGACGGATTTCTCACCCGATCCGTCAGCATCTGCTCGCAAACGCGGTTGACCAGATTGTCGCCGAAATCCTCGCCGATCAGGCGGAACATCATGTCCATGGCGGCGGTGCCGCCGGCACAGGTGTAGATGTTGGAATCGATCTCGAACAGATCTGCGAAGACATTGGCTTTCGGAAAGGCCTCGGCAAACCCGGGCAGGTTCTCCCAATGGATCGCACAGCGCTTGTCGGAGAGCAGGCCGGCTGCTGCAAGGATATGCGCGCCCGTGCACAACCCGCCAAGGGTCACCCCGCGGTTATATTCCTCCCGCAGCCAGGCAAAGACCGTTTTGTTGCTGTAGGCTTCAACATTGAGGCCGCTGCAGACGATCACCATTGTGGGCCGATCACTGCCGATCATCTTTCGCCGCTCATCGGCGAGCGAGGCATTGACGGCAAGCTCGACCCCATTCGAAGCCCGAACCGGGCCGCCGTCCGCACTCGCCAGCCGCCAGCGGTACGCCTCGTAACCGAGCATCCGGTTGGCCGAGCGAAGCGGCTCCAGAGCGGTTGCGAATGCGATCATGGTAAAATCCGGGATCAGGAAGAAAACCAGTGACCGTTTGAGCTGCCGTTCCTCCCGCATCCCTGCCTCCGCGGACGCTGCTGCCCGCCGACGATGTCGCTGACAGGCAAGGGTTCCTCCGAAAACCCTTGCCTGTCAATGTACTACGATAGGCTGATGGCGAGTTTCGCCGGTTCCGTTCAGACCGGGCATCCTGTCCCTGCGGCTGGGCATCAACGGTACGAATGGGGCTCGAGATCGGGACTGGAGCCATGATGCGTCATCCTCACGGGGATGCCGCTGCTGGGCCATCCGATATCCTTCTGAATCTCGGCCGGAAGATTGCTGATGAAGCGTTCAGTGCGCCGGCGGCGCCAGAGCGCGGCACGACGGCGCATATATGCCGTCAGCGATGCACGAAAAGGCATTATCCTGCTCCTTCTGCTTCGGGCGGATAGTTTCCGTCCTGTTTCCTTGCGTTGACTATGGGGCTGTTTTGGTGTTCAATCAAACGCAATGACTTTATGGTTGAGTTCAATGAAATTGAAGGTTCGCCATGAATGCGCCTCTAAATCATCCACTGCCGCTTTTGGAACTGGACGTCTTGCGGACCTTCGTGGCCATCGCGGAGACGGGCAGCTTCACTGCAGCTTCCAACGCGGTGTTTCGCACTCCCTCCGCCGTTTCCATGCAGATCAAGAAGCTTGAAGAGCAGCTTGGCCGCCCGGTCTTCGTGCGGGACGCACGTTCCGTCGCCCTCACCTCCGATGGCGAGATGCTTTTGAGCTATGCGCGCCGGCTTCTGGCGCTCAATCGCGAAGCGGTCTCCAAATTCGTGATGCCCGACATCAGCGGCGTCGTCAGGCTCGGCTCGCCGGACGATTTCGGTGAACGTGTGCTCCCGAGCGTGCTGAAGCGCTTCGCCCAGACCCATCCGGCCATTGCCGTTGACGTGGTGATCGATCAGAGCGTCAATTTGAGAAAGCGGATGGCCGCACGCCAGCTCGACATCACTTTGATGACCTGCTCGGAAGACCTTGAGTACCAGGGGGTGGAAATCCTTCTTGCCGAGCCGATCGTATGGGCGGGGGCGAGGGGCGGGTGTGCACATATGCGGGAACCGCTTCCCGTTTCGCTCTGGGAGGAGGGTTGTGCCTGGCGCGCCTCTGCGGTGAAGGCGCTCGCCAAATACAGCCGCGAATACCGCATCGCCTATATGAGCGCGCATACGGCCGGACAGCGTGCGGCGATCCTCGCCGATCTGGCGATTGCCCCCTTGCCCAAATCCTTTATCGCGGATGGTCTGGTGGAGCTGGGGCCCAAGGACGGCCTGCCGGAGCTCGGCAATTATCAGATCGGCATGGCCGTAACGCCCGATGCGTCAGCGCCGGTGAAGGCTGCCGCCGACCATATCCGCGCTGCGTTCGACATGTTCAACGAGACCGGCCGGTTCTGAGTTCCGGCTGGAACCTGGCGGGACGGGCCGAATTAAGCTTGGCGTACCCGCACACCTGCGGATGCGTCGCCAGGAGGCCGATATGCAACGCGAACAGCGCGAGACGATCGCCGGTATTTCCTTGTCCCACCCGGACAAGGTGCTCTTTGAAACTCAAGGGCTGACCAAGGCAGATATCGCGAGGCATTATCTGCGTGTGGCGGATCGCATGCTGCCCGGCATAAAAAATCGCCTTGTGAGCCTCGTGCGCTGTCCGGACGGCCCCAGTCAGCAATGCTTCTTCCAGAAGCACGCGGGGAGGGGCTTTCCGGAAGCGGTGAAACGGCAGGAGATCATCGAGAAGGACGGCGACAAGGCCGAATATCTCTATGTCACCGACCTCAAGGGCATCATCGCCGGCGTGCAGATGAACACACTGGAATTCCATATCTGGGGATCGCGGATCGATGCCCTCGAACAGCCCGATCGTCTCGTGTTCGATCTCGACCCGGATGAAGGTCTTGGATTTGCCGATGTCAGACAGGCCTGCTTCGATCTACGGGACCGGCTTGAGGATATAGGGCTCAGAACGCTGCCCCTGGTGACCGGCGGTAAGGGGGTGCATGTGGTTGCGCCGCTTTCGCGTCGCGCCGAATGGCCGGCGGTTAAGGCATTCGCGCGCGCCATTGCCAAGCGGATCGGCGAAGAGGAGCCGGAGCGTTTTCTGGCGGAGGCCTCCAAAGCCAAGCGAAAGGGCCGCATTTTCATCGACTGGCTGAGAAATGAGCGCGGCGCAACAGCGATAGCGCCTTATTCTACACGGGCACGTCCCGGGGCGCCGATCGCCACCCCAATCTCCTGGGCCGAACTTGAAAAACTGGACGCCGCGAACAGCTTCCGGATCCATGATATGGAAGCGCGCATGCAGGAGCCAGATCCCTGGGCCGAAGCCAATGGCTGGCGGCAGGCGATCACGAAATCTATGCTCCAGGAGGTCGGAGCGGATCTCGCCAGTGGCTAAGCGGGCGTGAAATGCCAATCGAACCCTCCTTCTTCGAGGATTTCCAACTCGAGTTCATCGAGTTGCCGGAAGCGCGGCTGCGGGTCCGTCATTACCGCTCAGGCCCACCCGTCCTGCTGCTGCACGGCCACCCTCGCACGCATACGACATGGTGGCGCGTCGCGCCGAAGTTGGCTCTGACTCACACAGTGGTCTGCCCGGACCTGCGCGGCTTCGGCCAATCCTCAAAACCGCTCGATACGCCCGACCACCGCCACTCCTCCAAGCGTGCCAAGGCGGCGGATTGCGTCGCGCTCATGCGCCAACTCGGTTTTGAGCGCTTCGCGGTCGTCGGTCACGACAGGGGCAGCTACACCGCTTTCCGGATGGCAATGGATTTCCCCGATGTAATTTCCAAACTCGTGATCCTCGATGGTGTGCCGATCCTGGAGGCTCTGGAGCGCTGTGATGCGCGCTTTGCCACGGCGTGGTGGCACTGGTTCTTTTTCGCGCAGCCGGAGAAGCCAGAGCGGGCCATTCTCGCCGACTCTGACCGATGGTATCTTGATCGCCGGAGAGGATGGGGGCGGAGAACCATTCGGATTTCCGTCTCGCCACCCGCGATCCGGATACCGTGCACGGAATGATCGAGGATTACCGGGCGGGGCTTGGAATTGATCGGCAGCACGACGCGGCGGATCGTGCCGCTGGCCGCACGATACAGTGCCCGACGATGGTCCTGTGGTCGCTGCGTGATGATCTCGAACAGCTCTATGGCGATGTCCTCGCGATATGGCGGCCCTGGGCTCCCAATCTCAGCGGGTATGGTATCGAGAGCGGCCATCACATGGCCGAAGAGGCGCCGGACGCGCTCGCGGAGGCGTTGCTACGATTCCTTGCCTGATTGTCCCGTGCAACGCCGGCGCGGCTTCAAAATCTCCGCCTTGCGTCGCACCCCCCGCGCGAACGTCGGCGAGGTTCCTCCGAGAGCGCCTTGCACGGCGGAAGCTCCATTTGCTGCCTGAGCTTGGGGAAGGGATCCATCTTGTTGGGCAGCGCCATGGCGTGAACGAAATGCTTCTGGAATTTTGGCTCCAATGCAGTCTCGATCTTCTCGATCCGGCGAACGACCTCCTCGATTTCGCGGCGGAAGCTGCGGTTTAGCAGTGCCATACGCGCTCCGGTGCCGGCCGAGTTGCCAACGGCCGAAACGTTTTTCAACTCGCAATCGGGAATGAGGCCCAGCACCATCGCATATATCGGATCGACGTAGGAGCCGAACGCACCTGCAAGACGGATCGCGTCCACTCTCTCCACCCCCTGCTTCTCCATGAGCAGCTTCGTGCCGGCATAGAGTGCTGCCTTGGCGAGTTGGATCGCGCGCACATCGTTTTGAGTCACCAGGATGCGTGGTTCGCCATCGTGGAGGAGATAGGCAAAGGTCCGGCCCTGGCTAACGATACGCGCGGTGCGTGTAGCCAGCCCGCCATCCACCACACCATCCTCGGAAATGATGCCGGAAAGATACATTTCCGCAATCACCTCTATGATCCCGGAGCCGCAAATGCCGGTTAACCCCGTCGCAGCGATCGCCTCGGCAAAGCCGGGTTCATTCGACCAAAGCTGGGACCCGATGACCTGAAAGCGCGGCTCTAGCGTTGTGCGGTCGATGCGGACGCGTTCGATGGCGCCAGCAGCGGCGCGCTGGCCGGAGGAAATCTCCGCGCCTTCAAAGGCCGGACCCGTGGGGGAGGAGGCAGCTACGAGCCGCTTCCTGTTGCCGAGCACGATTTCGGCATTCGTCCCGATATCGACGATCAGCATCATCTTGTCCTGGCGGTGAGGCCCCTCCGAGAGCGTGACAGCGGCGGCATCGGCGCCCACATGGCCGGCGATGCAGGGCAGCATGTAGATGCGCGCGCCGGAATTGAGGCCAAGATGCAGATCCGCCGCGCGCGCCTTGACCGCGCCGGAGACGGCAAGTGCAAACGGCGCGCCGCCGAGCTCTGTCGGGTCGATACCGAGGAACAGGTGGTGCATGACGGGATTACCGACGAACACCGCGTCGAGAATATCGCTGCGGTTCACCCCTCCCTCCGTCGCCACCCGGTCGACCAGCCTTGAAATCTCCAGCCGCACGGCCTTGGTCATCGCCTGCCGCCCATCCGGGTTCAGCATCACGTAGGAAACGCGGCTCATCAGGTCTTCGCCGAACCGGATCTGGGGGTTCGGCGCCCCCGCTGAAGCCACCACGCGGCCAGAGAGAAGGGAGACCAGATGCATGGCGATGGTCGTTGAGCCGATATCGCAGGCAAGGCCATAGGCCTCGTTCTTCAGCCCCGGCCAGAGCGCGATGATCCGGGCGGCGTCCTCCTCCTCGTCGTGATGAATGGCGACTGTCACCGCCCAATTGCCCTGGCGCAAGGTTTTCTGCACATCACACAGAACATGAAAATCAGCGTCCAGCCGATTATAGCCCCAGTCTTTTCGGATTTGCGCCTTCAGCCGGTCGAGGTCGCCCAGCGGATGGTGCATGTCAGGCTCTTCCACCTCGATATAGCGAAGGTGCACCGCTGGATGCCGCTCAATGACACGGTTGTCCGCGTCCTTCCGAACGATTTGCGCATTGGCTGCTCCCTCCTGGGGCACGTCGATGACCAGATCCCCTTCGATCGTGGCCGAGCAGGAGAGGCGCCTGCCGGGCGCGAGTTCGCGCTTTTCCGCATAGCGCGCCTCCTTGGCACCGACCGGGGAGAGATGCTCCGTTGCAGAGAGGATCTTATGCTTGGCGAAGTGGCCTTCCTGCACCTCGATCTCGCAGCGCCCGCAGGTGGCCCGACCGCCGCAGACGCTTTCCACATAGACCCCTAGCCGTCTTGCCGCTTCCAGTACTGTCGTTCCCCTGGGGAAGCGCCCGCGCTTGCCTGACGGCATGAAGAGGACGAGAGGATCGCTCATCGGTCAGTATTTGGGTGCGAGGGATGGCAGACACAAAAGTTCCCGCAGCCACCGGGTGCCACGAAGGCAAGCTCGAGGGCCAAGAAGGAGGGAAGGCGCATCGGTTCTATATGCCTCTCATCCTGGGTGAGAGCGGAGCGAGCCACGAAGGGAGAGGGTCATGCGGACTCCAAATCGTCGTTTCCCCGACCGAGCCTCGCCCGCCGGGCCTCACGTCCGCCTCGGCGGCGGACGCCTTCCTGACCACCGCCATTCGGGGAGTCCACCACGGATTGGGAGGTCCCAAGCGTGGGCTGGTGGTTGCGGTAGGTCCTTATCCAGGCCTGACAGTTTGGATCGGTCCCGTTCAGTACATTGGCGGCGCGTACTATCTCCATCTCCTGAGGCCGGCAGGGATTCATGATCGCGCTTGTCATGCCCGCACCTATAACCATGGGGATGAAGGCTGCATTGATCCCATGCCGGTGTGGCAGGCCGAAGGAGATGTTGGAAAGGCCACAGGTGGTATTGACCTCAAGTTCCTCGCGGAGCCGGCGCAGCAGCGCAAACACTTGTTTGGCTGCCGTTTCCATCGCGCCGATCGGCATCACCAGAGGATCGACCACGATATCCCGGACCGGGATCCCGTAATCCGCCGCGCGCCGGACGATCCTCTTGGCCACCTCGAAGCGGACGTCCGGATCTTCGGAAATCCCCGTTTCGTCGTTTGAAATTGCGACCACCGGGACATCATATTTCTTAACCAGCGGCAGGATCGTTTCCAGTTTCTCCTCCTCGCCGGTGACCGAGTTTACCAGCGGCCGACCCTTGGCCACTTTCAGCGCTGCCTCGATCGCGGCAGAGACGGAGGAATCGATCGAGAGCGGAACGTCCACGAGTTCCTGCACGATCTGAAGCGTCTGCACGAGAAGGCCCGGTTCCGTGGCGTTGGGATCGACAGCGCTCACGCCGGCATTGATATCCAGCATGGTGGCGCCCGCAGCCACCTGCTCCAGCGCGTCTCTTTCCACGGTCTCGAAATTGCCCGCCACCATCTCGGCTGCAAGCTTCTTTCGCCCGGTGGGATTGATCCGCTCGCCGATGACACAGAAAGGCTGGTCGAACCCGATCACGAGCTCCCGGGTTGCAGAAGCAACGATGGTGCGGGTCATATGCGGCGCTCCTCCATCAAACCCTTCGGGCATAGTTTGGAGAATTGCCGAGGGTTTTGCCGTTGACGCGTTGTTAAGCGACGCGCTCCGCCATCAAAAGCGACGTCGCGAGTGTCAGAAAAGGAAGAAGGCGGCCAGGGCGCCCGCGCTGCCGATGATGATCGCAATCAGTGCGAACGAAAACAGCCCCACCGCGACCGCCGTGCCCAGCAGAAGCCCGTCGCGCTCCGAAAGCGCAAGCCCGAGCAGTGCACATGCGAGAGCCGGTAGCCAGTTGCCGAATGGAATCGGAAGCGTGATCACCGTGGAAAGCAGCAGGGCGAAGAGACCGACCATGCGATCGACCCTTCGATCCGCGAAAGGCCAGTAGCGAGGTCGGATCAACCGCTCCACCCACCGGACCCTGGGGACAAGCCTTTCGCTCATCTGACGGAACTGATCCACGCCCACCGACTTCGTCAGGATCGTGCGCGGCAGCCAGACGGTCTTGCGGCCGAGCACCATCTGCATCGAGACGAGCAGAAGCGGAACACCGAGAACAAGCGTGCTTCCCGGCGGGAGCGGAAGCAGGTTGAGAAGAGCGAAGAAGACAAGCAGCGTCGCGAAGCTGCGGTCGCCGAGGGCGTCCCGCAACTGCTCCATCGTGATCGCGGTCTTTGCGTTCTTAGCGAGATCCTCAAAGATCTGCGATAGGCGCCTTGGCGGCGGACCGGAAAACCGGCGTGCCGTCGCTGTCTCGAGTGCGCTTCCTTCCGCTTTCAACCTGCTCGACTTTCAACCAATTTTACTACAGGGGGCTTGTACCGCGCGGTGCGGTTAAGGCCCGGTCTCATATAGGAACTCAACGCGAGCGGCGAAACTCCAATATATCGAGCTTCGACTCGCGTGCAGGCGCTGGAAACTCGATACGCCAGTGGTCCTGGCCGTCGCGAAACACATAGCCGGCCTGATCCGTTTCGGGCCCGAGGCCGTAACGTGGCGGCGTCTCACCGGCGATGAAGAAGGCGCCGAGATAGATGAGCCGCTTGTCACCATCATCGAAGAAACGTCCCTTGGTTCTCTGCGAGCCCGAGAGCTTTTCCAGGGTCCAACCGGAGCCGTCATCCGTAACGCGGCAGCGAAACCAGTCATAGATGACGAGCGAGGCAAGTCCGCCGGCCTTGATCGTCCGGCATTGCCACTCGCCCACTATGTCAAAACGGTCGAAGGAGAGGGCGGGACGAGATATGATTTGCTTGAAAGTGGCCACGTCGGTGGGCGATCCGCCGGCTTCGGCCTCCGCCACAGCCTCCTGGCGAGTAGTCTCATAGTCTTTTAGCCGAGCGGAGTCGGGCTTCGTGATGATGCGGATGATTTCGCCATCCGCGTGAGCGATGCCGCTTACACTGATCAGAAGAAATGCCAGCAACGAAAATCGAACAAACATCCACACCCTCCGAAAACAATAGGTGCTATAGCAGCAATTCCGGCTCTTTCGTGACTCATCGACACTCAAAGGGATAGAGTGCCGGCCTTGCGCAAGGCTGCCGTCAGATCCCCGTAACCAGTGAAGCGTCGTTCGTAGGAAAGCCCGAGCAGCCGCGCGGCGTTCCGGGCGACCTCCTCCAGGACGGGATCTTCCACCTGGGCCAGATACACGAGTTTCTCGTAATTGCCGAAGAAATCCGTGATCAGTTCGGGATGCCGGTCGATGCCAAGTGGCTTTAGGAAGAACGCCTCGAACTGGCGGCAGAGGAAATCCGTCATATAAAAGGAGGTCATATCCTCCTCGGCTTTTTCCGCGAAACTCGAAAGCCCCTGGTAAAAGCCGAAGCAATGGGGTCCGGCGATGCGGGAGACCGCGTGCTTCTCGCACACTCGGTCGATTTCTCCGCCGGTTCCGCAATCCGCATACCCGACGAAGATATTGCGATAGCCTTCCGCCTGTGCACGGCCGATCGCGGCATCAAGGGCAGGGGGAATGCGATCGGGGTAGTAGTGATATTCGGCGGGCAGGCAGGTGAGTTCCAGGTGTTTGAAGCCGAGGCGCTCGCGCACTGCCAGCACTTCGCGGGCGATCATCCCGCAGGCAATGACCAGAACCTTTTCCGGCTCAGAGCGTTCTATGGCCGTCATTGCGATTGCTTTCACGTCTCACGCGTGGAGCAGAACGGGGAAACAGGATTATGTCTGCCAAGATACTTTCGCGCATCGCAGTTCTCGTTGCCGCTATCTGCCTGACCGCCGGGTGCGCCAATACCATCCGCGGCGTGGGCCAAGACACGGCAAATGCCGTCAACGCCACGCAGAACGCGGGCCAGAATGTGGCGAACGCCGCCGAGAGATAGCCCGTTCACTCGAACGGGAGCGGCGCTCACGCCACGAGATTGTGCTTGCGCCTCATGAGTTCCTTCGCGGTTTCGACCGCAACGGCCGCGTCACGGCAATAGGCGTCCGCTCCCACGGCTTGCCCAAATTCCTCGTTTAGCGGCGCGCCGCCAACGAGGACGATGATTTCGTCCCGGATTCCCTTTTCCTTCAGCGTATCGATGACGACTTTCATATAAGGCATGGTCGTGGTGAGGAGGGCCGACATCCCGATGATGTCGGGCCTGTGTTTTTCGATCGCAGCGAGATAGTTTTCGACCGGGTTGTTGATGCCGAGGTCGATCACTTCGAAGCCGGCGCCTTCCATCATCATGCTGACCAGGTTCTTGCCGATATCGTGGATATCGCCCTTGACCGTACCGATCACCATCTTGCCTTGTTTCGGCGCTCCAGTCTCCGCTAGAAGCGGCCGCAGGATCGCCATGCCGGCCTTCATCGCGTTGGCCGAGAGCAGCACCTCGGGGACGAACAGGATGCCGTCGCGAAAATCCTCGCCCACAATGCGCATGCCCTCGACCAGGGCCTTGGTGAGCACGTCATAGGGTGCCCAGCCGCGTTCGAGCAGGATGCGCGTGCTTTCCTCGATTTCCTCCTTCAGGCCATCATAGAGATCATCGTGCATCTGTAACACAAGCTCGTCATCAGGCAGCTGCGAGAGGATAATTTCATCGTCGGACATGCCTGGCTCCTGCCTGTGCTCCGCTTCCGGTCCTGGTAGATAAGCCTCGTTGCGCGGCGATCCATTGCCCATTTACGACGCAAATGCTGAGCGAAAGCGACCGTGGTCTCACGTCACAGTTGTTGATCACCGCCGTGAGCGATTGACAATCTGGAGTTGCGTTCGCATTAATGAATGCACGCGTTAATTTTTTATTAAGCACGGTTCGTTAGCTCTGAAATTGCGGGGGCAAGTTTCGCCTAGGAGCATATATGAAGAAAGCTTTGCTTGCCGCCGCCTTGCTTGTAACAGCCGCGGCACCTGCCGCCGCTGTTACGGAAACGATGACCTTTAGCGGCACGGTCAATCCAGTGTGCACGATCACCATCGATTCTCCCGGTGTACTGGTACCGGATGCTACTCTGGTGCAGTTGAGCACCAGACAGGTAGGCGGGACCGCTGGTATGGCGACCATCCAGACCACCGGCTCTAGCTTCAACGTTTCCACCACGGCGCCGAGCGCCTTCACGTCTGCTCCCGCCGGAGCCGACGCGAATGTCACCTTCGCCGCCCTGTACAGCGCCACCGGCGCAACGACCCTGAGCGACGTCCCCGGCGCAACCCCTTCGCCGCTTGGTCAGGGCACGACGACCTTGAATGTTAATTTAACGGCCATGAAGTCGAGCGGGACGTTCCCCGACGGCGAATATTCGGCCGATCTCGTCGTCACCTGCGAATAGGAGCGGGGCATGAGACCGGGCCTGCTGCTCCGGGTGATCGTGCTGGTGGTTGCCTGTGTAGGACAGGCGGGCGCGCAATCGATGTCTCCGATGCGCGGCACCGTCACCAGCTTCACCGACGAGTTTGCCGTCCGCGTCTTTCCGAAGAATCCGTACCGCCGTCCAGTGGAAGTGGCGGTACGGGTCTATGATGAGAAGTTCCGGCCGGTGGAAGCGCGGATATCACCTCCATCGATGATGCTGGCCGCCGGAGCATCGCGCCCTGTCGTCGTCGTCGTCGGCTTCGGGGAGGAGAATGTACGGCGCGTTCGCGTCTGCACTGAAAGTGTTCCCTTTCCCGAAGGCAAAACAAGGATCAGAGCGCAGATATGTGGACGCTTCCTGGCGCGCCGCGTGCGGTGAGCATGGCGATTCTGGCGGTCTTTCTGCTGCAAGGTCGTGCAATGGCGGACGACTACATCATCAACCAGAACCAGACCGGCATTGCCTTGCCGGGGGTTGCCCTGCCGAACGGGTATGACGAGGTCAGGGCCGCCGACGGAACCGTGTGCCGCTCCGCGGTAAGCGGATCGGGGGCCTATATCGATTCAGGGCTGATCGGCGGGGGGCTCAACAGCAACAATCGAAACACGATATCGGCTTACGGCCGGGTGGTCATTCCACTCGGTACAAAGCCTGACAGGCTCAATTGCGACCATCTCTATCAGCTCGAATTGGAACGGCTGCGATTTGAGGTGCAAATGCTGAAACGCGGACTGGACCCTCGGCTGAACCAGCCGTCGACCTCCGACGAGGAGTGGGCAACGGAAGGTTGGTCCGCGGAGGGCAAGACCGTCGGCCTGCCGAAATAGTTGCATGTGAAAGCCTCCGCTCTCGTTGCGACATGGCTTGGCGCTCGCGGAACGGCCGGTTCCGCGCGGACAGATAGGATGATGCCCACGGCATTGACCAGGGAGCGCAAGGGTTGAGCCATGGACCAGGAGCCTGGAGGTGAGGCGAGGCGCACACGCGGCGGAGGTGGAGCGGCTGCCCGACGTGCAGCCCGCGCCGGTGGCGCGCTAGGGCCGCAACTCAGTTATATCCGCCGAAAACTGCCGAATTACGAAGTCCTTGGCGAGGAGGGGCTTGCGCTAATCGAAGCCAATGCCGACTCGGTGCTCGAGGAGATCGGCATCGAGTTTCGCGGCGACGCCGAGGCGCTGAGTCTTTGGAGAGAGGTTGGGGCCGATGTTACGGGAGAGCGCGTGCGCTTCCCCAAAGGCCTCTGCCAAAGCCTGTTGCGAACGGCGCCTTCGATATTCACCCAACATGCCCGCAATCCTGAGCGTTCGGTGAAGATCGGCGGCGACGCCACTGTCTTCGCACCGGTTTACGGACCGCCCTTCGTGCGGGACCTGGATGGCAGCCGCCGTTATGCAACGGTGGAAGATTTCCGCAATCTCGTTAAGCTGTCCTATCTGGCACCGGCGATCCATCACTCCGGCGGCACGGTTTGCGAACCGGTGGACGTACCGGTCAATAAGCGCCATCTCGACATGGTCTATGCGCATATGCGCTTCTCAGACAAGCCATTCATGGGTTCTGTGACTGCGCCCGAGCGGGCGGAGGATACGGTGGCGATGGCGAAGATCCTCTTCGGAGAGGATTTCGTAGAGGAAAACACGGTCATCATCAGCCTGATCAATGCGAACTCGCCGATGGTCTTCGACGAGACCATGCTGGGCGCTGCCAAGGTCTATGCGCGTCACAACCAGGCGACGATCATCACCCCCTTCATCCTGGCAGGAGCCATGAGCCCGGTGACCGTGGCGGGTACGCTGACGCAGGTACTCGCGGAAGTCCTTGCCGGAGCGGCTTTCACACAGCTCGTGCGTCCGGGGGCGCCCGTTGTCTTCGGCACCTTCGCGTCGTCCATCTCCATGCAATCGGGGGCGCCGACCTTCGGAACGCCGGAGCCCTCGCTCGTCTCATATGGTGCGGCGCAATTGGCTCGCCGCCTGGGCCTGCCATTCCGCACGGGCGGTTCGCTGACCGCCTCGAAAGTCTGCGATGCACAGGCAGCTTATGAGAGTGCCAACACGCTCAATTCCACGATGCTTGCGGGCACGAATTTTGTTTTGCATGCGGCTGGCTGGCTGGAAGGCGGGCTCGTCTCTTCCTACGAGAAATTCGTGATGGATGCGGATCAGCTCGGAATGCAGCAACGCTTCGCCGAGGGAATTGACCTCTCCGAAAACGGCCAGGCCATGGATGCGATCCGGGAGGTGGGTCCGGGCAGCCATTATCTTGGCTGTGCTCACACCCAGGCCAACTTCCAGACTGCCTTCTATCGCTCCTCGGTGGCCGACAACAATTCTTTCGAGCAATGGCTGGCGGAGGGGGAGAAGACAGCCCACCAGCGCGCCAATCAGCTTGCCCGGCAGTGGCTGGAATCATATCAGGCTCCGCCGCTGGACGAGGCAGTAGACGATGCTTTGCGGGACTTTATCGCCCGCAAGAAAGCCTCGATGCCTGACGCTTTTGCATGAGGTGAGCCCTGTTCTGCCGGGGGACTGGCAATAATTGCCTGGATATAGGAAAAAACCTCCAAGGCTTGGCGCGGCCTTTTTCGGAGGTGTGAGGGAATGGCAAAAGAAGAAATCGAGATCAAGACCTCGGAAGGTACGGCCAAGGCCGGTCTATTTATGCCGGAGGCCGGCGCTTCTCGGGCCGGCGTGATCCTTTATATGGATGCATTCGGATTGCGGCCCGCGCTCGACGTGATGGCGCAGCGCATCTGCCGCGAGGGTTACACGGTGCTCGTGCCGGATCTCTTCTATCGTTTCGGGCAGTATGGGCCCTATGATGCGAGGACCGCATTCCAGAACGAAGCATCCGCCAAAGAAATCAGACATATGATTGCCGAGACGACGCAGGAGATGACGCAGCGCGATACTGGCGCCTTTCTAGCCGCACTCGATCAGGGCGGTGCCAGCGGCCCGATTGCCACGGTCGGATACTGCATGGGAGGAGCGCGTGCCCTCAATGCCGCTGCTGCCTATCCCGGCCGCATCTTGGCGGCTGCAAGCTTCCATGGCGGAAACCTCGCATCGGACACTTCCGACAGTCCTCATCTCAAAGCCGCATCCATCAAGGCTCGCGTATATGTGGGCATGGCCGGCGTCGACCGCTCGTTCCCACCGGAACAATCCACCCGCTTTGCTGACGCCTTCCGGGCGGCGGAAGTGGATTTCGCCATGGAGAACTATGTGGGCATGCAGCATGGCTGGGCCGTGCCTGACCACAGCGTCTTCGATGAAGCCGGTGCCGAGCGGCACTGGCGGCGGCTTCTCTGCTTGCTTTCGGAGACGCTTCGGTAGCCGAAAAACCCGCTCCGGGTCGCGGATGCGCTGCGGTTACCAATCGCAGGAGCGACACTGCTTCGCTCATGCTCCAGTGATGTTAGAAAAACAAAACCGCGTTCTCCAGGCAGGAAAAACGCGGTCTTCTACACTCTACTCTGTCGGCCCCGGCGATACTCATACACCTGCGGGGCCTGCCGCTCCGGTACGCGAGACCTGATCCGGAGCCGGGGAGGCTTCAATGTCCGCCTCGTGTTCTGTTTTAGCGGGACATCGTTACCGGGAGGTTAGCAAGTGCTTGCAGATTCCTTAATTCGGGATTTTTTCCTTCCATCCGCGCAGTTGTTCAGTCCGCTCCGCGGAGAAGATTTATGATGCCGGAAAAATCCTTCATTCCCTGGCCTATGGCATTGAAAAGCGCGTAGAGCTGGGCTGCCTCGGCTCCAAGCGGTGTCACTGCGCCGGCGGCTTGCGCGGCTTCCTGGGCAAGCCGCAGATCCTTCAGCATCAGGCTCGCCGCAAAGCCAGGCTGGTAATCTCTGTTGGCGGGAGAGGTTGGAACGGGGCCCGGCACCGGGCAATAGGTGGTAAGGGACCAACACTGGCCCGACGAGGTGGAAGCGACATCGAAGAGCGCTTGGTGCGAAAGTCCGAGCTTCTCCGCAAGGACAAATGCTTCGCCGACCGCAATCATCGAGATGCCGAGGATCATATTGTTGCAGATCTTCGCTGCCTGACCGGCACCTCCACGGCCACAATGGACGATACGGCCCGCCATCGGCTTCAGGATGGGCTCGGCCCTGGCAAAGGCTTCATCCTTTCCGCCCGCCATGAAGGTCAAAGTGCCGGCCTCCGCTCCGACCACCCCGCCAGAAACCGGCGCATCGATGGAAAAGAGCCCATGCTCACCGGCAATCATGTGCGCCTTTCGGGCGGATTCGACATCGATGGTCGATGAATCGATAAAGAGCGTGCCAGCAGCGGCCTTCGGCACAATATCCTCGTAAACCGAGAGCACATGCTTTCCGGCGGGCAACATGGTGATCACCACCTCCGCCCCTTGGATTGCCGCTTCGGCACTTGCGGTTTTGCCCACCCCGTTCTGCTCGGCACGGGAAAGGTTCTCGGGCAGAAGGTCGAATCCGTGCACGTCATGTCCGGCTTTCACCAAATTGGCGGCCATGGGATTGCCCATGTTTCCCAAGCCGATAAAGGCGATCTTGGTCATGTTCTCCTCCGGAACCAAACGGCAGGATCAAGGCAATGAAGCAACCGACCCTGCTGCCCTGTTGCCCTACTGCCTGCCTATCAGATGCCGTGCGATGATGATGCGCATGATTTCATTGGTACCCTCAAGGATCTGGTGGACGCGCAGGTCACGCACGAGTTTCTCGATCCCATAATCGTGGAGGTAGCCGTAACCGCCATGAAGCTGGAGCGCCTCGTTGGCCACCTCGAAACAGGTATCCGTCACGAAGCGTTTGGCCATGGCTGACCATTTCGTCGCGTCGGCGCTCCTGGCGTCGAGCTTCGCAGCAGCGCTGTAGAGCAGTTGACGCGCAGCCGCCAGGTTCGTCTCCATGTCGGCGAATTTGAATTGTAGTGCCTGGAACTGGTTTATCGGCCGTTCGAAAGCCTGGCGCTCGGCGGCATAGGCAAGCGCCTTCTCGTGGGCTGCCTGCGCTCCGCCGAGTGAGCAGGCCGCGATGTTCAGCCTGCCACCATCGAGGCCGGCCATCGCTATTGGAAAACCGCCGCCTTCGCGGCCCAACAGATTTTGCACGGAAACCCGGCAATTCTCGAAGATCACCTGGCGGGTCGGCTGCATCAGCCAGCCCATCTTCTTCTCCAGAGGCCCGAAAGAGAGGCCGGGCGCATCCTTCGGCACGATCAGCGCGGAGATCCCCCGGGGACCGCCTTCGCCTGTCCTGACCATGACGATATAGAGGTCCGAGACGCCCGCACCCGAGATGAACTGCTTCGTACCGTTCAGGATATAGTGATCGCCGCTCCGCTCGGCCTTGGTCTTCAGCGCCGCCGCATCCGAGCCCGAACCCGGTTCGGTCAGACAGTAGCTGGCGAGCCATTCCATGGAGGTGAGCTTCGGCAGAAAATCGCGACGTTGCGGATCGTTGCCGAATGTGTCGATCATCCACGCGGCCATGTTGTGGATGGAGATGAAGGAGGAGAAGCCGGGGCAGGCGGCTGCCAGGGCCTCGAAGATCAGCACGGCATCGAGCCGTTTAAGGGCCGAACCGCCATGCTCTTCGGAGCAATAAATGCCGCCAAAGCCGAGCGGGCCGGTTTGCCGGATGATGTCGACCGGAAAATAATGTCTCAGGTCCCAGTCAAGGGCGAATGGTGCGACGTGTTTCGCAGCAAAACTCCGCGCCATCTCCTGAACGGCGCGCTGATCCCCGTTGAGTTCGAAAGGTCCGCCTTCCTCCTCTGCGGCTTCCATCGTCTCCTCCCGACAAGCACCCCCTGATGGCAGTCTAATTCATTGGAGCGCCGGAGCAACAGGGCGCCTTGAGCCGAGCTTTCCCGGGGCCGAATGATGGGAACTCAGTTCCCGCTTTCCTCGTGCGCCTTGGGCCAGTACGTGCCGACGGACCAGACATTGCCCTCGGGATCGCGGCAGATGAATTCCCTGCTGCCATAGTCCCGGTCGGTGAGGCCCTCGAGAATTTCCGCGCCCGCCTTCACCGCGCGAGCATAGACCAGGTCGGCGTCCTCGACTGCGATATAGACGGATTTCCCGCCATTCTGCCCGGGCTCGCCGACCATTGAGCCGTAGTCATCATCCTTCGCCTGGCCGAGCATGATCATGGAGGAGCCAAGCGCGAGTTCGGCATGGGCGACCTCGGTTCCTTCTCCATAACGCGCGTGGACGGAAAAACCGAACACGTCAACAAGCCAGTCGATCATGGCGACGGGATTGCGATAGCGGAAGGTAGGGAAGACGCGTGGCGGCTGGATCGAGAAGGATTTGCTCATCTTGCATTCCTATCTTGCTGCGAATGGCCTGCTTGCCCATGCCCCAAGACAATCTGCACACGGGCGCGCGAGGTTTTCAATCCCTCGTGGCTCGCGCCACGGCTTTCTCCAGGCTCATCTTCAGGTTGGGAGCAGCGGCGACAAGCGCCTTGGCTGCATCGCTTTTCGGATTTCCGAGAACGACTTCCGTCGGCCCTGTTTCGACGATTTCCCCCTCATGCATTACCATGGTGGTATCGGTGATCGCGCGGGCCACCGTAAGGTCGTGTGTGATGAAAAGATAGGCGACCCCCAAACTGTCGCTCAGGTCTGCCAAGAGATCGAGGATCTGCGCCCGGATGGAAACATCGAGGGCAGAAACAGGTTCATCGGCAATGATGAGCTTCGGACGGGTAATGATGGCGCGTGCAATGGCGAGACGCTGACGCTGCCCGCCTGAAAATTCGTGCGGATATTTGTCCATATCCGCGGGCGAAAGGCCCACTTGTTCGAGCACCTCTGCCACCAGGTCGCGCCGGCGTCTTGCATCCGGTCTTTGGTTCAGAAGGTGAAGCGGTTCGGCGACGAGCCTCTCTGCCCTGTGTCGCGGGTCGAAGGAGCCGTAGGGATCCTGGAAGACGACCTGCATCTCCCGCCGTAGGGGCCGTAACGCTTCTTCGCTGACGCCGCAGATCTCCTCGCCCTGGAAGCGAATGGAGCCCGAACTTGGCGGGTCCAGCGCCAGGATCATGCGGGCAAGCGTCGATTTCCCGCAGCCGGAGCGACCGACAAGCGCGGTCTTCTGGCCGGCTGCCAGTGAAAAGGAAACGCCATTCACGGCGCGGAACATGGTTTCTCGCCCAAAGACACGGCTGCGGCGCAAGGAATAATTGCGCGTGAGGTCTCGCACCTCCAGGAGCGGCTCCGACACGGGCGAGGGCTCCAGGCCTCGCGCTCGTGCCGGAACATGCGTCGAGGCCTCAGCGAGCTGTCGGGTGAAGGGGTGGGCTTGCTCCGAGAGGATCCGGGAGGTCTCGCCGGTTTCCATCACGGTTCCGTGGCGGACAATGGTGAGCCGGTCCGCCATCTCCGCCACGACGGCAAGGTCGTGGGAGATGAGGAGCATGCTCATGCCGTTCTCCTCCACCAGACCGCGCAGAAGCGTCAGGATCTGCTTTTGCAGCACGACATCGAGTGCGGTCGTAGGCTCGTCTGCGATCAGAAGCTTTGGTTTCAACGCGCAGGCGATCGCGATGACGACGCGCTGGCGTTGTCCGCCGGAAAGCTCGTGCGGGTAGCGGGTGAGGGGGAATTTTTGCTCCGGGAGCCCTACGCGTTCCAGCATGAGACGCGCTCTCGCCTCCGCATCGGGCCGGTTTGCACCGGTGTGCCAGCGGATTCCTTCCGCCACCTGCTCACCGATCGTCTTGACGGGGTTAAGTGCCGTCATGGGCTCCTGGAACACCATGCCGATCTCCCTGCCACGCAGCCTGCACATGGCGGCCTCGGGAGCGGCAAGGATATCGACCCCGTCAAACAGCGCTCGGCCGTCGACCCTCGCCCCGTCCGGCAGGAGCTTCATGAGCGTAAGAGCCGTCATGGATTTGCCGGAACCGGATTCACCCACGAGCCCCATCACCTCGCCGGGCGCGATCGACAGGTCGATGCTCTTCAGGATCGGGGTGGGGCCGATCGAAAGTGTCAAATCCTCGATTGCGAGCAGGCTCATCGCTCGCGCCTCAATTTCGGGTCGAGGACGTCCCGCAGACCGTCTCCGAGCAGGTTGAGACCGAGCACTGTGATAACGATGGCGAGGCCGGGAAAAAGCGCGAGATGCGGCGCTATGGCTATGCGCGTTTGCGCGTCGAAGAGCATCCTTCCCCAGGACGGCATGGGCGGTTGGGCTCCAAGGCCGAGGTAAGACAACCCCGCTTCCGCCAGAATGCCCAACGCGAACTGGATCGTGCCCTGAACCAGAAGCAAGCCTGCGATATTTGGCAGGATATGCTCGATGGTGATCAGCACCTTTCCCTTGCCCGCCGCACGTGCCGCAAGGATGAACTCACGGGGCCAGAGCGCCAGGGCGCCAGCACGCGCCACGCGCGCGAAGACGGGGATATTGAAGATGCCGATGGCGATGATCGCGTTTATCGCCCCTGGACCGAAAATCGCAGTGATCATCACCGCTGAGAGCAGGGAAGGGAAGGCGAACACCACATCATTGGCGCGCATCAGCACCTCGTCCACCCAGCCACCGCGCGCAGCAGCCCAGGTGCCGAGCGGAACACCGATGCCCATGCCGATAGCCACGGCCACGACCGCAACTGCAATCGAGTTGCGCGCGCCGATCATGATCATGGAAAGGATGTCGCGGCCCATGTGATCGGTACCCAACGGGTGCTCTGCGGATAATCCCAGCAGCCGGTTTGCGACCGCAAGCCGGGTGATGTCGTAGGGCGTCCAGAAGAGGGAGATGAGCGCCATCAGGATCACAAGACTGGCGATCGAGAGTCCGACAAGGAAGGAGCGGTTGGCGAGCGCTCTGCGCAGCCATCGCTCGCGGTGCGCAGGCGCGAGAACCGGATCGAGGCTCATCGGCCGTCTCGCAGGCGCGGATCGACCACTGCATAGCAGATATCGACCATTAGATTGATGAGGATCACGCTCGCCACGAGCAGCATCACAACGCCTTGCACGACAATCAGATCACGCTGGCTGATCGCCTGAAAGATGAGACGTCCCAATCCAGGCAGGTAGAACACGTTTTCGATGATGATGGTGCCGGCAAGAAGGAAGGCGAATTGCAGCCCCATAATCGTGAGAACCGGGATCAGCGCGTTGCGCAGGGCATGCCGCCAGAGCACGATGCGCTGCGGCAGGCCCTTCGCTCGAGCGGTTCGGATGAAATCCTCGCCCATGACCTCCACGACGGCCGAGCGTGTCACGCGGGCCAGAATTGCAGCCTGGGGGAGAGCGAGCGAGACCGCCGGCAGGACGAGAGCCTGAAATGCCTGCCCATGAGAGCTCCAGGTTTCGCCCCAGCCCGGAAAGCCGCCAGCCGGAACGAGCCTGAAGCCAACCGCAAAAACATAGACGAGGAGGAGTGCGAACCAGAAATTGGGTATCGCCACGCCAAACTGCGCCAGTCCCATGGCCACCGTATCCGCTGGCCGGCCACGTCTCGCCGCCGCAAATACCCCGACAGGAATGGCAATGATCGTAGAGAGGGTGAGAGCCATCAGGGCCAGCGGCAGAGAGACGGCCAGCCGCTCCTCGACGAGATCGATCACCGGCGAGGAATAAGTGAGCGAGCGGCCGAAATCCCCCGTGACCATTCCGTAAAGCCATTCGAGATAACGGACGACGACCGGTTGGTCGAGGCCCATCTGGGTGCGCAGCGTCTCTATTGCTTCGGGGCTTGCATTCAGGCCGAGCATCAGGCGCGCCGGATCTCCCGGCAGGATCTCAAGAACTGCAAACACCACGAGCGACGCCAGCAAGAGAGTGGCAACGGCGCTCGCAAGGCGATGCAGGAGGTAGGGGATCATCGAACCAGCCTTGTCCTAGACCGAGCTAGCCGGCAGGGCAGAGGGGGTGACAGAAAGCACAAAGCTTTACGAGCTCGATTCAATCCACCCAATGCGCGCTGGTCAGGTCATTGGCCTGGATGGGCATATTCTCCCACATACCCTCGATCTTGGCGTCCCACACCCCGATTTTCGGAAGCTGGAAGAGGAACACGTTTGCTGCATCATCCGCGATGATCCGCTGCGCCTGGCTGTAGAGCTCCTTGCGCTTTTCAGGATCCGCTGTGGCATCAAGCTCCGTCATGACCGCTTTGAACTCCGGGCTCTTGTAATCGAAATAGTAGTCGTCACGGGCGTAGATGTTGATGTCGTCAGGCTCGGTATGGGAGATGATGGTTAGATCATAGTCCTTGTTGGTGAAGACCTGTTCCAGCCACTGCGCCCATTCCATCGGTACGATTTCGAGGTTGATGCCCACTTCACGCAGTTGCGACGCGATGATCTCGCCGCCGAGACGGGCATAGGGCGGCGGCGGCAGCTTCAAGGTGGCGGAGAAGCCATCCGGATATCCCGCTTCGGCCAGAAGGGCCTTGGCCCTTTCGACATCGTAAGGGTAGGTCGCGGTAAGGTCCACATAAGCGGGATTGGCCGGCGAGAAGTGCGAGCCGATAGGCACGCCATACCCATTGGTCGCCCCCAAGATCACTTCGTCGCGGTTGACGGCATGGGAGATCGCCTGGCGGATTTTCAGGTCGTCAAAGGGCTTCTTGCCATTGTTTATCGCAAGGATGGTCTCGCCCTCCGTCGCGCCGATCACCACCTTGAAGCGCAGATCCGCTTCGATCTGAGCCAGTGCATCGCCGGCCTGAAGATTCGGGAAGGCCTGGACGTCTCCTGATAGTAGCGCCGTCACCGCTGCGGCCGCATCGGGGATAAAGCGGAACTCGGCTCGATCGAGTCCTGCGGGCTCACCCCAATAATCCGCGTTTTTCACGATGGTGACGGATGATCCCCGTGCCCAGTTCTCGAACTTGAACGGGCCCGTTCCGATCGGTTTCTCCTTGTTTCCATCTGCCGATTCCGGAGCGACGATGACTGCATCCCCCCAGGCCATATTGTAGAGAAAGGATCCCTGCGGCTGCTTGAGGGTGATTTTTAAGGAAACGGGGTCCAGGACTTCGATTGAATCGATCGCGGAGAAGAGCACCTTCTGGGCATTGGTCGAATCCTCGGCCATGGCGCGTTCCAGAGAGAATTTCACGTCGGCGGCATCGAAAACCGTCCCGTCGTGAAATTTGACGCCTCCGCGGAGCTTGAACGTGTAGGTTCTGCCGTCGTCCGAAATGTCCCAATCTTCCGCAAGAGCGGGAAGGATATCGCCGCCGGGGCCGATCCGGGTAAGCCCTTCGTAGATATTGGCGTAGACGATCTCGTCGATTGCCGCGGCGGCTCCCGCCGTGGGGTCGAGATGCGGCGGTTCCAGCACCACGCCAAGCACGAGGTCTGTCCGTGAACTCAAGGCTGCGGAAGCCGAAACGGCCAGCATCGCGGCCGCTCCCACCAATCGTGCAAACATTCTCATCCGGTCACTCCCCGCTTCGGCATCCAGTTCGGGTGCATGTTTTGCGACGATTAGAGACTGAATCCAAGAGGCAGTAAATTGCGCTTTGTTTGGGAGGGCCCTGACGGCGGATGATGCGCCGAAGCTCCGGTCCTTCCAGCTGCTATCGGGTAAGGCTGCTCGGTAGAATTCATCAGTTGAAATTAGAGGGACGGTAAAACTTCCAGATGTATCCCTCGCGAATCGTTGACGGCCATGCTGCGAGGAGAGAGGGCGAGATGAGAAAGCTGCTCGGGAGTATCATTGTGGCGGTCTCGCTTTCCGCTTGCTTCTCCGCGGAGGCCGCCGCAGCCGGCCTGGAGGCCTGGGTGAGTATCTCCAAGCAGATCATGGTGGTGAAATCGGGCGATCGGGTTCTTTATCAGTGGCCGGTTTCCACTGCGCGAAAGGGGTATGTGACCCCGCGCGGGCGCTGGAAACCGACGCGCATGCATCGCATGTGGCGCTCGCGCAAATACGACATGTCCCCGATGCCCTTTTCGATCTTCTACCACAAGGGCTACGCAGTGCACGGTACGTATGCGGTGAAGTCGCTCGGCCGCCCGGCCTCTCATGGCTGTGTGCGGTTGCACCCCGACAACGCAGCCCGGCTCTATTCGCTCGTTCAGAAGGTCGGGCCGGCCAACACGGTTATCGTCGTCACCGACTGAGAAGGCTATCGGATCTGCCAGCGCTTGTGGAACCACATCCACTGGCCAGGGTCGGCCCTTACCCATTCCTCGACGACATCGTTCAGAAGCTGCGCGGTTTGTTGGACGTCGATCTCTCCCTTTTGGTCTCGCGGCAACGTCAGCTTGTCCCCGATCTCCAGGCGGAACCGTCCCCCCGGCAAACGGATGCAGCGGGCTGGATACACTTCGCAGTCATAGTGGCGCGCAAGCTTTGGCACGAGCGGGCTGGTCAGGCATTCCCGACCGAAAAAACTGGTACGCACGCCGCCAGTGAACTTCTGGTCCACAAGCGCGCCGATATTGCCTCCCTCATCAAGGACGCGTGCCAGCTGGAGCGCGGCACCTGTCCGTGAAGCAAGCAGTCCGCCCATGGAGGAGCGCCGCGTCTTGTAGATGTAGTCGGCGATATAGGGGTTGTTCGGCGGGCGGAATAGCGAAGTAAGCTGGAGGCCGAACGTCGCAGCCGCGATTGGCAGGAACTCGAAATTTCCAAGATGGGCGGTGAAAAAGATATGCGGCCGCTTGTCTTCGCGCAGCCTCAGGAAAATGTCGATGCCAGAGACTTCGACCCGGCCGGGGTTCGGCCTATCCGGATCGAAATCGAAGAGCTTGTCGAGGAACACATATTCCACCGCAAGTCGCGCCATGTTGGCCCACATGTCGGAGGCGATCGCCTCGATCTCGGCATCCGACTTTTCGGGATAGGCACGACGAAGATTGTTGAGCGCCACTCGATGCCGGCCAATCAACGGTCCGATTCGCCGTGCGACGCGCTCTGCGAAATCGAGGGACGCGTCCGGCGGAAGAAGCCTCAGGAGCCGGAGAATGGCGAGCGCCACCTGGGCGGTCAGCCAATGCTCCAAGGTTTTGAGCCTGCGGCTGAACTTTCGGAGGAAGCGCTTCATGGCAGCGGGCTCAACCCACGCGCAGGATGATCTTGCCGAAAACGTTCCGGCCTTCCATACGCGCGAGCGCCGTGTCGATCGCGTCGAATTCGACTTCGGTATCGATTACCGGCGAAACCAGGCCGGCCGCCATCTTCTGCATGGCGTCGGCCATGTTTTCCATGCGACAACCGAAGGAGCCGAAGATCTTCAGCTGTTGCTGGAAGAGCTGCATCAGGTTCATGCTGGTTGAAACGCCGGAGGTCGATCCGCATGTGACGAGCCGCCCACCGCGCTTCAGGCACAGCATGGAGCCCGCCCATGTGTCGGCACCTACATGCTCGAAAACCACATCCACGCCGCGCTTCTTGGTGATTTTGCGCACTGCACCTTCGAAGCGGTCCTCGCGGTAATTTATCACATGGTCTGCACCGAGCGCCTTTGCCGGTTCGATCTTCTCGTCCGAACCGACAGTGGTGATCACCGTACAGCCCATGCGCTTGGCAAGCTGGATCGCGGCGGAACCGATGCCGGAGCCGCCGGCATGGATCAGTATGGTCTCGCCGGGTTCGAGCTTCGCATTGTCGAACAGCATGTGCTCGACCGTGCCGAAGGTGACCGGAGCCACCGCCGCGCCGATTTCGTCCACCCCGGGAGGGGCGGGCACCAGCAGACGCGCCGGGATATTGATCTTTTCCTGGGCGAAGCCATCGAGGTGGAAGCCGTGCACACCGCCCACATGTTCGCAGAGATTGTCGCGTCCTTCCCGGCAGGGACGGCAGAGGCCGCAGGTGCGCGCGCCATAAATGGAGACGAGTTGGCCCGGGACCAGGCAGCTGACGCCGGGACCGATCGCATCAACCCGGCCCGATGCCTCAGCGCCGACCGTGAGCGGGAGCTTCCGCTTGGCGAACGCCATTCCGCGCCAACCCCACACATCGATGTGGTTGAGCGCAACAGCCGCAATCTTCAGTGTCACCTCGCCATGCCCCGGCGGGGGCGGCGGCGAAATATCGGCGATTTCGAGCTGGCGGTCGGCGATGAGCTGGAGTGCGCGCATGGTGTCCCGGTCTGTTTGACAGGCCGGTCGCTTAGCCCGCTTCGCGCGCCATGACAAGGCAAGTGTTCTGGCCGCCGAAACCGAAAGAGTTCGAAAGCACGCTCGCCACGTCCGCTTCGCGCTTCACATTGGGCACGACATCGAGCTCGATCGCCGGATCGGGAATCTCGTAATTGATGGTGGGTGGAATGACACCCTCCCGCATCGTCATGAGCGAGAATACGGCCTCGACCGCGCCCGCGGCGGAGAGCGTGTGCCCGATCATGGACTTGTTCGAGGAGATGGGAATCCCGCGCATACGCTCTCCAAAGACGGTGGAGAGCGACAGATGCTCCATCTTGTCGTTCTCAGGCGTCGAGGTTCCATGCGCGTTGATGTAGTCGATCTCGTCTTCCGACATTCCGGCATCGCTAAGCGCTGCACGTACAGCGCCAATGGCGGGCGATCCGTCGGGCTTCGAGCGCGTCCGATGGAAATCATCCGCCTTCTCGCCGCAGCCACGAATGATGCCCAGGATCTCCGCGCCGCGCGCCAGGGCGTTTTCCAAGGATTCCAGTACGAGGGCGCCGGAACCCTCTGCAAGCACGAAGCCATCGCGGTCTTTCGAGAATGGCTTCGATGCTTTCTCTGGCCGCTCGTTCTGGGTGGAGAGGGCGGAAAGAAGCGAGAAACGGATGAGCGCTTCAGCAGTCGCCGAGCCATCCGCACCAATGGCGAGCGCGCGGTCGCATTCCCCACGGCGGATCGCTTCCGTTCCAAGTTGGATGGCCGTGGCGCCGGAAGCGCAGGCCGTCGACAGCGTAATCGGCAGGCCGCGCATGCCGTATTTGTCTGCCAGCCGGTCGGCGATCGAGGCAAACTGACTTTCCTCGAACAGACCGCGTTCGCTGGCCTTGCGAGCGGCTTCGATCAGACTGCGCCAGCCATTTGAACGGTCGGATTGGTCATAGAGCTTCAGCCGGTTGCGCCAGTCGAGTTCTACCGGCGGCGCTGCCAGGAAGAGCGGTCCGCCAAAATCGGTTCTGGAAAGACCGGACTCGGCGATGGCTTCGTCGGCCGCCGAATCGGCGAGAGCGAAGGTAAGTGCGCTTGCACCCATGCTGCTTTCGGGCAGGAAGTCGACCATACCCGCGATTGTCGTCGCAAGATGGTCTGTCGGAAAACGCGTGATCGGATGGATCCCGGAGCGGCCACTGGTCAAGGCTTCCCAGTTGTCTCCCTTACCCTGCCCGAGAGAGGTCACAAGCCCCATGCCGGTGACGGCGACGAGCGGGCGTCCGAAGCTGTCGGTGGTTCTCATGAACGCTCCTTTCTCAGGCCTCGATCACGAGCGCCATTCCCTCAAAGCAATCATAGCCGACGCCGGTGGCGAGCACCGCCTTGGGCGAGCCCTCGAAGGGCTTTTCACGTGAGGAATCGAAGGCAGGGTAGGCCTCCCGATTGCGGATGGCCAGCGCCGCCAACGCCACCGCGAAGGGGAACTGCGCCTCCTTCAAATGGCCCGTAAGCGTGTTGAAACCGCGCGCGATCGCGCCGGAACTCTCAAGGGCCGTTTCTTCGGCGGCGGTTGGCATATGCGCCCCTGATGCACCGGAAATAGCGAGGATCGGCTCCTTCTTCTGCGTAATGGTGCCGATCATGTCAGCCAGCGCGTTCTGCAGGCCACCATTCTTCCGCCTTGCTCGACCGGAAACCACAGGGCCGATGGTCGCGTAGGGTGTGCGTCCGCGTCTTTCCGCGTGCTCCCTTGCTTCGAGCACCAGGAACGCGGCCCCCGAGCCGGTGATCACGCCGCCGCCCAGATCCCGGCTGCGCTGCCAGACCGGCGACCATTTCTCGCGCTGCAGATAACCGCCAAGCTCATAGGCGAGAAGCATGTCCGGGTGCTCGGTCTGGAAGGCCGCTCCCACCAGGAGGTGCGTCGATTGGCCCGAACGGATCCGCGCCGCCGCCGTCTCGATCGCCGACACCCCTGCGCCGTCCTCGCCCATGAAGGTGCGCGAAGAGCCCGTAACCTTGTGCACGATCGAGATGTTGCCGGCCAGGAGGTTGGAAAGCTGGGCAAGGAACAGCGTCGGACGAAGCTCAGTCGTGAGCTTTTCGTTCAACAGGACGTCATGGTCGCTGCGCGTGAGCGAGGCGTCTAAAATCGCCTGATCGACCGCCACATCGCGCTCGCCGCCGCCGGCAGCCACGATCATGTCCATGGAAGCGCAGAGCTCTTCCTCTTCCTTGATCCCCGCATCTTCCAGGGCCAGGCCTGCCGTGTAGGTTCCCAGCCGCTGCCAGGTTTCCATTTGCCGCTGGTCGCCCCGCTTGGGGATCTGCGTGCTCCAGTCGATCTCGGGCAGGGGATGGACGATGTAGGGCGAAAAGCGCTCGAAATCGACGACGGGCACGGGCTCGCGCTTCGTCAATGCCTGCCAATGCGCGTCTGTGCCGAGGCCCAGCGAGGAGACGATACCGATACCGGTGATGACCACGTCTGTCGGGTTCATGTCCCCTCGCTTGAAAGCAGAGCTTAGCTGGTCGCCTTGGCGGCAACGAGTTCGTCGATCTTGGCGCAAAGGTTCTTCATGACGAAGTACTCCTCGCCCGCGACCTTTCCGTCATTGACTTCCTGCGTCCACTTCTCGAGCGGAATCTTGATGCCGAATTCTTTGTCGATCGCAAAGACGATGTCGAGGAAATCCAGGCTGTCGATCCCCAGATCGTCGATCGTGTGGCTCTCGGGCGTAATCTTGTCGCGGTCGATCTCGCTTGTTTCAGCGATGATATCGGCCACCTTGTCAAATGTCGTCGTCACTGGCTTCCCTCGGGAACGGGATTCGGTTTTCTAAATGGATCAGCGGCTCTCTAATCGGTTTTTGAAGGCAGGAAAAGGGCAGAAGGCAAGGAAGACTAATTGAAGGTGATGCGTGCCGCCGCACCTTTTATCTCGTTGGAACGCGAGACGATGATTGCTTCTGCGTCACGTGGGCGCGCGCCAGTGAGTGCTTCGATCACGGCGGGATGGGTCACCATGATCAGATTTCCGGCTCCGCTATAGGCGAGGATGCGCTCCCGAAGCGCTGCGATCTGCTTTTTCTCCGCTTCCGATCCCGGCTCGAAATTGTCGAGCGCATCGAAGATCTCCGCATCCCCGAAGGCAAGGGTGGCGGTCTCGTATGCCCGGCAATAGCGGCTGGAAAGCACCGCATCTATCGGCGCCGCGCGGGCGAAGAACAGCGCTCCCATCCTGCGCGCCTGTTCCCGGCCGCGATCGGAAAGATTGCGCTGGGTAGCGCAGGATTCGATGTCGAAATTCGCTGGCTCACCATGCCCAAGCGCGTTGGCATGGCTGATGAGCACGACTTGCCCGCCTTCCCGCAACAGTGCCCACCCCGCTTCCGTAGCCGCAGCTTGCATGGTGGCGAGGGAAAGCAGAAGGACAGCGATTGCGGTGCGGATCATCACATTCTCTCGTTTCATCAAACTCATATAGAGTTCATCGGCTGGTTTCGGAATGTAACACTCCGGCGCGCCTGGTTCGCTTCTTGCGCAGGTGAAGGGAGTGGCATAAGCGAAGGTGGATGTCTTCTCTTGTAGAAACAGTCGCGTTCGTCTTCGCGCTGGTTGCCCTTGGCTATTTATCCGGATGGTCCGGCCTTCTGAAGAAGGAGACCGGGACGGGTCTCAGCGACTTCGCCGTCTCGGTTGCGATGCCGTTGCTTCTTTTCCGCACCATGGCGCAGGCCGATTTCGGCGGCGGACTGCCATTGCGCCTGTGGGGCACCTATTTTGCGGCTGCCATCGTAACCTGGCTTCTGGCTCAACTCGTCATCGTCCACATCTTCGGCCGGGATGCCAGGGCCGCCATCGTGGGAGGGCTTTCCGCCAGCTTCTCCAATCTCGCCCTGCTTGGAATCCCGCTGATCCTTGGGGTCTTTGGGCATGACGGCTTCGCGATCCTGTCCCTGATCCTTTCCATCCATCTCCCTTTGATGGTCGGCGCCTCGACGGCACTGTTGTCCTGGTTTGGCGGCAAGGGTGCGCCTCACGGCCTGAAGGGGGTGGTGCGCGATTTCGCCGTCAACATCGCCGGAAATCCCCTGATGATCGGGATAGCGGCAGGACTTTTGTGGCGCGTGACCGGCCTGGAAATGCCGTTGCTTGCGTCCCGGCTTGTGGATGCGCTTGCCGATGTCGCTGCACCTGTGGCCCTTTTCGCGATGGGGTTGGGCCTGCTCCACTACGGGATAAGCGGCAATGTGCGGCCAGCCGTTGCCATTGCTGCCTTCAAGCTCCTGTTTATGCCCGCCTTGGTGCTCCTCCTGGCCAGCATGACCGGTCTGTCGGGGATCAGTGCCAAGGTGGCGGTGACCGCGGCCTCCATGCCGCTTGGCGTCAATCCCTACCTCGTCGCCGTGCGTTTCGGCACCGGCCAGGCGCTCGCGTCGAATTCCATGAGCATCAGCACCGCCCTTGCTGCTTTCACCACCGCCGGCTGGGTGGCGATCGCGCAGTGGATATTTGGTTGAGCGATTATCGTTTCGGTGGGCTCTCGTGTCGACGCCACCGACTGATGAAGGCCCAGTGCTTGAACCAGGCGAAAATCTCCCCACCTTCGAAGGTGATCCGATAGTCTGGCGGTAGAAGCGCTTTCGGCGCCGAGGAGGACCAATGCTCAAGAAGACCAGTCATTTTCTGCGTGAGGCGAATTTCATCGGCGGGAGTTGGGTCGAGGCAGACTCAGGTGCCGCAATAGAGGTGACCAATCCCGCGACCAGGCAGACGATCGGCACCGTGCCGAAATGCGGTCGAGCGGAGACGCGCCGCGCCATCGAAGCCGCTCAGGAAGCGTTCCAATCGTGGAAGAAAACCTCGGCCAATGACCGAGCCAAGCTTCTTCGCAAGCTGCACGATGCGATCATGGACAATCAGGATGCCCTTGCAGAGCTTCTCGTCATGGAGCAGGGCAAGCCCCTTTTCGAGGCCAAGGGGGAGGTGGGCATGTCGGCCGCCTATATCCTCTGGTTCGCGGAGGAGGGCCGGCGCGTCTATGGAGATGTCGTGCCTTCTCCCTGGGCTGATCGGCGCATTCTCGTCACCAAGGAGCCGGTGGGCGTCATCGGCGCTATAACGCCCTGGAACTTCCCGTCCTCGATGCTCGCCCGCAAACTGGGGCCGGCGCTTGCGGCCGGCTGCACTGCGGTGGCCAAGCCCGCCTCGCAGACGCCCTATTCGGGGCTGGCTTGGGGTGTTCTGGCCGAAGAAGTCGGCTTTCCGAAGGGCGTGATCAATATCGTCACCGGATCGGCCTCGGAAATCGGGGACGAGCTCACGGAGAACCCGTTGGTGCGAAAGATCACCTTCACCGGCTCCACCGAAATTGGCAAGCTTTTGATGCAGAAGGCTGCAGGGACGGTGAAGAAGGTGTCGATGGAACTCGGCGGCAACGCGCCGTTCCTCGTCTTTGACGACGCTGACCTCGATCGCGCGGTTGAGGGAGCCATCATCGCTAAATACCGCAACTCCGGGCAGACCTGTGTGTGCACCAACCGCTTCTTCGTGCAGGATGGCATCTACGACCGCTTTGTCGAAAAGCTGGTCGAGGCAACGAAGAAGCTGAAGGTCGGCTCCGGCCTGGAAGACGGTGTGCAGCAGGGGCCGCTGATCGACGATGGAGCGGTCGAGAAGGTGGAGGAACTCCTCGCAGACGCCACCGAGAAGGGCGGCAAGATTGCGACTGGCGGCAAACGTCATGATCTTGGAGGCACTTTTTTCGAGCCGACCGTGCTGACGGAGGCCTCGCCCAGAATGCGCCTCATGGAGGAGGAGATCTTCGGTCCCGTCGCGCCCGTCTTCCGCTTCAAGGAAGAGGCCGAAGGCGTCGCCATGGCCAACGACACTTCCTTTGGTCTGGCCTGCTATTTCTATACGAGCGATCTCGGCCGCGCCTTTCGCGTCATGGAAGGCCTGAGATATGGCCTTGTTGGCGTGAACGAGGGCCTGATCACTACGGTGGAGGCGCCTTTCGGCGGGTTCAAGGAGTCCGGTCTCGGTAAGGAGGGCGGCCATCAGGGCATCGAGGATTATCTCGACACCAAATATGTCTGCATCGGCGGACTGGGGCTCTGATCGCGCCTCTCAGGCTCTTTGGAATGCCTCGCGTAGGACCTCGAACGGCGCCAATGCGCCATAGACCTGGATGACCGTCGCGGCGACGCGATGGGCGCGGCGGGCGGCGTCCTCCGGCGTGTTTCCCTCGAGCCGGGCCGCCAGATAGGCGCCGTTGAAGGAATCGCCGGCGCCCGTCGTATCTACGGGCTTTTCCACATGCAGCGCCGGAATGGATATGTCTTTCCCTTCGGCTGAAAGCAGCGTCGGCTCGGAGCCGTTCTTCACGACGACCTCCCTCACGCCTGCCTTCTTCATGCGTTCGAGCGTTTCCTGCGGACCGGCGTCGCCATAGAGCGCGGCTTCGTCGGGAAAGGTGGGAAGTGCGATATCACAGGCGGAAAGGGCGTCATCAAATGCCATCCGGGCCTGTTCCGGCGAGGTCCACAGGCGGGGACGGTAGTTCGGATCGAATGCGATGCGGCTACCGGCCTCGCGCGCCTGCCTTAATGCGGCGACAAGGGTCGCGCGCGCGGAGTGCTCCAGAATTGCCAAAGTAATTCCGGAAAAATAGATAAGTTCGCGACCCTGAAGGCTTTTTCCGAGCGCATCCCTGTCATTCGCTAGAAGCCGGGCGGCCGAATCTGCGCGCCAATAGGTGAAGGAGCGCTCGGCTCCATCGAGCGTGATAGCGTAAAGTCCAGGCCTGCGGCCGGGGATTACTGGGCTTGCGGCCGTTCCGATCCCATGCTGCGCAAAGAAATCCCTTTGTTGTTTGGAGAAGGGATCGTCGCCGAAGGCGCTTACGTAATCCGCCGGGATGGCAGGCGGGATCAGCCCACGGATAGCCCAGAGCGTGTTGAAGGTGTCGCCGGCATATCCCATGCGCCAGTTGCCCTCCTTACCGCCGGAAAGCTCCAGCATGCATTCTCCTATCGACGCGACGCCCTGTTGCATTACGCTTCTCCCTGAAACCGCCTGTCGCGAATAGCATGATCGTGCCTGCTGCAAAACGGCATGTTGGGGCGTGTTCTCACTATGAATGAGGAATGCGAGAGTTGGATTTTAGACCTTCCTCATGGGCCTTATTCATGGGCAGTTTTTCATTTCTTGTCACACCCATGCTTTAGATTGCAGAGGTCAGATTGGCACGGTGACCGCTTACGTAGTCAACTGCATATAAGGCCTGATCGGCATCGTTGGGGTCGAGCAGGAATGGTTCCAATTCAGGTTTCATATCCGCGAATAGATTGTACTGATCCACGGAGGCATGATGCCTCGTGCGAGCAGACCACGGAAAATGCATAAGCTCTTCATAAGAGGGAGCGGTTCGGACGGAAACGCCTGCATTCCCCAGATCCGAAATGAGTGTTTCGTTGCCATAGAAGGTGACTTCGTTCCGGCTGAAGACGTCGCGGATCGCAACAAGCCGTTTGCCTTTCTCCTGCGCGCTCATCCCTCTCTCGAAAATACGCGGGGCCAGCATAACGGCGACGGACGAGCCGGGGCTACTTGCAGCGGTTTCAGAGCTCCAACAATTTCATCCGCAGTGAACAGGCGCCGCTTGCCGGAGGAGGTTGTATAATTGCCGCCAAGCCAGATCACATCATTCGCTGCAATAAGAGGAGAGCCCCTGACTTCGCCTGCGGCAAGCTTGGCTGGCGAAACGGTTTCGATAACCTGCGATGCTTCCCTCCAGACTTGGTTCCGCTCAGAAGTGAGGAGGCGATACCCTGAAATGTTCCTCAGTTTGAGCAAGCTCAATTGCGATTGGGTGAAAAACAGATTGAGCGCCGTGCGCTGCCCCAATCTCTGAAGCAGTTCGAGCGTATTCTGATCGATGAGATGGGCATAAAGACCGACTCTCTTCCCAGAGAACTTTGCATTTATGGCGCCAGACTGGGCAACATCACTCATGGCCCCCTGTCCGATGACAAGCACGCAATTGTGTTTGCCTGCCTCGAGTTCATCCAAGGGCATCTGAGACAGATTGACCAAGTCGGGTGTGCCATGACGCCATTGATCGCGTATGATCGCGGCTCCCGCAGCATCACCGCCGCCACCCTTGGTAATGATGAGAGTGGGAAGACTATCCGAACTTAATGTATGTGCCTTTGATGTGTAGGAAAAAAGGAACAGTGCTAAAAAGGCGAGCTTGCAAATTACTTCTCTCATATTTCTCTCAATCTTCAGGCGGCAATAATTAATTCATGTTCAAGCAAGCGTTATATATTTCGGCAATGTCGCAGGTCAGAGGCGCTTTAACGCGAATTCGTCAGATCAGGATGGTGCAAGGGCTTACTCCAGAAAGGAGGCAGTGAAGCCGATCGGCGCTTCGCGGCATCAAAGGCTTCAGGCGCATCTACACCCGTTTCAAAAAGCTCGACTCATGTTCAAGGTTTTCTCAAGCAGGCTCCCGCATTCTGCATCTTCCGGCGTGAACAGAACCTAACGATCCTTCACCGTCTCCATGGCAACAAAGGTGGAAGTGTGGGAAACGTGCGGCAGATTGGAGATTTTTTCGCCCAACACCCGGCGATAGGCGGAGATATCCTTCGTGCGGACCTTGAGAAGATAGTCGAAGCTCGCCGCGATCATATGGCACTGATCGACTTCCGGCACGGCAAGCACCGCTTTGTTGAAGGCTTCGAGCGCCGCCGAGCGCGTGTCCGACAAGGTCACTTGCACGAAAGCAATATGGCCTTCTCCCATGCGTTCGCGATCGACGATTGCCACATATCCACGGATATAGCCTTCCGCTTCCAGCCGGCGCAGCCGCGCCTGCACGGGTGTCTTGGAAAGGCCAACCCGTTTCGCAAGCTCTGCAGTCGACAGTCTGCCATCTTGCGAGAGCGCGTCCAGAATGTTCCTATCGATGCGGTCCAAGCGATCTGAGTTCACGGCGTTTGCTAGTCCATTCCTGCCCCGCAATCCTGGTAGAACAGTATTCCTGGCATGACAACTGCCCTATTTCAGTCCGCAGCGCATCGACCCCATATGATATGAAGCCGCTGAAACCCACAGTGACCGAGGTTCCCAAATGCCCGCACTCGATGCCCTGCGCGACGAGATCCGGAAACACTATCTTGCCGACGAAGACCTTCTTCTGAGAAGGTTGATCGAATCTGCCGAAATTTCTTCGACGCGGCGAGAGGCTATTTCGGCCAAGGCCGCAGAACTGGTGCGGGCGGTGCGGGCAAGCTCGACCCGGCATTTGATGGAATCGTTTCTGGCGGAATACGGGCTTTCGACCAGTGAGGGCGTGGCTCTGATGTGCCTGGCCGAAGCGCTTCTGCGCGTGCCCGACACCGAGACCATGGACGATCTCATTCGTGATAAAATCGCGCCGCATGATTGGTCCGCCCATTCGGGCGAGTCGGCGTCAATTTTCGTGAATGCCTCCACCTGGGCGCTGATGCTAACGGGGCGGGTCCTGGACGACGAGGGCAATGGCATCGAGGCGACGCTTCGCGGTATGGTCCGTCGCTTGGGAGAACCGGTGATCCGCGCCGCCGTGGCCGCCGCCATGCGGGAAATGGGCGAACAATTTGTTCTCGGACGCACGATCGAAGAGGCGATCAAGCGCGGCCGTTCCATGACCACCAAGGGCTACACCTATTCCTACGACATGCTGGGCGAGGCGGCCCGCACCGAGGCTGATGCGCTGCGCTATTTCGAAGCCTATCGGAAAGCGATCGCCTCTTTGAAGGGCGAGGCCCGAAGCGACGATATCCGCGCCAACCCCGGTATCTCGGTCAAGCTCTCTGCCATTCACCCGCGCTATGAGGTCCCGCAGCGCGAGACCATGCTGCCGGTCATGGTGGAACGCCTGCTTCTGCTCGCGCAGGATGCCAAGGCCGCCCGGATGGGGCTCAATATCGATGCGGAGGAAGCGGACCGGCTGGACCTTTCGCTTGACGTGATCGAGCGCGTTTTGGCGCACCCGTCCCTCGAAGGCTGGGATGGGTTCGGCATTGTCGTTCAGGCTTATGGGCGGCGAGCGCCTTTCGTCATCGACTGGCTGCATGCGCTGGCGGAAAAGCTCGATCGCAGGATCATGGTACGCCTCGTCAAGGGCGCATACTGGGACACCGAGATCAAACGCGCTCAGGTGATGGGGCTCGAAAGCTACCCGGTCTTCACGCGTAAGGTGAACACGGATGTTTCCTATATCGCCTGCGCGCGGAAGCTGCTTTCGTTGACCGACCGCATCTATCCGCAATTTGCCACGCATAACGCGCACACGGCCGCGGCGATTCTGGCCATCGCCGAGGACAAGGGCGCGTTCGAATTCCAGCGGCTGCATGGCATGGGTGAGGCGCTACATGATATCGTCCATCGCCGTGAAGGCACGCGCTGCCGGATCTACGCGCCGGTCGGTGCGCATGAGGACCTGCTTGCCTATCTGGTTCGTCGCCTCCTCGAAAACGGAGCGAACTCCTCCTTCGTGCACCAGATCATCGATGAGGAGGTGAGCGCCGAGGAGATCGCCCGCGATCCCTTCACTGTGGCCGAAGCCAATGGCGGAGCCGCCAATCCATCAATCCCGGTGCCACGGTTCATCTTCGGGCGGCAGCGTCTGAACTCGAAAGGATGGGACATCACGGACACAACCACGCTCGGCGAGATCGATGCGGCGCGCCGGCCTTTCCAGGCCCCTCATCGTTGGGAAGCGCAGCCGCTGACAAAAGCGGCGGGCGGAGGCGAGATCCGCACCATCGTCAACCCCGCCTCGACCGCCGAGATCGTCGGCACCGTCCAGGATGCGACACCTGAGCAGGTGACCGAAGCCATAGGGCTTGCGCTTGCGGCGCAACCTGCATGGGCGACGACCTCGGTGCAGCACCGAGCCGAGATCTTGCTGCGCATCGCCGATCTCTATGAGGCCAATGCGGGCGAGTTCTTCGCGCTTTGCGCCCGCGAGGCGGGCAAGACGCTGTCCGACAGCATTGCCGAGCTTCGTGAGGCTGCCGACTTCCTGCGCTATTACGCAAACGAAGCGCGCCAGGCGGAGGAGGGGACCGAGGCGTGGGGTGTGATCGCCTGCATATCGCCCTGGAACTTTCCTCTGGCCATCTTTACCGGCCAGATCGCGGCGGCGCTCGTCACCGGTAATGCGGTGATCGCGAAACCTGCCGAGCAGACATGCCTGACCGCGGCAAGCGCCGTGGCGCTTATGCATGAGGCTGGCATTCCACGCGACGTCCTGCATCTCCTGCCGGGTGATGGACCTTCGGTCGGAGCGCCACTCACGGCTGACCCACGCATTGCCGGCGTCTGCTTTACAGGATCGACGGAAGTTGCCCGTCTCATAGAGCGGCAACTGGCCAAGACCGCAGCACCGGACGCAATGCTGATTGCCGAAACGGGTGGCCTCAATGCCATGATTGTCGACTCTACGGCTCTGCCAGAGCAGGCGGTGCGGGATATTCTCGCCTCCGCTTTCCAGAGCGCCGGGCAGCGTTGCTCGGCCCTGCGCGTTCTCTATGTCCAGAAGGATGTGGAGGCCCGCATGACCACCATGCTGCAAGGAGCCATGCAGGCGCTCGCAATGGGCAATCCCTGGGAGGTCTCGACCGATGTCGGTCCTGTCATCGACGAGGAGGCGCTTTCCGGGATCTCGGCCTATTGCGAGGAGATGGAAGAGAAGGGCCGCCTCATCGCCCGGATCGAACCGCCGAAAGGCGGGCGCTTTGTCGCGCCGAGCGCTTTCCGGGTGTCCGGGATCGAGGAAATGGAGCGTGAGGTCTTCGGGCCCGTTCTCCACGTCGCCACATTCGAGGCTGAAGACCTCGAAAAGGTCATCGCCGAGATCAACAGCAAGGGTTACGGCCTGACCTTCGGGCTCCACACGCGCATCGACGCACGGGTGCAGGAGATCGTGGACAGCATCCACGCCGGCAACATCTACATCAACCGCAACCAGATCGGCGCGGTGGTCGGATCCCAGCCTTTCGGGGGAGAGGGACTTTCCGGAACCGGGCCAAAGGCTGGCGGGCCGCTTTATCTTCGCCGCTTCCGCCGTGGCAAGGCCGGCCCGAACTCGGTGCCGATCAAAGCTCCGCTGATCGGTGCCAAGGAGCTGGCTCGGGCTATGCCCGATGCCCAGAAGAGTGGTTGGGCAAACCGCAGTGATCGCATCATAGCGCTCCGGCGCGCTCTACGCGGCCGTTGGCCTGAAATTCTTGCCGCTGCTGCAGCGCTGGATTTTGGACCGGTGGATTTGCCCGGGCCGACGGGCGAAGCCAATTCCCTCCAGCTTGCGCCGCGTGGCCGCGTGCTTTGCCTCGGTCCGGATGCCGACGCGCTTGCTGCTCAAGTGATCCAGGCACTTTCGGCAGGAAATGCAGTTCTTGCCGTAGCGGAGGATGCGCCTGCCATCCTTCACCCTCTGGTTAAGGCTGGACTCCCGCTTGCCGCATTTGACGGCGCGGTCGCACCGGAAAGCCTCACAACCGCTCCGCTCGACCTGGTCGCCGCTACGGGCGAGCGGCAGTGGCTTACGGCATTGAGGATGGCGCTTTCCGCGCGAGAAGGTCAGATCATCCCGCTCGTGACGGAGCTCATCTATCCAGCTGCCTACGCGCACGAGCGCTCGGTCTGTGTCGATACGACAGCCGCGGGAGGAAATGCGAGCTTGCTTGCGGCGGCATAGATGGTCAGAGCCCCTCTCGTGCGATTCCAAGGCGTGCTTTGAACGGTGAAGGCCAAGTTTCGGAAATCGCAGAGAGGGGCAATCCGCTTGCAGCGCTTGGCCGTCTCTAGGCGCCTTCGACCACGCTGAACCCTTCGAAGACGGGCGGGCCCTTATAGAGGTCCTTGTTCTGGCCGGCATTCTTGTGCGCGTTGCGGAAGTTTTCCGATTTCGTCCAGGCGAGGAAATCCTCCCGGCTTTTCCAGATCGTATGGGACGCGTAGAGCGTGTAGCCTTCCTCCTCGTTGCGCGGCCCGCGCAACAGGCTGAACTCGATAAATCCCGGCATCTGGGCGAGGCTCGAATCCCGGTTCTTCCACACCTGCTCGAAGGCTTCTTCCTGGCCTTCCGCAACCCTGAACCGATTCATCGCGATAAACGTGCTCAATCCCTGTCTCCGTTTCTTCGTCTAAGGTTTTCTATTCATTGCCGAAGCGCTGAGGGGAAACAACAGCACGTTTTCCGCCAGCTTTCCTGTTCTGCGGTGCGCGGGATCCGGCCCGGCCTGACGCCCGCCACGGATCTCACCCACAGTGGGATCGCATAAGTCCGCCCCTTGTCGCATCATTTCCAGGAGCTCTTGCTTAAGGCCGTCGCCGCGCGGGGCGGCCAGTCGGTGAAGTGCGGTGAGGTGGAAAATCGGCGACATCCTATCAACGCCTGAATTCGAGCGGCACAGTGAAAGGCCAGGAAGACCTGCCCGCATCGGCCGGGATTTTAGGAAATGGAGCGGCTCGTTGGACCGTCTCGACGGCGGCCTGGTCCAGAATGGGGGATCCGGAACTACGCACCACACGAATGCCACTCACCCCGCCATTGCTCGATACGATGAAAGCGACGCGCACCTCTCCACGGAGGCGTTGCCGCTGAGCTTCGCGGGGATAGCGCAGCGACCGGCGGAGCTTTGCAACGACCTTGCCTGGATAATTCGACACCGCGGCATTGCCGGCCTGCGAGGCGCGTCCGGCACCGCGGCTTGCCGCCCCATCTGCCGTCCGGCTGCCTTCGGACGAACCGCGCTTTGCATCCCGATCATCCCGGCCTCCGGAACCGCCGGCTCTTTGCGGCGCAGGCTTTTCGGCCTTCGGCTCCGGTCTTTCGGCTGCTCGCGCTGCACGTTGCTTCGGCTCAGCCACCTTTCGTTGAGGCTTGGGCGGCCGATAATCCGGACGCGGTGTTGGACGAGGGACTGGAGCCATCGCCACCGCATCGTCTTCGGGGACGATTTCCTCCACAGGCTCGATGGGCTCCGCGGTAACCGGTTCCGGCGTGGTGATGCTTGCTTCCTGTGTCGCCGGTGCAACCAGGATCTGCTCCGGTTGGATCGGTTGAGCCTCGCTAGGCTTTTGCGGACTGGGCTCGCTGGATGGCTCGGGATCGATCGGCTCAAGCGGCTCGAGGGGGACCGGGTCTGTCGGCGTCTGCGATGTTTCCTCCGATGTCGTGTTGGCCGTCTCGACGGGCTCGATCCTCTCCTGGAGAGGCGTCAGCGACTCTACCGGCGCCGGCTCGGAGGTCGCCGCTTCGTCCGCCGGCTCGATGGTTTCCGTCGGCGCACCGGCGGCGCTGAAGTCCACCAGATCGGTGCCCCAGATGACGACTTCCTCCTCAGCACCGCCTGCGATCTGCACGTCCTGCCCTTTCAGGAAGAGAAAAGCCGCTGCAGCGCTGACATGGAGAGCTACGGAAAAACCGAAAGCGAGATTGCGGCGTGTGAAAAGGCCTTTGGCCTTGGCTTCCTTGGCGGGTACGGCTGGCGCATCCGGAATGGTCACCGGAAGCGGTGCGTCGCTATCGCCCATTTCCGCCAATGCGGGGACGATGTCGAGCTTAACCGGACGCTCGCGAAGATCCGGCTCGGTCCCCCCGGCATCCTCGGCCGGGGTGCTGCGGTTGGGAACAATGTCGAGATCGATCGCGAGCACCGGCGGTAAGCCTCACTTTCCGAAGGTGACGGCGCTGCGAGTCGCCGTCTCCAGGCGCTCCATGCAGGCCGAAGCTTCCGGCCCTTCGCAGGCGGTGGCGCCATTGAGGAGGATGCGGCCCAGATCCGAGCAGTTGAGATCCGGAAGATCGAACTGGCGCACCTTCGTCTCTCCGTCCGGTAGCTCCTTGAAATCCAGGACGGTGAGCCGTTTCACGACTCCGTCCTTTCCAAAGAGCGCCACCTCATAGGCGGTTCGGGAGATATCCTTCCCAAGGCGGTTGGCTGCAACGAAGGTGAGCCTGCATCCACGCTGGCTGGCCTCCGCTCCGTTGAGTTCAAGCGAGAGGGAGGGCGGCGGGTTGCCGTCCTCTTGGGCCAGGGCGTGGCCGATACCGGCCGCGAGTGCCAGGATTAGTGAAAATGCCAGCCGCGCGCGCATGTTCAGCCTCCGAAGCGGAGGGTGGCGCCCACCTTCACGGTAACACCGGGCTGATAGTCGAAGCCGCTGGAGGTATCGACGAGCGGGACCACATATTTCTCGTCGAAAAGGTTGTCGACGCGGAAATCCAGCCGCAGGTTCTCGGTCGCCTTATAGTTGGCGTAGATATTTACCAGCGTGTAGTCTTCTGCGAAGCTCGATCCCTTCGGCGCCTCGTTGAATTGAACCTCGCCGCCGACTGTCAGGCGCTCATCGAGGAAACGCATGCCGAGATCGGCCGCAACAGTCGTTGGCGGAATGGTCGCAAGGTCCGTCCGCGTGCCGTCCCGCTGGATTTCGTGGCCGTCGATGACGGAAATGCTCAATCCCCCGAAGAACCGGCCAGCATCGTAGTATCCTTCGAGTTCAAAGCCGTCGATCTCGGCCGCATAGACGTTCTGGTACTGGACGCAGAACCGCATGGGCGAGAAGGAGCACGCCGAGCCCGGTCCCATGAAGATCGTCTCGGTCGTGATGAAATCGTCCACGTCATTGTGGAAATAGGCGGCCTTGAGCCTCAGCCTGTCGTCCGGCCGGAGGAGCCCTTCGGCAGCATAGTTTACGCCGACCTCCCACGTCTTACCGGTTTCCGGCCTCAGGTCGGGATTGGGAAGGAAGGGGAAGGGCGGTCTGGGATGCATTCCGCTGATGAAGGCTTCGGACGTATTTGGCGCGCGATAGCCTTCGGCATAAGAACCATAGATCTGGAGGCCAGAAAGCAGGCCTTCGCGGAAGGGGGATACGCCTACGCTGATGCGTGGCGAGATACGGTCGTCGGAACTTTCTTCCGAGGCCTCCAGCGTATAGGAATCGTAACGCAGGCCCCCGACCACCTCGAGCCAATCATAGGTCAGCTTGTCCTGGATATAGGCGCCCCAGACGGTGCGCTTTCCGGCGGGGTTGAAGAAATCGGCACCACCAGCCGTGGTCGAACTGAAATCGTCATAGACCCAGTCGCCGCCGACCGTGAGTTCATGCTGCACGGCGCCGGTATCCAAATAGGAGGTGTTCCAGATATCGAAGCTCGAGGTTCGAAGATCGTATTCGGTCGGCTCACCCGCGTCCGTCTCGGTAAGATCCATGGAGTTGACCGCGCCCTTCACATTGAGGTTCAGCCATTTCTCCCCCTCGTCGGAGATCTTGAACTCGCCGGTGAAGGTACTGTCGCGCAGCTCGTTGTCTGTCACGTCCGACGTGGACCATTCGTCGCGTGAGCCAGTCCAGCCAAGCGTGAGTTCGCTCAAATCGGTTGGCTTCAGCGTCGCCTTGGCATGGCCGCTCAGAACTTCGAAGCCTGAATGTTCGACCGTATTGCCGGCGCCATCGTCATAATCGCCGTAATCGCGCCAGACGATGTTTCCCAGGACCGAAAAGCTATCGGTGAGCCGGTAAGCGCCGGTCGCGCTGGTGGTCCAGCCCGAACCGTTCGATTCGTAACGAGCCGTGGTGGAAAGAGCGTAGGTCTCCCAATCGCGCAGAAAATCTTCCGCCGTCTTGGTCTCGAAATACACGACGCCGCCAATTGCGCCGGAGCCGAAAGTATTGGCGCTCGGCCCGCGGATCACGTCAACCTGCTTGATCAGCTCGGGGTCGATCCAGAACATGCGCGAGACGTCGTGGCCGTTCTTGTGGAAGTTCTGGCGCGCGCCATCGACGATGACGGCGACGCGTCCGGCATCCTGCAGGCCGCGGATATTGATATTGGCGACCGAAGGCTGCCCGTCCGCATAGATATTGATGCCCGGAACGCCGAAGAGCAGATCGCTGGGCGTCGTCGCCATGCGGCGCTCGAGCCGCTCCTCGCCGACGTGACTGACCGAAGCCATGCTCTCGATCGGCGTTTCGCCGGTTCGACTTACGACCGTGATTCTGTCGAGGAGTGTACCGGATGCGTTTTCACGACTGATTTGGCTTGGCTGGTCGGCTTCCGCCCCCTGATTTCCGGTTTCCTGGGCGGCTGCGCCAATAGAAGTAACAAGAACAGCTACGCAGCCAAGCATTGCTGTCCGATGTCGAGCGATAAGCCCCTTCATGCGAATCCCCTGATCTCTCGATGAGGCCTTCGCTGGCTTGCCTAAAGAGGCTTGCTGGCTTGCCTTGCCCCCCGGCGGGCTAATGTTGAGTAGCATTATCCGGTATTGCGCTTCCTATTTAAGTTGATTATTGGTGTCAAGAAATCAGATCACAGTCACGACATCGCCCAGCCAGCCCCAATGCGAGCCAGGCGCCAAGACCAAGGGCACCGAACGTGAACGCTGAATTTTCTCTGGATCGCAAGCCGCCCACGGCACCGCGCGACGAGGCTGAACTGCCTCGCAATGACACGCCGCCTTTACGCACCGTTACGAGCGAGGAACTCTTTCGTGGCGCGCAGGAGATCGTCATCGTTCACAGCGGCTCATTTTACCGCCTGAAGATCACCAGGCAGGGCAAGCTTATTCTCAACAAGTAGGACTGGGGGACATCATGAGTGTCGAGGCGACTCTTCGGCCGGAAGACATCCGGCTGAAGCGCGAGCAGAATCCGAAGATGCGCGAGCGGGACCTCGCCCGTATCCTCGGTATTTCAGAGGCCGAGCTGGTGGCTGCCCATTGCGGCCAAGGCGCGAGGCGCATCGAGCCGCGGGTGGCGGAATTCCTGGCAGGCATGGAGGCCGTAGGCACGGTCATGGCGCTGACGCGCAACGAAAGTGCCGTCCACGAGAAGATCGGCGTTTATGAGAACGCGTCGGCTTCCGAGAAGAGCGCCATCGTGCTCGGCAAGGAAATCGATCTCAGGATCTTCCCGATGCACTGGGTGCACGCTTTCGCGGTCGAGAAGCGCGATGGCGGGGATGTGCGTCACAGTCTGCAATTCTTCGACCGGGCAGGGGACGCCGTCCACAAAGTGCATTTACGGCCGGAATCTGACCTCAATGCCTATTTGAGCTTGGTCGAGAAGCTTACGAGCGTGGACCAGAGCCCGCGGGTCGAGGTGACGCCGATCGTTTCCAGCGAGACGTCCTGTGGGAACGATGCGGCGATTGGCGAGACCCTGCGCGAGCGCTGGACCGCGATGCAGGATGTCCACCAATTGGTGGGCATCCTGCGCGCCTTGAAGCTGACCCGCCGTCAAGCCGTGCATTTGATCGGTGACGAATTCGCTTGGCGGCTGGATCACGCTGCCGTTTCCATGATGATGGAGCGCGCGGTCGAGAAGAAAACGCCGATCATGTGCTTCGTGGGCAGCCGCGGTTGCATACAGATCCACTCGGGGCCAGTCATGAACGTGGCGCCCATGGCGCCGTGGCTCAATGTTATGGATCCTACATTCCACATGCACCTGCGGCTCGATCATCTTGTCGAGTTGTGGGCGGTCCGCAAGCCGACCAAGGACGGCCATGTGACCTCCCTGGAAGCTTACGACGCTGCCGGACATCTCGTCGTCCAGTTCTTCGGGAAGAGGCATGAGGGCGAAAGCGAGCGGGCGGACTGGCGCTTGCTTATGGAAGAACTGCCGCGTCTCGCGCAGGCGTCGGCGGCCTAAGGAGAATTGGCGGAATGAAGTTCCCTAGGCTTGCCGCGTTCTTGATGGCAATCGTCTGCTCGTTTCCGAGCTACGCGCAAGACGATCTGCCGGAACCCTTCGAGGATCCTTCTCGCCTCGTGACCATAGGCGGGTCTCTCACCGAGATCGTCTATGCTCTCGGCGAGGAGCACCTGCTCGTCGCACGCGATTCGACAAGCATGTTCCCTCAGCAGGCCATGGAACTGCCGGACATCGGCTATATGCGCCAGCTTTCGCCGGAAGGTGTGCTCTCGGTCGCGCCCACGGCCATCCTGGCGCTGGAAGGCAGCGGACCGCCAGATGCCCTTGATGTGCTCGCCAGGGCAAGCGTGCCGCTCGTTCTGGTTCCGGAGACCTTCGACCGCGACGCCATCCTGCGAAAGATCCGCATCGTCGGGAGTGCCTTGGGAAAGGACGAAGAGGCTGAGAAACTTGCCGCAAAAGTGGGCGCGGAAATCGATCAGGCGGAAGCGCTGACGAAAGACGTTGCAGAACGCAAGCGCGTGCTTTTCATCCTAAGCAACCAGGGTGGTCGCATACTCGCTTCCGGGACGGGCACCGCCGCGGACGGCATCATTCGTATGGCTGGTGCGATCAACGCTGTTGGAGTGTTTCCGGGATACAAGCAGCTATCCGAAGAAGCGATCATCGAGGCGCAACCCGACCTGATCCTGATGATGAATCGCGGCGAAGGTCTGGATATCGGCGAAGAGGACCTCTTGGCAAATCCCGCGATCGCCGCGACGCCGGCAGGCCGCAACAAGGCTATCGTGCGGATGGACGGCGGCTATCTCCTGGCGTTTGGCCCGCGGACAGGCGACGCGGTTCGCGATCTGGCGGCAGCGCTCTACGGCACCGGCATCGCAAACTGACCATGAGCCAGCCTGTGGAAATGACGCTCTTCCGTCGATTTGCCGACGCTCCGGAGGGAGATCGATCGGCCCGGGCGAGGTTCGTGCTGGTGCTCCTCGCGCTCCTGCTCGGTGTCATCACAGTGTTCGGCATTGCGACGGGCGCCTCCGACGCGTCAGTTTCCGGTGTGATCGAGAGCTGGTTCTATGGAGGCACCGATGGCGTGCTTTCAGAACGCGACCGTCTGATCATCCACGAAATCCGTCTGCCGCGCATCGCGCTGGGAATTCTGGTCGGCGCGGCGCTCGCTGTTTCGGGTGCTGTCATGCAAGGGCTCTTCCGCAATCCGCTTGCCGATCCGGGTATCGTCGGCGTGGCCGGCGGCGCGGGTTTGGGGGCCATTTCCATCATTGTGCTGGGGAGTACCCTCCTTTCGCCTCTTGTCGTCCTTTCGGGGCTCTATGCGCTGCCGCTTGCCGCATTCTGTGGTGGATTGCTGACAACGCTCATCCTCTATCGCGTCGCGACGAGGCGAGGGCAGACCTCGATTGCGACAATGCTGCTGGCCGGTATCGCACTAGCGGCTTTCGCAGGAGCCTTATCGGGCGTGCTCATCTATCTCGCAGACGATCGGCAATTGCGCGATCTCACGTTCTGGCAGCTCGGCTCTCTGGGGGGCGCGACATGGGTGAAGATCTTGGCAGCCGGACCCATTATTGTTGCAGCGCTCGCTCTGACGCCATTGCTCTCACGCGGACTTAACGCACTTGCCTTAGGCGAGGCTTCAGCCCGGCATCTCGGTGTACCTGTCCAGCGCGTGAAGGTCTTGGCAGTTCTCGCCGTGGCCGGTGCTACCGGTGCTTCCGTGGCCTTCACAGGGGGTATAGGCTTTATCGGCATCGTCGTGCCTCATCTTCTGCGCCTTATCATCGGTCCGGACCACCGCTACTTGTTGCCCGCTTCGGCATTGCTGGGCGCCAGCCTCCTCCTCCTGGCCGATGCGGTGAGCCGCACCATAGTGGCGCCGGCAGAACTGCCCATCGGGATCGTCACCGCTGTTTTCGGGGCGCCCTTCTTTCTGTGGGTGCTGCTGCGCCGGCGTGGAATTCTCGACTTGTGAGGACTGGCCATGATTGAGACACGAGACCTTGGCGTCTCGATCGGGGGAAAGCGCATTCTCTCCCGCCTCGCCTTCACCGCAGAGCCGGGCCTTGTCACCGCGATCGTCGGTCCGAACGGTTCGGGCAAATCCACCCTGATCAAGGCGCTTTCGGGCGATCTGCCATATGAAGGCAGCATCACCTTTAACGGTATCGAGCTCGCTGGTCTCAAACCTGCGGATGCAGCAATGGTGAGAGCCGTTCTGCCACAGGCGGTTGCTCTTTCTTTTCCCTACACGGTACGGGAGGTTGTGAGCCTTGGTATTCTGGCGGGATATACCGGGGTCGATGCCGGCCAGAGCCATCACTTGCCGGAACGCGCTTTGGCTAAGGTCGATCTCGCGGGCTTTGCAGGCCGGCTCTATCAGGAGCTTTCAGGTGGCGAACAGCAGCGTGTCCAGCTCGCACGCGTCCTGTGTCAGGTCTGGACAGCGGTGCTCGAGGGGAGGCCCCGATATCTGCTGCTTGATGAGCCGGTATCGAGCCTGGACATAAAGCATCAGCTTCTTGTCATGCGGATCGCGCGTGACTTCGCCCGACGCGGGGGAGGGGTGGTGGCTGTGCTCCACGATCTCAACCTGACGGTCGCAGGCGCCGACAAGGTGCTTGTCATGCACCGGGGGCAAGCAGCCGCCTGCGGTACGCCTAGGGAGGTGATGCGGGATGCGTTGCTGTCGGAGGTTTTCGATTGCCAGCTGAGAGTAGGCGCAGTTCCGGCGGAGGCACCGTTTCTCCTGCCGCAGACGGCGCTGGGGTAACACTTAGATCGGCGCTGCCGCTCGATCCAATTGCACGTCCAGACCCAGTAGATCGCGCATGTTGGGGCGCGCATCGATCAGATCCTGGATCGTATAGGAGGCGAGGACTTCGAAAAATGCGCCGAGTGCCTTCCGGAGCGCCTCGTTAAGACCGCATCCCTCTACCAGCGGGCACTCCGTATCGCTCTCGAAGCACTCCGCCATGGCAAAACTCTCTTCCGTCACGCGTACGACATCGAACAAGGTGATTTCCTCGGCCGGCTTGGCGAGCTTCACGCCACCATTGCGGCCGCGCACCGTCTGCACGAAACCGGCTTCAACCAGAGGCTGAAGGATCTTGAAGAGAAAAAGATCGGACAGGGAATAAGCCTGGGCAATATCCGGGATCCGGCTGAGACGGCCTTCATTCGCCGCGCAGTACATCAGAATCCGGATTGCGTAATTCGTCTGTCGGGTGAGCCGCATGGAAAGCCCTTCGCTGTAAGTCTGCTTCAATATGGATCATAGATTAGAACAATTCCAGACATGATTCACAAAAATATGACAGCATAGCTCCAGATTTTTGAGCTATGCGCAGCTGGCAGAGCCGCGATGCGCAGTCGCGACTTGCAAGCCCATGATTCTCTACACATATAGGTTGCGAGTCGAGCGGCTCGGGGAGGAACCCACGAGGAAGTGCGGCTTATGGTCCAACCTGTTCAATTTCGGAAAGAAGTGCCTTCCGGCCTGATTCGCCGGTTAAGACCGTCGGAGCTTGGCCTGTTTCGCGACCATCTCCTCCGGCTTGACCGTGAAAGCAGGCGTGATCGCTTCAACGGCTCCATCGGCGATGCTTTCCTGAAGGAATATGCGCGTCGCAGCTTTGAGCAGGGCGCGACGGTACTGGGCTATGTCCAGAACGGACGCGTGCTCGGCGCCGCTGAATTGCACGAGCGTCCGGAACTCGACCCGCCGACTGGCGAAATCGCCTTCAGCGTTGAAAAGGAACTGCAGCATCGCGGGCTGGGAAGCCGTCTTTTCGAGCTGCTCATCGCCCATGCGCGAGCGCTCGGCTACACGCGCCTGCACGTCACCACGCATCCAAACAATGGCGCGATGCGCGCGCTGGCAAGAAAGTTTGCCGCCAGCCTCAGCTTCGAGGAAGGCGAGACCGTAGGGGTGATCGAACTGGACGCTAGCCTGTCGCGCGGCGGCGAACTAGCCGCGACACATCCCGCACCTCCTAGGAGGGACGCTGTTCCGGCCTGATCGCCGGAAGTGTTGGACTAGCGCTTACCCACCTGGATCGAGATTTCGCCGAGGCCTTCGATTCCGCCTGTGATCTGCTGGCCGGGGTCGACGCGACCCACGCCCTCAGGCGTTCCGGTGAAGATGAGATCTCCCGGTTCAAGCCGGACAGCTTTGCTGCAAAATGCGATCACATTGGCTACGGGCCATATCAGATCTGAAAGATCGGCATCCTGGCGGGTCTCGTTGTCGACGGAGAGCCAGATACGGCCTTTTGCCGGGTGTCCGATGCTTTCGACCGGGCGGAGCGGTCCGCAAGGGGCAGAGTTGTCGAAGCCCTTCGCCCAGTCCCACGGCCGGGCCGCTTTCTTGGCTTCGGCCTGCAAGTCCCGCCGTGTGAGATCGATGCCGACGGCATAACCCCAAACATGTGCCAGAGCCGCCTCTACCGGGATGTCGTTTCCGCCCTTTCCAATCGCAGCCACCAGCTCGATCTCGTGATGAAGGTCGCTGGTGAGCGGGGGATAGGGTATGGTCGCTCCGCTATCCACCACGGCATCGGCAGGCTTGGTGAAGAAGAAGGGATCCTCGCGGTCGGGATCATGCCCCAACTCCCGGGCGTGCGCCGCATAATTGCGTCCTACGCAGAAGATGCGCCGCACCGGAAATCGCCCGACATGACCGGCCACCGCAACCGATGGCACCTCTGGTGCGGGAATGACAAACTCTACCATGCGTTCCTCCGAAAACCGCCGCAGAGATGAACCAACCGGGCGGTGGTGGCAAGCGGCAAACCAAAGGAGCCGCCCGCAAGCTCGGCCATACGGCTACGGCAACGGCGTTCTTTCCTGGAAGTTCAGTTCGGCTTTTTGGAACTCCCATCGCTATCGCGCATTAATCCCGCGAGCAGCCGAAAAGATTCGCCGTTAGAGAAGGGATTTGGAATGGCACCGTCCCCAGTCGAGAGAGACAGCGCCCCCAGGCATCCCGGCTCCGAGATCGTAGACCTCATTCCCGCACTGCGCGCTTTTGCGAGAACCTTCTACCGTGACCCGAACGATGCCGACGACCTGGTGCAGGAGACGCTGACGAAAGGGCTTTCACACCTGCATCAGTTTGAAGCCGGGACCAGTATGAAGTCCTGGCTTTTCACCATCATGCGCAACACCTTCTATACGAAGATCAAGGTCGCCAAGCGTGAGGCGCCGGGCACTGCCGATTGTGTCTCGGCGCGGCCGGTGGTCAATCCCACCCAGGAATGGTCTGCGCGCGGCCTGGAGATTCATAACGCCATCCAGCGCCTCCCCGAGCAGCAGCGCGAGGTGATGATGCTGATAGGCGTGCTCGGCATGAGCTATGAGGAAGCGGCAACGATCTGCAATTGCGCCATCGGCACGATCAAGAGCCGGCTCAACCGCGCCCGCTTGCGGCTTCTGGCCGAACTCGGAGAGAAGTCGAGCCTTTCCGCGGTCGAGCGCGAAGAAGCGGCCCCTGCAGGCGACGACGGGATTTTCTACGCCTGAGCGCGGCATTCGCGAGCGCCGAGCTTGAACGGGTCAAGCCGTTCCCTTGGAGCCCCGCGCAGCATCCCCTGGTTCCCGCTCGGAGGCGAGAGCCGGGGAATTTTGCCCAAGAATGCATCGACGTGCTGCTTTATTCTTCAGCGGCTGCGCCCCCCAATCCATAAGAGCCCCTTGTTCCAGGCGTGCTAAGTCACTGCGCCGTAGTCATTTTTCGTTTTCCATTACAGTTGGCACACAACCTGCATCGCTGGATACGGAACCAGAGGGGTCCAACGAAGCGCCATCAAAGGCGCTCAAAGCTGCCGGTCGGACTCGATCCACTTGCCGCGTGTGGCGAGATCCGGCCGGCAGCCCGTTTGCCATCTGAGAATATCCGCTGCCTGTCGTGAAGCTTGAAAATGTGGGCCTCACGGGAGCGCGGCTAGATCAGCCGCATGCCCTTCATGCTGGAATGACCCTTCTTGCCGATGATGATGTGGTCATGAACGGTAATGCCGAGCGGCTCCGCCGTGGAGATGATCAGTTTCGTCATCTCGACATCGGCGCGGGAGGGGGTGGGATCTCCCGAGGGATGATTGTGCACGAGGATGATGGCGCTTGCAGACAGCTCCAAAGCCCGCTTCACGACCTCGCGCGGATAGACGGGCGTATGGTCGACGGTGCCGGTTTGCTGCAATTCGTCCTTTATGAGGGCGTTCTTCTTATCCAGGAACAGGATCCGGAACTGCTCGCGATCCTCATAGGCCATTGCGGCACGACAATAATCGAGAACCTGGGTCCAGGAGGAAAGCACCTGTTTCCCGCGCACCTCGTTGCGCAGCATGCGTTGTGTGACAGCCGCGATCAGTTTCAGGTCCCTGGCGGCCGCTTCACCGATTCCCGGTACTTCTTTCAACCGATGTTCAGGCGCCCCCAACACCTCGCCGATCGAGCCGAACCGGTTGAGCAATTCCTTTGCCGGCCCTTTGGTGTCGGCGCGCGGGACCGAGCGGAAAAGCACCATCTCCAGAAGCTCGTAATCGGCAAGCGCGTCCGCTCCGGCCTCGTCGAAACGTTCGCGCAAGCGCTCGCGATGCCCTTCATAATGTTTTTTGACGCGTATTTCCGGCTTGCCTGACGCGCCTCGCGTGGTGTGCAGGACACCCTCTCCAAAGCCGCTATTGCTATCGTCCGCCATAAAGCTCCCCCCAGCGACGATCGCAGGGTAGCTAGCCAAGGCCCGGACGATCAAGCCCCGCAGGCGAAAGCGTGAAGATTTCGCATCCTGTCTCCGTCACGCCCACGCTGTGCTCGTATTGCGCGGAAAGGGAGCGATCGCGTGTAACTGCGGTCCACCCATCCGACAAAACCTTCACATGGGGTCTGCCGAGATTGATCATCGGTTCGATGGTGAAGATCATACCGGGCCGCATCTCGACCCCTTCATTGGGATTGCCGTAGTGCAGAATGTTCGGCGCGTCGTGGAAAAGGCGGCCGACGCCGTGTCCACAGAAGTCGCGCACCACCGAGCAGCGCTCGCCTTCGGCAAAGGTCTGGATCGCGGCGCCGATGGCGCCGGTTCGCGCGCCGGGTTTCACGGCGGCGACGCCTCGCATCAGACATTCATACGTCACCTCGAGAAGGCGTTCCGCAGCCCGCTTGATCTGCCCGACGGGATACATGCGGCTTGAATCCCCGTGCCAGCCGTCAAGCACATAGGTCACGTCGATGTTGACGATGTCGCCCTCGCGAAGCGGCTTGTCATCCGGAATGCCGTGGCAGACGACGTGGTTGATGGAGGTGCAGGTCGATTTCGTGTAGCCGCGATAATTGAGCGTTGCCGGGATCGCCCCATGATCCATGCCGAACTCGAAGACGAAACGATCGATCGCGTTCGTCGTCACCCCCGGCTTGACGATCGAGACGAGCTCGTCAAGGCAGCGGGCCGTCAACTGGCACGCCCTGCGCATGCCTTCAAACCCGTCCTTGCCATAAAGCCTTATCTGGCCGGTGTTGCGGAGGGGAGCAGTATCGGCGTCGAGATAAGTCACCATCGGGGAGGCCCTAGCAATCCATGTCAATCAGGCGATCGGGAACGATCGCATCCGCAGAGATTTGGCACCCTACCACGAAAGCTTCAACCCCCGCACGTCTCGCGCGCTCGAAAGCTGCGGAATAAGCCGCATCCAGATCCGCACAAAGACGGAAGCGTGAGCAGTCGCCGCGTTGGACGATATAGATCATGACAGCCCGGTAACCGAGGGTGCGCATGGCCGCAAGCTCGTCCAGATGCCGGGCGCCGCGGTCTGTCCTCGTATCCGGGAATTCGGCAAGTCCTTTCTCGCGCATGAAGTGGACGTTCTTGACCTCCACATAGGCCGGCGGACGCTCGGGATGCTCCAATAGAAAATCGATGCGAGAGCGTTCGCCATAACGCTGTTCCGGCTTCATGACTGGATAGGAGCCTAGATCTCCTACAAGGCCGGCGCGGATCGCCTCCGCCGCCAGGCGGTTCGGCAGGCCGGTATTGATCCCGACCAGTGTGCCGTCTGCTTCGACGATCTCGAGCGTATAGGCGTATTTGCGCTTGGGATTGTCCCATCGAGAAAGGAAGACGCGTGAGCCCGGGGTCGTTAGGCCGAGCATGGAGCCGGTATTCGGCACGGACACCGTGATTTCCGTCCCGTCTGCGAGCAGGACGTCTGCCAAAAACCTTTTGTAGCGGCGCAGGAGCCGTGCTTCGATCAGCGGGGCGGGAAATTTCATGACCTGGCTTGTTGTTGTTTTGGAAATGGAATGCTGCATACGATCCGGTCGCGGCCGGGTCAAACCGTCCGGCATTTTGGCCCCTCCGGCTTGACGCAGGGTGTCTTGTCCGGCCTCATGGTGTCGAGCAATTTGGAGGCGTGCAATGGCGGCCAAGTGGGTCTCCCAGGGTTCCGTAGCGGTTTTCGCATGGGCGATGCTGGCCATCCTCATCCGCGAGGCTCGCGCGCAGTCGCTTGAATGTGCGGAGGTGATAGGCAAGGTCTTCGACGATCGGAACGGCAATGGCTATCAGGACAAAGGAGAGAAGGGCCTGCCCGGGGTGCGGGTTGCAACACCCAACGGATGGCAGGTTATCACGGACCAGCACGGCCGGTTCCATGTGACCTGCGCGGATTTCCCCGACCACTCCATCGGCTCGAATTTCATCATGAAAGTCGACATAAGATCCCTGCCGACCGGCTACCGGTTGACCACTGAAAATCCAGGCATGGTGCGCTTGACCTCCGGCCGGCTCGCCAAGCTCAATTTTGGCGCATCCGTGCAGCCTTGACCGCCTGCCTCGCTCTCGCCCCAAACTAATATTTGGTTAAGCCGCCCGTGCTTAGGCTGGCGCGCGGTCTTCGCGGGATCGCGGGAACTTTTTTGGGGGGTCTATGCGGCTAATTGCTCTCCTGTTCATCCTCATCTGTGCGCTGCCGGCTGCGGCACAACCGGTGAATGAGGCGAATAATGCTGGTATCGCGGCCTCCCAGGCCGAGGTCGATGCACTCATCCAAATTCTGGAGAACAACGAGAGCCGGGCCCGGCTAATCGAAACTTTGCGCCGGGCCGGGCCTGAACAGGCGGGGGACGAGGCCGAGCCCACGGGCGTCTTCCAGATCGGCGAATACACGCGCGCCGCTGTGGAGAGTTCCGCCGCATTCATTGCCGCGGTCGTTCGGCTGTCCGGCGAGATCTCTGATATCTTTGCAGGCACGAGCACGGTCGATTTCGCGGCCATGTGGAACGCGGTCCGCAATGTCATCATCGTTGCGGCCGTCACTTTCGCCGCGTTCTTCCTGATGCGTCTGGTCTTCAGGCGAATTCAGCTTGTCGTCGCAAAAGGGGCGGCGGGCTCAAGCCCGCTGCAGCGCGCCGGCCTCATCGGTATCGCTGCACTCTTCGATATGGCGACCGTGCTTCTGGCGTGGACGGCGGGTTACGTGCCTGCCCTCTATTTCGACCTATCGGACAGGGCAGGGAGTGGACAGACGCTTTTCCTTGGCGCATTCCTGTCGATCGAGCTTGCGAAAGTGGCCGCACGCGTGCTGCTTGCACCGAGATGGCCCGCGCTGCGCTTTCTGCGGATAGGCGACACCACCGCCGCCTACTGGTACTTTTGGGCCAGCCGGCTGCTTAGCGTCGTCGGCTATACCTTCCTTTTCCTGGCGCCCATTCTTGCGGCAAGCGTGTCACAGGGTGCTGCGCAGGCATTGCGCGCCTTCGTACTTTTCTGCGCTCTCACCATGGGCTGCATCATCATAATGCAGAACCGGGATCCCGTGCGCAGATGGCTGACGCGCCAGGCCGAACGCGTGCAATCCGAGGTCGTCGCGCGTCTGCTCTCAGCCCTTGCGCGGTATTGGAACGTCCTTGCGATCAGCTATCTGGTCCTGATTTTCGGCCTTTGGCTCGCCGATCACGAAGCAGCGCTGCCTTTTGTACTGACTGCTACCGCCCAGTCCCTTATCGCTGTGGCGGTAGGCATGGCGCTTACCGTTGCGGTGACGAAAGTCGCCTCCGGCGGGATGCATCTGCCCGCCGACATTCGTACGCGCTTGCCTTTGCTGGAACAGCGTCTCAATGCATTCGTGCCGAACGTGTTGCGGGTGATCCGCGGGGTCATTGTTCTTGGTGTGGTAATCGCCATAGCCCAGATCTGGCTGGTGGCCGATTTCCTCGGCTGGGTTTCGAGCGAGGCAGGCCAGCGGGTCGTAACGTCCGTCCTTTCGGCGGGGCTGATCCTCCTTGCAGGCAGCCTCCTCTATCTCGTCGTCCAATCCTGGGTGGAATACCGGCTTGATCCCCCGAAAGCCCGCAAGCCCAGCCCTCGCGAACGCACTCTGCTTTCGCTCTTCCGCAATGCATTTACGATTGCGCTGGGCGTCCTCGTTTTCATGCTCGTCCTGTCCGAGTTGGGCGTGAATATCGCGCCGCTCCTGGCCGGTGCGGGTATTCTCGGCCTGGCAGTGGGTTTTGGAGCCCAGAAGCTGGTTCAGGACATAATCACGGGCGCCTTCATCCAGTTCGAGAATGCCATGAACGAGGGGGATGTTGTGACGGTGGCGGGCATCACCGGCACGGTCGAGCGTCTCACGATCCGCTCAGTTTCCCTGCGCACGCTGGACGGCGCGTATCACCTGATTCCGTTCTCGTCGGTCGATTCGGTATCGAATTTCATGAAGAATTTCGCCTACCACGTCGCGAACATAAGGGTCGATTACGGGATGAGCGTTCCCGATGTGAAGCGCGCCATCCTCGACGCGTTCGAGCAGTTGAAGCTGACGGAGCACGGCCCTCACATTCTCGGCGATCTGGAGATGCACGGTGTGACCGAGTTCGGCGATTCCGCGATCATGGTCCGGGCGCGCATCAAGACGGTGGCGGGTCAGCAATGGGTGATCGGTCGAGTCTACAACGAGATCATCAAGGAGGTCTTTGACGCGCGCGGAATCGCCATTCCGTTCCCGCAGGTCACGCTCAATGTAGGCAATGAAGATCGCGGACAGCCATCCATCCTGTCGGCCGAGATTCTCGCCGAGAAAAGCGAGAGCCGCTCCTCGGACCGAGCCAAGACACGTTCCTCTGTAGGCAAGGGCGAAAGACCCGCGGTCACCGCCAAGCGTTTGCGTGCGAAAAGGCGTGCGTCGGATGGACCGGCCGAAAGCGGCGGCGACGTGGAAAACCAGCAGGTGTAGCTTGTGCCAAGGGAGTGGTGGGCGCGACAGGGATTGAACCTGTGACCCCACCCGTGTGAAGGGTGTGCTCTCCCGCTGAGCTACGCGCCCGCCCGGCGGCAAATCGCCGAACGCGCGGCGATATAAGGGAGCCCCAGGGACTAAGTCAAGCCACCGCTTGGCCTGCGGCCGATTTGATGAGCTTGTTTCCCAACTCGACCGTCAACTCATCGAAATGGGAGATGACGATGCTCGGCTCGAATTCCTGCACCGGCCGGTCGGTATAGCCGAAGTCCACGGCAACGACAGGAATGCCGGCTGCCTTGGCCGTATCGATGTCGGTGCGCGAATCACCGACCATGACCGCGCGATCGGGATCCCCACCGGCAAGCTTGATCGTATCGATCAGGTGACGGGGGTCGGGTTTGCGATGGCCGAAGGTGTCCGCCCCGCAGATCGCAGCGAAGCGTTCGTCGATTTGCAGCGCTTCCAGCAGCCTCTTGGAAAGGTCCTCAAGCTTGTTTGTGCAGACGGCCGCAATGAAGCCTGCACTTCGAAAGCGCTCCAGCGCGTCCATCACTCCTGGGAACGGGCGCGAAAGCCCGGGCATACCGGCGGTGTAGTGCTCGATGAAGAGCTTCTGCAGGGCATCGAGCTCCTCGTTGTCGATCGGCCGCCCATGTGCGGCGAACGCCCGCTCGATCATGACTCGGCTTCCAAAACCCACATAGCGACGGATCTCAACAGGGGCCACTTCAGGCACGCAAACCGTTCGCAGGCAGTGGTTGAGGCTGTCGAGGAGATCTGGCGCAGTATCGACGAGCGTTCCGTCGAGGTCGAAGACGATGATCGGGGATGTCATGAGAATTCCCTTGTTGCTTCTCCCGCGATAACCCGCGTGACCTCATTGTTCAAGGAAGGCATGGGACCCAATGGCTGACAGGTCATCAAATGCGGTAACTATGCACAGGCTGCAAAGCCATTTGCGAGAAAAGGTGAAACGGGCTAGGAAGCCGGTCTGCTCGTGGGGGCAAGATGGTATCGGACGCGAAGACGTTGAAAATTGAAGCCGCCCGGGCAGCGCTCGGGCAGGTCGAAGACGGGATGAAGCTCGGAATCGGCACGGGCTCGACCGCAGAGGAATTCGTGCGGCTTCTGGCTGCGCGGGTGGCTGAAGGATTGACAGTCGTCGGCGTTCCCACCTCGGAACGCACGGCAGCTCTGTGCCGCGAGCTGTCGGTGCCTCTTTCCACACTGGACGAGACGCCTGAGCTCGATCTCACGATTGATGGTGCCGACGAAGTGGGACCGGACCTCACCCTCATCAAGGGCGGCGGTGGCGCGCTGCTTCGCGAGAAGATCGTGGCTGCCGCCTCGCATTGCATGCTGGTGATCGCGGACGAGAGCAAGCTTGTCGATGTGCTCGGGCGCTTTCCGCTGCCCATCGAAGTAAACCCGTTTGGGCTTCGCGCCACCGGGATCGCCATCGAGAAAGCGGCGAGCCGCCTTGGCCTTTCCGGTGAAATGAGGACTCGGATGGCTGGTGACGAGCCTTTCCTCACCGATGGTGGACATTTCATAATCGATGCATCTTTTGGCCGTATTCCAGAGCCAAGAGCACTCGCGGAGGCGCTGAACGCAATTCCCGGTGTCGTGGAACACGGTCTCTTCATCGGGCTCGCTGGCGCGGCGATAATTGCAGGCAAAGACGGTGTCAGGACGCTCGGCGCCGGCAGCCGATTCTAGGAAACGGAGAAGAAGCAAAGATGAAACTGGCCAAACGCGCTCGCATGATCGCATTGACTGCCGCGATGGCACTTTCGGCGCTGTCTCTTCCGGCGGGAGCGCAGGAGATTTCGGAGGAGCATCTCAAGGCCGCGCGCGCCGCAATCGACGCGATCAACGCGACCGATCCGTTCGACAATTATCTCCCGGACGCTGCGGCATCGCTGAAGGCACAGCTTATTCAGCAGAGCCCGAATCTGGTGGATCTCATCAATTCCACGGTGGATGAGAAGGCGTTGGATCTCGCCAGCCGCCGTGCGGACCTCGAGAAGGAAGCTGCCCTTGCCTATGCGCGCATGTTCAGCCAGGAAGACCTGCAGAACATCGCGACATTCTATAGCTCGGCGACAGGCAAGAAGCTTCTGTCCGACGGTCCTATCGTTACGCGTGAACTCCTGCAGGCCGCTGAAATATGGCGCCGGGGCGTAGCGCGTGATCTGACGAATTCCGTGGTTGAAACCCTCCAGGCTGCAGCCGGGGCACAGGCTCCGAAGGCGCCCGCCGAGGAGCCGGCCGCCGAGGGTCAAGCGGGTGAAGCGCCGAAGTCCAACTGAGCGCAACCGGCATTGAATAGAATTGAAGGCCCGGCCTCAGTGCCGGGCTTCCTTTTTGCACCGCAAAAGCATAGCTGCAGGAAACCGAAGGAAAGCGGCGGAAGAGACCATGGCGAATTATGACCTCGACCTGTTTGTCATCGGCGGTGGCTCCGGCGGCGTGCGCGCGGGCCGCGTTGCGGCATCGATGGGCAAGCGCGTTGCCATTGCGGAGGAGTATCGTTTCGGGGGCACCTGCGTGATCCGCGGCTGCGTGCCGAAGAAGCTGTTTGTCTACGCTTCGCAATTCCCGGAGCATTTCGAGGATGCCGCCGGCTACGGCTGGACCGTCGGAGAGAGCAGGTTTGATTGGCAGACGCTCATCGCCAACAAGGACCGGGAAATCGGAAGGCTGGAAGGCCTTTACCGAAAAGGGCTGGAGAATGCGGGCGCCCGGATTATCGAAGGCCGGGCAACTCTTCTCGATAGGCACACCATCCGCGTCGGCGATGAGACATTCACCGCAGCCAACATCCTGATCGCGACTGGCGGCAAGCCGAATCCCCATGTTGCGCTTCCCGGTCGCGAGCACTGCATCACATCAAACGAGGCGTTTCATCTGGAAGAACTGCCTGGTTCCATCGCGATTGAGGGCGGTGGCTATATAGCGGTGGAGTTCGCCAATATCTTTCACGGCCTCGGCGTGAAGACGACGCTCATCTACCGCGGCAAGGAGATTCTGGGCCGGTTCGATGGCGATCTCCGCAAGGGCCTGCACGAAGCCATGGAGGCCAAGGGCATTCGCATCGTGTGCCAGGACGTCATCGAAAAGGTGGAGAAAGAGCCCGATGGCCGGCTTGCCGCGCATTTGATGTCGGGCTGTATCGAGACCTTTGACGAAATCATGCTCGCCATTGGCCGCGTTCCCAACACACAGGATTTAGGGCTTGAGGCTGCCGACGTGGAGACTGGTGTGCGGGGCGAAATCCTCGTCGACGAGTATTCGCGGACCAATGTCGAGAACATCTGGGCCATCGGCGACGTCACCGACCGGGTGCAGCTTACGCCTGTCGCGATCCACGAGGCGATGTGCTTCATCGAGACAGCCTTCAAGGACAATCCGACCAAGGTTGATCATCAGGACATCGCCACAGCTGTGTTTTCGCAGCCGGAGATTGGAACCGTGGGGCTCACCGAGGAGGTCGCGGCCAAGCAGTTCGATGAAGTCGAGGTCTACCGCGCCAGCTTCCGGCCGATGCGCCACACGCTGGCCGGCCGGCAGGAAAAGATGATCATGAAGCTCGTCGTGGATGCCGGCTCAAAGCGCGTTCTCGGCGCGCACATCCTTGGGCCGGACGCTGGCGAAATGGCGCAGCTCCTCGGTATCGCGATAAAGGGGAGGCTTACCAAGGACGTCTTCGATCGCACGATGGCCGTGCATCCGACAGCCGCGGAGGAGTTGGTGACCATGTATCAACCCACTTACCGGGTGAAGCATGGTGAGCGAATTTGACCTTCTGCTGAAGCAAGACGGAGGCGCTTGAACACGGATGATGTTTTTGCATCGATCCGTGGGCAAATGCGGGGTAGTATCGGAGCCCTGGTTCGGCTAAATAGCCGCCATCTCGCTGGCAGGTGCCGCGGGGGAAGAAGCCTATGGGTGTTGATATGACGAAGTGGTCACCGAGTTCCTGGAGAAGCAAGCCTATCCAGCAGGTCCCGGCCTATCCGGATTCTGCGGCGCTGGCTGACGTCGAGGCTCGCATGGCCACCTATCCGCCGCTTGTCTTTGCAGGCGAGGCGCGCAAGCTCAAGAAGCAACTCGCTGCCGTCGCGAATGGCGAGGCGTTTCTGCTCCAGGGTGGCGATTGCGCCGAGAGCTTCTCGGAACATGGCGCCGATAACATCCGTGATTTTTTCCGCGTGTTCCTGCAGATGGCGGTGGTGCTGACCTTCGCCGGCGCCCAGCCGGTGGTGAAGGTCGGGCGCATAGCAGGCCAGTTTGCCAAGCCGCGCTCCTCGGACAACGAGACGATTGATGGCGTGACGCTCCCCTCCTACCGGGGCGACATCATCAACGGCATCGAATTCACCGAAGCGGGGCGCGTACCGGATCCGGCGCGCCAGGAGATGGCTTACCGCCAGTCGGCGGCCACCCTTAACCTGCTTCGCGCCTTCGCCCAGGGCGGCTACGCGAATCTGGAAAACGTGCATAAGTGGATGGTGGGCTTCATCTCCGACAGCCCGCAGGCGGAGCGCTACAAGGCGCTCGCCGACCGCATCACCGAAACGATGGATTTCATGCATGCCATCGGCATCAATGCGGAAAGCCATCCTTCTCTGCGCGAAACGGACTTCTACACCAGTCACGAGGCGCTGCTCCTCGGTTACGAGGAAGCGCTGACACGCATCGACTCGACGTCTGGTGATTGGTACGCCACTTCCGGCCATATGATATGGATCGGCGACCGCACACGCCAGCCCGACCACGCGCATGTGGAGTATTGCCGTGGTGTGAAGAATCCGCTCGGCCTCAAATGCGGTCCATCGCTGGAGCCGGAGACACTGATCCGGCTGATCGATGTCCTCAACCCGCAGAACGAGCCCGGCCGGCTCACGCTGATCGCACGCTTCGGGGCGGAGAAGGTGGCTGACCACCTGCCGAAACTGGTTCGTGCGGTCGAGAGGGAAGGGCGCAAGGTCGTATGGTCCTGCGATCCGATGCACGGCAACACGATCTCGCTCAACGGCTACAAGACCAGGCCTTTCGACAGGATCCTCAAGGAGGTGCAGACCTTCTTCGATGTACACCGTGCGGAGGGCTCCCATCCCGGTGGCATCCATATCGAGATGACGGGCAAGAACGTCACCGAATGCACGGGCGGCGCCCGCGCGATTTCGGCCGAGGACCTGCACGACCGCTATCACACGCATTGCGACCCGCGGCTCAATGCCGATCAGGCGCTGGAGCTTGCTTTCCTCGTGGCCGAGCTTCTCAAGAAGGACGCCGCGGCCCATTCTCACAAGCAGGCGGCCGTCGGCTGAGACCTGACGCGGAGATGCATTGAACTGACCGCAGCGTTCAAATTTTGCGGTGCTGCTTGAACCCTCGCCATGGCATGATGGCGGGGGTTTTGTTTCGAGGAGGCTGTTGATGGAAATCCGGGAGGGAGGGTGCTTGTGCGGTGCCGTCCGCTACCGCACAAGCGATGTGTCGCGCGGCGTCGTCTACTGCCACTGTTCCCAATGCCGGAGACAGACAGGTCACGTCTATGCCGCCACCCGTGTGAGGCATGACCGGCTGACGGTCGAAGGCGCCGACAAGCTTACCTGGTACGCCGCTTCGGAATTTGCCAAGCGCGGCTTTTGCAGCACCTGCGGCTCCGCGCTTTTTTGGAAGAGGGACGGCACCGACACGATTTCGATTATGGCGGGCAGCTTTGACCAGCCTAGCGGACTAAAGGCCAAAGCTCATATCTTCGTTGCCGATAAGGGCGATTATTACGAGATCGAGGACGGGCTGCCACGATATGCCCGCGGTTCCTCCGATGCCTCATCATAGCGATGCGATCCCGCTCGATCCTTGCAAGCCCCTTGGGTGCGAGCTAGATGAGCCTCATGACCCAAGCCGCTCCCGATATTCTCCGCATCGCCGTCGCTCAGCTGAACCCTACGGTCGGTGACATTCCAGGCAATCTCGCCAAGGCGCGCGTGGCGCGCGCAGAGGCTGCCAGGCAGGGGGCCGATCTCGTCCTTTTCACCGAGCTCTTTATCGCCGGCTATCCGCCTGAAGACCTGGTGCTGAAGCCTGCCTTCGTCGCAGCCTGCGAGAAGGCTGTGCGGGAGCTCGCGGCGGAAACGGCCGATGGCGGACCGGGCGTCATCATCGGCACGCCGCTCAAGCGTGAAAGCGGCGTGCACAATGCCGTGATGGTGCTCGATGACGGCAAAGTGATCGCCGAACGCTATAAGGTGGATCTGCCGAATTACGGCGAATTCGATGAGAAGCGCGTCTTCCAGGCTGGTCCCAGCATGCCCGGCCCGGTGAATTTCCGGGGCGTGCGCATCGGAATCCCCGTATGCGAGGACATCTGGGGCAAGCTCGACGTCTGCGAGACCCTGGCCGAATCCGGCGCCGAAATCCTGCTCGTTCCGAACGGCTCGCCCTATTATCGGGGAAAGGTGGAGGTTCGCCAGCAGGTGGTCATCGTGCAGGTGATCGAGAGCGGCCTGCCGATCGTTTACGCCAATATGCTGGGCGGCCAGGACGAGCTCGTCTTCGACGGCGCTTCCTTCGCCATCCAGGCGGACAAGTCGCTCGCCTTCCAGATGAGCCAATTCGAGGAGGCGGTCGCCGTCACCACCTGGCGCAGAACAGAAGACGAATGGGTCTGCTCTGACGGACCGATGGCCATCATTCCGGAAAAGGAAGAGGCGGATTATCGCGCCTGCATGCTGGGCCTGCGCGACTATGTGAACAAGAACGGCTTCAGGACCGTCGTTCTGGGCCTGTCCGGCGGCGTTGACTCCGCGCTTTGTGCGGCGCTTGCGGTGGATGCGCTCGGTGAGGAGCGGGTGAGGGCGGTGATGATGCCCTACCGCTATACCTCGAAGGAATCGCTGCGCGATGCGGAAGACTGTGCGCGCGCACTCGGCTGCCGTTATGACATCGTGCCGATCGGCGAGCCTGTGGAGGGCTTCCTCAATGCACTCGGCCAGCTCTTCGAGGGCACGGAACAGGGCATTACGGAGGAGAACCTGCAGAGCCGCGCGCGCGGCACACTGCTCATGGCAATCTCCAACAAGTTCGGCTCCATGGTCGTGACGACGGGCAACAAATCCGAAATGTCGGTCGGGTATGCCACGCTCTACGGAGACATGAATGGCGGCTTCAATCCCATCAAGGATCTCTACAAGATGCAGGTCTACGCGCTCTGCCGCTGGCGCAACGAACATGTGCCGCCCGCGGCGCTCGGACCGTCCGGAGAGGTGATTCCGGTATCCATCTTAGACAAGGCCCCGTCGGCCGAATTGCGCGAGAACCAGACGGACCAGGATTCGCTTCCGCCCTATCCCGTGCTGGACGATATCCTGGAGTGCCTGGTGGAGAATGAGATGGGAGTGGACGAAATTGTTGCACGCGGCCACGACCGGGATCTCGTGCACCGGGTCGAGCATCTCCTTTACGTCGCCGAGTACAAGCGCCGCCAGGCTGCTCCCGGCGTGAAGATTACGAAAAAGAACTTTGGACGTGACCGGCGCTATCCCATCACCAACAAGTTCCGTGACCGGGGATGAGCAAAGCTTCAAGCGCATGCCTGTGAACAGCGGGTATTTGGGCTGGAAGTTCGCGACAGGCCCGCAAGTGCTGTATAGGATCCCCATGACAGGCGGGGCCCATGCGCTTTTCCACTAGCTTCCTCGACGAAATCCGCGATCGCGTACCCATCAGCCAGGTGGTGGGCACGCGCGCGACCTTCGACAAGCGCAAGAGCAATCCTGGCCGGGGCGATTTCTGGGCCTGCTGCCCCTTCCATGGCGAGAAGACGCCGAGCTTCCACTGCGAGGACCGCAAGGGGCGGTACCACTGTTTTGGCTGCGGCGTTTCGGGCGATCATTTCCGCTTTCTCGTGGAACTTGACGGGATGAGTTTTCCCGAGGCCGTGGAGCGCGTCGCCGAGATGGCAGGCGTGCCGATGCCCGCGCGTGACCCTGAGGCGGAGAAGAGAGAGAAAGAGCGAGCCAGCCTCACGGATGTGATGGAGATGGCGACGCAGTTCTTCCAGGATTGCCTGCAGGGAGCTCAAGGCGCCGAAGCCAGGTCCTATTTGCGCGGACGTGGCATCTCCTCGGCGACACAGCAGACGTTCCGTCTCGGCTTCGCGCCGGATAGCCGCAATGCGCTCAAGGAATTTCTCTCTGGCCGGGGCATCGGAAAAGAGCAGATGGAAGCCTGCGGCCTGGTGGTGAGCGGGCCGGATATCCCCGTCTCATATGACCGGTTCCGTGGCCGGGTCATGTTTCCGATCGAGGATACGCGCGGCCGCGTGATCGCTTTCGGGGGGAGAGCGCTTTCCTCCGATGTGCCGGCGAAATACCTGAATTCGCCGGACACCGAGCTCTTCCACAAGGGCAATGTACTCTACAACCATGCCCGCGCGCGCAAGGCCGCCAAGGGTGGCCCGGTGATCGCTGTCGAGGGCTATATGGACGTGATCGCGCTTGCCCAGGCCGGCATCGAGAATGTGGTGGCCCCGCTCGGCACGGCGCTCACCGAAAATCAGCTTGAACTCGTGTGGCGCATGTCCGGCGAGCCGGTGCTCTGCTTCGACGGAGATGGTGCGGGATTGCGCGCGGCGTGGCGGGCGGCCGATCTCGCGCTGCCTATGGTGCAGCCGGGGCGATCCCTGCGCTTTGCACTTCTCCCGGAAGGGAAGGACCCGGACGATCTCGTGCGTGAAGAGGGGCGGCAGGCCTTCGATGGGCTGGTCGCGGAGGCAAGGCCGCTTGCCGATCTTCTCTGGATGCGTGAGACATCGGGTCGTGTCTTCGATACGCCCGAGCGGCGTGCGGAGCTTGAGCAGACGTTTCGTGAGCTTGCGAACAGAATCCGCGACGAGAATGTCCGCAGGCACTACGCGCAGGAACTTCGCGACAGGGTGCAGAGCTTTTTTGGTTCAGCATCCCAGGCTGGATGGAAGAAGCGCGGCGGCTTTTCGTCGCGCGGGGGAGCGCCGGGCAGGCAGGGGGCAGCCGCGGGGCGATTTGCAGTCTCCGAAAGCCTGGCGCGCTCCGCCCTTGTGAAGAAAACCGCAAGCATCATGCCCCTTCGGGAGGCAGCCATTATCGTCACTCTCGTGAACCACCCGGCACTGATCGATGAGCAATTCGATGCCGTGGAGAAGTTGTTGCTTTCCAACGCTGACCTGAGGAGGCTCCATTCCGCTCTGCTCGATGCGGTCGCCCATGACGTGGCGCATGACCGGGAGGCATTGACACAGGCAATTGCAGCTGCCGGCCTTGGCGAGGTGCTGGAGCGGGCGCAAGCTCTCCTCCAGCGCGCGAATCAGTGGCCGGCTTTGCCGGAGGCGGCCTTCGAGGACGCACGCGAGGCCTTTCTGCAGGCGCTGCACTTGCACCGCAGTGCAGGCGCCCTACATAGGGAACTGAAAGCGGCCGAGCAGGCGCTGGCCAACGAACCGACCGAAGAAAATTATCGGCATCTCGTGGAGATTCAGGCGGAACTGCGCAATTTGCAGTCAGCGGAAGCGCTCATCGAGGGCTTTGGTGTACTCTCGGGGCGGGTTGGAAGGTCTTGATTTATCCCCAGGAGCGAGCAGCCAAAACGTGCTGCGATTCGCTTTTTTGGCGCGAATCATGGCACAGCAGCTTGACCTCGGCGTGGTTTAAAGGAATCAGGATCGATTCGACCGGATCCTGCGGGTTGGTCTGCGTAAGCAAAAAGACCACAGGACATGGATAAGCGGCAAGACCGCTATAGATGTCAGGGTTAATCGCGCTTTAACACAGGGCGCATAGAGCCTGAAAGTGCGCACGCCGGCAGAGAGCCGGGCTGTGGAAAGATAGCTGAGCCCACTGCAAGGGGCGGTTGGAGAAGGCAGAGCATGGCGACAAAGGAAAAGGAAGAGGTCGAAATCGAACGCGACGGCACCGACGGGCCGCTGCTCGACCTTTCCGACGATGCAGTCAAGAAAATGATCAAGCTCGCGAAGAAGCGCGGCTATGTGACCATGGACGAGCTGAACGCGGTGCTGCCTTCCGGGGAAGTGAGTTCCGAGCAGATCGAGGACACGATGGCCATGCTCTCCGACATGGGCATCAACGTGGTCGAGGACGAGGAGGCCGGCGAAGAAGCCGAAGCCGACAACTCGAGCGAAGAGGAAAGCAGCGACTTGGTCGAGGCCGGGACCAGCGCCGTCGCGACCGTCACGAAGAAGGAGCCGACCGATCGCACCGACGACCCGGTGCGCATGTATCTGCGCGAGATGGGATCGGTAGAGCTTCTGTCGCGTGAGGGCGAGATCGCCATCGCCAAGCGCATCGAGGCTGGACGCGAGACCATGATCGCAGGGCTTTGCGAAAGCCCGCTCACTTTCCAGGCCCTCATCATCTGGCGCGACGAACTCAACGAAGGAAAGATCCTGCTGCGCGAGATTATCGATCTCGAGGCAACTTATGCCGGCCCGGAGGGCAAGCAGGCTCCTGTGATCGCGCGGCCCGACGAGCTTGCAAAACCCGCGGTCGAAGAGAAGGTCTCTCGGCGCTCACGGGATGACGAGGACGACATCACCAATGTCGGCGGCGAGACGCGGTCCGAAGAGGATGACGAGGAAGAGGACGAGACCAATCTCTCCCTCGCCGCCATGGAGGCCGAGCTCAAGCCCGGCGTCATGCAGACCCTCGACTTTATTGCAGACACCTATGCCAAGCTGCGCAAGCTGCAGGACCAGGAGGTCGAGAGCCGTCTGGGCGATTCCGACAAGCTGTCGGCCGGCCAGGAGCGCCGCTCGAAGGAGTTGAAAGACGAGCTCATCAAGGCGGTGAAGTCGCTTTCACTCAACAACCAGCGCATTGAAACGCTGGTTGAGCAGCTTTACGACATCAACAAGCGGCTGGTTCAGAACGAGCTGAAACTGTTCCGTCTCGCCGAAAGCTATGGCGTCAGGCGCGAGGACTTCCTCAAGGCTTATCAGGGCTCCGAGCTCGACCCGAACTGGGGCGGGACGGTCGCGGCCTTGCCGCAGCCCGGCTGGAAAGAATTCGTCAAGCACGAGGACGACACGATCGAGGCGCTTCGCTCCGAGATCCAGAACCTTGCCCAAGAGACGGGCATTTCGATCGGCGAGTTCCGCCGCATCGTCAACCAGGTGCAGAAAGGCGAGCGCGAGGCGGCCATCGCCAAGAAGGAGATGGTGGAGGCCAATCTTCGCCTCGTCATCTCGATCGCCAAGAAATACACGAACCGCGGCCTGCAGTTCCTGGATTTGATCCAGGAAGGCAATATCGGCCTGATGAAGGCAGTCGACAAGTTCGAGTATCGTCGCGGCTACAAGTTCTCGACCTATGCCACCTGGTGGATCCGGCAGGCGATTACCCGCTCGATCGCCGACCAGGCCCGCACGATCCGCATTCCGGTGCACATGATCGAGACGATCAACAAGATCGTGCGCACCTCGCGCCAGATGCTGCACGAGATCGGCCGCGAGCCGACGCCGGAGGAACTGGCCGAGAAGCTCGCCATGCCGCTTGAGAAGGTGCGCAAGGTCTTGAAGATCGCCAAGGAGCCGATTTCTCTCGAAACGCCTGTTGGCGACGAGGAGGATTCACATCTCGGCGATTTCATCGAGGACAAGTCCGCTGTGCTGCCGATCGACGCGGCGATTCAGGCAAACCTGCGCGAGACCACGACGCGCGTGCTCGCCTCGCTAACGCCGCGTGAGGAACGCGTGCTCCGCATGCGCTTCGGTATCGGCATGAACACCGATCATACGCTTGAAGAGGTGGGCCAGCAGTTTTCGGTGACCCGCGAGCGTATTCGCCAGATCGAGGCAAAGGCGCTGAGAAAGCTCAAGCATCCGAGCCGCAGCCGCAAGCTCCGCAGCTTCCTCGACAGCTGAGGGAGCGGCGATCCGAAAACTGCGGGTTTTCGGAGATCATGCTACTCAAGCGCAGAAATCGTGGTGCTCAATGCATCCAAAAAGCCGGGCTGGTGCCCGGCTTTTGTTGTCAGAAGTATGCGCCGGTCAGCCCGACGAAGGGCTCGTGTCGCAACCGGGAGCTGTCAGCACAAGCCCGCTCGCTGTTGGAACCTGCTTGATGCGAAACGCTTGCCGCGGAGACTCGCGCGCTCTGCTAGGCGCCGTTATGGACCGGTTGAGGACTTAACGGAATTCGTCTCCAATCCTTTATGTCTTCGTAAACCGCGGACGCCGAAGCACACACGCCAGCTTCGGTTTTGACACGCTGCCGCCGCATTTTCTCCCGCTAGAGTAGAATTGATATTTGCATATTCAACTCATTTCACCGCAAGGGAATCTGTTCATGGAACGGCGCAATTTTATCAAGTCTCTCATTGCCGCTTGTCTGTTTTGTGCGGGGCCGGCGACGGCGGCACCTTGGGAGAACGCGGGCAATGGGCCGGACTATTGGGCTTATCTCGGTCCGCGTAATTTGGCCTGTATCACCGGTAGCCAGCAATCGCCGATCGATATTTCTGGAGATGTCAGCGCAAAGCTTTCAAAGCTGGCCGTCAAATGGACAGGCCGCGGTGGAACGATGGTGAACAACGGCCATACCGTGCAAATAAACATGCCTTCCGGCAGCACCCTTACGCGGGACGGAGAGGTCTATGATCTGGTTCAGTTTCATTTCCATACGCCGAGCGAGCACCGCGTGAAGGGCAAGACCTTTCCCATGGAAGTGCATTTCGTTCACAAGAACGACAAGACGGATTCCTATGGCGTGCTCGCGGTCTTCCTGACGGTCGGCGCAAAGAATGAGGGCTTTGCAAAGCTTGCTGCCGGTTTCCCGCATAAGCAGGGAGTGGATGTCGATGTAAAGCATGTCGATCCGAACGGCCTTCTGCCGCACTCGCTCGACTACTGGCTTTATGAGGGGTCCTTGACCACGCCGCCCTGTAGCGAAGATGTAGACTGGATGATCGTCAAGGAGCCTCTCGAGGTGAGCGCAGACGACATCGCCAAGTTCACTGCCATATATAACAACAATGCTCGGCCAATTATGCTGCCGCATCGGCGGTTCATCTTGAGTTCCGACTGACACAGGAGCGGCTACCGCCGCAGGCCCATGCGGGACGGTGCCAGCTTTCGTCCGGAATTGCGCTCGGGTTGATAGAGGTTCCTGCGAGACTATCCAGCTTTGGTAGAATTGCGCCCCAAAGCGGATGGCGACCTGAAAGCGTTCATCTTGCCGCTCGAGACGGGCAGGCGCATATTTCGCTGCAGGCGGTGGGAAACGTTCCGGCGCCGGCAGATCTGCGTGAGATGTCACGGCGCCGAGGGAGGTGTGACGTGACCACTTACATCGTACTTTTGAACTGGACCGAACAAGGCATGAAGAACCTGCGCGAGTCGCCGCGGCGGCTCGATGCCGCCAAGACCTTGCTTCAGGAAATGGGCGGCTCGTTTCAGGGCTTTTATCTGACCATGGGTGAATATGACATGGTGGCGGTCTGCGAGGCTCCGGACGATGCCATAGCCGCCCGCTTTGCGCTGAGGCTGGGCACCCAGGGCAATGTGAAGACCTGTACGCTGAAGGCTTTCCCTGAGGATGCCTATCGCGAGATCATCCGCTCGCTGGGCTGAGCCGGAACCGCTTGACAGGCGCATCTGGCCGATGCACGACCCGATCATGCCCCAGATGCGCCTCACCATCGGTACGTTCGGCCAGGGTCTCTACGAGTTTACCCGGGAGGCCGCTGATTTCGTGCGCAGACAGCCGGCTGAGGAAGGCCTGCTCACTGTCTTCGTACGGCACACATCCTGCTCGCTGATCATCCAGGAGAATGCCGACCCTGATGTGAAGCGCGATCTCGATGCGTTCTTCGCCCGGCTCGTTCCACCCTCCAGCGATCCCTCCATGGATTGGATCGTGCACCGTCTCGAAGGGCCGGACGACATGCCGGCACACATCAAGGCGGCGCTTACGCAGACCTCCATCGGCATCCCCGTTTCCCAAGGACAGATGCTGCTGGGCACCTGGCAGGGGATCTACCTTTTCGAACACCGCGACAAGCCGCACCGGCGCGAGATCGTTCTGCACTTGAGCTAGTCTGATCCTCGATGCGCAGCCGCGGTAGCGTCCCAGAAGCCATAAGGAGAGTGCCATGTCATTTCTGAAGCGCCTGTTCGGCAGTGAGAAATCAGCGGAGCAGGGAACGGTCGGCAAGCCGGAAGAGCACAAGGGCTTCACCATCCGAGCCACGCCCTTCTCCCAGGAAGGGCAGTTCCAGACCTGTGGCGTGATCTCCAAGGAGATCGGCGGCGAGGTGAAGGAGCACAGGTTTGTCCGCGCCGATCGTTTTCCTAGCGCCGATCTCGCCGCTGAGCACGCGATCCGCAAAGGCCGCCAGATCATCGACGAGCAGGGCGACGCCCTGTTCAGCTAGTCCGCTGGAAGTTTTCCCGACACCCCCGGATTTTGCAAGGAAGGAGGGATGCCGGGCTCAGGCAGTTCAGAACGGCAGTTCCTGCTGGTCGAAGCCATCGGCTTTGCGTGCGGCGGCGGATGCCGCCAACCCTTCGATGATCCCGGCAAGTGTCTGGCGATAGGCTTTCTCGTTCCCGCCAGCCTCAATCGCAAGCGCCGCGCGGTCGAAAGCTGCTGCGAGAAGACCGGTAAGTGCGGAAAGGGGCAACGCGGGCAGAGCGCCTGCTCGAATCGCGGCGGCCAAACCCTCACGTAAGGTTCGATTGCCGTGCCGGCCCTCGATCTCATCCATCACCGACCGGCCCAGAACGGCTGGACCATCGAGCAGGAGCAAGCGCGTGCGTCCAGCCACGGCCATGGCCTCCAGGAATGCAGAACCTCCTTCCAGGAGAGCTGCGACGGGGGAGGGGGACATGGCTTTCCGCTCGATCTCCTCGGCCAACAGGAAGGCCTCGCGCTCCACGACCGCTTGAAAGAGGGCCTGCTTGTCTGCGAAATGGTGATAGAGCGCGCCACGGGTCACACCTGCCTTTTCCGCAATCTCGGGCGTGCTGGTCTCCGCATAGGATTTCTCCACGAAAAGACGGCGGGCTGCTTTGAGCAGCTTTTCACGCGTCTTCTCCGAACGTTCGCTATTGGGGCGGCGAGGGGTCTTCGCTTCTTGCATACATACAGCCTGTATGTTATCTTGGATTTACATACAGACAGTATGTCTTTTTGTGAAAGGCAGCAAGACGATGAAGACCACCAGTTATTACCCGGTGATCATGACCGATGACGTGGCGGGGACGGCAGCCTTTTATTGCGATCACTTCGGTTTCGAAGCGAGGTTCGAGAGCGGCTGGTACGTGCACCTTCAGTCAGGTGAGGACGAAGGCGTGAACCTTGCCATTCTCGACGGCTCCCACGAGACCATTCCGCCGGTCGCGCGCGGGCGTGCCTCGGGCCTGATCCTCAATTTCGAGGTGGAGGACGTGGATGGCGAATATGAACGGGCGAGAGTTTCCGGCCTGCCGATCTTGCTGGAACTGCGCGATGAAGCTTTTGGTCAACGCCATTTTATCACTCGTGACCCGAATGGCGTGCTGATCGACGTCATAAAGCCGAACCCGCCCTCGGCAGAGTTCGCGCAGATGTACTTAGGGCAGTAGAGGATAGGGCTCTAAGCGGGTAAGATAGTGCTGAAAGAGCAGAGCGCAGGTCGGCAAGCAAGCGGTACGCCTGCTGCCAAATGCCTGCTCCATTCGTTGCCCTCTACTGGCCGAATTTCAAGCCGGGTTCAGAGCCGAGGATCTCTACCAGCTCGATATCGAAGACCAGATCTTGGCCGGCGAGCGGATGATTGGCGTCCACCACCACCTCTTCATCGTCAACCTGGATGACGGTGAGCGGTATCTGTTTGCCGTCGCGCGTGGTCGCGGTCAGCCGCGTGCCGATCTGAAGATCCAGATTGTCGGGCATGGAGCTGCGCGGCACCGATTGCACCTGCCGCTCGTCCCTTGTTCCATAAGCCTCGTCGGCAGGAATGGTGATCGTCGAAATCTCGCCGACCTCCATGCCTTCCACTTGCCTCTCGAAACCGGGGATGACTTGGCCGCCCCCAACTTGGAATTCGAGCGGCTCGCGGCCTTCCGAGGAATCGAATTCGGTGCCGTCGGTGAGGCGTCCCCGATAGTGGACGCGCACGACATCGCCTGTCTTGGCTTGTCTCATGGATTTCTCCTTTTTACCGATTTCGATCCATCTGCGCCCAAGCGCTTCGCGGCCGCACCTCCATGATTTGCGGCCACCCGTCCAAGGGTAGGGCGCGCAATGGGTGAGTAAACCCCTCAGGACGAGTTTTTTCCGGTCTTCGGAACACGAATTTGCTGCTGCCGGGGCAGCAGCCAGGTACTCAGCCCTGGGCAAGTTACTTGCCAACGATTGCCCAGTCGTAGCCGAAGGGATCGCGAAGCTGGCCGAAACGGTCGCCCCAGAACATCTTTTCAAGTGGCATCACCACCTCCATGCCTTCCGCCTTGGAGGCGCGATCCCACCAGAAATCCACATCATCGACGCAGAGGGTGAGGGTGATGCCTGCAGGCTTTATGTAAGCGTGGCCATATTCGGGATAGGGATCGCTCATCATCACCGAGCCGCCGTTGATGTAGAGATGGAGATGCATCGTGCGTCCCTGTTCATCCACCGGATGGCGGGCGACTTCTTTGGCGCCGAAAGCCTTCTCGTAAAATGCGGCAGCCTTGGTGGTTCCCTCGACCTGGAGATAGGCGATGACGCCGCCGCGCGGTTCGCCGGTTTCACCAGGGGTGATTTGGATTGCAGACATGTCCTTCTCCTTCTTTTGCATAAAGCCCTTTGCGATCTGGTCGTCCCAAGGACGGTGGAAAAGGCGCACATCCGACAGAAGGCATTTTTTATGCGGCTGCGCCGAGAGGCGGCGCAGCCGCAATGGAAACGTCCCCACCGGAGGCGGTTTCTAGAGCGCGGAGTCCGATCTTGTCGGCCGCGGCATCTTCTTCGCCTTCTCCTATGGCCGCTCCGTCCAACTAGCGGTCCCAGTAGGGGGACGGGTGTTGCGGGCGTTCAAAATGCATCCCCGGTGAGATCTTCGATCGCGCGCAGTTCCACTGTGCTGCCGGTGGCGAGCATAGGCAGGCGGGCTGCGAGTGCAAAAGCCTCGTCCTTTCCTTCCGCCTCGATCAGGAGGAAGCCGAGCAATTGCTCCTTGGTCTCGCTGAAGGGGCCGTCGGTGCTGACAATCCTGCCGCTCTTCAGACGCAGCGTGGTCGCCTCTGATGGCCATTCCAAACCGTGCGAGGCTATGAAATGCCCTTTTGCCTTCAACTCCTCGTCGTAGCCCTGTGCCGCGCGCACGCATTCCATCGCTGCTTCCAGAGGCTTCGTCCTCATCTCGGCTTCATCGGCATAAATCAGTAAAAGGTAACGCATAGGGATTCTCCGTCTCGCTCCTTGCGGACACATTCCCGGTTGGGACCGGGGCCGGACGCGTATCATTGCTCGCCGGGCTTGCCCGCCATGCGGATCTCGATACGGCCATAGCGGCCTATAGGTACCTTGGAGGCCATGGCGACCGCGTCGTCGCGGTCCTTGGCTTCCACCAGGAGAAATCCGACGAGTTGCTCCTTCGCTTCGGAAAAGGGACCATCCACCGTCACCACCTTCCCGCCGCGCGTGACGAGATTTGTGGCGCGGGAGGGCGCTTCCAGCGCGTGAGCGACGACCAGATTGCCCTGCTGCGCGAGCAGACCGTCATAGGCGATGGAGTCTTGGACCAGCCGGTCCATCTCTTCCTTGGGGAGGGCCCTCAATGCAGTTTGATCGACATAAACCAGGCAGACATAGCGCATGTTCATCTCCTCACTCTTGAACCACGCGCCTAGGACGGCTGCAGCGGACGCCCTCCGACATTTCTCCGCCGGGAAAAAATCAGGCAGATTTTGCCTTTGGTTTCGAGTCGGTGATCAGCCGGTCGATCTGGTGGCGGATATGGGCGGCTTCGGCGGGCGTGCGGGCGAGCGAAATGGCCTTGTCGAACGCGGTGCGCGCTTCCCGCTCGCGGCCCAGTTCCTTCAGCAGCGCACCGCGCACGCCATGGAAGTAAAAATAGTTCGAGAGCCGTTCCGCAAGCGGCTCGACAAGCAACAGCGCGGCCTCCGGCCCTTGCGTCTTGAGCACCGCAACCGCGCGGTTGAGCCGGATGATTGGGGAGGGCTGAAGGCGTTCCAGCATCTGGTAGAGCAGGTTGATCTCCTGCCAATCGGTTTCCTCCGGCTTCGACGCCCGCGCGTGGAGCGCAGCGATCGCCGCCTGCACCTGGTAGGCGCCGGGCTTGCGATGGCGCATGGCCTTGTCCACCAGCGCCAAGCCCTCCGTAATCATGTCGCGGTTCCAGAGGCTGCGGTTCTGCTCGTCCAGGAGGACGATATTGCCGTCGCCGTCGATGCGGGCAGGCGTGCGGGCATGCTGCAGGAGCATCAGCGCCAAAAGGCCCATGACCTCCGGCTCAGCAGGAAAAAGCCTCAGGAGGAGGCGGGCGAGCCGGATCGCCTCGCTGCAGAGCGGTTCGCGCACATGCATGTCCCCGCCGCTCGCGGAGTAGCCCTCATTGAAGATCAGATAGATCATGGCGGCCACCGCCGCGAGCCGCTCCGCCCTCTCTACGGCCCCGGGGGCGCCGAAGGGCACGTTTGCTTCCGTCACGCGCCGCTTTGCCCGGGTGATGCGCTGCTCCATCGCCTTTTCGTTGACGAGAAAGGCACTGGCGATCTCGCGGACGGAGAGGCCGGAGACGATGCGCAACGCGAGCGCCACCTGCTGTGTCGCCGGCAAATCCGGATGGCAGCAGATGAACATCAGCCGCAGGATGTCGTCGCGATAATGCGAGTCGTCCAGCCGCTCGGCCATATCGGCCTCGGCATCCCCAAGGTCGGAAATCGCCTCGTCGGCGGGAAGTGCCGTGTTGCGGCTGTCGCGACGGACCGAATCGAGCGCGGCATTGCGGCCAACGAAGATGAGCCAGGCGGCGGGATCGCGGGGCGGCCCGTTCACCGGCCAGGTCTTTATGGCGCGCAGGCAGGCTTCCTGGAACGCCTCCTCGGCCCGGTCGAGATCGCGGAAATAACGCAGAAGCGCGCCCATCGCCTGCGGGCGCGCGCCCGTCAATGTCGTCTCGATCCAGGCCAGGTCGTTCATGATGCTACTTTCACCTCTCCAGGGAGCACGCCTTCTTCAAAGATCTGAACCGGGCGGATCTCGAATGTGCAGCTTTCGCCCTCTTTCAGGCGCTTGGCGAAATCGATGACCTCGTCCAGGTTTTCGCAATCCACGAGATAGAAGCCCAGAAGCTGTTCTTTCGTCTCGGCGAAAGGGCCGTCCAGCACCAGCTGCTCGTTGCCGGAGGTTCGGATCGTGGTGGCGCCGGTGGTAGGCACGAGCCTGATAGCCGGCCCCATCTTCCCATGCTCGACGAATTCCTTCTGCACGCGCTTGCGCTTGGCCAGGACCGCTTCGTCTTCGGCCTTGCTCCAGGACATCACCACGTCCTCGTCGTGGTAACAAAGAATGGCATAAAGCATCGGTTCACCTCGTTCGCTTGAAAGACGGCCGAGCATGCCTCAATCCGACAGGGGCAGCGAGCATTTTCGCAAGTTGGTGGCGAGCCATAGTTTTGCTTGCGCTTGGGCTCAAACCGGCTATGTCTCGGTCTCATCATGAAAACGCTCACAATCAGGCAGCCAGACGACTGGCATCTCCACCTGCGCGACGGCGCCGTGCTTAAGGCCGTGGCACCCCATTCCGCGGTGCATTTCGCCCGCGCCATCATCATGCCGAACCTGGTGCCGCCGGTCGTCACCACGACGGATGCGGCGGCCTATCGCGAGCGCATCCTGGCGGCGTTGCCGGAAGGGAGCAGCTTCACACCGCTGATGACGCTCTATCTTACGGAAACGACCCAGGCCGAGGACGTGGAGGCCGGCTTTCGCGACGGTCTGATCAAGGCCGTCAAGCTTTATCCGGCCGGAGCAACGACCAACTCCCAGAGCGGCGTGCGCAATATCGAGACAGCCTATCCCGTGTTGGAGCGGATGGCGGCCATCGGCCTGCCACTTTGCGTGCATGGCGAGGTGACCGATCCAACGGTCGACATCTTCGACCGCGAGGCGGCCTTCATCGAGCGGGTGCTGGAGCCCTTGCGGCGGCGCATCCCCGAGCTCCGCATCGTGATGGAGCACATTACGACCAAGGACGGCGTGGATTTCGTCCGCGCGCAGGGTCAAAATATGGGCGCTACGATCACGCCGCACCACCTGATCATCAACCGCAACGCGATCCTGGCCGGCGGAATCCGGCCGCATTATTATTGCCTGCCGGTGGCCAAGCGCGAAGCGCATCGCCTCGCACTGCGCGCCGCCGCCATCTCGGGCCATGGGCCCTTCTTCCTCGGCACGGATTCCGCGCCCCATCTGGATCCTCTCAAGGAATGCGCCTGCGGCTGCGCCGGCATCTTCAACGCGCCGAACACGCTTGCTTGCCTGGCACATGTTTTCGAGGAGGAGGGGGCGCTCGATCAGCTCGAAGCCTTCACCTCCTTGAACGGCCCTGCCTTCTACCGCCTGCCGCCTAATGAAAAGCGGATCACGCTCCGGCGCCAGGACGTTCCGGTGGAGATGGAGCGGAAGGTCAGCGTCGGCGAGGAAACCCTCACCATTTTCGACCCGATGTTCCCGATCCACTGGAAGGTGGAGGATTAACTTTCTAGCGGAGTGCTAGCCTGCTAGGCAACGGAAGGCGGCAGCCTTCGAGCAAGAACGTCAACTCGGCATCTGCGAGGGGCCCGCAGCGGAACTAAATGTCCCCGAGCAGAACGCCTTAGCGTGATCATAGTGACCGGAGCCCGCCATGTTTGCCAATACTTTTCCCGATAAGGCCCTGATCGCCGAAACGGTTGCCAAGATGCTTCTGGAGATCGAGGCGGTCCACATCCGCGCAGACGAGCCCTATACCTTCACCTCCGGCATCAAAGCGCCCGTCTATATCGATTGTCGCAAGCTCATTTCCTATCCACGCATCCGCTCCGCCGTCATGGATTTCGGAGCGTCGGTGGTCCTGCGCGGTGCGGGGTTCGAGCAATTCGATGCAGTGGCCGGCGGCGAGACGGCTGGCATTCCCTTTGCCGCGTGGCTGTCGGAGAGGCTCGGCCTGCCGATGCTGTATGTGCGCAAGAAGCCCAAGGGCTTCGGCCGCAATGCGCAAATCGAAGGCAATCTGGCCGACGGCGCGCGCGTGCTCCTGGTCGAAGATCTCACCACCGATGGCGGCAGCAAGATCAAATTCGCCGAAGCCATTCGCAAGGCGGGCGCAAATGTGACCGACACGTTCGCTGTCTTCTATTACGACATCTTTCCGGACACACCGGATCGGTTGAAAGCGGCCGGAATGCGCCTCCATTACCTCACCACCTGGTGGGACATCCTCGCGGCTTGCCGCAAGGAAAATCGCTTCGGGGTAGAGGCGCTCGATCAGGCCGAAGCCTTCCTCAAGGAGCCTCTCAAATGGTCGGCCGCTCACGGTGGTATTGCCGAGCTGCCGCGTTCGGAGGGATGAGTTCACGGCCGTTGCGCAGCATGAGCTTCGAGCCTGCTCGCTCGCGCCCTCAAGCTGGCGCGGGTATTCACGATTTGTTGCAGCTGGAACGATGTGGTTGATCGAGCGTTGTGTTGGTGCGGGAGTCCCAGCGGGAGAACTCTTATGCACTCGCTCAACGTTATCACTCTTGTCCTCATCATCATTGGCGGATTGAACTGGCTGCTCGTTGGCCTGTTCCAGTTCGACCTCGTGGCGGCCATTTTTGGCGGTCCGGAGGCTGCAGTCTCCAGGGTGATCTACATTCTGGTGGGGCTGTCGGCTCTGTGGCAGCTCATGCCGCTGATCAAGTCGTTCAGCGAGGACGAAGCACTCGCTCAGCGCCATTAAAGGAAGCGGGTAGGCCGACGGAAGCCGGCCTACCCGTCTCATCAGGCACCGCGCGTTTCCGGAAGTCTCAGGCTTCGGCTCGGCTCGCGCCCGAAGCCGGCGATCTCGAGCCGGTTCTCGTAGACCGTCACGATCGCGAAGGCATTGTGCGCCGGTGTTTCGACCATCCCTTGGAAATTGACGAAGTGCTTTCCGGAAATCTCGCCGTAATTTCCGGCGTGATTGTGCCCGTTGAAGAAGGCCACGACATGCTCGTGGCTTGTAAGCAGTTCGACGATCCGCTCGGAATCCCAGAGATTATGCATATCGTGTGGATAGACCGGATAATGGCTGAGCACGATCACCTTCTCTCCAGCGGATCTTGCTCTATCCAGCGCTTCGCCAAGCCATGAAAACTGCACGTCGCTCAGCGAGCCGTTCCAGTTATGCGCGTTTGGTGCACCGGCCTCCCTGAGCTTCGCCAGGCGCGCGGCGGCGATTTCAAGCCGCGGATCCCCGGCGGGCGGTGCGAACAAGCTCACATCATTCCCATCGAGGACGATGAAACGATAGCCTCCGCCGGTGAAGTCGTAGTAGGGCTTTGGCATGCCAACGGTACGGACGACCGAGCGCAGATAATCCTGGCCCACCTCGTAATCATGATTGCCGAGTACGAAGAAGTGGTCATGCCGCAGCCGGTCGTAAATCGGCAGGATATCGCCGAAACTGTCCCAGTGACGGTCGATGATGTCTCCTAGGGTCACAACGAACTCTAGGTCCTGCTTGTTGAAGCTTTCTATTGCCTCCGTCAGCTTCCACAGACTGTTGGCGTAATAGCGCGTGCCACCGGGTTTGGGCGGAAAGGGCGCATATTGCGGGTCGGCGACGATGCCGAACCGGAACAGGGCTCCGCCTTGCGCCTTTGCAGTCGAGGCGGCAAAGCCCGCGAACGGGGCTAGAAGGCCAGCCGCAGCGGTGGCCTTGATGAGCGTGCGGCGAGTGGGCATCTCCGATTCTCCTCGTCTGAACAGAGATGCATTTTTCTAAGACAGCCGCCGTGACATGCAGGTGACGCCGACATGAAGCCCGGATGAAGATCGCGCTCGCGTTTTGATTAGGGGAGGATGGCTGCGGTGCAGGCAGGGAATGCGGCCTATTCGGCCGCGTCACGCCGCGTCGTCTTCGATGCGATATAGCGGCGGATACGTGCCGCTGCTTCGCGCAGCACCGGCTCCTCCTGGCACATTGAGATGCGGATATGTCCCTCCGCGGCGGCGCCGAAGCTCGGGCCCGGCATCACCGCGACTTTTTCGGCCTGCAACAGCCCCCACGCGAAAGCTTCTGCGTTTGGATCCACATGGGAAATGTCGAGCATGACATACATGCCGCCTTCAGAACCCCGCACGATAACCTCGTTCGCGCCTCTGAGTGCGTCCAGGAACGCGCTCCGGCGGGCGGCATAGCGTTCCGCGATTTCCTGGACCCCATAGCCATTTTCAACGGCCGCAATCGCCGCTCGGGAGACGAAATCCACCATTCCGTAGCTCGAAACGATGTTGAGATTGGTAAGCAGCCTTACCACCTCGGCGGGTGCGGTGAGCCAGCCGACGCGCCAGCCTGTCATGCCATGGCTTTTGGAGAGTGAGTTCACGACCAGCGTGCGCTCCTTCATGCCCGGAAATGAACGGGGCGACACGTGCTCCCGTTCACCGCGCAGCGTCCAGTAAACCTCGTCCGACACGAGCCAGAGATTGTGCCGCCGGCAGATTTCCGCGATAGCCTCCATAGTCGCACGCGAATAGACCGAGCCGGTCGGGTTGTTGGGCGAGTTGATGAGGATCATGCGCGTTTCGGGCCGGATCGCCGCGGTGATCGCTTCCGCGCCCGGCTCGAAACCGTCCTCCGAACGTGTCTCGATTTCCGTGAAGCTTGCGCCGGCAGCGCGGATCGTGCCCGGATAGGTGGCATAGTAGGGCGAGATGATGATCGCGTGCGAGCCGGGATCGAGCACAGCCTGACAGGCTGCGAAGAGCGCGCCTTGGCCTCCCTGCGTGACGATCACTTCTTCAGAGAGGGTTTCCACGCCTGTGCAATCAGCCGACAGCCGCGCCAGCGCCTGGCGCAATCTGGGCAGGCCCGGCAGCTGGATGTAATGGTGATGGCCGGTCTGCACCGCCTCCACGCAGGCCGCGATCGTTCCTGAAGGCGTATCGAAATCATGGTCGCCTACCGACAGCATCAGAATTTCCTCGCCCGCCAAACGTCGAGTGAGGGCAGTGAAATGGACCTCCCAACCGTCTTTGCCGGAAGGCATGATGCCGGCTATGCGCTTTGAAGTTTCGGGCATGGATTTACTCTTTCCGCGTGGCGCTCAGGGCTCGTTTTCCCAAGCCGTCATGCCCGCAGCATAAATTGTCAACCCCTGCCGGCCTGCATTCCGGAAGCATGCTGTCAGTAGACGGGAGGCGAAACCACCCAGATCACGACTGCCGGCTCCCCATGCGGGTTGCGCCAGCGAAACGCCTCGCCATGCAGGCGGAAACTGTCGCCGGTGGAAAGCTGGTACCACTTCCCCGCGACTTCGAGGTCCAACGCGCCGGAAACGACGTAACCTGCTTCTTCGGCGGCACGCTTGCGAGGCTGGGGCGAGGTGTTGCCCGCGAACTCGCACCGGGTGATCTCGAAGCGCCCCCCTAGATCGGGCGAAAGGAGCTCTTCAGTTACGCCGGGCTCTCCCGAGACGAGCCTGCGACGACTGTCGGCCCGTACAACCACCTGCTGCTCCTTCTCGTCGGGAGCGGCAGGTGTAAGGAAGAAGCTGACTGGCACCTTGAAGTGATTTGCAAGCGCGCGAAGGTCGGCAAGGCTCGGCAGCGAAATGCCTCGTTCCACCTGGCTCAGCCAACCCACGGAACGGCCAAGTTGCGAAGCAAGGCCGGCAAGCGTCAAACCGCGTGCCTTGCGCAGGCGTCTGATATCGCCTGCCAGCAGCCGCAGGGCCTTGGCTTTCAGATCCGTTTCCGCGCTTTCGAACGAGGTGGACATCGTGAAAAATTCCTCTGGAAATTCATGAACCAAACCGATATGAAAAAATCAAGGGGATTTTCACTGCGCTGGCGTAAGATTCGCCTCCCACGGCTGGCGAATTCCAGTCTCTGAGGACGGCGAAATGTTGGCACCGGATCAAAGAGCTGCGGATGCGGAGGCTGTTGCCCCCGTCGATCATGCCATCACCTCCCGTCGCTCCGTTCGCGCTTTCTTGCCTGACCCGGTCCCTGAGGATGCGATACGCGAGATTCTGCGTGTGGCCTCTACGGCTCCTTCGGGAACCAACATGCAGCCCTGGAAGGTCTATGTGACCTTGGGAGAGACGAAGCGCCGTCTTTCGGAAGCGATCCTCTCCTCCGGGATACGCGCGGAAAAGGCCGATTGGGACGAGTACAAATACTATCCCGACAGCTTTTTCGAGCCGTATCTTTCCCGCCGCCGGGCGGTGGGTTATGCACTTTATGGTCTCCTCGGCATCGGGCGGCGCGAGGTGGACCGCATGCGCGCCCAGCACGACCGGAATTTCCTCTTTTTCGATGCGCCTGTCGGCATGATCTTCACGATCGATCGAAGGCTCAACAAGGGATCCTGGATCGACTACGGCGCTTTTCTCCAATCGATCATGATCGCGGCGCGGGCGAGGGGGCTTCATACCTGTCCGCAAGCGGCATTTGCCCCTTACCACCGCCATATTCGGCCGGTCCTCGGCATCTGCGAGGAGGAGGTGGTCGTCTGCGGCATGGCGCTCGGCTACGAAGATACCTCTAAGCCCGAGAACAAGCTCAGGACAGAACGCGAGCCTCTCGATCGGTGGATGACGTTCCATCGGTAGGGCGACCCTTACGAAAATGTAACGCCGCCGAAAGCACGCCGTAATGTTGGCCGTGGCATTAAGAGTCCGTCCCCAAGGCGCTGCGGCGCCCACAATTTGAGGAGTGAACGGATGGTTCGCAAAATACTTGCTTCTGCGATCGCGCTTTCGGTCGCGGCCGGCACCGTGGGCTTGGCCAATGCCCAGCAGGCCGGCAACAACAACGAGCCGGCGGCTGCACAGCAGCAGAACCAGCGTAAGTCTGGCGGATTCTTCAGCCGACTGGACGCCAATAACGACGGATCGATCACGCGGGATGAATTCGGCGGCAACCGCTTGGAGCGGCTGCAGGCTGCCGACGAGAACAAGGACGGCACGCTCTCCCAGGAAGAGCTCGCAAATTATTTGATGAAGCGTGAGTTCGAGCGTCGCGCTGCACGACTGGCGAGCCGTCTCGATATAGATGGAGATGGGAAGGTCTCGCTCGCGGAGCTGGAAAACCAGCAGGGCAAGCGTTTTGCACTCCTCGATCGGAATGATGACGGGCAGCTCAGCCAGGAAGAACTGCGCCGTGGCGCGTTCGGCAACCGCGCGAAGCACCTGTACCGCGGGGATGACCACCGCTTCGTCATGCGCGATGGCGATGGACCGCGGCGCTTCCATCGTATGGAGCGCGACAGGCCGGCACCCGAGCAGCCACCGGCTCAGGAATAAACTTTGCATCAAAGTGTGAACGGGCCCGGCTTGATGCCGGGCTTTTTTTAAGTCGCGCGCCGCTTTGACGATGTCGCAAACAGGCCGGGGAGCACGTTGCTCTCGGGCATAATCCCGCCGAGGGACGGCTATCTGCCTGCCGAAGCCAGGGAGCAGCGCATGAAAAGAGAGGCACGCGCGGTCGTTATCGGGGGAGGGGTGGTCGGAGTCTCCACCCTTTATCACCTTGCAAAGAAAGGGTGGTCGGACGTTATTCTCGTTGAACGCCGGGAACTCACATCAGGATCGACCTGGCACGCCGCCGGACTCCTGCCACTCTTCAATATGAGTTACTCCGTCGGCCAGATTCATAAATATTCGGTCAAGCTCTACCGGGATCTAGAGATTGAGACCGGCACGAGTGTCGGTTTCGTCAATTGCAGCAATATTCGCCTCGCCCGCACGAAGGACCGTTGGGACGAGTATAAGTACTACGCGGGTATTGCCGAGACGATCGGGGTGGCGGTGAATATCCTCACGCCAGAGCAGGTGAGGGAGGTCTGGCCGCTCTGCAATACCGACGGTATCGTGGGAGCCATCCAGCATCCGGACGACGGCTATATCCAGCCTGCGGACCTGACGCAGGCCCTGGCCAAGGGGGCGAGGGATCGAGGCGCCACGATCTATCGCCATACTGCGGTGGTTGCCATCGAGCAGGAGCTGGACGGACGCTGGCGTGTCGTTACCGACAGCGGAGAGATTTTGACCGAGCACGTGGTTTCGGCGACGGGAAATTTTGCGCGTAGGACAGGAAAGATGGTGGGGCTCGATGTGCCGGTCATCCCGGTCGAGCACCAGTATATCGTCACGGAGCCGCACCCTGCCATCCTGGAACGCAAGCGCCGGGGGCTGCCCGAAATGGCTGTGCTGCGCGAGAGCGACTCCTCCTGGTACATGCGCGAGGAGAATGGCGGCCTGCTTCTCGGGCCCTACGAGAGGGGCGCGCCCTGCTGCTATCTCGATGGACCATCGGACGAGAGCGAATACGAGCTGTTCCAGGAGGATCTGGAGCGCTTGATGCCGCATGTCGAGACGGCGATTGCTCGCGTCCCGGCTTTCGGAGAGGTCGGAATCAAGAAAATGTACAATGGGGCGATCGCCTACACTCCCGACGGCTCCCCCATCATCGGCCCGGCGCCGGGTTTGAAAAACTTCTGGCTGAACGAGGGCCACTCCTTCGGCATCACGGCTGCGGGCGGGGCGGGCTGGCAACTTGCCGAGTGGATCGTGGAAGGCGAGCCATCGATCGACATGATGGGCGTAGATCCGCGCCGCTTTGGGCCATACGCGACCGAGGGCTATTTGCGCGCCAAGAACGAAGAGGCTTATGCCAATGTCTTCACGGTGCACTATCCCGACGAAGAGCGTGCGGCCGGAAGGCCGCTGAAAACCTCGCCCTGCTACGAACGCATGCGAGAGCGTGGCGCCATCTTCGGTTCGGTTTATGGATGGGAGCGTCCGAACTGGTTCGCGCCTGCTGGTTATGAAGTACCGGAGGACGAACTCGGCGCGGGAGACGATGTTCTGCTCAAGCACAATCATGCCGCCCCCCTTAAGGATGGCCGGATCGCGGAAAGATGGTCGTTCCGCCGCTCGAACTATTTCGAGCATGTCGGCAGGGAGGTCATCAACCTCCATGAAAATGTGGGACTGCTCGATATGACGGCCTTCGCCAAATGCTGGGTTAGCGGTCCGGGTGCCGAAAGCTGGCTCAACCGCATTCTCGCCAACCGGCTTCCCCGCAAGGACGGAGGCATTGCATTATGCCATCTGCTGACGAAGACGGGTGGCGTGCGCTCTGAATTCACCGTGTATCGCCAGCCGCAAGGTTTCTACCTTGTTTCAGCCGGGGCCTATGAGGCACATGATCACGATGTGCTGCGAAAGCTCTTGCCTCTGGACGGCAGCGTCCGAATGTTCCCGGTAACAACCCAATGGGGAGTGCTGGTCCTAGCAGGACCGAAGAGCAGGGACGTGCTGAGCAAGCTTACGCGCAACGACTTGTCCAATGCGTCCTTTCCCTGGCTCTCCGGCCAACGCATCTCGATCGGGCATGCGACGGCTCACGCGCTGCGGATCAATTTCATAGGTGAACTCGGCTGGGAGCTGCATCATCCGATTGAGATGCAGAACGCAATCTTCGACATGGTGATGGAAGCCGGCGAAGAGGATGGCATCCGCCCGTTCGGCATTCGCGCTATGAACTCCATGGCACTTGAGAAGAGCTATCGCCTCATCCCTCGTGAGCTGTCCATCGAATACTCGGCATGGGAAAGCGGGCTCGATCGTTTCGTGAGCCTTCAGAAGGGCGATTTTATCGGTCGTGAAGCACTTCTCCGCCAGCGTGAGGAGGGCCTCGACTGGAATTTCGTGACGCTGGAGGTGCATGACATATCGGACGCTGACGCACGCGGCTCAGAACCGGTCCATCGCAATGGCGAACTTGTCGGTCGGGTTACGAATGGGGGCTATGGATGGCGGGTGGGAAAGAGTCTCGCCCTTGCCATGGTTCGCCCGGATTGCTCGACCATAGGTACGAAGCTTGAGATCAGGATACTCGGTGAGCCGCACCCCGCCACCGTGATCCCGGATAGCCCGTTCGATCCGGAAAACAAGATGCTGAGGGCCGATCTGGATTCTCATTAATGCGGCCGATTATCGGCCTAACTTTACGTCCGCATTGGCGCTAGAAGCGCAGACCGTCGAAGGGAAGCCTCATCGTCACTGCTAGTCCTTCATGCCGCCAGTCGTAATGAACGGTGCCACCGAACTGGCGTGTGATCGTAGCATTGACGAGCCGGCTGCCATAGCCGGTGACCTTTGGCGGCTCCTCGATGTTCGGACCCCCGCTCTCGCTCCAAGTGATCTCGAGGTCGTCATCGGCGTGTTGCCAGCGGATCAGGATTCGTCCCTCGTCGGTCAGAAGAGCACCGTATTTGGACGCGTTGGTCGCAAGTTCGTGGATCGCAAGCGCAATCCCGTCTACCGCCTTGTCGCCGCAGGCGACGGGTGGCCCCTCGAGCTCAAACCGGGCCGCAAGATCCGAGTTGTGCGGGCGTGTGATCGTGTCGATGACCTCCCGAAGGTCAGTCGTGCGCAGGCCTTCCTCGTTGCTCCGCACCTTGCGGCGGACAAGCGAATGCGCGCTTGCAAGGGCGTGCAGACGGCCGGAAAGGGCTAATGCCATCTCCTCCTTTGTGGAGGTGCTGCGCGCCGTGGTGCGGATCATGCTCTCCGCGATCGCGAAGAGATTCTTGATCCGATGGTCCATCTCTGCGGCAAGCCGCTCTTGTTCCTCCAGCGCCCGGCTGAGCCGCTGCTGGCTTTCATGGAGGCTGAGCGCCGCCCCGACGAAGGTGGCCAACTCCGTCACGGCGCGTGCATGTCCCGAGTCGAAATGGCCCTCTTGGTCGGCAATGATCCAGAGGGTGCCGAAAGGTTGTTTTCCACTGACATTGACGGGCACAAGCAGGGCTTCAGGGATAACGATGGCCGCCTCGGCAATCCAGCTATAGGCCCGCTCGGGATGGGCGGTGAGTACCGGGCGGTTCTCGTCCAATGTCACGCCGCAGGGGCTGAAATCCCGTGGAACTGAACTGCCTTCGAAAGAGGCGAGGGCACCCCGAAGATAGCGACAGCGGAAAGCCCGTGTTTCGTCACCTTCGTAGAGACTGAGCCCAGCCGAGACGCCCTCCGTCATCTGCATCGCGAGATCGACAAAACGGGGGAGAACGTCCTCAGGTGCATCGACCATGCGGGAAGCAAGCTCCTGCAGGGCGAGTTTCTCCTGCAGGTAATTCGGCTTTTTGGGCGCGCGACGCGTAAGCTCGTCGGTGATGAACACGTCGGCGAAAGATGGCATCAAGGGATGTAGCAAGATTGTCAGCGGCCCCTAAAATCTCACTCTACGTTAGTTTCGCCCGGCATGCGAGTAGAGTTTTTGTGATTCTCCGTGAGGCCATCAACGCAAAAGCCCATCCGGCCTTTCGGCACGGATGGGCCAGGCGCGATCAATTGGGAGGATCGGCGCCGTTAGCTATGCGGCTCGCCTTTCGTGCCGTCCTTCTCTGATCTCTTCAGTGAGCTTTTCGCAGAACGCGTCGAGATCACCAGGATTGCGGCTTGTTACGAGGCCCTGATCTGTGACGACCTCCGAATCCTCCCATCGGGCACCCGCATTGATGACGTCTGTCTTCATCGAGTGGTAGGAGGTCAGGCGGCGGTCTTTGGCGATGCCGGTTTCGGCAAGGAGCCAGGGGGCGTGACAAATGGCGCCGATGACTTTGCGGTCGTTCCAGAAGCTCTTGATGAAATCGAGAGCTTTCTTTTCGACACGCAGGAGATCGGGATTGATCTGCCCGCCCGGAAGCACGAGAGCGTCATAGTCTTCAGGCCGTGCCTCGTCGAGCGTCTTGTCGACCTTCACCGGGCGCCCCCAATCCTTCTCATCCCAGCCTTTGATCTCACCCGGTTCGGGCGAAATCACCTCAACCTCCGCGCCGGCCTCGCGCAGCTTTTTGAGGGGCACCTCAAGCTCCGACTGCTCAAAGCCATGCGTTGCGAGAATTGCCACGCGTTTTCCGGAGATATCCTGCATTGCACTCTCCAAGTCGTTTGGGGGATTCCTTGCCCAACAGAACAAACGGGCCCGTGTTCCCGCGATTTTTCCGGATATTCGGCGGATTTTGGCGGTCACCGAGCAAAAAGCCGAGCAACTTGGGATCGATACAGGCGTCTGGCGCGTTGCCATTTAGTCACGAAACAGAGGCCGGCCCCTCAACTTAGAAGAGAGTTTAGGGTGATAGAGCAACCGCTGCTGCGACAACTGTCTATTCGGGGAGGGATTTCCCGGGAAGAAGTGGAGTTCCTGAGATCTGCTTTTGCTGGAACGAGAGAAATCCCACACGATCGCGAATTCATCCGCGAGGGAGATCTTCCGCAAGCGAGTACGGTACTTCTGAGCGGATTTGCCGCGCGTTCGAAAGAACTCGCAAATGGAAAGCGGCAATTCTTGACAATTCACGTCAAAGGAGACTTCGTCGACCTCCACAGCTTCCTTCTCAAGAAGATGGACCACGGCGTCGTTGCCCTCACACCATGCACGATCGGATTGGTTCCCCATGAGAAGCTCAAGGAGATCACCGAGCGCTTTCCGAGCCTGACGCGGCAGCTTTGGCTGAGCACGACGATTGATGCGGCTATTCACAGAGAATGGTTGGTCAGTTTTGGCCGTCGGTCGTCGAGGGCAAATGTCGCTCATCTTCTTTGTGAGCTTTACATGCGCCTATGGGCGGCCGAGGAAACGGACGGATTCCGATTCCGCTTGCCGATAACCCAGGGGGAGCTCGCCGATGCCAGGGGCATGTCCATCGTCCACATGAACCGGGCCATCAAGGCGTTGAGAGAGCAGGGGCTGATAAGCTGGCTCGGCGAGGAGGTGATGATCCGGGATTGGGACGGCCTTGTCAGCCTGGCCGAGTTCGATCCAACCTATCTACAACTGGAGGGCCTGGGCAGACCCTCTCAGCAGTAGTTTAGTGGTGCATTTCCTCATTCCTTGCGTGGCGTACCTGGGATGCGCGTCAGCAGGCCGCCATCCACCCGGACCACTTCACCCGTGACGAAGGAAGCTTCGTCGGAGAGGAGGAAGGCCACCACCGCCGCGACTTCCTCGGGGCGAGCGGTCCGCCCGAGGGGATGCATCCCGTTTAGGACCCGCCACAGCGCATCCGGATCATCGCTCAGCTTCGCGGACTCCTGGAGCATCGGCGTGTTCACGGCACCCGGAGCGACAGCATTCACGCGCACGCCAAAGGGCGCATAGTCGACGGCCATGGATTTGACCAGCCCGATCAGGCCATGCTTGGCGGTGGTATAGGCAAGCACGCCCTCCTGGCTGGCAAGACCCTGCACGGAGCTTACGTGAACGATTGCGCCCCGGCTCTCCTTAAGGGCGGGCATCGCCGCGCGGGACAGGAGATAAGCGGCTTTCAGATTGACGCTCATGACCTCATCCCACAGCGCCTCGTCTGTGGTCTCGACTGTGCCGTAACGTTGGATGCCGGCGTTGTGAGAGAGCATGTCGAGCCCGCCAAGCTTCTCGTAAGCCAAGCTGACGGCCCTTTTGCATATCTCCGGCTCAGCGGTCGATCCGACTACACTGAATACGTCAGCCCCTGCGCTGCGCAGTGCGTGCTCCACCTCGGACAACTGCTCCCGCGCGCGGTCGAGGAGAACCAGCGAGATACCCTGGCTCGCCAGCTTCTCGGCTACTGCTTTGCCGATGCCCATTGCAGCGCCCGTCACCAGCGCTCGTTTTCTCGCTTGATTGACCATTACAACCTCCCGATGTGCCGACATGCAATGAGATCAGCGGGCTTTTCGCCTACACTTTCAGCTTTTCCCGCTGGCCACCATTGCGCATCCTGCTAACGATCGATGCAAGCCTGATCTCTTCAGAATCCGTCGCGGCGCCTGCCGGATCCTCTGTGCGGTCGATATCGTCCTTGAGCCCCGGTAGAAACTCCTGCGCAAGCTGTTCGAACTTCATGCGCATGGTGGTAGCCACTCCGTCCCCGAAGGCAATGGCCTCGCGTTGGCCGATAGCAGAGAGGAAGTTGAGGATGGAGGCGGAGGAATCGGGGATTGCCGAGCGGATGATGGCTTGATCATGCTCGTTGGCCAGACGCATCGCGAAAATGGTGGAGCATTGCGACAATACGGTTGGATCGAGGTCCCCCGGGCGCTGTGTCACCACGCCTAGATAGCAGCCATATTTGCGCCCCTCCTTCGCTATTCGGGAGAGCGCGTAGCGCGTCGGCGCGAAGCCAAGCCGCGGATCGGCCGGCATGTAACGGTGCGCTTCCTCGCAAAGGAGAAGCAGTTTGAGCGTTCCTTCGCTCCAAAGCGCAAGATCGAAGGCGAGGCGGGCCAGCACCGAGCAGACCGAATTGGCCACCTCCGAAGGCAATCCCGCCATCTCGAAGCAGGTGACCGGGCGCCCTTCGCTTGGAACCCGAAAGATCCGGCCGATCGTCTCGTGGATCGAGTCTTCTATAAGCCGGGATGCGAACATGAACCGGTAGCGGGGGTCGTTGATGGCGGCGTCGATGCGGGCGCGCAGCTGACGATAATACGGCCGCTCGGCTTTTCCTTCGAGCTGGCCCATACGATCATCGATCTCCCGGATGACATCCGCCATGCGGTAGGGCACCGGCGTGTCGGCCGTGATCGCGCCCATGTCTGTGGGGCGGCGAAGCAGAACGCTGCTGGGGCTGCGGTAGAGATATTTTGCGGAGGCGACCAGATCGCGGAGTAGTTCCACTTCCTCCGCGACGGGCTCGCGGCCGCGATAGAGCACTTCCACGAGTTCTTCCAGGCGGAACAACCAGAAGGGCAGATCCAGTGAATTCGTGTCTATGCGAACGCAATGGTCCGGAAGGGAGGGAGCGAATTCGTTATGTGGATCGAGGATGAGGATGCGCAGGTCGGGGCGGACCTCGATCATCTTGCGCAATAGCAGGCTGACCGCGGTGGATTTTCCGACGCCGGTTGTCCCGACAACGGCGAAGTGGCGAGCGAGCATGTCGTCGACAGCAAGACAGGCTTCGATGGTGTTGTCTTGGGACAAATGCCCGATCACAACGGAGCGGCGTCCTCCGAGGTCATAGACGGCACGAAGATCGCTGTTGCGGATCCGGTGGGCAATGGCCCCGACATGGGGGTATTGCGTGATGCCGCGGTCGAAAATCTGTTTTCCATCGAGGTCGCGCACTTCCCCGATGAGTTCCACGAATATCGCAAGAGGATTGCTGCCATCTTCTTCCCAGACGCGCTTCGGCCTCTCGATCGCATAGACAAGGCCGACCGTCCGCGTCGATCCCAGATTGATCGAAATGAGCCTGCCCACCGTCCAGGTCGCGGCGAGAGCGACTTCTTCCGTGCTGATGGAGGCTGCGACGATGGCGCGTGCGCCATCGCACTGCACCACGTGCCCGAGTGTTCGCGAACGCGGCTGGGCAGCCGCCCGCCTTTCCTGATCTGCACCTTGAATGTCTGCGCTGTCTGCCTGATGCATGATGTAGCCCCCTCTTGGCAGAGGGAAGGTAAACGGGCGAAGTTAAGGCGCGATGAGAATGGATGGTTGCGCAGACGTTAAGGTCGAGAGCGAATGGTTCCGCCGCGAGCCTCTGGGGCCATATTTTTTCCTCACTGATCTGCCGACTTCTCTCCATTGCTGATCAGGGAATAATTTTAGGATGTTTGCACGAGCCTGCGCGTTGGCGCTCATTTTCTTTTGTCCGTGCAGCGGTTGGGCGGCAGAGGCGGCCAAGCTTCCAGTCAATTTCCTCTATGTGGGGGCTGGCGAGCTCCAGCGGATCCAAGGGCTTCTGGCGCGGCCGGATATTGCTGGCGTTCAAGTGGTCTATAGCTGGAGGTTACTCGAGCGCGGCAAGAACGAGTATGATTTCTCGGCGGTCGAACGGGATTTGGCCGCCACGAAGGCTGCGGGCAAGGGGCTCTTCATCCAGATACAGGACCGGTTCTTTTCCCCCGAGGCACGGAACGTGCCCGATTATCTCATGAAGGAGCAGGGATATGGCGGAGGATTGGCCCCTCAGGCCGATAACGCAGGTGAGGGACAACCTGAAGGCATGGGCTGGGTCGCAATGCAATGGAATCCCGCCGTGCGGGAACGGTACCAGTCACTCCTGAAAGCACTGGCGGGCCAGTTCGATGGGCGGGTAGCCGGCGTGAACCTGCCCGAGACGGCGGTCGATATCGACCGGAAGCGCGACAAGACCGGTTTCAGTTGCGATGCCTATTTCGAGGCCGAAATGGAGAATATGGCCGCCGCAAGAGCCGCGTTCAGCAATGCGCATGTGGTTCAATATGTGAACTTCTGGCCCTGCGAATGGCAAAACGAGCGCGGCTATATGGAGCGGCTTTTCAAATATGCCGCGGAGCATGGGATCGGCCTTGGCGGCCCGGACATTGTTCCCTATCGCAAGGCCCAGATGAAGAATGCCTATCCCTTCTTCAACCAGTACAAAGGCAGGCTCGAACTCGTGGCGATGGCTGTTCAGGAGCCGACGCTCACCTACACCAACCCCAAAACCGGCAAGCATTTCACGAAGGAAGAATTCATCGGGTTCGCCTCAGCTTACCTCGGAGCGGACATCATCTTCTGGAGCCCGAGCTCGCAATGGCTTGCGAAGTGACGTTCATGAGTATCGGTGCCGGTCAGAGCGATGGATTGCCGATGCGATAGAGAACATGCGCGTGCAGAGGATGGCCTTCGGGAATTTTGGGGTGCATGTAGTCGTCGGCCGGATCATAGCGCATCCCGATCTTCTGCATCACACGCTGGCTGCGGAGGTTGATACGGGCGGTAAAGGCGACCACCTCCGGTAAGCCGATGGACCACGCATAGTCGAGCCAGGCACGCGCCCCTTCCGGGGCGAGGCCCTTGCCCCAGAATTGTTTTCCAAGGACCCAGCCGATCTCCACGTCCGGGCGGCTGGGAATCACGGCCTTGGTTGCATCGGGGACCCGGCCGAGCCCAATGAGCCCGATCAACTCGCCGGTTTCCTTCAGTTCGGCCGCTTGGAAATGAAATCCGTTGATGCGGGCGCGTTCGATGGAAAGGTCGATGTCGGCATTCGTCTCTTCGGGTGTCAGCACCTTGTAATAGAAGCGGCGAACATCCGGGTCTCCATGGATTCGCGCCATCGGCGCGCGGTCGCGATGTTCCCACGGGCGCAAGATCAGACGTTCAGTCTCGATTTTCATTTCGGCTCACCTAATATTCCTGCCATCTAGACGGTTCTCGCCGACGAGACCAGTTCTGCGACTTTGCCGTTGACACTGAATGCTCTTCGCCATTATTGTTCGCGCCCATGATTACGAAGATCATTCTCGTAGTAGGAAGGCACATGGGCAAGGCGGCGTAGCCGCCGGGCGACAGCCACTCATGTGCGAAAGACAGGCTCCCTCCGGGGGCCTTTTTTATTGGCCGAAAGACGAATTATCAGCACAGGAAAAGAGCGATGGAACAGCGGGCGCCAGAGCCGAGGGCACACGAAACTGGTAGGCAGGAGATGACCGGCGCGGAGATGGTCGTGCAGGCGCTGAAGGATAACGGCGTCGAACACATCTTCGGCTATCCGGGCGGCGCGGTGCTTCCGATCTATGACGAGCTTTTCCAGCAGGAAGAAATCCAGCACATCCTGGTTCGTCATGAGCAGGGCGCGGGGCATGCCGCCGAGGGGTACGCGCGCTCCACGGGCAAGGCCGGTGTGATGCTCGTGACGTCAGGCCCGGGCGCGACGAACGCGGTCACGCCGCTCCAGGACGCGCTGATGGATTCCATCCCGCTCGTGTGCATCACCGGCCAGGTTCCCACCACGCTTATCGGCTCGGACGCTTTTCAGGAATGCGATACCGTCGGCATCACGCGCCCCTGCACCAAGCATAATTGGCTGGTGCGTGACGTGAACGACCTCGCCGCAATCCTGCACGAGGCCTTCCATGTCGCCACCACGGGCCGGCCGGGACCGGTCGTTGTCGACATCCCAAAGGATGTGCAGTTTGCGAAGGGCATTTATACGCCGCCCCAGACGGCACCGCGCACGAGCTATCATCCACCCCTCGATGGCAATCAGGAGATGATCCGCGCGGCCGTTTCGCTGATGGCCTCCGCTCGCCGTCCGATCATCTATTCCGGCGGCGGCGTCATCAATGCCGGACCAGAAGCCAGCCATCTCCTGCGCGAACTGGTCGAGCTCACGGGCTTTCCGATCACGTCGACCTTGATGGGCCTCGGCGCTTATCCTGCTTCAGGCGAGAACTGGCTCGGCATGCTCGGTATGCACGGGGCCTACGAAGCCAATATGGCCATGCATGACTGTGACGTGATGCTGTGCATCGGCGCGCGGTTCGATGACCGCATTACAGGCCGCCTCGACGCATTCTCTCCGAATTCCAGGAAGATCCACGTCGATGTCGATCCCTCTTCGATCAACAAGAATGTGCGCGTCGACATCCCGATCATCGGCGATGCCGGTCGTGTTCTGGAGGACATGGTTCGGCTTTGGCGGGCCGGCGCGAAGGCCGACAAGGCTGCACTGAAGCCCTGGTGGGAGCAGATCGACCGGTGGCGCGCGCGCCAGTCGCTCGCCTACAAAGCCAATCATGAAGTGATCATGCCGCAATATGCGATCGAGAGGCTTTATGAGCTGACGAAGGACCGCGATGTCTACGTCACCACCGAGGTGGGGCAGCACCAGATGTGGGCCGCGCAGCATTTCCGTTTCGATCAGCCCAATCGCTGGATGACATCCGGCGGCCTTGGCACGATGGGCTATGGCCTGCCTGCCGCCCTCGGCGTGCAGATCGCCCACCCTGACGCTCTGGTCATCGACATTGCCGGTGATGCTTCCGTGCTGATGACAATGCAGGAAATGAGCTCGGCCGTGCAGCACGAAGCGCCGATCAAGATCTTCATCCTCAACAATCAATATATGGGCATGGTGCGGCAATGGCAGCAGCTTTTGCACGGAAACCGGTTGTCGCATTCCTATACGGAGGCGCTGCCTGATTTCGTGAAGCTGGCGGAGGCCTATGGTTGCCACGGCATTCGCTGCGAAAGGCCAGGCGATCTCGATAACGCGATCCGCGAGATGATCGAGGTGAAGAAGCCGGTGATCTTCGATTGCCGGGTGGCGAATCTTGCCAATTGCTTTCCGATGATTCCGTCGGGCAAGGCACATAACGAAATGCTGCTTCCGGACGAAGCGACGGATGAAGCGGTCGCGAATGCCATCGATGCCGAGGGCAGGGCGCTCGTGTAGTCAAAACCTATCGGTTATCGAGCTTTAAGCAGAAGACTTCACAAAGAGATCAAAAGCGATGAACGCACAGCTTCAACCGACCGGATCGGCCTATTTCATCACCAAAGAGACCCAGACGGCCGAGACGCGCACCCTGGCCGTGCTCGTTGACAACGAGCCGGGGGTGCTTGCCCGGGTCATCGGCCTTTTTTCCGGTCGGGGCTACAATATCGACAGTCTTACGGTTTCGGAGACCGAGCACGAAAGGCATCTGTCGCGCATCACCATCGTGACGCGCGGCACCCCCCATGTGCTCGAACAGATCAAGCATCAGCTCGAACGCATCGTGCCCGTGCACCGGGTGGTGGATTTGACCTTGAACGCGCATGAGCGCGGCCAGGAGCGCCCCCTAGAACGCGAACTTGCAATGGTGAAGGTTCGCGGCACGGGGGACAGCCGCGTCGAAGCGCTCCGATTGGCGGACGCGTTCCGAGCGCAGGTGATCGACGCCAATACGGAGCACTTCATTTTCGAGATCACCGGTCGCGTTTCAAAAGTCGAGCAGTTCATCGCCATTATGAAGCCGCTTGGCCTCGTGGAGGTGTGCCGGACCGGCGTGGCTGCGATGAACCGCGGGCCGGAAGGCATGTAACGCAGCAGGCATCGTCACTTCCTTCACACCAACGCTGGACGCGGGGGCAGGTGTTTGGTAAAGTAGGTCAGCATTATTGACCTACTTTAAACCTTCTGAATTGAGCGCGCCATGTCGTCCGATATGTTTGCTGCCCTTCTGGTGTTTTCATTTGTCTCATCGATAACGCCGGGCCCCAACAACCTTATGCTTCTCACCTCGGGTCTCAATTTCGGGTTCGTACGTACGATCCCCCACATGCTCGGGATCGGCGTGGGGTTCGTTTCCCTGCTTCTGGCCGTGGGGTTCGGCCTCGGAGCTTTGCTGATGGCGGTACCGCAGGCCAGCTTCGCTCTGAAAACCCTAGGCAGCATCTATCTGCTCTATCTGGCCTGGAAGATCGCAATGTCACGGGCCCCCGCGAGCGGGGCTGAGAGCGAGGGAAGACCAATGAGTTTTCTTCAGGCTGCAGCCTTCCAATGGGTGAACCCGAAGGCCTGGGTCATGGCCGTTACAGCTATGGCGATCTATACCGACCCGAAATATCCGCTTGCCTCGCTGCTTCTGGTGGCTTTTGCATTCGGTCTGGTTAATCTTCCGAGTGTCTCTCTTTGGGCGGGACTTGGAGTGGCGCTGCGAGGCTTCCTGGCCGATCCTGTGCGCCTCAAATGGTTCAACATTCTGATGGGTCTGGCACTGGCGGCTACTCTTTGGCCGATGCTTCGATAGTTCGCGGCAGGCCTGTTCAGACGCGTCAGAATCTGGTTTTTGGGGCCTATGCAGTTTTCACCCCAACAGGATGAGGCCCTGAAGGCCGTCTCGCGCTGGCTGAAGGGCGGCGGTTCACAGCTGTTTCGTCTGTTCGGCTATGCCGGCACCGGCAAGACGACGCTCGCCCGCTATTTCGCCGAGCATGTTGACGGAGACGTGCAGTTTGCTGCTTTCACGGGGAAGGCGGCGCAGGTGCTCCGGTCCAAGGGCGCCTCCAATGCCCGCACGATCCACTCGCTCATCTACCGCCCGCGCGGTGAAGAGCAGGTAGAAGATGAGGCAACGGGCAAGACGCTCATCTCGCCGACCTTCTCGATCAACCGGCAAAGCCCCATCGCAAAGGCCAAGCTCGTCATCATCGACGAATGTTCGATGGTGGATGAGGAACTAGGGCGCGACCTGATGTCCTTCGGTACGCCGATCCTCGTGCTTGGCGATCCCGGGCAGCTTCCACCGATTTCGGGCGGCGGTTTTTTCACGGAGCACGAGCCGGATTTCCTGCTCACCGAAATCCATAGGCAGGCGCGCGACAATCCCATCATCCAGCTCGCGCTGGACGTTCGCGAAGGCCGAGAGTTCGTGAACGGCGACTTCGGCACGGCGCAGGTGATTTCCAGAAATGAAATCAATAGCGACATGGTGCTCGCGGCAGACCAGGTACTGGTGGGCGTTAACCGCACCCGCCGGCGCTACAACCAGCGTCTGCGTGAACTGAAGGGCTTCAATGCCCTCTTTCCTCAAGCGGGCGACAAGCTTGTGTGTCTGCGTAACGAGCCGGCAAAGGGGTTGCTCAACGGCTCGCTCTGGAAGGTGATGACGGCAGCGCGCGAGACGGTGAAGCCCGGCATAAATCTCCTTGTTTCCCCTGAAGAGGACGATCCGGATCGTGGCGTGGCAAAGATCAAGCTGCTCAAGGCTGCATTCGAGGATCCCGAGGGCGAGATTCCCTGGCAGACGAAGAAGCGCTATGACGATTTCGATTTCGGCTATGCGCTGACGGTGCACAAGGCGCAGGGTTCGCAGTGGAACCAGGTGATGCTCTTCGACGAGAGCTTCGCATTCCGCGATACCCGCCAGCGCTGGCTTTACACCGCGATTACGCGGGCTGCGGAACGCCTGACAATCGTTCGCTAGCGCTAGACAGGGCTCGGCAGGGGCTTGGTGCCGATCCATTCCCAGGCGGCCGCCACCTCCTCCAGCTCGAAATGCTTCATCTCCACAGAGAGGAACGGCTCCATCACACCCATCATGGCTCGTACCCATGTGGGGCCGCCGACCACTGCATATCTGCGGATATGCTTCAGCGCCTTGATCTTTTCCAGAAATGACTGGTCTTTCCAGGCACCGCTCCAATCGACGCCTTCATAATCATGGATCATAACGACCACATCAATCTTGTCGTGAAGCTGATAGGCGCCTTCCAACAAGCCATACATGTTTTCGATGTCGGCGGGTTCGATATAGCCCGTAATCTCAAAAGCATAGGCATCCGCCCGGTCCGTTTCGATCCGCCGTATGCTCGGCGGTGTTTCGTTGATGAGCATCTCGCTTGCTCGTTTCTGACTACCTTGCCACGACAACACCTATTGGACCTGTCGGTTCCGAAAGAAACGGTATAGGAGGAGGGGAAAAAACCAGCCATTATGGGACGGTAAGATGACGGTTAAGCTCTCGGTCAACCTGAACGCGATCGCCATGCTGCGCAACCGCCGCGACCTGCCATGGCCGAGCGTCACCGGGCTTGGCCGGATAGCTCTGGCGGCGGGAGCGGATGGGCTTACGGTCCATCCGAGACCGGACCAGCGTCATATCCGTTTCTCGGACCTGCCGGAGATCCGAGCCCTTATAGATGACGAGTTTCCCGGGTGCGAGTTCAACATCGAGGGTTATCCCTCGGAGGAGTTCCTGGAGCTTGTGGAGGCGACGGAGCCGGAGCAGGTCACTCTTGTGCCCGACGATCCGCAGCAGGCCACTTCCGATCATGGTTGGCGCTTCCGGGACGAGAAGCCGTTGCTGGAAACGAGGGTCGCCCGGTTGAAAAGGCAAGGTTTCCGGGTTTCGCTATTCGCCGATCCGGATGCGGACGAGGTGGACCTCGCTATCGCCAAGTCGTTAGGGGCAGATCGGATAGAGCTTTACACAGGCCCGTACGGTGCTTGCCATTCGTCCTCCCAAGAGGCTGAGAAAGAGCTGAAAAAGCTTGCAAAGACAGCGGAAACTGCGTTCCGCCTCGGGCTCGCTGTCAATGCCGGACATGATCTCACCGTCGCCAATCTTCCCGCGCTCGTGGAGCAGATTCCAGCCTTAGCGGAGGTATCGATCGGCCATGCCCTCACGGCTGACGCGCTCGAGTTCGGCATGGGTGCGACTGTGAGGCGTTTTCTCTCCGCGCTGGGCCGCTGATTACAATCAACTGCACTAAACACCTCGTGATGCCGGGGCCGGATTCGCTGAATCCTGTTGCTTTTGCACTGCAACAGGATTATCGCAGCCCGCCGTATTCCTAACGCATCGAATATACGATGTGTGGGTTCGATAACTCGCAGCGTCCTTTGTGCTGGAGTGAATTCATGGCTGATGCCGAGTTGGGTGGCAGCGCCGATGCGGGCAATCTGGGCGGAGCCCGGGAAATGGAAGCCCGCCAGAACCTCCGGATCCTGGTGATCGGCGCTCTGGGCGTCGTCTATGGCGATATTGGCACCAGTCCGATCTACGCTTTCCGTGAGGCGCTGCATGCCTCATCTGGTGGCGGACTAGCGACGCGTGAGGATGTGTTCGGCGTCCTCTCCCTGATCGTCTGGGCGCTGACAGTCGTCGTTACAATCAAATATGTCATCTTCGTCTTGAGGGCCGATAACCGGGGCGAGGGAGGCATCTTGTCATTGATGGCGCTCGCCCGCGGCAGCTATCCGAAGCGTTCGGGGCTCATTCTCGCCCTCGGCATCTGCGGCGCCTCCCTCTTCTTCGGCGATGCTTTGATCACGCCGGCGATTTCCGTGCTCTCGGCTGTAGAAGGGCTGAAGGTGGTTACCCCGGCCTTCGATCCTTACGTGGTTCCGATCACTCTGGTCATCCTGCTGGCGCTGTTTTCGGTGCAGCGCTTTGGAACCGGCAAGGTGGCAATCGTCTTCGGCCCTATCACCGCCGTCTGGTTCCTTGCTCTGGGTGTTATCGGCGTCCTGCACATAGCGGACGACCCAGCAGTGCTCCTCGCCATAAATCCCTATTACGCGGTGATCTATCTCCTCCATCAGCCCGACATCGCGTTTCTGACGGTAGGCGCTGTATTCCTCGCGGTGACCGGCGCGGAAGCGCTCTATGCCGATCTAGGTCATTTCGGTCGGAAGCCGATCGTCCTCGCATGGCTCGCAATCGTCTTTCCCAGCCTGCTCCTCAACTATTTCGGGCAGGGAGCTTTCGTGCTGGCCCATGGTGGCCTGCCGCAGAACCCTTTCTTCCAAATGGTGCCTTCCTGGGCTCTGGTCCCGATGGTGCTTTTGGCCACCGCCGCCACGGTGATCGCAAGTCAGGCCGTGATTTCCGGCGCCTTCTCGCTTGCGCGGCAAGCCTCCCAACTCAACATCCTGCCGCGGTTCGAAATCCTGCACACGTCTGAAACCCAACAGGGCCAGATTTACCTGCCACGCATCAACCTTCTGATGGGACTGGGCGTGATGGTCCTCGTCCTTGGATTCGGCGCATCGAGCGAACTTGCATCGGCCTACGGCATCTCCGTGTCAGGCAACATGCTTGTGACGACCTTGCTCCTCTTCGTCATCATGTGGTTGCGCTGGCGCTGGACCATCATGGCGGCAACTGCCGTGCTTCTGGTTTTCGGTGCCATCGATGTCGGCTTCTTTGCCGCCAACATAGCAAAGCTCGCCGATGGCGGTTGGGTGTCCCTGGCGGTGGCGCTTATTGCGGGGCTTCTCATGGTGACATGGGTGCGCGGTACGCAACTGCTCTTGAACAAGACGCGCGAGAACAAGGTGCCGTTCGATGCGCTCGCCGAGCAACTCGCCAAGAAGCCGCCTCAGATCGTCCCTGGCACCGCCGTCTTCCTGACCGGAGATCAAGGGAGCACGCCGACGGCGCTCCTTCACAGCCTGAAGCATTACAAGGTCCTGCACGAGCACAATGTGGTGCTTTCCGTGTTGACGGCCGAACAGCCTCGAGTGCCCGAATCCGAGCGCGTGAAGATGGAGCCTATCAACGACCTTTTCATGCGGGTGACCATGACTTTCGGCTATATGGAGCAGCCGAACATTCCGAAGGCCCTTATCATCTGCCGCAAGAAGGGCTGGAAGTTCGATATCATGTCGACCTCCTTCTTCCTGTCGCGCCGGTCCTTGCGACCGTCCGCCCATGTCGGCATGCCGCTCTGGCAGGGAAGGCTCTTCGTTGCGCTCGCCCGGACGGCCGCCGACGCGACGGAATATTTCCAGATACCGACGGGGCGTGTCGTCGAAATCGGGACCCAGATAACCATCTGATCGCCGGAGCGCGTGAGGCGTTCGCTGGATGTAATGCGGGTGCTATTCCGCACTTTCAACCGACCGCACGCACCAATCGCTATTGCCCTTCCTGCCCGTTTGTGAGAGAACCGTACCGTACGGTACTGATGGGAATTTGAGTTGAGGGACGGTAGCGAACAGGGGTTTACGCCGAGGCAGCACGACGTGCTGGAGCGCGCTCTTGAGCTTCTGGTGGCCGGCGGTGAGAGAGCGCTGACAACGGCTGGGGTGGCGCGGGCGGCAAGTTGCTCCAAGGAAAGCCTTTACAAGTGGTTCGGCGACCGTGAGGGGCTACTTGCCGCTATGATCGCCCATCAGGCAAGCAAGGTTCGGGGTTTCGTGGATGACGGCGCGGTCATGGACCGGGACCGGTTCTGTGCGCACCTCGTCGGTTTCGCACTCGATCTGCTTCAGGTACTTGCCGGTGACGTGTCCCTGGCGTTGAACCGCCTTGCGATTGGGCAGGCAAGCCGGGAGGGGAGCAGGTTGGGGCAACTTCTCGTGGAGCAGGGGAGGCGGCGCATCGATGAAAGTGCCGGAGCTCTGCTCGAAGCAGGAAAGCGACGCGGCCACATTGTCTATCAGGACCGCGACGAGGCCTATCGCACGCTTTATGGCCTCATCGTGCGTGATCTGCATGTGAGGATGCTCCTGGGAGAAGAGCGCGCGCGCCGACCGGAAACATTCGCTGCCAGAGCGGATCAGGCAGTGGAACAGTTCTTCGCACTTTACGGAGTGCGGGAGAAGGAGAGGGCGGAGACGGCGTGAAGCCGGTCTGCCAAAAGACGCGAAGGAAGGAAAGAAGATGCGTGTCTATTACGATCGCGATGCCGATCTGAACCTGATCAAATCGAAGAAGGTCGCAATCATCGGCTATGGCAGCCAGGGGCGCGCCCATGCGCTGAACCTGAAGGATTCGGGGGCCACGGAACTGGCAGTGGCTTTGCGTCCAGGCTCCGCGACAGCCAAGAAGGCAGAGGCCGACGGTCTTAAGGTGATGACCGTGGCGGAGGCCGCTGCATGGGCGGATCTCCTGATGATGGCGACGCCCGACGAGCTGCAGGCCGGCATCTACAACAGCGAAATCGCGCCGAACATCCGTGACGGGGCAGCGATCGCCTTCGCCCATGGTCTAAACGTCCATTTCGGCCTCATCGAGCCGAAGAAGACGGTAGACGTGGTCATGATCGCTCCCAAGGGACCGGGACACACGGTTCGCAGCGAATACCAGCGGGGCGGCGGCGTGCCCTGCCTGGTCGCCGTTCATCACGACGCCTCCGGAAACGCCCTCGACCTGGCGCTTTCCTACGCGTGCGGCGTTGGTGGCGGACGTTCCGGCATCATCGAGACGACCTTCCGCGAGGAATGCGAGACGGATCTGTTCGGCGAGCAGGTGGTTCTCTGCGGCGGCTTGGTGGAACTCATCCGCGCCGGTTTCGAAACGCTCGTGGAAGCCGGCTATGCGCCGGAAATGGCCTATTTCGAGTGCTTGCACGAGGTGAAGCTGATCGTTGACCTCATCTATGAGGGCGGCATCGCGAATATGAACTACTCGATCTCCAACACGGCCGAGTGGGGCGAATATGTGACCGGTCCGCGCATCATCACCGACGAGACCAAGGCGGAGATGAAGCGGGTCCTCAAGGACATCCAGACCGGCCGCTTCACCGCGGAGTGGATGCAGGAGTGGCATTCCGGTGCAGCACGTTTCAAGGCAACGCGCCGCTTGAATGATTCCCATCAGATCGAAGAGGTGGGCGAGAAGCTGCGGGCCATGATGCCCTGGATTTCGAAGAACAAGCTCGTCGACAAGTCCAGGAACTAACGAGCGGATAAAGCGGCGGCGCACCAGCGCCGCCGTTTGCTTTCCGGCCTCAGCTTATCGCCAGTAGGGCGACACGCATGCCCGGCGCGGTCCGTTATAGGGCTGGAACGAGTTGTCCGAGGCGCGATAGGAACGGTATCTGGCGTAGCACCAATTCACATGTGCTGCCGGCAATCCATAAGCCCTGCGCGGTGCCACATAACGTGGCCGCACATAGGGCGGACGTACATAATAGGGCGGGGGACCGTAGCGGTAACCTCCGGTGCCGAATTCAAGATAGAAACCGGATCTGGGCCGGCGCCAGTAACGATCCCGATCCCAATGGCGTCGCCAGTGGCGACGGTCGCCCCAATGGCGGTCGCGGTGTCTGACTTGTACGAGGTTCGCACTCTCGCTTGTGGTGATTGAGATCGAGCCTGTTGCTGCGCCCGCCGAAAGAGCTGAGGCCTGGGCCGTGGACGCTGCGGCGCCGAGGCCGAGGGCGGCGAATGTGCAGAATGTCAGGGCGGTAAGCGCTCTTTTCATTATTGCAACTCCTACTTCAGTCGAGCAAAGCCATTTCGGCTGAGCTTAGCTTGCGGGATTATGCTCCGTGGCGCATGAATGCGGCATGAACGCGTAATCGCGCTGCAACTGACGTCACTTGCGTGTGATCGCTTGCCTGCCAATGCGGAGAAAACGCGACCATGTCGCTGCGCATCGCCACCTTCAATGTCGAAAACCTGATGAACCGGTTCGATTTTTCTGGTTTCCGCAACCAGTTGCACCAGGACCGCGCGCTGGCGATGTTCGAGATCAAAAGCGAAGCCGAATATCAGGAGTTGGAGCGGGCACGCACCATCGCCCACACCGACGATACACGCCAGCTCACAGCCCTAGCGATTGCCGCCACCCGCGCCGACATCCTGTGCCTGCAGGAGGTGGATAACCAGGCGGCGCTCAACGCATTCGAATATGGTTATCTCCATAAGATGATCGGCTCGGGTTACCGGGAAAAATATTCCTCGGCCGGAAATGACGTCCGCGGGATCGATGTGGCTATCATGATGCGCCGGGAGACCGCCCATGGTGAGCCGATCGAATTCCAGCGCATGAGCACTCATGCGCATGTCACGTTTGATGATCTTGCTCTCCATACGCCGGAGCTGGCGGAACTGGGGGTAGGGCCCAACGAGCGCATTTTCCGCCGCGACTGTCTGGAAATCGATGTCCTTGTCGGCGGAAAGCCGCTCACCATTTATATCCTGCATCTCAAGGCGATGAGTTCGCCTCGCAATGGCCTTGACGCTCGTTTGGGCTCCATGCCCATCCGCAATGCGGAGGCCGCCGCCGTGCGGAAGATCATCCTCGATCGTTTCGGGCCGGACGGAGCGCCCCGAAAGCGGTGGGTGATCTGCGGAGACCTCAACGATTACCGGGAGCGTGTCATCATCGAGGGCGACTCGCATAGCGGTTATCGCTTCCAGCCCATCAAGGAGGCACAGTCGAGCGTGAATGTGCTGACCGGTGGCGGTTTCTGCGAGAATGTCGTGGAGCGCCGCCCAGTGCTGGACCGGTGGACGCTTTACCACACGCGCGGGCCGGAGGAACGGCATCTCTGCCAGCTCGACTATATCCTGCTTTCACCGGCGCTGGCGAAGCGGAACGCCACGGCGATGCCCGATATCATACGCAACGGTCAGCCCTGGCGCACGATCTTCCCGCCCGGACAGGAGGTCGAGCGCTATCCGCGCACCGGCTGGGACCGGCCCAAGGCCTCTGATCATTGTCCGGTGGCAATCTCGCTCGATCTCGTCTGAGGGCGGAAAACCTGTATTATGCATCCGGTTCGAACGCCCATTTAGCCGGATCCGCCTTAAGGGAGAAGCGAGCGGTGAGAGCAAGACGATATCTGATCTATGATGTTTTCACGGATACGCAGCTCACGGGAAATCCGCTTGCGATCGTTCTCGACGCTGACGGTCTTGATCCGGCGCAAATGCAGCGGATCGCCGGCGAGTTCAATCTGTCGGAAACGGTCTTCGTGCTGGCGCCGGAACAGCCCGTCCATACCGCTCGCGTAAGGATTTTCACACCCCGAACGGAATTGCCCTTTGCCGGTCATCCAACGGTCGGCACAGCCATCGCCTTGGCACGAGCGGGGGAAACGAGCGGCAGCGAACGTACGTCGCTGGTGGTGTTGGAGGAAGGTGTCGGTCCGGTGCGTTGCGCGGTCTCGGCGGGCAATGGCGCAAGTTTTGCCGAGTTCGATTTGCCGCGTCTGCCGGAGCGCATCCTCTTTGAAACGCCCGCCGAAGCAGTGGCAGCTTCGCTTGGCATTCCCCATCACGAGATCGGCTTTGAAAATCACGCGGTGAGCGTCTGGTCGGCGGGCGTGCCCTATGTTTGCGTGCCGGTGGCCAATCTGGAAGTGGCGGGCCGGGTACGTCTCGACGCTCGGCTCTGGGATGAGATCGTTCTCCAGAACGAGGCGCTGATCGGCTTTCCCTATGTCTATTGCCGCGAAACAGTGAATCATGACTGCTCATTTCATGCGCGCATGTTCGCACCCCAGGACGGCATACCGGAAGACCCGGCCACCGGCTCGGCGGCGGCTGCTTTCGCCGGGGCGATCTTAACCTATGACGAGCCGGTCGAAGGAACCCACCGCTACTGGGTGGAGCAGGGGATCGAGATGGGAAGACCGTCCCGTATCCGGCTTGAGATGGAGGTGGTCGCAAACCGCATAGAGGCAGCCCGGATCGGGGGCCGCGCCGTCAGGGTGGCGGAAGGAACTCTGCTCTTGTGAGAGGCGTCTGGCCTTAATTCTTCCCGATGTCGGGGGCACGGTCATCCGGTTCTTGTGTTTAGGGAGGGATGCATGCCGACAAAACAATGGAACGGCGAAGCTTGGCGCACGCATGCCCGGAGCATGATGACCTGGGGCGCTGCAGCATTGCTTATATTGTTGCTGCCCTTGCTGGCGATGCAGATCACCGACGAGGTGAAATGGGGTCTTGCCGACTTCGTCCTTGCCGGCACGCTGGTGGTCGGCGCCGGCCTCATCTACGAGCTTGCCGTAAGGAATACCGGGAGCCGTGCTTACCTGGCTGGGATTGGGGTCGCTCTAGCAGCAGCTTTGCTTCTCATTTGGATCAACCTCGCCGTTGGGATCATCGGCAGCGAGGACAATCCCGCCAATTTGTTCTATGGCGCAGTGCTCCTCGTCGCCACCATCGGATCGCTCATCAGCCGCTTCCGGCCCGCTGAGATGGCGAGGACGATGTCGGGTGCGGGGCTCGTTCAGGCCATGATTGGCATCGTGGCGCTGGCTGCCGGATACGGGCAGACGTCGCCGAGCTTTCCGGAGGCCATCATATTCCTGACCGCTTTCTTCACCGGCATGTGGCTCTTATCGGCCCATCTGTTCAGGAAGGCGGCGCGTGAGCAAGAGAGGGCGAGCTGAATTCCAACCAATCTGCTGGTTAGCTTACGAGCGCCAAGTAATCAAAGAATAGTGGTGGGTGATATAGGATTCGAACCTATGACCCGCTGATTAAGAGTCAGCTGCTCTACCAACTGAGCTAATCACCCAACCGAGGCGCCTGAAAGCTTTCCTCCCGCTTCAGGGAGCGAAACCATCCGGTAATCACCTCAGGAATGGGGGGCTCATTAGCCTGTTTGATCGAGCCACGCAACCCCCCTGAAAGCTAATGTTCAGCGATTGCGCAGAACGATGCAACTCCCGCCGATGTTCTGGATCTTCCGGCACAACTCATTCGCCTGCTCTCGCGTGTCCGCGCCCAGGCGCACGGCGTAGATGCCGTTCCGGCCGCGCGGAGATCGGATTCGGGAGATGACCGGCGGCTGGTCCGGAATGATCGCCTTTACCTGCTTGCTGATGCGTTCCCACTTGCGGATCGCGACGTCACGGCGGAAGTGACCAGCAACTTGAACACCCCATGGCTTTGTGTGCACACGGGCCATGGCAATCGTGGTCGAAGCGATAAGTGGGAAGTTTCGGCAGGCTTCATCAAAGCTTTTTCCCGCTTGAAGCGGCCGGACAATAACTTCGGTGGTGCGGTTGACGAATTGGTCTACCGGCTCGCCGAGAATGTCGAGGACATAATTTTCCGTCTCGAGGGGCAAAGACCCGCCCTTTGCAAGCCACCGAGAGACGCGAGCCTCACCGGCATTGTAGGCCGCAGCCGCCAATCCGAGATTGCCGAACCTTTGCTTCAGCTCTGAAAGATACTCTGCAGAGGCCGGTATCGCCTGCTCGATATCGAAGGAATCGTCAAGTCCGCGGAGCGAAGCGGTGGCAGGCATGAACTGTGCGACGCCCTCGGCTCCTTTTGGACTTACCGCGTTGGGATCGAACCGGCTTTCCTTCCACAGAAGGCGCGCGAGAAAATGCGGTGAAAGCCCGTGTCTTGCGCTGTGTTGCTGGATCAGACGGCACACATGTTCAAGATGATCGCCGTTGCTGGAAGGCTCCGCTCTGCCGGTCACTGGAACCAAGCAGCACAGAAGACCGAACAAGATCCGGGCGCCCCTGATCCGATAGGTTTCCATCTCGTCCAACCGCTTTTACCGCTCCCCCGCCCTGTAGCTGTTCCGAAATTTAACCCAGCTCACCGCCCTTGCCAGCCCCCGGTCGGCATTTGAGCAAATGCATGCATCGAGATTATGGGAAGCTAGCGGGAAGGTTTCCGTTTCTGTTTAGCGTTGGTGTTTATGACGAGAAGATAAACCATTCTAAATGCGCCCATGCGGTTATTTGGTGATATCCCTACGTTGTAAGTATATATCCACTTTATCTTTAAGTGTTTCTCTGATTAAAGGCAATTAATTATGGTAAATGAATAGTTAAACTTGTGAACTAATTTGTGCATAACCGGCAAAACACCTCTTGATCCCGCCAGGCTCAACCAATCGGAGGTGAAAGGTGATTCGCCATGCCCAGTAGATTTAATTTCTTCAACCTTGCCCAGCTGGGCGGAAAGAGGCGAGGGATCGCCTGGATTTCCGGCCATCTGGCGGCGGCGGCAATGGCGGTTGCCGCGCTGGCGTCACCGGCGCTGGCCGCCCCACCACCTGCTGGATCAAAGATCATGATCGCGATGCCGCGGCTCGGCATCGACAACACGGCGACCATGGCGCCGAACGATTCGGTGCTGCTGGAGCATCGCTACACGGCGACAACGGTGGCAAACGTGACCTTCTCCGGCACCGCGACCGGCGAGCCGTCCGCATCCTTCTTCACCGTGCATCTCTATCACGACCGGAACTGTACCGGCACGATCGACGTCACGGACGACCGCATCACGGGACCTATCCCGGTCACGCCGGGCGTGGTGGTCTGTCTCCTGGTGCGGGTGCAGAGCTCGGCCGTCACGCCACGGGGGGCGCGGCTGCGCTACCAACTGACCGCGACGACCACCCTCGGCATCACCCAGGCGATGCTCGCCCCGCTGGAGAACATCGACCGGGTGGTGGTGGCGGACGGTGCGGTGCAGGTGCTGAAGCGGGTGCGCAATGTGACGCTGAACGAAACCTCCTTCTCTACCACCAGCAGCAGCGCGCCCGGCAATATCCTGGAGTATCAGGTGATTTTCCAAAATCCGTCGGCCAGCCGGATCGACCAGGTGCGGGTGCTGGACATGACGCCGGAATACACCAGCCTTGCCCAGGCGATCTGGGTCGAGCAGCAACCTTCCGGCGTTGTCTGCCAGCCAGACCTGCCGGCCGGCGGCGGAACCGCGGGCTATCAGGGCGATCTCAGATGGCTGTGCACCGGCTCAATGATACCAGGCGCAAAAGGCGAAGTCCGGTTCAGGGTCAAAGTCCAGGAGTAGGACCAGAAATGATTGCTTATTTTACTTTCACAAATCCAGCGAGGTTACTTGCACAGGCTCTAGCCATCTTCGCAACTTCAGCACCGCTGGATGTTCGTGCAGGGTTGTCGTGCATCGTTCCGCAAATTGGGCCTGTAGCAAAAAACGGGAGATACAATGAGATACTGGATCAAAGCCGCATTGTTCGCTGCGGGCCTAGCCTTTTCGGCTGGCATGGCATTCGCACAGGACGCAGCACCGAGCGAGGGGCCGTTAGCAGCGAAGCTGACGGTTGAGCGTGTCGTGTTCGATGAGGAGAGCAAGAAAGAGACGCTGGTTGCCGCCGAAACGGCGGCCCCGGGCGACCTGCTCCAATATAAGGGCACCTATACCAATATTTCCGAAGTGCCGCTTGCCGGCCTCCTCGTGAAGGGACCCATTCCGAGCAACACCGTCTTCAGCGAGGGCGGGCTCTCTGTTTCGGCCAAGGCTACTCTGGAAGTGTTGATAGAGGGGAACCATGGCAGACCTTGCCGGCATATAAGACGGTCAAACAGCCGGATGGAAAGGAGGAGCGGGTTGTGGCCAGCCCGTCGGACTATAAGGAACTTCGCTGGAAGATCTGGGAGGCACTGGAGCCCAAGGAAACCCTGGTCACGATCTATCGGGTGAAAGTAGAACAATAAACCCGCGGCTCAGTGGCCGTGCCGTATCGGGTCCTGGCGCGAAAGACCAGTCAACACGCCCCGTGGACCTTCGGCAGGGAAGGCGCCGCTGTCATCTTCCACCACGCGATAAAGACGCTGGTCGCGAAATGCGCTGGCAAAGCTCGTCGACACGCCGTCGCCGGGCTTGGCTCCGACATCGAGGAAATCCAGTTCGGCTTCCGCCGCCACGATTCGCGCATCGGCTTCCGAGCGAGCACGCACCACCACCTCACCCGCGGGTTCGGCAAGATCCCAATTGGGGTCCGTTTCTGCCGCATCCGGTACGAGCCTATAGATCTTGAGTGTCTCTGCTGGCATTCAAGGGTCCTCCAATGCATGCCGGCCCAACACATGACCGGGGCGGCGGTTCCTTAGAGCCGAGATTCGCCGGTTCAAATAATTTTAAGAATTATGGGAACCTTCCTGCGGGCTGCGCATTTGGAGTGTGACGGCACGCACTCCCCCCGCCCCCCAACCCCACAATTGCGTGTCGTTTGCCGGCGCTAGAACGCCGGCATTTTTTTATCCGCAATTTTGATTTGCCGCTCTGCGGCTCAATAATCTCGTTCATAGAAGATGCCGAGATCGGAATCTCCGTTGGATCCCACACCGCCGCGCACCCGTAAATTGTCGGTAAGGTCGAGATTGATGGTGCCGCGCGTCGTACCTCCTGCGCCCGCTTCCACGCCCAGATACACATTTTCCTGGATATAGCGCCCTGCGCGCACCGCAGCATTGCCCTCATCCGTGGTGACGATATCGAGCTCGTCGAGACCGGTTGCGCTCCGCAACGAACCCAACAGGGAGGTATCCGATCCCCCTGCAAGCTCTGCAGCCGCCGCCGCAAGCTGGGCGAGTTGAAGGGGCGAAAGCTGATCAACGCCACGATTGAAAAGGAGCCTTGCCAAAACCTCGTCCTGTGGCAGCTCCGGCTGTGAGGAGAATACGACTTCGGGGTCTGACACGCGGCCGCGCACCGTGATGAAGACGGTGATGTCGGACCCTTCCGACCGCGCTACGAAATCGAGGAATGGGTCGAGATCGCCCACAAGACTTACAGTACCCTCGTCAAAGGTGATGCGCTGCGCAAGGATTGAAAGCCGGCCGCGGATCAGCCGAAAGCCGCCCACCGGCTGAACGGATGTCACCGGGCCGGTGATCTGGACCGAGCCACCCAGTTCTGCGTCAAGCCCGCGCCCTCGCACGAAGATGCGGGCAGGGGCGTTGATGTTGACATCAAGACGCATGACGCTGGGACGCGCGCTTGGCATGGGCGTTCCGTCATCTGCGCGGGCGCGCTCCAGCGTTTCCTCCACCGCCGGCGAAGGGTTGATATGCCGTACGTTCAAAGATGCTGCGCTACCGCCGAAACTGTCAGGGACGAGGATTTCTGCGCGGCTGATCTCGATGTTTCCGGAAAGCAGTGGATCACGGGTGATCGGGCCCGTCAGACGCAGTTGGCCGCTGACGGTTGCCGTTACCAGTTCCCCGTCGGCATAACGAGCCTCATTCAGCCGCATTGCCAGATCGGCTGGAAACCCAGCTGAAGCGTTGGTCGATACGGTGCCCGACAGGGAGACAGTGCCGCCTTCGGCCAGGGCGGCCGAGCCCGAGCGGATGGTAACCGTTTCGCCGGATAAAGCTGCTTCAACGCTGATGCCCGTCAGACGCAGGTTTGAGCCGGGATCGACGACGGAAGCTCCGCTTGTCGAAAGAGTTCCCGAAATCGCGGGTACGGCAAGGCTGCCGCCGATCTGCAGATCGGCAAGCGCGGTTCCGGCAAGCTGGGTACCCCGATCCGCAAGCAGCCGGTTCGCCAGCGAAAGCGGTGCGCTGCCGCGCAAATTAAGGGCAAGACCGCCACCCATGAGAGGGATGCGGCCGCTCGCCGAGATCGAAAGACCAGCTGGCCCTGACGCGCTTAGCGTACGAAGATCGACGCTATTTCCCGCAAAACTCCCCAATGCGGAGACATTGAGCGGTGCTGCTCCGACCGAGCTGAGCGTGCGAGCGGTGAGACCGGTTGCCTCGGCGTTAAATGTCGCGGCCGGATTCTGGAGAGTTCCGGTCACCCGCGCAGAACCGGTCAGGCTACCGCCGAGATCCTGGCCGGGAATGCGGGTATTGAGGAGCGAAAGCGGAAAAGATCTCAGGTTTATGTCAACCGCCATCTGCCCTTGAGAGAAAGGCACTGCGCCCGTCACTGTCGCATTAAGGCCGTTGGGGCTTGTCATCCGCGCATTCAGGTTCAGGGTTTCGCCCTGTGTTGCACCGTTCGCCTCCACCGCAAGTGAGTTGATCCCTGCTTGTCTCAGGGCGGCAGCGGTGATGTTCCGGCCGGTCAGGTTGAAATTCGCTTGCGGGAATTCGCGCGTCCCGGAAATGGCCGCCTCTCCGTCAATCGTCCCGCCGAGAGCCAAGTCCGGCCGGATCGTGTTTGCGATCGACAGAGGCACGCGAGTGAGGCCGAGTGCGACGTTGAGAGTCTGGCCAACTTCGCCCTGAGCGATCACTTCTCCGCCGGCAACGTCAAGTCGCATCGGGTCGAACGAGACGGTATCTCCACGGACCGAAATCCGCGCGGCTTGCAGGAGGCGTGCAGAAACGGCTGCCTGAGTGAGCTCCGCCTGATCCAATGTCAGGAGGTATCCTCCCGCCTGGGGCGCAAGCGTGCCACGCGCGGAGATGTCGGTGCCGTTGGCAAGCGCCGCCTGACCGGAAAAATTGGTTGCGTCACCGCTGGTCTGAGCATTCGCCGTTAGTGTTGCGACCTGGATGCCGGCAAGCTTCAGTCCTCCTGCCTGCAGGTTCCCTTCTACCGCGGGCACGCCGAAGAGATCGTCGATCGTTGCTTGAGCTTCGCCGCTTTCGAGCGAGAGCTGGGGCAGCGAGAGACGCGTCGCTGACGCGTTTACACTCGCGTGCTGGCCGTTCTCTCGTGGTTGGAAGGAGAGTTGGGCGTTTACCGCACCCTGAGCTTCGACCAGGAACAGGGCGGCGGCGGTTGAGATATCGGTGGCACCGAGTGTGAGTGCGCCGGTGAAAAGACCCTCGCGATTTTGCGCGATATCGCCCGACAGCTGCGCTCCTCTCGTTGAGAACTCGATGTCGGTCAAGCGCCGTTCGCCTGATGCCACCGAGAGGTCTGCCCGCAGATTGGCGGGGGTACCTTCCAGCGCGGCTTGTCCGACAATTTGCCCCGTAAGCGCCTCGGCCCGAAGCCTGCCATCAAAGCTGATGCGCGCATTTTCGAGTGCTTTGTCCAGGAGCCTGCCAGTGGGAACCTGGGCGGCAAAGGTTAGGCTGAAATCTCCGTTGCCTCCGAGCGCACGGCCGGTGGCGGTCAACCTGCCTTGCGCGCGATCGGTGATGACGGCGAGATCTTCGAGCGTCGTGTCGAAACGGAAATCTGCAGCTTGGCTGGAGAAAGTGCCGTCAGCGGTGAGCTGCATTTGCTCACTCGCTATACGGAATCCCTCGGCTGAAAAGCCCTCGGTTGTTCGCGCGACACGTCCCGTAAGCCGCGTCTGACCCGTCAGAAGAGGATCGAGCGCCTCGATCCCCAGTCGAAGTTCGTCCGCGGTGCCGTCAAGCCTCAGGTCGAATGCGCCGCTGATCGGGCGAACTTCTCCATTGGCGGTGAGGTCCACGCCGCCGCTCAGCTCTCTGCTTGCAAGCGCAGAGAAAGGCGCGATGCTGGAAGCGCGCAGGCCGATGTCGCCACGGAACGCGAATTCGAGCATGGTGCCGGATAATGTCGCCGCAAGACCGTTGCCGAGCAGTTCGGCATTATCGATTGCGAGCGGTTCTCCGGCTTGCCACTCGCCTCCTGCACTGAAACGAATCTCTCTTCCCAACGCTTCCGCGATATCGGCCCGCTCGGCAGTGATGCCGGTAACCGCGCCCCGGGCGTCATAGGTGATGTGGCGCTCGTTCGGCGTGGAGAGATTAGAGGCGGTACCGTTCAGGGTAATTGTCGCGCTGCCCGCCGCGAAAGTGCCCGTCTGCAGGTTCTGAACATCGAAAGACGCGTTCCAGTCCTCGCCTCCGGCCGCCCCGAACCGAGCTGCAAGCCTGGCGGTGCGGACGGAAGTCTCGCCGCCGCTTACTGGCAGGAGCACCTGATTGCCTGCCGCATCCGCGATATTCGCGTCGAGCGACAGCGAGGTCAGGAATCCATCGCCTGCGGTTTCCGCATTCGCTTCGAGCGTGAGTGCCGCGCTTGAGAGATCGAGGCGATCAAGCCGCAATCCGCCGCCGTTCTTTGCCACGCCCGCCGCTTCGAGGCTGGTTTCCGCGCCGAAAAAGCTACGAAAGCGCGTCGGGATCAGCCTTGCGATGGGGCCGCCCAAATCCACGGTAAAGCCGAGACCTTCCTGTTGCTGGCGGAAGCTGGCCGTTCCAGAAAGCGCAGGCTCCCCGGCCGCAGCGAGGGTCATCGAGAGGTCGAGATCGTTGATCGGGCCCGAGCCGGCCAAGGTCAGGGCGAGAGGCGGGCGACCTTCGATATTGAGAAGATTGGCCACGACACCGTTTTGCGGTTCTGAGAGGGCAAAATCCAGGTCGAACCGCTCCGCTGGCTTGTCATAGACCGCCTGCAGCGACAATTGCCCTCCGGGGCCGTCGAGACGCGTTATATCGAGCGCGGTATCCAAGGATCCGCCTTCCAGCCGCAAGCGCCCTTCGATGGAGAGATTCGACTGGAGCCCGAAGATGTCTTGCCCGAACGAAACCGACGGCACTTCCAGCCGGCCGAGATTGATGGCGATGGGCAACTCAGGAATGGCAAAGGCGCGCGCTTCAGGTGAGGGCAGGGCGTTCTCGTCCGGCAGAGGAGGGCGCAACACCTCAATCGAATCCGCGGTGAGGCGCGAGATTTCGAGCCTTTGCCGCAGGAGAAGCGTCGAGCGGCTCCAGTCGATCGTGGCATTCGTGATCCGCAGCCATATGCCCTGCCGGTCCGCCACCGTGATTTCGCCAATGGTCGCCTCGGATGAGAGCACGCCTTGGATGCCGTTGATACGGATTTGCCGGTTGGGCGTGGAAAGGCGGTTCTCGACGAATGACAGGAAGAACGAGCGCTCTTCCTCGGGCGTCTCCTGCGGAGCGTCCTGTGCAAGCGCCGGAAAAATGGTCAAGGCCAGAAGAAGGGCGATGAGAAAGCGCATCAGAAGGCCTGTCCTATGCCGACATAGAAGGCAACGTTCGGATCGTCCTCACGCGGGTCGAGCGGCACCGCCACGTCGAGGCGGATCGGTCCGAAGCCTGTAAGATAGCGCAAGCCGCCGCCTACGCCGATCCTGAGATCCTCGGAAAAATCAGGAATGGCGCTTTCGCCCACATAGCCCGCATCCACGAATCCGACGAGGCCGATCGACTGCGTCACACGGAAGCGCAGTTCCGCCGAAGCCTCGATCAGAGACCGGCCACCGGTGGTTCCCGCAGCCGTCTCCACGCCGATGCTGCGATAGGCATAGCCGCGTACCGAGCCGCCTCCACCGGCGAGGAACAGCCGGTCAGGCGGTGTTTCCTCGATGGGCGGATCGACCAGCGCGCCAAGTTTCAGACGGCCGGCGGCGACAAAGCGACTGTCCTCGTCAAAACTGTAATAAGCCCGGCCCTCCGCGGTCATGCGCGCGGCGGCATTGCCGTAATTGAATTCGTAGAAGGGCTGCAGTGTGAGTTCGGCAAAGATGCCTTCAGTTGCATCGGCGGCGTTGTTGCGGGAATCATAGGCGATGCCGCCCAGGAAGCCCGCGGTGACGAAATCACGCTCGCCAAGATCGTCCTCGAAGGTGGCATAGCCGACATTGGCTAACAGCCTGCCGGTAATCTGGTCCGTGAACCGGTGGGTAAAACCGGCCTCAGCCGTCACGCCGGTTCGCGTGTAGATATCCAGCACCTCGCGATCGCCGAAGATCGAAGCAACGAAATCCGTGTTCGGCGTGTAGATGCCGGGTTTGGTAAAGGTGGCGCCCACGCGATAGGTGAACTTCGTGGGATCGATGGTTTCCCCGATCCCCGCCACCTTGCCTTCGATGCGCAGCCGCTCCGCCCGCCCGAAAAGGTTCCGGTGCAGCCAGAAGGCCTCCAATCCGAGCCCGTCTACGGTGGAATAGGAACCGCCGACACCGAAGCGGCGCGGCAGCCGTTCCTGGACGATGATCTGTATAGGCAGGCTCCCCTCCGGGCCGATGGTTTCAGCCTCCTGAACGCGGGCCGAGCGGAAAACGTCGAGTCTCGAGATATTGTCCCGCGCCTGCTTCAGATCGTCGGGATCGTATTCCATGCCTGGCACCAGGCCGGTCTGGCGTGCGACGAAGTCCGCGTCCATCCGTTCCGTGCCGGTGACTGTGATCGGCCCGAAGACGGCATATCGTCCTGGATCCACGGTCAGTTCTGCATCTATGGTGCTGTTTGTGTGAGCGGCGACGATACGCTGCTCGATGACTTCCGCTTTGGCATAGCCCTGCTGGCGCCAGGCTTCCGTGGCAAGCTGCGCCGCCTGGATGATGACGCCGCTGCGCGCAGGCTCGCCGACGCGGAATCCCTGATCCGCCGGATCCTCCACACGGTCCCGCCGGTGCATCGCAGGTGGTGCTTCATTAATGATCCGCGCTTCGGCGAAATTGAACAAGGGACCGGGATCGATTGCAATGCGTACGCTGGCAGGACTTGCCAATTCCGTGTCAGGCAAAAGATTGGCTGCCTCGCGCCCGTCGATCGTGATCGAGATCGTACCGCCGTAACGCGCCTCGGAATAGAGCGCGTTCAACAGGCGTCGGTAGTCCCCACGTGCTTTCGCGATGAGGCCTGCTGCCCCCGAGGCAGGCTCCTCCCGGTCGCTCCAGAGTTGGGAAGCTCGCTGCAGCAAGCGTTCCATATCGGCATCGTCGCCCTGGACTGCGAAATCCACGGTGTAAGGTTGCGGTGTGCCAATAACCTCTTCTTCAGGCTTGTCGCGCTCGAAAAGGCGCAACCCGAAAATCTCCAGCGCAAGGGCTGGAGCAGGCGCCGCCAAAGCAGCGGCGCAGATGAATACCGCAGCTTTCAGGCGCAATGAGATTTGCCGGAAATCGGCATCGCGGTTAACCAATGTCCCTCCCGGCTGCGCAAAAAACGCCGCGCTTGCCAGCTCTTCAAAATGTCCCCGCCTGCCGCACCACCATATGCTGCAGCGGCACACGCTAGCGGCAAATGGCAATGCGGCAAGCACTATCCCAAGAAGGGGCTGCCCATCAAGCAGGTAACGCCAAGTCGCGACGTGCTTTTTTCGGGTTCGTGGCTATCCGGTCACTGTTGGTTAGGACAGCGTGCAAGTGAGGTTGTGCTCTGCGGGCCTTCCGGTGAGGCGGTAATCGTCAGGGTATCTTCACCGGTCTTGCGAAGGGTGAACGTACGCTCGCGACGGTCGCCCCCAATGGTGCAGTTGGCAAAAATCTTGGCCGTATCGTCCATGGTTTCCACGTCACGGATGCTGCAGGTCGCGTCTTCTGACCGGACGATCGTATCGGTAAGATATATGCCTTGACCGTTGCTCTCCTGGTTACACGCGGCCTCGTCGCTCGCCCAAGCACCCGGAATCTGGACGAACGCCTCCAGCTCGGAACGAAAATCCTTCCGGTCTTCCGTCGGCTGGCCACCAACCCTGTCGGGATTCACGATGACTGGTGACTTATCGGCATCAATGTCATCGGCGGTTCCGCGTGTATTGTTCGGGCCGGTTTGCTCCTGGGCGGGCGAGGGTGCCGCGGCGAGACATGCGACAAGGAAAACCGCCGGAGGCAGCCAGTGCTTCATTTGTCTCTCCTGTTGCCTTTGCCGAGATCGGCGCGTGCGCGTTCTTCCTTGTCCATCTTGGTGAAGCTTTCCATCACCTCGTCGGGGTCGGTACGAGCGTCGGGCCCGGCATGGCGCTGATTGCGGACATTCAGCTGATCGTCACCCTGCAGACTGTTTCTGCCCATCTCGTCATTTGCCAGGTCGGTCTGGCCGAGTTTCGTCGAGTCGTTTGGCTTGCGCCCCTGGTTGGCCTTAGCTGCCGGCATGTCACTCTCCATCGCTTGGATAACCTGCCGAACCGGGAGAACGCCAAGTGGTTTCCTCGCATCGCGGATTTCCTTGCGGAACGGAGCCCGCGCCGCAGCGTTTGCGCTGACGGCTTATTGGCGGACCGTGGGCAAAGCCGACAAAGGCCTCTATTCTCTCCGGTACCCAAGGGTTTGAACGAATCAAGGGGTGAACATGTCAGAGCCAGCCAATACGACGACCGACACCGTCCCCAGCCCCGGCGTTGGTGCAGGGCTGAGCGTGCGGCGCTCCGAATCCGGAAAGAGACCCGTCTATCTGGGCGATGGCGCGCGCACGCCTTTTCTGAGAGCGAGGGGAAAACCCGGCCCGTTCACGCCGGTTGATTTGGCGGTGCAGTGTGGGCGACCGCTCCTTGACCGGCTGCCTTTCGCGCCGGAAGAATTCGACCTCGTCATTCTCGGCTGCGTGAATGTCCTTGCGGATGAGATGAACCCCGCGCGTGTGGCAGCACTCCGCCTCGGCATGGGTGAGGCGATGCGCGCCTTTACGGTGCAAATCAACTGCGGTTCGGGCATGCAGTCGATCGACACGGGCTTTCGCCTGATCGAAGGCGGCGAGGCCGACCTGATCCTCGCCGGTGGGGCGGAAGCGCTCTCGCACGCCCCGCTCGTGCTTTCCAGAAAGGCCGCCGGCTGGTTCGCCCGGTTTGCCATGGCGAAGACGGCGTGGGACAGGGCGGCCGCCATTGGCGCCTTCCGGCCGGACATGGCCAAGCCCATAATCGGGCTCGAGCGAGGGCTAACGGATCCTGTCACCGACCTCAGCATGGGGCAGACAGCCGAGATCATCGGCCACGCCTTCGGGGTGACGCGGGAGGCGGCGGACGCCTATGCCCTGGAAAGCCATCAACGGCTTGCGCGCGCCCAGGCGGAGGGCTTTCTAAAAGGCGAGGTCGTCGCCTCCGTCGCGCGTGACGGCACGCTCTACGACCATGACGACGGTGTGCGGCCCGACACCTCCATGGAAAAGCTCGCCAAGCTCAAACCGGCCTTCGAGCGGCCGCATGGCCGGGTGACACCCGGCAACTCCTCCCAGATCACCGATGGCGCAAGTTGGGTTGTGATCGCTTCGGAAGAGGCGGTCGCGAAATATGGGCTGACGCCGCTTGCGCGCATCGTAGACAGCGAATGGGCTGCACTAGATCCTTCGGTGATGGGACTGGGTCCGACGATCTGTTCGACCGAACTTATGAAGCGACGCGGGCTCCTTCGCGAGGATATCGATCTCTGGGAGATCAACGAGGCCTTTGCGGCGCAAATCCTGGCATGCCTTGCCGCGTGGGAGGATGATGAATATTGCCGCGAGATACTGGGCTTGGAGCGGCCCTTTGGCACGGTGGACCGCGACCGGCTCAATGTCGATGGCGGTGCCATCAGCCTCGGCCATCCGGTCGGCTCCAGCGGAAACCGGATCGTGCTTCATCTTGCGAACGCCATGCGCAGGCTGGGCCTCAAGCGCGGCATCGCCACCGAATGCATCGGCGGCGGACAGGGTGGCGCCATGCTTCTGGAGGTGGTGTGATGCCTATCTCGCACAAGGTTTGGCAATTGTTGGAGCATCGCAACAATTATCTGGGCCCGGAAGGAGAGCCGACGCGTGTGCTTGCCAATTGGCGCTACACGAAGGACGAGGATGGCGTTGTCTGGCTCGTTCTTGACCGGGCTGGTGAAAGCACGAACACGCTCTCCGAAGCGGTACTGGCGGAACTCCAGATCGTGTTGGAGGACCTGCGAACGCTGAACGCGCGGGCACTTGTGATCCGCTCGGGGAAGAAGGGTGGCTTCGCGGCCGGCGCGGACATCCGAGACTTCCGCGGCATCCGGGACGCGGGAGAAGTAGAAAGGCACATTCAGCGCGCGCACGACATCATCGACCGGCTGGCGGCGCTCGCGATGCCCACGGTCGCCGTCGTCCACGGCCACTGTTTGGGCGGAGGGCTCGAACTGGCGCTCGCTTGCAGGTACCGCATTGCGGTCACTGGTGCGAGCTTCGGCTTTCCGGAGATCCTTCTCGGGCTTCATCCCGGTCTGGGTGGCACATTCCGGCTCACCTCGCTCATAGACCCGGTCGAGGCTATGACAATGGTGCTCACGGGCCGCACCGTACATACGAAAAAGGCGAGGGCGATCGGGCTCGTCGACGAGGTCGTCGAGGAGAGGCATGTCCGTCAGGCGATAACCGCGGCGATCGCCGGAGAAATCAGGCGTTCATCCGGCGGATGGAAGGCGAGCATCTTTGGCGTTGGGCCCGCGCGCCGCATGGCGGCCGCCCGCATGCGGGCGGAAGCCGAGAAGAATGCGCCGAAACAACACTACCCCGCGCCGTACCGCCTTATCGATCTGTGGGAGGAGCATGGCGGAGACCCCAGAGCCATGCAGCGGGCGGAGATCCGCTCCTTCTCCGAACTCCTGGTCGGCGAGACGGCACAGCATCTCATCCGCGTCTTCTTCCTGCGCGAAGGATTGAAGTCGCTCGCCAAAGGAGAGAGCGGCATTTCTCGCGTTCATGTCATCGGCGCGGGCACGATGGGTGGCGATATCGCTGCCTGGTGTGCAGCGCGGGGCCTGCGGGTGACGTTGACGGACCTCGATCCCAGGGCCATAGCCCGCGCCGTCGGTCGTGCCTCCGCCTTCTTCGACAAGCGGCTTCATTCCAGTCTCGAGCGCCGCGACGCGCTAGACCGCCTGTTACCCGATTTCGATGGAGGCGGTCTCGCCAAGGCTGATCTCGTCATCGAAGCGGTAGCGGAGAAGGCGGAGGTAAAGCGCAGGGTCTATGAGGCGATCGCGCCTGGTATGAAGCCCAGTGCGATCCTGGCGACGAACACCTCATCGATCCCGCTGGAAGTGTTGCGCGAGGGACTGCCTTTCCCAGACCGTTTCCTGGGGCTCCACTTCTTCAATCCGGTCACGCGGATGGAACTGGTGGAGATCGTGGCTCATGACGGGGCAAGCGAGGAGACGCTTGCGCGGGGGCGTGCTTTCTGCGGCGATATCTCCCGCTTGCCGGCGCCGGTGAAGAGCGCGCCCGGATTTCTTGTCAACCGTGCCCTCACGCCTTATCTGGTCGAAGCCTTTATCATGTTCGACGAGGGCCTCCCGAAGGAGGCGATCGACCGCGCGGCCCGTAACTTCGGCATGCCCATGGGGCCGCTCGAACTGGCGGACCGCGTGGGTCTCGATATCTGCCTGGAGGTCGCGCGCATGCTCAAGGAGCGTTCGTCCGACCCCATGCCCGAAATCCCCTTATGGCTCGTCCACAAGGTCGAGGCGGGCGAGACCGGCCGCAAGGCGGGCAGGGGCTTTTATGTCTATGATGAAAAGGGCGTGCCGCGGAAGGAGGAGACGAAGGTGGCGGACGATCCGCAGATCCCCCGGGCCGACGCCGAAACGGCAGACCGGCTAATCCTGCCTATGCTGAACACGCTTGTGCGCTGTCTGCGCGAAGGCATTGTCGCCGATGAGGAAATTGTTGATGGCGCCATGATCTTCGGCACGGGCTTCGCGCCGTTCCGAGGCGGACCTCTTCTCTACGCCCGCGAACGCGGAGCGAGCGACATCATCGCCAAGCTGCGCCGTCTCGAAGAGAAGCATGGCGAACGGTTCGCGCCTGACGAGGGCTGGCAATCCATCATGACAAGGTAACCTTCGCCCCTCTGGCCTGGCCAACGGGGGCGAAGGAATGCTTCGTGAAGCACGTACTCTATCCACCCACCAGCGTTCCGCCGTTGGGGTGCAGCGTCTGGCCGGTGATGTAGGAAGAATCCTCGCAAGCGAGGAACAGCATGCAGGGCGCCACTTCGTTCGGTTGGCCGGGCCGGCCAAGCGGCACGTTCTTGCCAAATTTTGCGACATTCTCGGCAGGGAAAGAGGCCGGAATCAGCGGCGTCCAGATCGGGCCTGGTGCGACGGCATTCACACGGATGCCTTTCGAGGCGAGATTGCCTGAGAGCGCACGCACGAAGGCGAGGATGGCACCTTTGGTTGACGCATAATCCATCAACACATCCTGTCCCTTAAAGGCAGTCACAGATGTCGTGCAGATGATGGACGAGCCTTGTTGCATATGCGGCAAGGCAGCCCGCGTCACCCGGAACATGCCGAAAATGTTGGTCTTGTAGGTCCGCTCCAGTTGCTCATCCGAAATGTCGGTCAGCTCTTCCTGATAGTGCTGCTCGGCGGCATTGTTGACGAGAACATCGATTTTTCCGAAACGGTCGATCACGGCCTGGACGAAGCGCTCCGCCGTGTCGGTCTCTCCCACATCGCCGGCCATGGAGAACACTTCCGCCCCTTCGGCCTGAACGAGCTGTTCGGTTTCCTCGGCGTCCTTCTTCTCGTCCTTGTAGAGGAATGCGACCTTCGCTCCCTCACGTGCGAAGAGAATGGCGGTGGCACGGCCGATGCCGGAATCGCCGCCTGTGATGACCGCCACCTTTCCTTTCAGTCGGTCCGAGCCGCGGTAGCGGGGAGTGAAATCCGGACGCGGATCCATCTCGTGCTCTTTGCCCGGCTGGTGTTCTTGCTCCTGCTTCGGAAGTGTCTGCTCGCTCATTGCCTTGCCTCGTGTCCAGGGTTTCTCAGAAGAACACGATGCGCAGTCTTCCTGTTCCCGTTCCGTCCGGAACTTTCCTTTGCCTTGAGGGATTTTTCGTCCATCAAGCAAGGAGGCGAGTGATGCCTGCAAAATCCAAGGCACAGCAGAAAGCAGCCGGTGCCGCGCTATCGGCCAAGCGGGGTGAGACACCGAAATCCAAGCTCAAGGGCGCTTCACGCGGAATGGAGGAATCCATGAGCGAGAAGCAGCTTGAGGAGCTTGCCCACACCAAGCGAAAGAACCTGCCGAACAAGAAAAAGGACTGACGAGCGGTTCTTGTAAAAGCGCCTGCGGTTTCGTTCAGGCATGGATCCTGCGGATTAAGCGGAGGCACCCACGCCCGAAAGCGGCCGAACGCGCCGGCTCGCCGGAGAATGCCTTCCCTATTCCTCGTCCTTCTTCGTCTCGCCCCTTTCGAGCGCGGCCATGAAGCAGTTCAGCCAATTGGTCGAGTCGTGTTTGCGGATTCTTTCCATAAGCGCTGCCTGCCGATCCTGCCTTTCCTCAAGCGGCATTGTAAGCGCTCGGCAGAGATTGCGGGCCATGTCGTCCACATCGTAGGGATTGACGATCAATGCCTCGTGCAGGTCCTCGGCGGCACCCGCGAATTTCGAAAGCACCAGCACGCCAGGGTCGTCCATGGATTGGGCGGCGACATATTCCTTTGCAACGAGGTTCATGCCGTCGCGCAGCGGCGTGACGAAGCCCACCTGGCTTGCGCGATAGAGGGCCGCGAGCGCATCGCGTGGCACCGTGCCGTGGATGTAGCGCACGGGCGTCCAGTTGAAATCGGCAAAGCGGCCATTGATGGCGCCGGAAAGCGCTTCAAGCTCCTTGCGGATCTCGACATAGGCCTCGACCTCCTCACGCGTAGGCGTGGCGATCTGCATGAGCGCGACGGACTTGCGCATCTCCGGATACATTTCCAGAAGACGGGCGAATGCCCGCAGCCGATCCGGCAGGCCTTTGGTGTAGTCCAACCGATCGACGCCGATAATCTGTCTACGCCCCAGGATTTCGCGGCGTTTCGTCTCGATCTGCACGGCGTCGTTTGGCTTCTCGGCCATGGCCACGAAGGCGTCTACGTCGATGCCGATCGGATAGAAGCCGGCGATCACCTCCCGTTCGCGCGTCTTGATGCGGCCGTCGGGAAGCAGCTCGCAGCCCAGATGATCCTCGACATAGCGCAGGAGATTGTTGAGGTCCGTCTGCGTCTGGAAGCCGACCACGTCATACTTCAGGAGGCACTCGACCAGCCAGCGGTGGCGGGGCACTGCCGCGAGGATTTCAGGTGGCGGCAGGGGGATATGCAGGAAGAAGCCGATGCGCTGCTTGCAGCCACGCTCGCGCAGTTCCGCCGCGAGGGGGATCAGGTGGTAGTCATGGATCCAGATCAGATCGTCATCACGCAGGATGGAGGCCAGCGCGTTCGCGAATTTCGCGTTGACTCTGCGGTAGCCCTCCAGGAACGCCGTCTTGTACTCCACCAGGTCCAACCGGTAATGGAAGAGGGGCCAGAGCACGCTGTTGGCGAAACCCAGATAATATTCTGCGTAATCCTGTTCGGTGAGCGGGATCGTTGCCTGCGTGACCTCCCCGATCTTGCGGATGCGCGGCTCGGGCTCCTCCTCGTATTTCAGCGTCTGACCGTCCCAGCCCATCCAAACGCCGCCCCGCTGGCGCAGGGAATCCGCAAGGCCCACGGCCAGGCCGCCGGCCTGAGACGTCCTTGTCAGATCCGCAACGCGGTTCGAGACGACGACAAGCCTGTTCACACTACTGTCTCCCATGGTTTGGATAGCCGGCGGGCGCCATTGATGATGCCCACCATAGAATAGGTCTGCGGATAATTGCCCCACATCTCGCCGGTGACGGGATGGGTATCTTCGGACAGAATCCCCAGCGGGTTACGAGCCTTCAGCAATGCCTCGAAAATCTCGCGCGCTTCCTCCCGCCGACCGATGCGTGCAAGCGCGTCGAGACGCCAAAAAGCGCAGATATTGAAAGCGACTTCCGGCTTGCCGAAATCGTCGGCGGCCTCGTAACGCATCATGTGCGGCCCAATGGCGAGCACCTTCTCGAGCTCGTCAACAGTGCTCACAAAGCGCGGATCGCGCGGATCGATAAAGCCGACTTCCGCCATTAGAAGCACGCTCGCGTCGAGCGTCTCGCCTCCAAAGCTTTCCACGAATGCCCGACGCTTCTCCGACCAGGCTTCGGCCAGGATGCGCTCCTTGATCTCGTCCGCACGCTCTCTCCAATAGCGAACACGCGCAGCTTCTCCTAATTGGGCGGCTATGTGGGCGAGCCTGTCGCAGGCGGCCCAACACATAAGGCTAGAGGACGTGTGAACGCGTGAGCGGGAACGGAGTTCCCACATACCCGCATCAGGTTGATTGTATAGCCGGTAGGCCTGTTCGCCCGCTTGTTCCAGCAACTGGAAGTGCGTGATATTCGGCTTCATCTCGATGCGGCGGTCGAAGAAGATCTGGGCCGCGCCCAAGATCACATTGCCGTAAACGTCGTGTTGATAGTGCTCGAAGGCTTGGTTTCCGCAGCGCACGGGCCCCATGCCGCGATAACCTGCGAAATGGTCGAGGATATTCTCGGTCAGCTGCCTTTCCCGCCCGATGCCGAAAACCGGCTGCAAGTGGCCCCCATCGGCATCGGCCACGATATCCATCAGATATCGGAAGTAGTTTTCCATCGTCTGGACGGTGCCAAGGCTGTTTAAGGCCCGTACGACGAAGAAGGCGTCGCGCAACCAGCAGAAGCGGTAGTCCCAATTACGCCCGCTGTCGGGTGCTTCTGGAATGCTCGTCGTCATCGCCGCGATGATGGCGCCCGTGGGCTCATAGGTGCACATCTTCAGCGTGATCGCCGCGCGGATCACCGCATCCTGCCATTCGAAGGGCAGGGCGAGATTGGCCACCCATCCGCGCCAGTAGGCCGCCGTCCGCTCCTCGAACTCGCGCGCGGTATGCGCTACGCCGTCCTCAATGGTCTCGTCAGGACCGAAGATGAAATCGATCGGTGCGGACAGATTGAAAAAGGTCTCATCGAGCACATAGTCGATCGGAGCGTTCGTGGTGAGCCTCAAGGTCATCTCAGGCCCGACATAACGTATATGGTTTGAGCCACGGGTCGACTGAGGACGCTGGGTCCCATAGCCGAAGGTCGGTTTGACCCGAATGGAGATGCGCGGTGTGCCTGAAAGAGGGCGGATACGCCGCACCAGTGTTTGCGGACGGAAAATGCGGTCGCGCCAGAAGAAGCGCGGTGCGGAATCGGTTATTTCCAGTGAACCGGAACTGCTGTGCAGCCGCGTGACGAGAACTGCGGTATTGCCGTCATAATGCTGTTCTGTCTCCGTCAGGCCTTCAAGCCCGATCGAGAAAAGCCCTTCCGAGGGATCGTCCTCCCCCGCCAGCAGCGCGTTGAAGACCGGATCTCCATCGAAACGCGGCAGGCAACACCACAAAATGCGACCCTTTGGGTCGATGAGCGCAGAATAGGTGCAATTGCCGATAACGCCCAGATTGAGTGTTGTCATGCTTGAAAACCTTATTTGTCAACGCCTCCGAAGGTCAAAACTATCGGCCAGACGGCCGAGCCACTCACGAAAACTGGCCGTCCCTTCGGTCCGAAATTGGGCCGCGGTGGAACCCTCACCGATTTTGATGGAAATCCCGTTCAGATTTGCGATCTGATTGAAGGCATCCTCGTCGGTTACGTCGTCGCCGGCAAAGAGCGGCACCCGTCCGCGAAAAGGCTCCTCCTGCATGAAGGCGCTCAAGGCGTCCGCCTTCGTCGCCTTTCCCCCTTTTACCTCGACCACCATCTTGCCATGAAGAAGATGAAGGCCATGCACGCCCGCTACTGCCGCATGCACGGCGGCAATCGACTCATCTGCCAGTTCAGGCCGCTGACGGTAGTGCAGGGCGAGAGAGCCGTGCTTGGTCTCGACAAGGACCCCGTCATGCGCATGAGCAAACGCTTCCAATTGTACCCGGACATGAGCGAGGGTCTCTTCGTCCACCACGCTGTCGATGCGCTGTCCGCCGGCTGTCCTGCGCTCCATGCCATGCACGCCTGCAACGGGCAGCCGTAGAGGCACCAGAAAGTGATCGATCGTCTCGATCGGCCGGCCCGTGATGATCGCAACCGCTCCGCGGGTGCTTTCCTGAAGGCGTGCCAGTATTTCGCGTGTGGCGAGGGGAACGGAAACATCCTCTGGCCGTTCGGCGATATCTGCGAGCGTGCCGTCGAAGTCGAGAAAGATCGCGGTTGTCTCGGGCTTCAACGCCGCGTAATCGAGTGTCAGAAGAGATGCTGTTTCGCCGGCCATGACTTCACGAAATTGTGGGTCTGGCGGCCGTGATTGTGCCGCGCTGACCGCATTTGTGAGGAACTGCCGGCGCAGGTCCAGCAGCCGTGCTGGGAGGCAGATAAAGCGATTTTGTCGTTTGGACAAGGTTGAGGACAGATGATGCAAAGCTCAGGAATAATGGGGCGCGGCTTGGCGGCGTTTGCTCTGCTCGCCCTTTCGACCACTCTGGCAACCGCACAGGGCAGGGTGGATGCGCGCAATCTTTCTTGTGGAGAAGCTCGTTCCCTGGTGCAGCAAAATGGGGCGGTCGTGCTCACGACCGGGCGCTTCACCTACGATCGCTATGTCGCCGGAGAGCGCTTCTGTCCCGTTGGGCATGTCGCGGATGATGCGTGGATCTCGACGCGCGATACCCAATCCTGCCGGGTCGGCTACAGGTGTATCCTCAATCCATGGGACGATGACGAAGACACCATTCTGAGGATCCCCCGCTAGTGAGGGCTATATGCACGGCGCTGGAAGCGAGACCGCTCCTTCACGCCGACGATAGACGTGATCGACCAGTCCCCACTCCCGGGCATCCTCTGCGGTCATGAAGAAGTCGCGGTCGAGCGTACGCTCCACCTCTTCCTCGGTGCGGCCGCAGTGTTCGGCGTAGAGGCGGATCATCCTGCGCTTCAGCCTCATGACATTCTGCGCATGGCGTTCAATATCGGACGCCTGCCCCTGAAAGCCGCCCAAAGGTTGATGCAGGATGATGCTGGCGTTCGGAAGCGCGACGCGCATGCCACGTTCGCCCGCCATCAGCAGGAACGATCCCATGGAGGCCGCGGTGCCAAGGCAAAGCGTGGCGACGGGGCATTTGATGAACTGCATCGTGTCGTAAATCGCAAACCCGCTGGAGACCACGCCGCCCGGCGAGTTGATGTAGAACGCGATTTCTTTTTTCGGGTTCTCGGCTTCCAGATGCAGCATCTGCGCGCAGATGAGCGCAGCTGAGTTGTCGTCCACCTGGCCGTTCAGGAAGATGATGCGCTCGCGTAGAAGCCGCGAAAAAATGTCGAAGGCGCGTTCTCCACGCGCTGATTGCTCGACAACCATGGGCACGAGATTCATCATGTCGCGCATGGCGCAACCTCCTTGCTTCCAGTTTGGACGTTGGGAGCGAATGGGGCAGGGCGACCGGACGCGTCCCGATCCCTAGTCCCGTTCGCTATTTCTTCACCCCGCCATCGCCAGCGGTTGGCGGTTCGTGTTTGCCGCCATGGCATGAATTCCGCTTGCCACCGGCCCGTGCGTCAGACGAAACCAGGTGCGCCCGGCCGGCAGCCGCTCGAGTTCGACCGTGACCAGGGAGGGCGCGTCAGGGTGGTCAGGATCATGCCAAGCGTAGCTGACACGGCTATAAGGTTTGGCTTCTAGAAGCCTGTAGTTACGACACTCCGGCGCTTGCACGGCTTCATCTGAAGGGCTGGCGTCCAGCCAGTCGGACAGGAACGCCTCTTCCGTGAGCGCCCGCCACAGCTTTTCGGGCGTAGTCTCCATTTCGCATTCCACGACGACCTCGTCCCGCTTCGTATCCACGCTGAGCGTCATTGGTCCATCTCCTTCAGAAGCGTTTTCAGCCTTTCGACGCGGGCCGGCCAGTAGGCGCGATAACGGCTGAGCCAGTCGAACACGGGCGCGAGCCCGTCCGGTGCCAGGCTGTAATGCACATGGCGGCCATGCTTCTTTTCCGCGATCAGACCAGCGCTCCGCAACACCGCGACATGCTGCGAAACAGCCGGCTGCGAGATACCGAGGCCCTCCCGCAGTTCCGTCGCATTCTTCTCGCCCTCGAGCAGCCGCTCCAGGACAGCTCGCCTGGTCGGGTCTGCAAGTGCGCGAAAGACGTCCGACTCGTTCATGAAGATAGATAAGCATAGACTTATCTGTCATGCAAGCAGTGTTGCGCCAGCAGGGAAAAGAAGGTGTGGCAGCGGCGCTGCGCCTTGCCTCCTGCGGATGGGTGCATAGGATGCGACGTCTGCCCGAATCCGGCATGGGCTTAGCGTTCCGGCGCTCTCCAACAAGAAACCGATGTCCTTTTTCAATTTCCTCCGCGAAAATGCCCGCTGGCTCGCCGGCGGTTTCCTGCTCACCTTCTTCTCCTCCTTCGGCCAGACATTCTTTATTTCCATTTCCGCCGGCCACATCAGGGAAGAATACGACCTTTCCCATGGCGCATTCGGCATGATCTACATGCTGGCGACGCTTGCCAGCGCATTCACGCTCACAAAATTCGGGCAGATCGTCGACCGCTATTCTCCGAAAACCGTAACCCTGATCACTGTGCCGATGCTGGCGCTTGCCTGCATTTCGATGGCCCTATCCCAATCGGTGATTCTGCTTTGCCTGACGATCTATCTCCTGCGGCTTTTCGGCCAGGGGATGATGACGCAGAATGCATTCACCGCGATGGGGCGCTGGTTCTCCGCCCAGCGCGGGCGCGCGGTCTCCATCGTCACGCTCGGGCACAATGGGGGCGAGGCCACACTTCCGCTCATTTTCGTGGCGCTTGCCGCACTGGTCGGCTGGCGCAACGGCTGGCTCATATCCGCTGGTTTCCTCCTGCTGATCGCACTGCCGGCCATCTCCTCGCTCATGGCGGTGGAGCGCACGCCGAGGGCGAGCGATCCTGCCGCCCGCGTGACGACAGGACGCGATTGGACGCGTGCCGAGGTGGTGCGCGATCCGCTGTTCTACATCTTGCTGCTCGGTGTCATGGCGCCTGGATTCATCGGCACGACAATCGCCTTTCATCAGGTGTACTTGGTGGAACTTAGGGGCTGGTCATTGGAAGTCTTCGCATCGGCCTTCACCGTCTCTGCGAGTATGACGGTGATCTTTGCGCTCGTTTCGGGCCAGCTGATCGACCGCTTCTCCGCCGTGGCGATGCTGCCTGCTTTCCTCCTGCCCCTGGCTGTCGCTTGCTTCGTGCTCGCATCCTTTGATGCGCAATGGAGCGTGTTCGTCTTCATGGGCCTGCTCGGCATGTCCAACGGGTTTTCGTCCACGCTTTTGGGGGCTCTTTGGCCGGAGATCTATGGGATTCATCATCTTGGCGCGGTACGGGCTCTGATCGTTGCGATCCTGGTGTTTGCCACTGGCGCGGCGCCGGGTCTGACGGGGTACCTGATCGATATCGGCGTATCCTACCCGCTGCAAATCGCGGCCATGGGTGTTTATTGCATAGGGGCGGCCATCCTCATGCTGATGGTCTCCCGCCGGCTCCAGGCACGGTCCTTGCAAATGGCCGAGGTGTCGGCTACCTCCGCGCCATGACCGTAACAGTTCGCTTCGCACCGTCACCGACGGGGCAGATTCATATCGGCAACGCCCGCACGGCGCTGTTCAACTGGTTGTTCGCCAAGAAGGCGGGCGGTTCTTTCGTGCTGCGCTTCGACGACACGGATGTCGAACGCTCCCGCCGGGAATATGCCGATCAAATCGAGGTCGATCTGGGTTGGCTCGGGATCGAGCCCGATGTGACGGTGCGGCAGTCCGATCGGTTTGCGCTTTACAATCGCGCGGTCGAGAAGCTCAAAGAGGCGGGACGTCTCTATCCCTGCTACGAGACCGCAGAGGAACTGGAACTGCGCCGGAAGATCAGGCTCTCGCGCCGGCTGCCGCCGATCTATGGCCGTGAAGCGCTGCGGCTTTCGGACGAGCAGAAAGCGGCCTATGAGGCGGAAGGCCGAAAGCCGCACTGGCGCTTTCTCCTGCCCAATTTCGAGAGCGATCCTTTTACGACCAGGCGCACCGAGATCCATTGGGATGATATCATCCGCGGCTCCCAGACCGTCGATCTCGCTTCCATGTCAGACCCGGTTCTGGTCAGGGAAGACGGAACCTTCCTCTATACGCTGCCTTCCGTGGTGGACGATATCGACCTTGGCATCACCCATGTCATCCGCGGCGACGACCACGTGACCAACACCGGCGCGCAGATCGCGATTTTTGAAGCGCTGGGTGCAAAAGCGCCAGGCTTTGGCCATCACAACCTGCTTACAACCGTCACGGGCGAGGGCCTTTCCAAGCGCACCGGGGCGCTCTCGATCGCCAGCCTCCGCGAAGCGGGCGTGGAGCCAATGGCGGTCGCATCGCTCGCCGTGCTCATCGGCACGTCGGAAGCGGTGTCGGCCTATCGCGACATGGATGAGCTTGCAGCCCATTTCGACCCGGCGTCGAGTTCCAAATCCTCGGCAAAATTCGATCCTGCGGAGCTTGAGGCGCTCAGCCGTTCGCTCATCCAGGCAATGCCGTTCGAACAGGTCGCTCCCCGTCTTGAAGCGATGGGTGTCGAGGGACTTTTAGCTCAGCCGTTCTGGAATGCGGTGCGCGGCAATATCGAGAAGCTCCAGGATACGGCCGGCTGGTGGCGCATCGTGACCGAAGGTCCGGAACAGGCCGAGTTTTCCGATGAGGATCGCATGTTCCTGCGCGATGCCTTCGATCTCCTTCCGCCCGAACCGTGGAACCACGAAACGTGGCGCATCTGGACCGAGAAGGTAAAAGAACGGACCGGTCGCAAGGGGAAGGCCCTCTTCAAGCCCTTGCGACTGGCGCTTACCGGGCGCGATTCCGGCCCGGAGCTCGCAGATCTATTGCCTCTTCTGGGTCGGGAAGGAACTTTGGGCCGACGACCCTGACATTCTTCTCTGCCTCGGTCATCGGTCGGGCAGCAGCTTCGTGGGTGCGGGCCGGTTCCGGTACAATTGCGTTTACAGGCGGAATTTCCTGGATGGAAGGAAATGCTTCCGGCGCCTGGATGGAAGAGGTTTTCTCGGCGTCGGGCGCCCCATTGTCGGTTCCACCGCCGATGACGACATAACCGGCGGTTTGAGCCGCAGCGCCGCCGCTTGCTGCCAAGAGCACCGTACCTGAAAGGATCACCAGGCGAGCGCCCGCCCGCCATCTTTCCGAGAGACGCATTACACACTCCGCCAAACGCCGTCTGCGGCTCGTTCAAGCGACCGCAGTTACGAGCCAGAGCGTATCAAGCCAGTCTTAATCCCGCGTTACGTCGGGCAGGCTCGGGGACGAGCAGGGAACGGTGCGCGTTACCGAACTGCGTATCTCGCGAAACCGATTCCGGTCCTCGGCGCTAACCCGGCAGGTGCAGCTGACGGTTCTGGCTCTGAAGAACCTCGACGGCCGCAAGCGCGGTCATGTTGACGATGCCGCGCGAGGTGACGGAAGGCGTAAGGATATGAGCCGGCCGAGCCATTCCGAGCAGGATTGGCCCGACATGGAGCGCATCCGTCATCGCCTTTACCGTGGTAAGCGTGATGTTGGCGGCATCGAGGTTCGGGAACACCAGCAGGTTTGCTTCGCCTTTCAGCAGTGCGTGCGGATAGACACGCTGGCGCAACTCCTCGGAAAGCGCGGCATCGCCATGCATCTCGCCGTCCGCGATGAGGTCCGGTGCGATGCGATGCAGAATACCGACGGCCTCGCGCATCTTCAAAGCACTTGCGGAGTCGCGCGAGCCGAAATCCGAATGCGAGAGGAGTGCTGCCTTTGGTTCGATGCCGAAACGGCGGATCTCCTCCGCCCCGAGCACTGTCATCTCCGCTATTTCCTCCGCGGATGGATCGAGCGTCACATAGGTATCGGTGAAGAACATCACGCCCTGCTGCGTGATGAGCAGCGACAGTGCTGAAATATCCCGCACTCCCTCCCGACGGCCGATGATCGCATCCACGTAACGCAGATGCCGCTCGAAGCGGCCTTCGAGACCACAGATCATGCCATCAGCCTCGCCGCGCATCATGGCAAGAGCGGCGATGACGGTGGTGTTCGTCCGCACGAGCGTGCGCGCCACCTCAGTCGTCACACCGCGCCGGCCCGCGATGCGGATCAGGAGATCCACATAGTCGCGGTAGCGCGGATCGTCCTCCGGATTGATGATCTCGAAATCGATGCCGGGCCTGATCTTCAGGCCGTATCGCTTCAGGCGTACCTCGACCACATGCGGGCGGCCGATGATGATGGGCTGCGCAAGCCCTTCCTCCAGCACAACCTGCGCGGCGCGCAGCACCCGCTCGTCTTCACCATCCGCATAGATGACGCGCTTACGCCCGGCCTGCTTGGCGGCAGAGAAGACCGGCTTCATCACCAGGCCGGTGCGGAAGACGAATCGGTTCAGCCGATCAAGATAGGCGTCCATGTCCTCGATCGGGCGCGTCGCGGCGCCCGAATCCATTGCCGCCTTGGCGACCGCGGGCGCGATCCTGAGAATCAGCCGTGGATCGAAAGGCGAGGGGATGAGGAAATCCGGTCCGAAGACAGGCGTCTCACCGGAATAGGCGCGGGCGGCGACTTCCGAAGGCTCCTCACGGGCAAGCGCGGCGATAGCACGCACCGCCGCAAGCTTCATCTCTTCGTTGATCGCCGTGGCGCCGACATCGAGCGCGCCGCGGAAGATATAGGGAAAGCACAGGACGTTGTTGACCTGGTTCGGAAAATCTGATCGTCCCGTGCAGATCATGGCGTCGGGCCGCGCCTTGCGTGCCTCCTCCGGCATGATCTCCGGATTTGGGTTGGCGAGCGCCAGGATCAACGGCCGATCGGCCATCTCCTTGAGCATTTCCGGCTTCAGAACGCCGCCGACCGAAAGGCCAAGAAACACATCCGCCCCGCCAATCACGTCTGTCAGCTCCCTGGCGTTCGTGTCCTTGAGATAGGGCTCCTTCCAGCGGTCCATCTCCTCAACACGCCCGCGATAAGCGACGCCATACCGGTCCGTGATCCAGATATTCTCCGTCTTTGCGCCCAGCGAGACGAGCAGGTTCAAGCAGGCGAGCGCCGCGGCGCCCGCACCGGAGGTCACGATCTTGGCAGAGGCGATGTCCTTGCCCGCAAGCTCCAAGCCGTTCAGGACCGCTGCCGCCACGATGATCGCCGTTCCGTGCTGGTCGTCATGGAAGACAGGGATCTTCATGCGCGCCTTGAGGCGCTCCTCGACCTCAAAGCATTCCGGCGCCTTGATGTCTTCAAGGTTGATGCCGCCGAAGGTGGGCTCCAGCGCGGCGATGGTCTCCACCATGCGGTCGACATCGGGCGCGTCGATCTCGATGTCGAAAACATTGATGCCAGCGAATTTCTTGAAGAGGACAGCTTTCCCCTCCATCACCGGCTTCGAGGCGAGCGGACCGATATCGCCAAGGCCGAGGACTGCGGTTCCGTTCGACACCACGCCGACCAGATTGGCGCGAGAAGTGTAGTCGGCGGCAAGGGCCGGATCCTCCTGGATCGCCAGGCACGGCGCGGCCACGCCTGGAGAATAGGCAAGCGCCAGGTCGCGCTGGTTGCCGAGCGGCTTCGTCGGCTGGATCTCCAGCTTGCCCGGTACGGGGTGACGATGGAAGAAAAGGGCAGCCTCATCCAGATCCGAACGTGTCTTCTTCGCGGCCATGGCCTATTCGGCTGTCGCCCCTCTTCTTACAGAAAACATGTGGGATTCAATCAGCGTGCGATGACGCGCTGGCGCTGCTCGCCCAGGCCCGTAACGCCAAGAAGCATTTCGTCCCCGGCCTTCAGGTAGACCTGCGGCTTCTTGCCCATGCCGACGCCCGGCGGTGTGCCGGTGGTGATCACGTCGCCCGGCTCGAGCACCATGAAGCGCGAGAGGTATGAGATGATCTCAGCGACCGAGAAGATCATCGTGCTCGTGCTTCCGGTCTGCATGCGCTCGCCGTTCACGTCCAGGAACATGTCGAGGTTCTGCGGATCGGAAATCTCGTCGGATGTCACGATCCAGGGGCCGAGAGGTCCGAAGGTCGGCGCGCTCTTACCCTTGATCCACTGGCCGCCGCGCTCGGCCTGATATTCGCGCTCGGAAACGTCGTTGCACACGGCGTAGCCGAACACGCGCGAAAGCGCTTCCTCTTCGGAGACGTAGTCGCAGCGCTCGCCGATGATGACGGCAAGCTCGACCTCCCAGTCGCCCTTCTGAGAGCCCTTTGGCAGCACGACATCGTCATTCGGCCCGGAAAGGCAGCTGGGCGCCTTGGAAAACACCACGGGTTCGCTGGGCACAGGTTGGCCGGACTCGGCCGCATGGTCTGCATAATTGAGGCCGATGGCGATGAAATGGCCGGTGCGAGCGATCGGAGCTCCGATACGTGTCACCTGAGGCACCGTGGGCAGCGAGCCGATATCGGCGGAGGCGAGAATGCGCAGGAGCGCCGGTGAAATGGTTGACGGGGTATAGTCAGCCACAAGGGAAGATACGTCCCGAATGGTCCCGTCGGTATGAAGAACGGCCGGCTTCTCCGAACCTTTGTTGCCAAAACGCAAAAGTTTCAATCATCCCTCCATCAATCACCGATTCGCCGCCGAAGCGGAGGACAGTTTATCAGAATGCACTCGGGAACAAGCCGCCGTCGAGCCGGATGTTTTGGCCCGTCAGGTAGCCCGCATGGATAGAGCACAGGAAGGCACAGACCTGCCCGAACTCCTCAGGCGTGCCGAAGCGGCCGGCAGGCACTTCCGATGCCTGACGCTGCGCCTGTTCTTCGAAAGAGCGGCCGGCCTTTTCGGCAGCGTGCCTGATGTTGCTGTTGAGCCGGTCTGTCCCGAATTTCCCCGGCAGCAGATTGTTGATCGTAACGCCCTTGTTCGCCACCTTGCGAGAAACGCCGGCCAGAAACGCCGTCAAGCCGGCGCGGGCGCCAGAGGAAAGATCGAGCCCGGAAATAGGCATATAGACCGACAGAGACGTGATGTTGACGATACGCCCAAAGCCGCGTTCCGTCATGCCGGGCAGCGCAGCCTGGATCAGCTCCAGCGGCGTGACCATGTTCTGGGTTACGCCTTTCAGCAGCTCTTCCCGCGACAATGCCTGAAAATCCTTCAGCGGCGGACCAGCATTGTTGTTGACGAGAATGTCGGGCGCGGGACAGGCGGCCAGCAGGGCCTTCTGCCCCTCGTAGGTCGAGACATCCGCCGCAACCTCGGCCACTGAGACGCCGAACCGGTCCCGGATCTCCTGTGCCGTCTCCTGCAGCGTCTGCGGATCGCGGCCGTTGACGACCAGATTGCAACCCGCTTCCGCCAATGCCATCGCGCAACCGCGGCCAAGGCCTCTGCTCGATGCGCACACGATAGCATTCTTACCCGCGATACCCAGATCCATTGAGCTGTTCCCGCATTGCCTTCCATGATCGTCTACTCCCGGGAGTCCGGCATGGCAACCGTCACATGCCTGTGACATGAATCGGGGCATAGGGAACGCGACGAAAAGCTGGAATTGCTATGCTCCCGATCGCGCCACGCTCATTTCGAACGATCTTCCTGTCAGACATCCATCTGGGGTCCAGGCCGGCAAAGGCGAAGTTCCTCATCGATTTTCTGCGCCATCACGATGCGGAAACGATTTACCTCGTCGGTGACATCGTGGACGGATGGCGGCTGAAGCGCTCATGGCATTGGCCGCAGGACCACAACGACGTGGTGCAGAAGCTTCTGCGCAAAGCGCGTAAGGGAACCAGGATCTTCTACATCGCAGGCAATCACGACGAATTCCTGCGCGCTTTCGAAGGCATTCATTTCGGCGGCATCGCCGTGGCGGACAGGGTCATCCATGATGGCGCTGACGGGCGGCGCTTTCTCGTCATCCATGGCGACCAGTTCGACGCCGTCGTTCACAATGTCCGCTGGCTGGCTTACCTGGGGGACCGCGCCTATGACGCGGCCATCGTGGTGAACCGGGTGGTCGCGGCTTTCCGCCGCCTCACCGGCCAACCTTACTGGTCCTTCTCGTCCTGGGCGAAGGTGAAGGTAAAGAAGGCGGTAAAATTCATCAGTTCATTCCAGGATGTGCTTGCCCAGGAAGCCCTCCGATCCGAGGTGGATGGGGTGATCTGCGGCCACATTCACCACGCCGCGATCGAGCGGATCCGCGGCGTCCAATACATGAATGCGGGTGATTGGGTGGAAAGCTGCACGGCGCTGGTGGAGGACTTCGACGGCAATTTCGAGATCATCACCTGGGCGAAAATCGAAGCTGCGAAAATGACTGCAACTGGTCGGCCTGCGCGCGCGCCGCTCAAGGAAGAGGTCCCTGAGGCTGCCTGAGCGGCGATGCCCCCTCATGGCGTCCGTGGGGCGAAGAGAATAATCAACGCGGCAAAAATCGCGATCGCTCCGCCCGATATGTCCCATAGATCCGGTTTTTGCCCCTCGGCAAGCCAGAGCCAGAGAAGCGAAGCGGTGATGTAGATCCCTCCATAGGCGGCATAAGCCCGACCCGCGTGATCGCTCGGCAAAAGCGTCAGAAAATAGGCGAACAGCAGGAGCGAAACGGCGCCCGGAGCGATCCAAAGGATCGATTTGCCTTGCCGGAGCCAGGCCCAGAAAGCAAAACATCCGGCGATCTCCGCAAGGGCGGCTGCGATGAAGATGAAGGCCGTGCTGATGGTGGCGGGCATTTCAGGTGTTCCGGATCTGGAAAAAAGTGCGAGGTTCAGGGCCGTGGGGTGGGGCTATGGCGTTTCACTTGGAGGTTAGCCTCATCGCTGCCCGACCTGAAATGCGGCTGAGGCGGCCAGGCTCGTTGTGCCGCTGCTTCCTCCTGCAGCGCCGACGGTTGTGCTCGCAATGGGGCACACCGGAGATCGTTATCCCCATAGTTCCGGTTCGGGCGGCGCCACGAGCGCGCCGTCATAGGCGAGCCCAGGGATACGGTCGCGCGCAAGCAGGAGAGGGCCGTCAAGGTCGACATATTCAGCACCCTGCGCCAGCAGGACCGCCGGCGCCATCGCCAGCGACGTGCCCACCATGCAGCCCACCATGATCGAGAAACCGAGCGCACGAGCCCGATCGCGCAGGAGAATTGCCTCCGTGAGGCCGCCTGTCTTGTCGAGCTTGATGTTCACTGCATCGTAGAGACCGCGAAGCCCTTCGAGATCAGCTGTCGTATGCAGGCTTTCGTCGGCGCAGATCGCTATGGGATGCGCGATTTCGCGCAGAAGGGCGTCCCTGCCGGCGGGAAGCGGCTGTTCAACAAGCGCCACGCGGTGTGTCGCCGCTATCCGCAGATATTCCTCGATATTATTCTCGGTCCAGCCTTCGTTCGCATCGAGGATGAGCCGGCTCTTCGGGGCGGCAGATGCAACAGCCTTTATCCGTGCTTCGTCATCTTCTCCGCCGACCTTGATCTTCAGGAGGGGCCGGGAAGCATATTGACGCGCTTGGCTTGCCATCTCTTCGGGGGTGCCTAGGGAGATCGTTTGAGCCGTGACCAGCGGCTGGGGAGGGGCGACGCAGACAGCTTGCGCCACACGCCTGCCCATCCGTTTGGCTTCCAGGTCCCAAAGCGCGCAATCGATCGCGTTGCGCGCAGCTCCCGCGGGCATACGCTTCAGCAATGTATGCCGGTCGATGCCGTTGGCGATATCCGCCCGCATCTCTTCAATTTGTGCGGCGACGCTTTCCAAGGATTCGCCGTAACGGGCGTAGGGCACGCACTCCCCCCATCCCCTGGCCTCTCCCTCGGAAATCGTACAGGTGAGCACCCGCGCTTCGGTCTTGGCACCGCGCGAGATTCGGAACACGCCTGCGATCGGGAAATTTTCGATCTGGATGGAGATTGAGCGTGACATGAAAACCTCAGACGATCGAGAGAGCGGCAACGTATCTTGTCTATGCAAAGCTTTCGGGGGCAAGGGCGTTTTCTTCTCGGTCTCGCCGCTTTAAGGATGTTGGGTATGGTGTTCAACATTCTGACGCGGAGAAATGGCACTGCCCAGGAGCGCGACCCGACCGCGCCGCAGCTTGAGTTGCGCGAAGACGAGGGGGCGCTTTTCTGCCGGCTCTCGGGCAATTGGACCACGCGCACGGTGAGCCAGGTGGACGAGCCCATGCGTCTTCTGCGCGATCGGAGGGATGCGAAGGCTCTCGAAATCGACCTGAGCGATGTGGGCCAGCTCGACACGGCAGGGGCTTGGCTGGTGGCCAGGGTGATCGCTGCCCAGAAACAGAGGGGAACCGAGGTCCTTGTCACCGGCGCTTCCGATGCGGCGGCCATTCTGCTGGCGGCCGTCGGTCCGACAGCGGAGGAGCCTGTTCTTCCCAAGGACGCACGTCGCGGCTCGGCGCTCGTCGCCATACTGGTGGCAATCGGACAGACCATCTACGACATCAAGGACGATTTCCTCTACGGGATGAATATCCTGGGCGCGACCATCAGCGGCGCGCAGATGAAGCTTGGGCGCGGGCACGCGGTGAATCTCGCCGCCATAGCCAGTCAGATCGATCGTATGGGCGTCGGGTCCATTCCGATCATCGTGTTAATGTCGGCCGTGGTGGGCGCCATCATTGCTCAGCAGGGTGCCTTCCAGCTCCGTTATTTTGGTGCCGAGATCTTTGTGGTCGACCTGGTCGGCATCCTGATCCTGCGAGAACTCGGCGTCCTTCTGACCGCCATCATGATCGCAGGTCGTTCCGGCAGCGCCATCACCGCCGAGATCGGTTCGATGAAAATGCGCGAGGAGGTCGATGCGCTGACCGTGATCGGGCTCAACCCGGTCGGCGTTCTGGTCTTTCCTCGCCTGGTTGCGCTTGTCGTGGCCGTTCCATGCCTCACGATCATTGCCAATTTCGCGGCCTTGGGCGGAGCTATCCTTGTCGCCTGGTTCTATTCGGACATCGCGCCGCCAACCTTCATCCAGCGCCTCCACGACGCGATCGATCTCACCAGCATCTTTGCCGGCCTGATCAAGGCTCCCTTTATGGCGCTCATCATCGGGATCATCGCCTCGGTCGAGGGCATGAAGGTGGGTGGTAGCGCCGAATCCCTCGGCAGGCACGTGACATCGTCGGTCGTTAAAACGATCTTTCTCGTCATCGTGGTCGATGGTCTTTTCGCCATGTTCTATGCAGCGATCGACTTCTGAGATGGCGACGGAAACTTACGAGACCCCCCACCAGGCTTCCCACCAAGGGGGCGCGGCCGCGGCCGCAAATGGCTCCGAGGTCGTGTTGGAGGCTCGCGATATCACCGTGCGGTTCGGGCGGACGACGGTGCTGGAACACCTTTCGCTTGATGTCTATCGCGGGGAGATCCTCGGCTTCGTTGGCGCTTCAGGCGCCGGAAAATCCGTGCTTCTCCGAACGATCCTGGGGCTGATCCCGAAGCAGGCGGGCACGATCTGCATGTATGGCCAGGATCTTGCCGACCTCAATGAAGCTCAGCGTATGCTCATCGATATGCGCCAGGGGGTGCTTTTCCAGCATGGTGCGCTGTTCTCCGCCCTGACGGTGCTTGAGAACATTCAGGTGCCTATGCGGGAATATCTCGATCTCCCCCGCAAGCTCATGGACGAACTCGCTCTGTTAAAGCTGGAGCTTGTGGGATTAAGGCGAGATGCTGCCAATAAATTTCCCTCGGAGCTTTCCGGTGGTATGATCAAGCGTGCCGCCCTCGCACGTGCACTTGCGCTTGATCCGGATATCGTCTTCCTTGACGAGCCGACTTCAGGGCTCGATCCGATCGGAGCGGCGGAATTCGACGAGTTGGTCGCGAAAATGCGCGATACGATGGGCCTGACCGTCTATATGGTCACCCATGATCTCGACAGTCTTCTCACCGTATGTGACAGGATCGCTGTGCTGGGCAACAAACGGGTGCTCGTGGAAGGCACGGTGGACGACATGATGAGGAGCGAAGAGCCCTGGGTAAAGTCGTATTTCCGAGGCAAGCGTGCCCGACAGGTTGTGCGCTGAAGATGAACAAAGATGCTTAGATAATGGAAACAAAAGCAAATTACGTCATCGTCGGGATCTTCACCGTCTTTGCCATCCTGGCGGCATTCGGCTTTGTCTATTGGACGGCCGGCGTCGGCGACAGCAGCAATATGGCGCCCATCCGATTCAGGATACCCGGTTCGGCCGCGGGCCTTGGAACAGGCAGCGCCGTACTTTTCAACGGTGTGCGGGTGGGCACGGTGGAACGGGTCCAGATCGATCCGAACAATCCGGCTATTGCCATTGCCGACGCCCGTGTCGACCGCAAAACACCGATCACCAAGTCAACCCAGGCCGATATCGGGCTGGCAAGCCTCACCACCGGGCAGGCCAATGTCGATCTAACGGGCGGAAATCCGCGAGAGCCGAATCTCCTCCAGCTTGCGGAAGAACAGGGCACGATCGCGGAGATGACGGCCAATCCTTCGGCGGTCAGTAATTTGCTACAGAGTGCACAAGGCCTCATGGCGCGCGCCGATTCAGTCGTGGACCAACTCGAGGAATTCGTGACCGACGCGCGCGGCCCGCTCACGCAAACGGTTCGCAATGTCGAGACATTTTCCGGCGCTTTGGCACGCAATGCGCAGGGCATCGACGACTTCCTGGCGAATGTCAGCGCGCTGTCCCAAAGCATCTCCGGTGTTTCAGGCCAGCTCGATTCGACCTTGAGGGCGGCGGAAGACCTGATCACCTCCGTGGACAAGGATCGCATCGCTAATATCGTGCAGAATGTCGAAACCTTTACTCAACGTCTGGATAGCGTCAGCGGCCAGTTCGACACGATCGCAACAGGCGTGAACGAGGCCGTGGGTTCGCTTTCGAGTTTCTCCACCCAAGCCAATGAAACGCTGCAAAGGGTCGACAGGCTCGTGGCCGGCGTCGATCCTGATCAGGTCTCAGACGCCGTGCGCAATTTCCAGCAGGCAAGCGAGGCGATCAACAAGGCTTCCGCGCAAATCGCAGAAGTCACCGACACGGTGAGCGACAGGACCGAAGACATCGATCAGTTCATTACCGATGCGAAGGAGCTCGCAAGCCGGCTCAACGCAGCCTCCGTCCGGGTGGATGGCGTGCTGGCCAAGCTCGATGGAATGCTGGGCTCCGGAGAGGGGCAGGATCTCTTTGCCGAGGCAAGCTCCACGCTCAAGTCGTTCCGGCAAGTCGCCGACACGCTTAATGCGCGGCTCGGTCCGATTACGGAAGGACTTTCGCGCTTTTCCGGCCAGGGCTTACGCGACGTGGAAGCGCTGGTCGGGGATGCACGACGGGCCATTTCCCGCATCGAGAGCGCCGTTAGTGATCTAGAGCGAAACCCGCAGCGCATCATTACCGGTGGAGATGGCACGATCCGGCGCTATGACGAGCGGGCGCGCCGTTGACAAGCTTTAAGGTCATCCGCAAGAAAGGTCGATGGGGCCGAATCCGTCTTTCAGGAGCAAGCGGTTGGGATTGAAGCGGGCTTATTGCGGGCTGTTGATCCTGAGCCTGATGCTCGGCGGTTGCGCCGCTATCCCGGGCTTTGGCCCTCGTCCTGTGGATGTCTATGATCTCACTGCTCCGGCACTCCAGCTTGCGGCCGCAAGGCGATCACGCACCCAGATCCTGGTGCCGGAGCCGGAAGCCCTGAAGATCCTTGACGGCGAGGACATCGCCATCCGTACTTCCAGCGGTGCTCTTCAGCTCCTGAGCGGCGCACGCTGGTCGGACCGGCTGCCGCGACTTGTGCAAGCCGGATTGGTCGAAGCCTATCAGCGGTCCGGCAGCCTGGCTGGTGTCGGCCGGCCGGGCGAAGGTCTCGCGATCGACTATCAGGTGATCGTGGACATCCGCTCGTTCGAGGTGCAGGTGGGAAGCGGCTCGGCCTATGTCCAGCTCTTCGTGCGCGTCCTTGACGATCGCACGGGCCAAGTGCGTGCTTCCCGCGATTTTTCTGCCACTGCGACGGTGACCGGAAGTGGCGATGTTGCGTTCGTGGCCGCTCTCAATCAGGCATTCAACGCCGCGGCGAGCGATATCGTGGATTGGTCATTGGGCGTGATGTAGTCGCAGGTGCGACGGCATTCCCAAGCGCCGCTGCTACCGCCACCACCTAGTCAACTAGTTCTCTGTCGGCAATAAAAAAGCCCCCGTTTCCGAGGGCTTTTTATTGCATTCAAGAACGGCTCAGACCGAATAGTACATGTCGAATTCGACCGGGTGCGGCGTCATCTCGAAGCGCAGCACTTCGGCCATCTTCAGCTCGATATAGGAGTCGATCTGATCGTCGTCGAAGACGCCGCCGGCCTTCAGGAAGCCGCGATCCTTGTCGAGGCTCATGAGGGCCTCGCGCAGTGATCCGCAGACGGTCGGGACCTTCTTGAGTTCCTTCGGCGGCAGGTCGTAGAGATCCTTGTCCATCGCCTGGCCCGGATGGATCTTGTTCTTGATCCCGTCGATGCCGGCCATCAGGAGGGCTGCGAAGCACAGATAGGGATTGGCCGTGGGATCAGGGAAACGGACCTCGACGCGCTTCGACTTGGGCGAGGTGCCAAAGGGAATGCGACACGAAGCGGAGCGATTGCGCGCAGAATAGGCGAGCAAGACCGGCGCTTCAAAGCCTGGCACCAAGCGCTTGTAGGAGTTCGTCGTCGGGTTGGTGAAGGCGTTGATCGCCTTGGCATGCTTGATGATGCCGCCGATGTAGTAAAGGCAAGTCTCGGAGAGGCCGGCATACTCGTTGCCGGCGAAGGTGGGCTTGCCTTCCTTCCAGATCGACTGATGCACGTGCATGCCCGAGCCATTGTCGCCATAGATGGGCTTCGGCATGAATGTTGCCGTCTTGCCATAGGCATTGGCGACCTGATGCACGACATACTTGTAGATCTGCATCTTGTCGGCGTTGCGCACCAGGGTGTCGAACTTGATGCCAAGCTCGTGCTGGGCTGCGGCGACCTCGTGATGGTGCTTTTCTACCCTGACGCCCATCTCCGTGAGGACCGAGAGCATCTCGGAACGCATGTCCTGCAGCGAGTCGATCGGCGGGACGGGGAAGTAGCCGCCCTTCACGCGTGGCCGGTGACCGAGATTGCCGGTCTCGTAATCGGTGTCGTCGTTGGACGGAAGCTCGGAGGAATCCAGCTTGAAGCCGGTGTTGTAGGGATCGGCTTTGTACTTCACGTCGTCGAAAATAAAGAACTCGGCCTCAGGTCCCACATAGACGGTATCGCCAATGCCTTCCGCCCGCAAATAGGCCTCTGCCTTCTTGGCGATGCCCCGAGGATCGCGGTTGTAGGCTTCGCCGGAAACCGGGTCCAGGATGTCGCACAGGATGACCATCGTGGACTGGGCGAAGAAGGGATCCATGTGAGCCGATTCGGTATCCGGCATCAGGACCATGTCGGACTCGTTGATGGCCTTCCAGCCGGCAATCGAGGAACCGTCGAACATGACGCCGTCGGCGAACATGTCCTCGTCCACCTCGGCGACGTCCATCGTCACGTGCTGGAGCTTGCCCTTCGGGTCCGTAAAGCGCAGGTCAACGAACTTAACATCGCTGTCCTTGATCTGCTTCAGGATGTCCTGTGCTGTCGTCATTCTCTTCAACCCCTGTAAGTGAGAACTCTTCTTGCAATTCGGCCGTGCGGCCGGTTCAGACCGCGTCCGGGCCGGTTTCGCCCGTCCGGATCCGGATCACTTCCTCCACATTGGAGACGAATATCTTGCCGTCGCCGATACGCCCCGTCTGGGCCGCCTTGCGAATGGCTTCGATGGCCGCATCCACCATCTCGTCGACCAGTACGACTTCGATCTTCACCTTGGGCAGAAAGTCGACGACATATTCCGCCCCTCGATAGAGTTCGGTGTGTCCCTTTTGCCGCCCAAAGCCTTTGGCCTCTGTAACGGTGATGCCCTGGAGCCCGACTTCCTGCAGAGCTTCCTTCACTTCGTCGAGCTTGAACGGTTTGATGATCGCCTCGATCTTCTTCATTTTCGGCGGCCTCCGGTTGCTTTGAAAAACGGGGAACACCCGCTTCGCCCTTTCGTATGCACGAACCGTGCCAGTTTGGCTGGTGGGGTCTTTTCGAACCTGTAACCGCCTTCTCACCGGTCGGACGCGTGCTCGGACCGCTAAATTCTTCCCGCAGCATTCTCCAATATTGTAGAGAGGTTGCCTAAAAACTGTGCAGCCTGCTTAAAAGGCAAGCCTGAAAGGGTGACGGGGCGAAACCCGATTTACGGCGCCCGCTTCCGCGAGCAAAAATGCCTCACTCAACGGGTGTTTCGGTATGCACGAACTTCTTTCTCCTGAGGAAATGGCGCGCGCTGATCGGCTTGCGGCTGAGATGGGGCCACTCGATGGCTATGATCTCATGCGCAATGCGGGCGCGGCTGTGGCGGCTGAGGCTCTCTCACGCTTTGGCGATACATCCGGCGTCGATATTCTCTGCGGTCCGGGGAACAATGGCGGCGACGGATATGTTGCGGCTCGCCTGCTTCAGGAGCGCGGGCTCGATGTGCGTGTTTGGCGAGAGGTGGAGCCAAGGCCCGGAACCGACGCGGCACGCGCGGCGGCAGATTGGCCTTCGCTCGCCGGCGGCTTGAAGGATTTTGTGCCGGAACAGGGAAACCTGGTCATCGATGCAGTGTTCGGTGCAGGTCTCGCACGGCCGCTCGACGGCGCTTATGCAGACGCTCTTCGTCGCGTAGCAGCCGCCAAGGTGCCTGTCTTGGCCGTTGACCTTCCCTCGGGCGTATCAGGGGAGAGCGGGACGGTGTTGGGCACAGCCGCTTCCGCTAGCCTGACCGTCACATTTTTTCGCAAGAAGCCTGGACATGTCCTCTATCCGGGTCGGACGCTTTGCGGCGAGGTCGTGGTCGCCGATATCGGTATCGACAATCGTGTGCTCGATACAATCCGCCCACGATGCAGCGAGAACTTGCCGTCTCTTTGGCAGTCCCTCCTACGGCGACCGGCTGATGACACGCACAAATACGAGCGGGGTCATGCTGCGATCTTTTCCGGAGGCCCAACATCGACGGGAGCCGCGAGGCTTGGGGCGCGCGCAGCGGCTCGGGTTGGGGCAGGGGCTGTCACTTTGCTTTCGCCCGCTGCCGCTCTTGCCGTCAATGCCATGCATCTGACGTCGATCATGCTGAGACGGGTCGAGGCCGTTGACGAGCTTGAAGCCTTTCAGCGCGACAGGAGGGCTTCCGCTTATTTGCTCGGCCCCGGCTTTGGCATCAGCGAGAAAGCACGCATCTTTGCCGCCGCGGTCCTCAGAACGGGCGAGGACGGGCCTCCGGCGCATCTGGTGCTCGACGCTGATGGGATCACCGCCTTCGCGCAGGAACCGGAACTGCTCTTTGCGGAGGCTGCTGGAAGGAAGGGGAGCATCGTGCTCACTCCGCATCTGGGTGAGTTCGCCCGCTTGTTCCCCGATCTTGCGGCCGACCGACACTTGTCGAAGCTTGGCAAGGCACGGGCCGCCGCCGCCCGCAGCGGTGCGATTGTGCTCCTGAAGGGGCCGGACACCATCATAGCCTCGCCCGATGGGCAGGCTTGCATCAACACGAATGGTACACCCTATCTGGCGACCGCAGGCTCGGGCGACGTGCTTGCGGGAATGATCACCGGGCTCTTGGCGCAAGGCATGCCGGCATATCCAGCGGCAGCGGCTGCCGCCTATCTTCATGCGGAGGCAGCGAAGGCTTTCGGACCGGGACTGATCGCCGAAGACCTGTGCGAAATTCTTCCCGGGGTGTTTCGGGAGTTCCTCCGCGATTAGGCATTGGGCATCCCGCGCGGAGCAGCAGAGATCATCATAAACGATATGTCGGTGTTAGCTCTAGGTAAACGATGGTTACAACTTGTCGCCAGCGTTCGCTGGCGGATAAACAGGAGTATGCATACCTTCGCGCCTCGGAAGAATCTGCCGAGCGAGGAGAGTGGATGCAGCGTAACCAAGGATATCTCAGCTTAAGCCGGCGCAATCTCTTATCTCTGGTGGGGATCACAGCCGGTAGCGCTGCCATGTATCAAGCCATGGTGACGCTGGGGCTGGCCGCCGAGTCGAGCTACAAGGGACCGATCCAGCTCGAAGGCGATCCCAAAGGCACGTCCGTCTTGATCCTGGGTGCCGGATTGGCCGGCATGACGGCTGCGCTCGAAATGCGCCAAGCCGGGTATAAGGTTCAAATACTGGAATATAACGATCGTGCCGGTGGCCGAAACTGGACCATACGGGGCGGCGATATCATTACGGAAATGGGCGGAGCCACACAGGAATGCCGTTTCGCCGAAGGGCTGTATTTCAATCCTGGCCCATGGAGGATCCCATACCATCATTATGGACTGCTCGCCTATTGCAAGCGCTTGGGCGTGCAACTCGAGGCATTTCAGCAGCTCAACTACAATGCCTTCCTCCACTCCAGCACCGCATTTGGCGGAAAGCCGCAGCGCATTCGAGACATCATCACGGACTTTCGCGGCCACGTATCTGAGCTTCTGGCCAAGGTGACCAATAGAGGGCAACTCGAAGGCGAGGTCACCAAAGAGGACCAGGAGATGCTGCTTGAGGCGCTTCGCTCCTGGGGCGCGCTCGATAAGGATTACGCTTATAAAGAGAGCCTCCACACGAGCGACTTCCGCGGTTACTCGAAACTGCCCGGCGGTGGTCCAGGAGGGGCTCCGCTGCCCTCGAAACCCATCGCTCTTTCCGACATCCTCACCTCGCGTCTCTGGGCCAGCCTGGCCAATTTCACCCTTTTTGAATATCAAACGACGATGTTCCAGCCGGTCGGCGGCATCGACATGATCGGCAAGGCTTTTGCCCGAGAAGTGGGTGACCTGATCACCTATAATGCCAAGGTCACCAAGATCGAACAGAACGACAGTGGCGTAACGGCCTATTATGAGGACACGAAGAAGCCTGGCGTGGTGCGAAAGGCCAGTGCTGATTGGTGCATCTGCACCATTCCTCTCCCAATCCTGAGCCAGATCGACATCAATGTCAGTGCCCGCATGCGGGCAGCGATCCAAGCCGTCCCATATCTGTCATCCGTGAAGGTAGGACTGCAGTTCAAACGTCGTTTCTGGGAAGAGGACGACCACATCTTCGGCGGTGTTAGCTATACCGACCTGCCCATTTCCGAGATTTCCTATCCCAGCAGCCGTTTCAACACCACCGGCAAAGGCGTCCTCTTGGGCTGTTATACCTGGAATGGAACGCATTCCTACGAATTCACGGCCATGCCCCCGGAAGAGAGGGTCAGGAAGGCGGTCGAATATGGCGCCCAAATTCATCCTCAGTACAGGGACGAGTTCGAAAATGGCGTTTCGTGGGCCTGGCACCGCTCCCCTTTTACCCTCGGTTGTGCCGCCGACTGGTCGGAGGAAGCGCGCAAGCAATATTACGACGACCTTTGCCAGATCGATGGGCGCATCGTGCTCGCGGGCGAGCACGCGTCATATATCCCCGCATGGATGGAGGGAGCGATATTGTCGTCGCTGGATGCGGTCAGACGATTACATCAACGCGTGGTGGGAGGCTGATGCCATGAAGGTTCAGACATCTCCATCGCTTTCACGAAAAAGTGCGGCGGCATTGTTCAGGCAGACAGGAATCTTCGCTCTTGTCTGGGCACTCGCGACCATATTCACGCTGAAGCATGCATCCGCCGATTCGGCCGGCGTCACGCTCGGTGACGACAAGTTCACGCAGCAGACCGGGGAAGCGCTTTACGCCAATGTCTGCGCGGCATGTCACATGAGCGACGGGCAGGGGGCGGTGGGGGCAGGGCGCTACCCTGCGCTCGCCAAGAATGAACGATTGGAAGCCGGGGATTACCCCGTCTATGTCGTTCTCCACGGACTTGCCGGTATGCCCCCATTCGCAGACATGATGAGCGACGAACAGGTGGCGGCGGTCGTCAATTATGTGCGCACACATTTCGGCAACAATTACACCGACCTGGTCACTGCGGAGGAAGTGGCGGGCAGCCGGTAGAATCATTGCCGAGGACACGACAGGGCGTCGCCACGGTGCCGGTCGCAAATCCCGTCAATTTCAGGCGTCAATGGGAATCTGGCTTATCGAGCCGGACGCCTTACGTTGAAGCGGCTGAGGAAATTCCAGATTCCCTTTCGAGCTTGGCCGCCCGGCACGGAGCCGTTCTCCGTAGGCCATCTGAAATTAATGCGATTATGCGTCCTTCAATATCCGGTTTTCCGGTTGACCCGATGCGAGCACCTCACTATGTTCCGCCGCAATTCGCGGGCGGCATTTCAGCCTCGTGCGAGCGCGTAGCTCAGCCGGTAGAGCAACTGACTTTTAATCAGTAGGTCCAGGGTTCGAATCCCTGCGCGCTCACCACCTCTGTGGTTTTGAAAGATAAGCAGAACTTTCGATATCCCAGACTGGAGTATGCGGAGAGAATCTGTTCGCGTATGACTGGAAGAAAGTTGCACGAACAATGGTGCAGCCGACAGCCATGCCCAATCAGCGTTTTCGTTCCGCACGGTCTTAGATGCAAACCACGCTGCCGCCTAAAACTTGATTAGCCGCCGATTGACCATTCGTCCCTCACGCTGCACGCTGCTGGCGGGCACGAGCAGATGAGGGCTCGGAAAATGGATGGTATGGTCTACGAAGCGTTGATTGATCTGAAGAAATCAGTCGATCGGCAGAATGAGCTTTCGGATGAGACCAACAATCTCTTACGAGCGCTGATCTCCACTTTGCAGGATACCGGCCAGGCCGCCGCCGATCTGGCCGAAGTCATGCGCGAAGACGACGACGACTGAAGATCAGCCAACGCCTTTGCTTCACCTCCAAAGCGGGCGGCAATAGAAGCTATGCCTTTCGGTAAGCTTCCGAGTGCGTAGTCAGGCACGGTGATCGCGGGACATGCCAGATCTCGTTAGAAGCATCACAGCATCCGGCCAACTCCCCGGGCTGCGGCGCAATGCCACGAGATGGTGATTGGAGCTTCTCCGGGCTCGCCGCTATATCGGGTGGCGGGAAAGGGTGAGCAAATGGCAATTGACATCGGATACACGAGCGCACTGGTTGCGGGGGCATTGTCATTCCTTTCCCCATGCGTGCTTCCGCTGGTCCCGCCTTATCTCTGCTACATGGCTGGCGTCACCGTCGACGATTTTCGTCGCCCGGAGGGTGGTGGAACCGCCCGTCTTTCGCTCATCAAGGCAGCCTTGGCCTTCGTGCTGGGTTTCTCGACCGTTTTCGTGGCCCTCGGGGCAGGCGCGTCAACGATCGGTGGTCTCCTGCGTGCCTGGCAACAGGAACTCGCCATCGTAGCAGGCATCGTCATCATTCTGATGGGGCTCAACTTCCTTGGCATCATCCGCATACCGCTGCTTTCGCGGGAGGCGCGGCTGCAGGCGGAAGCCAAGCCCGCCAATATAGGCGCCGCGTATTTGATGGGGTTGGCTTTTGCATTCGGTTGGACCCCCTGCATCGGACCGGTGCTTGGACCCATCCTCACTCTGGCGGGGGGGCGTGAGACGGTAGGGGAGGGCGCGCTGATGCTTGCGGTCTATTCTGCCGGGTTGGGCATCCCCTTTCTTCTCGCCGCCTTGTTCTCCGATGCTTTCATGCGGTTCCTGCAGCGGTTCCGAATGCATCTGGGGCAGGTGGAAAAGGCGATTGGCGGACTTCTCGTGCTCGCCGGCGTGCTGTTCCTCACAGGCGGGATGCAGAGCATGGCATTCTGGCTGCTCGAAACCTTCCCGTCGCTGGGCACTCTTGGCTGAGTCCCCTTTTGCGCCGAATGCGTCGGGGTGGTAGAGATCGCTCCGACCTATCGCGATTCACGGTAAACCAGCATGACCAACCGCACCTGTCTTGCCGTCATCCTTGCCGCGGGCGAGGGCACCCGCATGAAGAGCGCCCTTCCCAAGGTGCTGCACAAGATCGGTGGTTTGGAAATGGTCGGCCATGTCATGGCCGCCGCGTCGGCAGCCGGTGCGGATGGACTTGCCCTGGTGGTGGGAAACGGCGCGGAGCAGGTGCGGAGCTTTGCTGAAACACACTCACAATCCGGAAAGCAGCCCGATATATACGTCCAGGAACAACGGTTGGGGACGGCGCATGCTGTCCTCGCTGCGCAGGAGGCGATCGCCCGGGGCTATGACGATGTGCTGGTGGTCTTTGGAGACCACCCGCTTCTCGATCCTGCGGTTCTTCTGAATGCACGCGCGAAGCTTGCGGAGGGCGCGGCAGTAGCGGTCCTGGGTTTCCGGCCGCAGGATCCGACGGGTTATGGAAGGCTTATAGAAAAGGATGGGCGTCTGCTCGCCATCCGCGAGGAGAAGGATTGCTCCGAGCGGGAGAAGCAGATCACGTTCTGCAACAGCGGCGTCATGGCAGTGGCGGGCCAACATGCGCTTCCATTGCTCGATCAGGTGGGCAACGACAACGCGAAGGGCGAATTCTACCTTACCGACATCGTGGAGATAGCCAATCGGCAGGGTCTTCTCGTGGTTGCCAGCGAGGCCGGAATTGAAAGTGCGCTCGGCATCAACAACCGCGCCGAGCTGGCAGAGGCTGAAGCTGTCTGGCAGCGAAGGAAGCGCCGGGAGATGATGCTTTCCGGTGTCACGCTGATCGCACCCGAAACGGTCTTTTTTTCCCATGACACGCAGATCGGGCCGGATACTGTCGTGGAACCGAATGTCTGGTTCGGCCCCGGCGTGAAGATCGCATCGGGCGTGCGGATCCATGCATTCTCGCATCTGGAAGAGGCCGCGGTGGAGACGGGTGCGGTGATAGGGCCCTTCGCGCGGCTGCGCCCTGGCGCCTCCATCATGGAGAAGGCCAAGATCGGCAATTTCTGCGAGGTGAAGAACGCACGCGTCGAGCCGGGTGCGAAGGTGCCGCATCTTTCCTATATCGGCGATGCCACGGTGGGCGCGGGCGCCAATATCGGCGCGGGCACCATCACCTGCAATTATGACGGCTTTGGCAAGCACCATACCGAGATCGGCGCAGCTGCCTTTATCGGCACAAATTCCTCGTTGGTGGCGCCGGTGTCCGTCGGTGCAGGCGCCTATGTCGCTTCCGGCAGCGTTGTAACGGAAAACGTTCCGGCGGATGCGCTTGCCTTCGGGCGTGCGCGCCAGGCTACTTATGAGGGCCGGGCCAGGGACCTGCGGGAGAGGCTTGCGGCCGAGAAGGCCGCCAAACGGTCGGAAGGCTGACGGCGGATCCTTGGCCTGCACTTGGAGGGACTGAATGGCCGAGAAAAAGCGGCTGATCGTGGCGATTACAGGAGCCTCTGGTGCGATCTATGGGGTTCGCGCACTGGAGCTTCTTCGCAAACTCCCCGACATCGAGACGCATCTAATTCTCTCGCCCTCGGCAGTGCGCACGCTCGCCGAAGAGACGGATTGGAGCGCGGACGACGTCCGTTCGTTGGCGGACCACGTCCACGGTTACAAGGATATCGGCGCTTCTCTGTCGTCCGGCTCCTTTCGCACGATTGGCATGCTGGTCGCCCCCTGCTCGGCAAAGACGCTTAGCGGCATAGCCCACAGCTACAATGATGAGCTCGTCGTTCGGGCCGCCGATGTCTGCCTCAAGGAGCGGCGGCGGGTCGTGCTGCTGTTCCGCGAGACCCCGCTCCATGCAGGCCACATCACACTGATGGACCAGGCGACGCGGGCAGGGGCCATCGTCATGCCGCCGGTGCCGGCCTTTTACCACCGCCCTTCGACGCTCGACGACATCGTCAACCAGACCGTCGGACGCGCGCTCGACCTCTTCGATATCGACGTCCGGGTGGTGAAGCGCTGGAGGGACGAGGATTCAGGAAAGGACGGGAAATGATCGTGCAAGCGGACAAGGCCCCTCATTGGCAGTTCTCGCTGGCGGTCTACGGCCTGCCCGATGTCGCACCGTCCTGCCTGCTGCTCCAGGACCGCTGCGGCGTCGACGTCAATGTGCTTCTGCTTGCGCTCTATGCCGCGGTTCGGTGCAAGCAGTCGCTGGATGAAGACGCGATAGCAGAACTCGACACTCGCGCGAAAGCATTGCGCGAAAACGTCGTCGTTCCCCTGCGCCAGGTCAGGCGCCATATGAAGGATGCCGACTACGGGCCGGAGGCTGAGAAGGTGCGCCAGCATGTGAAGGTCTCCGAGCTGAAGGCGGAGGAGCTCGAGCAATCATTGCTGGCGGCGTGGGTGGCCGAGCGCCCTGCATCCGACGATCCGACGGATCCGCAGGCGGCGGCGCTGCTCGTGGTACGCCATTTTCTGGGACTTTTCTGCCAGAGCAGGGACATAGAACCGGAAGAAGAAACGGCTCTGAGGCATGTTGCAGCGGCTGCGCTGAAAGTCGCCTCGTAGTGACCGCCGCCCTGGATTCGTACAGTTCCTTCGACGGTCGCTTTGTTGCAAAACTTTCCGAATCCCGCAGGAACAAAGGACCGGCGCCGGTGTTCTGGGGCGCCATGTCGATCGGATCCTGGAGCATACCCGTCAGTGTTCAGGCGGGCAAACGCGGAGACACCCGTTGCCTCGTCGGCGACACCATGCGCGCTGCGGAAATCCTGACTTCCCACTGGCCGGACCACGTCTTCCGCGGCCCCAAATATTACGACGCCTGTAGGGCCTGCCGGAACGTGCTTATCGGCGATGCCGCGCCGGAGACCGCGCGCAAAGCCTTCGTTGAGGCCGCCGAGGAGGCCGAGATCCTGGCGGAGTGACGCGGATGCCACCGGTTTGGCCGGCCCGTGCGTCATGCCTTCGAGCGGCTTGAAGGCTCCCAGGTCAGCCCGTCATCTGCCGTCTGCCAGATCTCCCATGTGCGGTCCCCGTCGCGCCTCTCCATCACCAGATAGCCGGTGCTGTTTTGGGTGATGAAGCATTGCGACGGTGCCTGGCGCGAGAGGCGGTGAGAGGCGGCTTCTGCCTCAAGGCCTCGGGTGTGTGGCGCGGCCAGAACCGTCCCGCTGAGGAGACCGAGAAATTGCCTGCGCTCCATTTCGAACATCCCTCAAGATGCTGCGTCACCATTATCTCAGCACCGCATCTGCGGCGATAGCTGGCCGAAAGGCGGAGCATTCATCCCGGATGCTTGGTCCTGGACCTCTGCCGCCCCGGCCGATCCCGCAGCACGATGAACTTGCGTCCGGGAAAGGTCGGGACCTCCCTCCGCATTTTTATTCACGCACTTTCAGGACCGGAATTTTCCCCAACGTGCGTGATACCAGATCACTTTGCCGAAGCGCGATAGCGTAGGGCATCAGACACGTATCCGGTTTCACCAGACGATGGTCTGAACGTAAGGACAGCCTGGCGATAGGCTTAGCCGGATCTGAGAAAGTCAAAAGAAAGTGATTTCCGGGAAAGGGAATCTATTGTGTGTGTAGTTCATTTACGCATGATATTTATCGTGTGCGTCAAGTTTTCAAATCGAAGAATATTTTATTTCATTCTTTACTTAGGTGCATCATGAATTTTTTAAGAGATAGGGAACTGGCGTGGCGCTTCAGAGAAAACTCCGTCGGGTCGCGAGAAAGGTTTCATTACTTCCTCGCTATTAGCTTTTTAACATGGCTGGCATCATCCAACATCTTGTCTTCGAGTGTTTGGATCGTCCTGGACTGGTGGCTCATTGCCACGGACATAGCCTTGCTTGCGATTTGTATCGTGGGCTCCATTCTGTGCTACCGGACCAATCGGAACGGTGACGACAGGGAATTCATCGCGAGAGCGGTCTGCATAGGATTTCCAATCTGCATCCAGGCAGCGCTGCTGGGTATAGCCATCTCTCTAGTATGGAATTCCGGGATGGGCCTCGCGTCGATCCATTTTGAGCGTTTACGCGAAATTCCTGATTCCTTTTCTGCCTTCCTCTTTGAGGTGATCCTCGGAGTGTATTTCTATTGGCGGCTCGATACCGCGCTGAGGATTGCAGCCGGTGGTGCATAAAAAGCTCATAGCGCGACTTCAGGTAGAGCCATATGGCGGTACCGCGCTCTTGTCGGCCAGGAATCACTCTATGAAGGCGGCGAGGTTTTCGAGCGTGGATCTTAGCCCCGCGTCGTGATCTTCCTTGGAAATACCCGGCGGAACATTCTCGGCGATGATCGTCACTTCTGTTCCGCCGGGGGCAGGGGCGAAACTCCAGGTCATCTTCATTTCGCCGGCGAAGGATGGATCGTCGGACTTGAACGTGACCGCCCAAACGATGCGCTCGTTTTCGACAAGCTCGACAAAACGCCCCTCGACGACGTCCTTGTTGTCTTCGGTCTTGCCGCGCTGGCCGTCCGCCTCATAGTTGAGCGCCATGCGGAGCGCTCCGCCAGCGCGCGGCTGGAACGCAAAGATCTCGGCCGTCATGCCCAAGGGCGGAAGCCATTGCGCCAGCGCATCGGCGTTCACGAAGGCGCGGTAGAGGACGTGCGGAGGGGCCTTGATGAATCGCGCGGCACTGTCGGTTCTTCGAATGGCTGCATCTCCCATTCTGCAACTGCCTTTGCCCGATTCTGACTTTAGAGCGAGGTTCCGGCCTCACCCGTTTCGGCAACCTCTGTGTTCACGCTGAGATCGCCCAGGAAATCGGCGACAAACTCCAATGCTCCGTGCCGATACATGTCAAGGTGCCCAGCTCCCGGCAGGATCTGCAGCCAGGAGAGCCCCTTGCTCAACGAGGCAAGTTTCTCGGCGAATATCGGAGGCGTGACGGTGTCCTTTTCTCCGGCCAGAAGCAGGATCGGCTCGTCTATATATGGAATGCGCTGCGTGGTATCGAAATGGGTGCGGATCAGCCAGGTGGGAATCGTCGGAACCTGTAGCCGGACCGCGGCGGGAAACGAGGTGAACGCCCCCTCCAGGATGAGCCCCTGCGCCTCGGACTTCATCGCCGCGTAGCTGGCAACGCCTGTGCCCATGGAATAGCCGTAGAGAACGAAGCCGTCCGGCGCGAGTCCTTCCCGAGAAAGCTTGTCGATGAGGGCTTCTGCATCGCGGTAGAAGTGAAATTCACTGGGACTTCCGGGATTTCCGCCGAAGCCGCGATAGCCGACGAGCGTCAGGCCATATCCTTCTTCGGCGAGCTTGAAGAGGTGCGAGGACTTGCGGATGAGGTCGCCGTCGCGTCCCGGGAAATACACGATGACGGGCTTTCCGGAAGAGGGCGGATGATACCAGGACCGCAGGCTTAAGCCGTCGGTAGTCCTCAGATCGAGCGCCTCAAGCTCGACATTGGTCCTGAGCTCGAGAATGTTCAGCGCGAGCCGCTTGTTGAACAGGAACCATTCCGGCACGGTCATGACCGCCGCTGTCGCCGCGCTTCCAGCGAGAAGCATCAGCGCTGAAACGCAGAAGGCGACGCGGCGCAGCACGGATGAGCGACGGCGTGTGCCATCCACGCGGAAGGCATCGTCCATGGTGGGATTCCCCGCCCGAAACGTAAAGTTGGTTACCCGCACTCACGGCGGCTACAGCGTTAATAACACGCTATTTTGCGCCGTTACAAGGCGTGAGGTTGGCGGCTTGCTCCCTGCTTCAAGTTCTGTTCCCTCCGTTGCAGGCACGACACAGAACCGGTGCCAGGTAGGGGCTGTCCCTGTGCGAGCGGCGAGGCTTTCGTGGGTACAGTCCCGCGTCGGCTGGTGACGCCCCCGACAGTAAAGGTTAAGCGCCTTTCCCTCCGCTTTGTCATGCTCGGGCTTAACCCGAGGAACCATGCCGTGATGTTCGTGCGGGATGCGAGGTTTCCCGGGCCATTGCCGGAAGCGCTGGGCGTGGATGCTAGGTTCCACGCCTGGCTGCGCCGGGGCTCCGCGCCAGGATGACGAAGGGCTATGTGGTTCATGCCATAGATCGCTCAACAACAAGCCAACCCGAGCGCAACGCCTGATGTGGAGGGCGATGGCGTGCATCACCTTGCTCCCGTTCGGGGGAGGGCCATAGTCAGGCAAATGTGGCTACTTCGTCCGCCTAAATGCTTGTCTTAAGCGGACTTCCTCCTCCTCAATCAAACGCTTACGAATGGCAGGCCATCGATCGGCGATCTCCTGACAGGAGGCCCCTAGGAGTTTCCGCCGCTGCTTAAAGTTCTTGGGAGCTGAAACGATATTCTGAGCGAACACATCGATAATGAAGCACAAGCTTGGCTGCGCTTCACCCAGTGTGGGGAATATTTCTTCAGCATACCAATGCAGAAGCGCACCATGTAAAGCGGCGGTTTCCGTGTTCAGCGGCTGGCACTTAGCAAAGTAAGGTCGGACAAGGCCAAACCTGCTGTCTTGTTTCCCGAGCGGAGCTACGGTGATGGAATTAGTAGGATGTACGCTGACAGAAACTCCAGAAATATTTAAGCGAGGTTGCCGCTCGGGCAAAGCGGCGATTTTTCCTTGGTTGAGAATCCCTCTAAAATCCAATGTCCGGGAAAGCTCAATTGCATCATGCGCGATGAGAAGCCTTTGCTCCTCGTGGGAAGACGCCGGCTCTCTCAACAACAGTGCTCCGTCGAGTTGTACGAGGCGACTATCGTTAATACCGCGGCTTCAATAAAGAACATCATTGCCCTCTCGATGTCGTTATATCTTGTATCGAGAAGGAAGTTTTTCGGCCTAATTATATCTTGAATTATCACGTTCCTTCTTTGGGGGCTTGCAAAACAATATTCAACGAGCTTGTTTGCGCTTATTTTGGGTTCTTTCATCCTATGAGTCCTTTTGTAGTTGATGAAGGCAGAAACTGCCGACGCCTTCTCGACTCTGGGACCCGACTCCCCCTATAGTAACCTTGCTACAGGAGAGGGGATTCCGGTCTCTTCGCCCCGCGTGGGCTTCGGCTTACTTCGCGGTACCCAAAGCCGATCCGATTGGGTCGGCTTTGGTGTTTCTGGTTGAGGAAAAGACATAAAGACATCCTTATGTTGTTTCCTGTTTTGTTCTCCTAAGTAGCTCGGCCCGATCTTGCGACCGGGCCGAGCCTTAAGCCTCGTCTTCTTCTTCTTCGTTTACTCGCTCACGAGCACCCGCTGGTCGCGCCGCACGTATCGCACTTCTCGCAGGTCCCGTTCCGCACCATGGTGAAGTTCTGGCATTCGGAGCACATGTTGCCCGTATAGCCCTGCATGATCGCCTGCTGGCGGCGCTGGGATTCGAGCTTCTTGGCTTCCGCCGCCTCTTCGGCTGCCGTGTCGGTGAAGAGGGCGTTCACGCCTTCCTCTTCGGCCACCTCCTCGGCCAGATCCCTGGCACGCTCCTCGTAGTCGCGGCGGAAGGCGGTCGCTTCCTCCTGAAGGCCCGCATAAGCGTGCTTCAGCGCCGTGACGGTAGCGCCGGAAGAGATGGCGCGTACATTGGAGCCGCTCGAGGCGGTCGGCGCAGCGCGGGCATTGGCGAGAGAGCCCGGGGCGGCTTCGCCCTTCGGCTCGCCCTTGCCGCTTACCACCTTGAAGGGAGTGGCGCCGCGCATCAGGCCCTTGGAGAAGGGAAGCGCCTTGCCCTCATTGATGCCGCGGCCGAGCGCGGTGTTGGAGAAGTCCGACGTGTCGACATGCGCCAGGTCCGCGCGGCCGAGATAGGAAACGGCGAGCTCGCGGAAGACATAGTCGAGGATCGAGGTGGCGTTCTTGATGGCGTCGTTGCCCTGCACCATGCCCGCCGGCTCGAACTTCACGAAGGTGAAGGCATCGACGAATTCCTCCAGCGGCACGCCATATTGCAGGCCGATGGAGATGGCGATGGCGAAATTGTTCATCATGGCGCGGAAGGCCGCACCTTCCTTATGCATGTCGATGAAAATCTCGCCCAAGCGTCCATCATCGAACTCGCCGGTGCGCAGATACACCTTGTGCCCGCCGACCACGGCTTTCTGCGTGTAACCCTTGCGGCGGTTGGGCAGGCGCTCGCGCTCGCGCACGACGCGCTCGACCACGCGCTCCACGATCTTTTCCGTGACCTGGGCTGCGCGGGCGGCCATGGGTTGCGCGAGCAGAGCTTCCACCGCGTCCTCTTCGTCCTCCTCATCATCGGCGATGAGGGAGGCATTGAGGGGCTGCGAAAGCTTCGAACCGTCGCGATAGAGCGCGTTCGCCTTCAGCGCCAGCTTCCAGGAGAGCATATAGGCGTTCTTGCAGTCCTCGACGGTGGCCTCGTTCGGCATGTTGATCGTCTTGGAGATCGCGCCGGAGATGAAGGGCTGGGCCGCCGCAAGCATGCGGATATGGCTTTCGACCGAGAGGAAGCGCTTGCCGATCTTGCCGCAGGGATTGGCGCAGTCGAAGACGGGCAGGTGCTCTTCCTTCAGATGCGGCGCGCCTTCGAGCGTCATGGCGCCGCAGACATGGATGTTGGCGGCCTCGATGTCCTTCTTTGAGAAGCCGAGCGCCGGCAGCATCTCGAAGGAGAAGTCGTTCAGCTGCTCGTCCGTGAAGCCGAGGGTCTCCTTGCAGAAATCCTCGCCCAGCGTCCACTTGTTGAAGGCGAATTTGATGTCGAAGGCGGATTTCAGCGCCGCGTTGAGCGCCTCGATCTTCTCGTCGGTGAAGCCCTTGACCTTGAGCGTGGACGGGTTGACGCCCGGCGCCTGGTTCAAATTGCCGTGGCCGACGGCATAGGCCTCGACCTCGGCGATCTGCGCTTCGGAATAGCCGAGCGTGCGCAGCGCCTCCGGCACGGCACGGTTGATGATCTTGAAATAGCCGCCCCCGGCGAGCTTCTTGAATTTCACCAGCGCGAAATCGGGCTCGATTCCGGTCGTGTCGCAGTCCATGACGAGGCCGATCGTGCCGGTGGGCGCAATCACGGTCGCCTGCGCGTTGCGGTAGCCATGCTTTTCGCCGAGCGCCAGCGCGCGGTCCCAGGCGGCGCGGGCATGCTCGATGAGGGCCGGATCAGGGCAGTACTTCGCTTCGAGCGGCACCGGATTGACGGAAAGTTGCTCATAGCCGTCGCGCTGGCCATGGGCGGCGCGGCGGTGGTTGCGGATGACGCGCAGCATGTGCCTGGCGTTGCGCTCGTAATCCGGGAAGGCGCCGAGTTCGGACGCCATTTCCGCCGAAGTGGCGTAGGCGACACCCGTCATGATCGCGGTGAGCGCGCCGCAGATGGCGCGGCCCTCGTCGGAATCATAGGGGATGCCGGAAGTCATGAGCAGGCCGCCGATATTGGCATAGCCAAGGCCGAGCGTGCGGTACTCGTAGGAGAGCTTCGCGATTTCCTTCGAGGGGAACTGGGCCATCATCACGGAGACCTCGAGCACGACGGTCCAAAGGCGGACGGAGTGCTCATAGGCCTCGATGTCGAACTTGCCGTCCTTGCCGCGATAGGCAAGCAGGTTGATGGACGCCAGGTTGCAGGCCGTATCGTCCAGGAACATGTATTCCGAGCACGGATTGGACGCGCGGATGGGACCGGCCTCGGGCGAGGTGTGCCAGTCGTTCATCGTGGTGTTGAAATGCAGGCCCGGATCGGCCGACGCCCAGGCCGCATAGCCGATCTTGTCCCACAGTTCGCGGGCCTTCAACGTCTTGGCCGGCTTGCCGTCGATGCGCCGGATGAGCGTCCAGTCGCCGTCATTCTCCACGGCGCGCAGGAAGTCGTCCTTGATGGAGACGGAATTGTTGGAGTTCTGGCCGGAGACGGTGAGATAAGCTTCCGAATCCCAATCCGTGTCATAGGTCTTGAAGTCGATCGACGTATAGCCCTGGCGCGCGAACTGGATGACGCGCTTGATGTAGTTCTCAGGCACCGCGTTTTTCTTCGCCGCCTTGATCTCGCGCTTCAGAGCCGGGTTCTTGGTGGGATCGAAGCAATCGTCATTGGCGCCTTCGCAGTTCACGCAGGCCTTCATGATCGCGTCGAGATGCTTCCGCACGATCTTGGAGCCGGTGACGAGGGAGGCGACCTTCTGTTCCTCGTTGACCTTCCAATCGATGAAGGCCTCGATGTCGGGGTGGTCGACATCGACGATCACCATCTTGGCGGCGCGCCGCGTGGTGCCGCCCGATTTGATGGCGCCGGCCGCGCGGTCGCCGATCTTGAGGAACGACATGAGACCCGAGGACTTGCCGCCGCCGGAAAGCTTTTCGCCTTCGCCACGCAGCTGCGAGAAATTGGAACCGGTGCCGGAGCCGTATTTGAACAGGCGGGCCTCGCGCACCCACAGGTCCATGATGCCGCCTTCATTCACGAGGTCGTCGGCGACGGATTGGATGAAGCAGGCATGCGGCTGCGGATGCTCGTAGGCCGACTTGGATTTGGTCAGCTTGCCCGTGAAGGGATCGACGTAATAGTGACCTTGCCCGGGGCCGTCGATGCCGTAGGCCCAGTGCAGGCCCGTATTGAACCATTGCGGTGAGTTGGGGGCGACGCGCTGGGTGGCCAGCATATAGGCAAGCTCGTCCATGAAGGCTTGGGCGTCGGCCTCGGAATCGAAATAGCCGCCCTTCCAGCCCCAATAGGCCCAGGTGCCGGCAAGCCGGTTGAAGACCTGACGCGCGTCGGTCTCGGAGCCGTAACGCTCACCTTCGGGAAGTGCAGCGAGCGCCTCCTCATCGGCCACGGAGCGCCACAGGAAGGAAGGAACGTCGTTCTCTTCAACCTTCTTGAGGCGCGCGGGCACGCCGGCCTTGCGGAAATATTTCTGCGCCAGGATGTCGGCGGCGACCTGGCTGAATTGTGCGGGAACGTCGATGTCCTCAAGCCGGAAGACGATGGAGCCGTCCGGGTTCTTGATTTCGCTCAATGCTTTGCGGAAAGGGATCTCCGCATAGGGAGACTGGCCTTCCTTGGTGAATCGACGTTCGATACGCATCTTTCGCGTCCCTCATGATCTCAAGATATAGCGCCTGCCGCGAAAGAATGCTCGTCGCATCCGCCTCGCCGGCCGCCCAAATCCGCCGCCTGCTGCCATGCGCTGACACATGACAGCCCCAATACCTGCTCCCGCCCGCTGCCTGGCCCGGATGAAACATCCACGCAAAGCTGCCGGGCAAGTCCGGCTGGTCCCCATGACGCTTCCTGTGATTGTCTCTCCGAATGGAGAACTTCACATTATATGGTGTCGAGTATGCCGCGCAACGCTAAATATAGCATTAACAGCCTGCAAATACCACTACGACACCCGCGCCCCCGTCGCCTTGCCATCGGACAGAAAAACACCGTCTCCACCCGCGGCGACAGCGGGTGAAGCGCAACGCGCTACAACTGACAAAAGGAATAACCGACTGACTGTCCGAACTCTCGGCGCGCCCGTGACAGGCGCTCCTTTCATATAAAAGGCGACTCGAATGCGCGCGTCAAGCAGTCGTTTGATGTAGGTTTGATGACGCTAGATATTGTGTGTCCCGGGTGTGGATATCGGGGAGAAGGCGCGAGAGGACTTGAGGCGTTACATGACGGGCTCATGGCCCTGGGGAACGCTCGCTCGATCGAAACGGTCCGGTTCAGGATAGGGTTTCCTCTCTTACCATTTCAGGCTTTTGGTCTCCGGGGACGGTCCTGGACCTGAGCCGTGGTGTCCTCCGCTACCTCTGCAGGAGCAATAGCCGTGGCATCCCGGCAGTCATCCTGGTGCCGCCCATGATCGGCGGCCCCATCATCATGAAGCCTTACGGGCGATGCTTTCTAGCCGACCCCGGGGAAGGCTAGGCGAAGGCGTCTAATAAGAGAAAGACCACAGCCGCCAACGCGGCAGACGCAGGAACGGTGAGCACCCACGCCGCTACGATCGTGCGAACATGGGCGCGACGCACCAGTTTGCGCCGGATGATTTCCTCGCGGGAGAGGCCGGCGCCCCTCTTCTCGTTATCTTTGGTCTTGCGGGCAGCCTCGCTCCGCTTTCCGCTCTTGTCTTTGCTTCCGTTCCGCACCGAGTATTTCCGCTCGATGTAGGCGCGGCGGCGCTTGGAATTCGCGGTGTACCACTCGCGAAAGAAGCCGACGCCGAATACGGCACCGACCGCCGTGTGTGTGGAACTGATAGGCAAACCAAGGGCGGACGCGATGATGACGGTGAGCGCCGCCGACAGCGCGACGCAGAATGCACGCATCGGATTGAGCTTTGTTATCTGCTCGCCCACCATACGGATCAGCTTCGGGCCAAAAAGCAGAAGCCCGAGCGAAATGCCGATCGCACCGATGATCATCACCCAGGGGGGGATGAAGACTTCCGCCGAAACCGTATTCGCTTGAGCAGCCGAAACGATTGCCGCGAGCGGGCCTACGGCGTTCGCGACATCGTTTGCCCCGTGGGCAAAAGAGAGGAGGGCGGCTGAAATGATGAGGGGCAAGTTGAACAGGCGGCGCAGCGACTGGTTTCGATTCTCCATTCCTTCCGACTGGCGGCGGACCTGGAAATGGGAGATCGCCCAGGAAAGGGCGAAGGCGGCAAGCCCCAGAAACACCACGGCGCCGTTCGAGACATGGAGGACCTGCCGGAGCCCCTTCATTACCAGATAGGCGGTGAAGGAGCCTGCCATGATGGCGATGAGCAGCGGCACCCAGCGACGCGCCGAAGCGATCTTGTCGTCCTGGTAGATGATCATGGTTTTTATGAAGGCCAGGAAAATCGCTGCCACGACGCCGCCGATCAGCGGTGAAACGACCCAGCTCGCCGCGATCTGAGCCATCATCGGCCAATTGACGGATGACAACCCGGCTGCCGCGATACCCGCGCCCACGACACCGCCGACAACGGCATGTGTGGTGGAGACCGGTGCTCCGATCCATGTGGCCAGATGCACCCATAGAGCGGAGGAAAGCAGCGCGGCCAGCATCGCTCGTATGAATACACCTGGATCGCCCACCGCTTCAGGGGCGATAATGCCCCTGGAAATGGTCTCCACCACATCGCCCCCGGCGATAAGCGCGCCCGCGCTTTCAAAAATGGCGGCGATCAGAAGGGCGAAGCCAAGCGTCATGGCCCGGGCGCCGACGGCTGGCCCGACATTGTTGGCCACATCATTAGCACCGATGTTTAGCGCCATATAGGCCCCGACCGTGGCGGCTGCGATGATAACGACGGCACCGGGCTCGCCGAAGACATAGAAGCCGGCAAAGACGGATGCGAGCGCAAGGAAAAGGAGCGCAAGACCAGGCGCAGCAAGCCCGCGCGCGACATGGCTCGTCGCTTCCTCGACATAGACGAGCTTGTCTAAGTCCTTGTCGAGAGTTTCTTTTCTCGGTTTGATCGTCGTCTCGGTCATTGGCGGTCCGAACTACTGGCACCCGCGTCTTAACCGCGTTGCCCCCAAATTGCTCCGCCTAGGCAATAATCACCGAAGGTATCGACGCCAACGAGAAAAACGATCCATCGTTCCTCAGGCGGCGATTTTCCGTGGATTACCTTCGAAGGTTCCGATTATTCGGGAAAGATCCGGCTCGATGACGAGCAGCGCTGCTTCTTCGGGCGCGAACCAACGGCGGGTTCGCTGCTTCTTCTCGGCCCAACGCTTGGCCTCACGCTTTACCTCGAGGGGAAAGACAGCCACCTCGCACCGCGACCGCAGGCCTGAAGACATCTGCTTGCCATAGATATAGCGGCCGATCTCCGCCGAGATGGTACCTTCAATACCCGCCTCCTCCATAGCTTCGCGGACGGCCGCTCGATCGAGTGTTTCGTCACCCTCCGGCCAGCCTTTGGGGAGGACCCAGCGTCCCGTGTCGCGGCTCGTAACAAGCATGACTTCGACCACGCCATCCTTGCACCGCCAGGGCAGGGCGGCTGCCTGGATGCGCGGCGGCTTCCCACCGAACAGCCTGCGAAGCCGCTCCAATATCGTCGTCCGCTCGAGCCGGCCTGTCATTCCGTTCGCTACCTCATCGAAGCTTTGACGAATAACATATGCCTCGCCAAGCTATAGGCAAATAATGGTCGACGTCGTGCTCGTTCCCCGGGCGCTCCTCCAAGCGGGAGATCATCAAAATGAGGAGGAGAAGCGTAAGCCGAACCAGCGGGCCGAAATAACGAATAACTATCACCCTATTTGGGTCACGCGCGCCTATCGATATGCCATCCTAATACTTAAATTCATTTTTTCAGCGGAATAGTAGAATGGTAACCGGAATATCCACGATCGGCAGGCGTCGACACTGCACCAGCGCTGAAGATGAGCCTACTTCCAAGAAAGCCAGAACGACTGCGCCGACGCGCAACGAGATATTGGATGGTTGGGGGATAAAGCTCTCCACGCCGAAACCCGAGAATACGCGCACGGTCGCAAATCTCGTGAAAGTCAGTGAAAGCAAAGCCTTCGAGTCTCCGGTCAGCAGACTGAGACATCTGCATCCAGACAGCCTCTATGGAAAAACTGATCCGAGTAGGGCAGGGGATCATTCCCCCTCCGTGGCCGCGTTCGGCAATGCGACGTTGAGAACAGAATGGGAAAATGCCTTCAACAGCAAAGGCTGCGAAGACTTGCGCCAGAGGACGATCGAGGAGCAACTTGAAAAGCATGGGGTGCCACCGATCACGGTCATCCGCGGCAGGTTCAAAGAAGTAGAATTCGGATTGAATCTCGATCAGCACTTCGTGCCAACACTGCAGTTCACGATCGACGACTTTTACAACGACCCGGGCGGAAAATCCCGGAACAGCGCGATGGGCGCAACTGCTCACACGATGCTCACATCACTGCGCGAAATGAACAATGCAGGCGAAAAGGCTGGCCAAGACGATCAGGATCGGTTGCTCGACAACACGGCGTCTTCCTATTCTCGCTATAAGCCGGCCAGCTACGCGGAGCAGCTTATGGCTCGTGATTTGCTGAGCGGGAAGGCAGAAAAGGGCGACGGCGGAGAGGCAGGCCGAACTGCGCCCTCCTCCGAGGAGGGCCTATCCCCTTGCCCCATCCCGGAGGACCCCAAAGTTCCGGAGGTGCAAGCCGGCGGCGTGCATCTGCCAAGGGTCAATGTTTATGCTGGCCAGCGTGAAACAGCTCCACAGGTGGCTTATCACTGGGTGAAGGAGCCAGTCGGGGAGCGCCGAAAGATTGCCGTCCTGCAACCCATGCCCGATGTGGCACGCAAGGCCGTGCTGCACCATTCCAAAAGCGGCGTTGCGCCCCTGATCGGCCAGCTCGCAATAAATATGTGGTATCGCGAAAAACGAAGCGAATATGAAAATGCGCTGAGAGAGGCGCGAAGAGAGGCGCTGAGGGAAGGTTTGAGGGAAGCGCTGAAGAATCCGTCCGACGAGGAGCAGGAGAATGTGCTCAGGAATGCATCCGACGAGGTGGAGAAGGCGCTGAAGAACCGGTCTGACGATCTGGAGGAGGTGCTGAAGAATGCTCGGGATGTGCTGGTAAAGGCGAACTACAAGCCGGTAAGGGCGCTGAAGATCGACTATAAGCCGAGCGATACTCTGACCTTTTTGGAAACGCTGAAGGCGCGCCGGGACGAACTGTCGGAAGAGACGGAATCGGGTTTGCGCACACCCGAAAGCACCAGCTCGACCGAAACGGCTCGTTCGCATCCGTCCATTGACGAATTGTCCGGGGCTTCAAGCCCGGCGAGGGAAGACGCCGAACCAGGCCCGATGGTCAAGGTAGAAGGATGAGACCGGATCGCCTTTAGGAACTGCTAGGCTGAAGTTCCAATCATCCAGAAGCGGATGGAGGACGGCGTTCCCTGTCAGGTGTCGCCGTCCTGCTTTTTAATCAAGCGATTGCAGCCTAAAGCCTTTCAGGTTTTGACGGAAGCCTATCCGGCATTGAGAAAGTAGTTTCTGCATTCGGTTGGCTGGATCGAGGAGACGAGATGGCCGATGTGTCGCCAGGTGTCCTCGATGGTTCGCTTCTGGGCCTGGCGCATCCAGTGCTTGATCTTGGCGAAGGCCTGCTCGATCGGATGAGGTCGGGCGAGTATGGGGGCAGATACCAGAGCCTGGCATTGGCGGCGCGGATCATCTGGCGAATGGCAGCGGCCTTGTGGGAGCCGAGATTGTCCATGACGACGATGTCGCCGGGTTCGAGTACCGGTACGAGCTGCTGCCTCGACATAGGAGCGGAAGCACTGGCCATTGATCGGCCCGTCGAACACGCAAGGTGCCGTCAGCCGGTCGCAGCGCAGCGCGCCGAGGAAGGTCAACGTGCGCCAGTGGCCGTGCGGGGCGTAGCCGCGCAGGCGCTTGCCCTTTGGCCCCCAGCCCCGCAGCGGCGCCATGTTGGTCTTGATCCACGTCTCGTCGATGAACACCAGCCGCCGTGGATCGAGATCCACCTGAAAGGGCCGCCAGCGCCGCCCCTGTGGGCGATAACGGCGGGCCTGCTCA